>ERZ827168.1238-NODE-1238-length-36131-cov-4.210361_pt1 | contig 36131 bp, 37 predicted proteins | sample MGYA00519868_ERZ827168 | MGnify/ENA primary metagenome ERZ827168 (study PRJEB31778, sample SAMEA3449271) | human gut metagenome | biome: human gut; feature: human-associated habitat; material: faeces | place: United Kingdom | collected 2010/2012 ...
GCTTGAAGCTGTCCAGCACGGCGCCGAAGAACTCATGGGTCAGGCCGCTCTGGGCGTTGTACAGGTGCGTGACAGCGGTTGCGCCGTCGGCGAACGCCCGCATTGCCTGCTCGTAGGTTGCCATTGAATGCCCGAGACCTACGGTCGCGTCGCAGGACAGAGCCCGCCGGAGAAAGCTGCCGTCGGCATCCAGTTCCAGTGCAGCCGTCACGTGCCGCACGCCCGGCATGGCACGGAGGAAGCCCTCCAGCTCATCCGCATCCAGGGGCGCCAGCAGCTCCGGCGCGTGGGCGCCGCGCTTGGCGGGGTTCAGGTACCGCCCCTCCAGATGGATACCCGCAATGTGTGCCCGCCGACCGGCAAGCGAGGGATCGCTTTCCTGCGCCGCCGCCTCGCCGATGCGCCGGATGGCTTCACGGAGTGCTGTCGGCTCCGCCGATGCCAGCGTCGGAAGAACCGTTGTCACGCCGGAGGCAAGGTAGCTTGCCAGCATCCGCTCCAGCATGGCACCGTCGGCGGAGCCGAAATCCCCGCCTGCCCTGCCATGGGTGTGTATATCCACCAGTCCCGGCAGGACAGTCCGCCCGCCGACGTCCAGTACGGCATCGTCAGGCAGTTTTTCCCTGCGCGCGGAGATGCCGCGCGAGACCTCCGCAATGCGTCCGCCCTCAAGGAGCAGATCACCGCGAAAGAATCCGCGCGCGGCGGCATCATATATAGCAGCGTTTGCAATCAGCAGCATAAATAACGGCACCCTTTCCTGCATTTCTGTCCGTCCCGGACAGCCTGCGGCATTCAGTCCCTTCATTATAGCAGATATTCACCTTTTTTTCAAGAGGAAATCATGTTTTTCGCGGAAACAACACTTGCTTTTTTGCTTCGCGGTAACGGGCGGAACCGGCGCCGTCAGGCAGGCAAAATCCGAAGGCTGCATGACTGTCCGGCAGCGCGCAGAAATTGCGCTGACAAATTCCATAAAAGGTATTTACAAAACCGGCGCCGTATGGTAAAATAGGTACAACGTAAGGGAAGGAGGTGCGGGAACCCATGAGACTGGACAAATTCCTGAGCCTGTGCGGCAAGGCAAGCCGGAGCGAAACGCTTCGTTCCGTCCGCCGCGGAGAGATAACAGTCAACGGGGTGCCTGCCCGACGGGGCGATTGCCCGGTGGAGCCGGACACGGACACGGTTGTGTTCCGGGGCGAAACCGTCGTGTACCGACCGTACACCTACGTCATGCTCCACAAGCCGGACGGAGTGGTCAGTGCTACCGAGGACAGGCTGGCAGGGGAGCCGACGGTGCTGGATCTGCTCCCGCCGGAGCTGACGCGCCTGCGGCCGGGGCTGTTTCCCTGCGGGCGGCTGGACAAACATACAACGGGACTCATGCTGCTGACCAACAACGGCAAGCTGGCGCACCGTCTGCTGTCGCCGGCACGCCATGTGGATAAAACCTATGCCTTTACGGTGAAGTTTCCGCTGTCGGCGGAGGATGTTGCCGCACTGGAGTCCGGCGTGAGCCTCCGGAACGCGGACGGCGGTACGGACTGCGTAACGGCTCCCTGCCGCGTGGAGCTGACGGACTGCACCGGCAGGGGTGCCGCCGGGCGCATCACCCTGCACGAGGGCAAGTACCACCAGATCAAGCGCATGATGGAGGCGCGGCACAATCAGATAACCTCGCTCGCGCGCCTGACCTTCGGTCCGCTGGTGCTGGATCCCGCACTCGCGCCCGGCGCGTGGCGCCTGCTGACCGATGCCGAGACGGCAGCACTGGAGAACTGCGGCGGCGTGGATACGGGAGCACCTGCCGATGCGACCGACGTTTCCACGGCTTCCCGGAATACGGAAAAGGATAAATAAATCATTATTTGAGAAGGAGAAACACTATGGCAGACCGTTTTCTGATCACACACTGGTGCGGAGTTCCGCACAAATATGTCCGCCATGCCGACGGCACGCTGGCAACAGAGCGCTTTGAGGAAATGAAAGCGGCGGGCATCAATCTGATCGGCACCTACGATTACGGCTACGAAACGAACTGCGAGGTGCTGGCGCTCTGTGAGCGGCTGGGACTGCGCGTCACGCTGTCCGACGACCGTATCGGTCGGGCAATCGGTGACGGGAACCACCGCGCCGAGCTGCTGCGTGCGGTCGTGCGGGATTACGCCGGCTATCCGGCTCTGCACGGCTACCACATCACGGATGAGCCGAACAGCGGCGCTTTCCCCGCGCTGGCAGCGGTGCGGCAGATCCTTGCCGATCTGGATCCGGTACACGAAGCGTACATCAACCTGTTCCCCAACTATGCTTCTGCGGAGATGCTGGGAAACCCCACCTACTATGACCACGTGCGGCAGTTTGCCGATACCGTCAGACCTGCAATCATCAGCTATGACCACTACCATTTCATCAAGGGCGAGCCGATGGAATCGGTCGATATGGGCAGCCGGCGTGAGAATCAGATATACGAGGCGGCGTTCCGCAAGGTCGAGCGCCCCGGCTTCTTTGACAACATCGAGGACGTCCGCCGCGTCAGTGCCGAGACGGATACGCCCTTCATGGTTATCGTGCTTGTGGTGGAGCATGGTCCCTACCGCAACCTGACCGAGGCGGAGATCCGCTGGGAAGTGTTCCAGTCCCTGGTGTACGGTGCCCGCCGGCTGTCCTACTTCACCTACTGGACGCCCGGCGTGGACACCGAGGAAGGCGACGATATGTGGCACTGGCGGAACGGCATGATCTCCAAGACCGGCGAGCAGACCCCGCACTATCACATGGTGGCACGCATCAACCGTGACTTGTCCGTGCTGGGCGATACGCTGATGGGGCGCGAAAGCCGCGCGGTATTCCATCTGGGGCAGGTGCCGGACGGAAAGGTGACCTACTGGAGCGGTGCTTTCCGTGATGTGATGTCCATGCAGGCAGAGGCGGTAACGGCAGGCTTCTTTGACGGCGGGTATGTCCTGCTGGCAAACAAGGACTATGAGAATCCTTCCCCGGTGACATTTACCGTCACGCCCGGCAGGCGCGTCATGCACATGGACAAAGCGACCGGACTGTGGGTCGTTACGCATGAGCAGGACGGTGCCTATACCCTGACGCTGGCTCCCGGCGACGGCGAGCTGGTTCGCATAGACTGATAAATATGCTCTTTTGATAGGAGGCTTTTTTCCATGAAACGCATTCTTTCTGTTGCCCTGATTCTGCTGCTTTCCGCCTCAACGCTGGCATCCTGTAACCCGGATACCGGCTCGGAATCCGGCACGACTGCCGTAACCGATGCGACCGGCGGATCCGTGACGGAGACCGCGACCGAAACGCAGACCGAAATGCCCACCGAGACCGTCACGGAGCCCGGGACGGACGCGCCCACGGAGCCTCCGACCGAGGCTTCCGCCGAGCCGTCCGATACCGAGGCGCCCGACCCGCTCGAGACGCCCGTGCGCGTCGGAACCGGCTATGACGGCAAGACAGCCTGCTATGACGGCAGACTGCGCCATATGTATGAGTCCTTCTCGACCGGCTACGGCGGAACCTTTGATTCGGTGCAGGAAGCGATGGACAGCCTTGCCGGAATGGGCGGCGCTATCAGTGCGGCTTTTAACGGTGACATCGGGCTTTGCCTGTCTGTCAAGGTTCCGGATGACGGCAAGAAGTACATCCTGTACTACAACTTCAACAACTGCGATTTCGTGTTCAGCTTCGGCTGTACGTTTGACGACGGGAACGGCGGCTATGCGTACTACTCCTCACTCAATATTCTGGACGATATGGCAGAGGATCTGGACGGCTGTCATGTGTACGTCTGGAGTGAGGAGGAAGGTCTGGAGCCCGGTTACTACCTCATGACGTGGGTCGGAAACGGGAAGGGAACCGTCGGTCGCAACTACCGCTACGATAAGGAGGGCGACCTTGCCGAGACGTGGGAGGGTCTGCCCAAAGGCGAGTCATACTTTGACTGATGCTTCCGAAGGACCGGGCGCGCCCCGGTCCTTTCCGACTGCCGCCCGGCTTTCCGGCAATGCCGCACACTGTGCGGCATTGCCTTTCATAACCACGAGAACTGAAACGGAGAGATAGTAAATGGATATCATACAGACACTGGCACAGCAACTGAACCTGACTGCGGAGCAGGTCGGAAAAACGGTACAGCTGATCGACGAAGGGAACACCATTCCCTTCATTGCCCGGTACCGCAAGGAGGTCACGGGCAGTCTGGACGACAGCGTCCTGCGCACGTTGGACGAAAAGCTGACAGCACTGCGCAACCTCGCCCAGCGGAAGCAGGAGGTGCAGGATCTGATCGGTGCGCAGGGCAAGCTGACCGAGGAGGTTCGCGCAGCCATTGAGCGTGCCGCCACCGTCACCGAGGTGGACGACATCTACCGCCCCTTCCGCCCCAAGCGCAAGACCCGCGCCTCGGTCGCGCGGGAACGGGGACTGGAGGATCTGGCGATCCTGCTGTTCGCGCAGGAAAAGAGCTATACGCCGTCCATCGAGGAGCAGGCGGCACGTTTTGTGGATCCCGAACGCGAGGTGCCGGATGTTGCCGCCGCCCTGCAGGGAGCCATGGACATCGTGGCGGAGGAGGTGTCTGACAATGCCGACTATCGGCGTGAATTGCGCCGCCTGACCTTTGACGCCGGCTCGCTGACCAGCAAAGCCGCCAAGGAGGAGGATTCGGTGTATGCCATGTACTATGATTTCTCCGAGCCGCTCCGCAAGCTGCCCGGGCACCGCATCCTTGCCATCAACCGCGGCGAGAAGGAGGAGTTCCTCAAGGTGGCGCTGACGGTGCCGGAGGATGTCGTGCTGGGATACCTGTACAACCGGGTGCTGTCCGGCAACCGCTCGCCGGCGGAGCCTTACGTGCGGGAAGCCGTTACCGATGCGTACAACCGGCTGATAGCCCCCTCCATTGAGCGCGAGATCCGGAACGACCTGTTTGACACCGCCTGTGAGGGCGCCATCAAGGTGTTCTCGGACAACCTCGGGCACCTGCTCATGCAGCCGCCGCTCAAGGGGAAGGTTGTACTGGGCTTTGATCCCGGCTACGCGCACGGCTGTAAGCTGGCGGTGGTCGATCCGACCGGCAAGGTGCTGGATACCGCCGTGGTCTATCCGACCATCAAGCCCCGCGCGGAGGAGGCGGCACGCGTGGTCAAGCGGCTGATCCGCAACTACGCCGTGGACGTGGTCGCCATCGGGAACGGCACTGCATCACGGGAGAGTGAGGCATTCATTGCCGGACTGCTGAAGCAGATTGAGAAGCCCTGCAAGTATATCATCGTCAGCGAGGCGGGCGCGTCGATCTATTCCGCGTCCCAGCTGGCGGCGGAGGAATTCCCGGATTTCGACGTGATGCAGCGCTCTGCCGTGTCCATCGCGCGACGACTCCAGGATCCGCTGGCGGAGTTGGTCAAGATCGATCCCAAGGGCATCGGCATCGGGCAGTACCAGCATGACATGAAGCAGGCGCGGCTGGATGAGGCGCTGGGCGGTGTGGTCGAGTCCTGCGTCAATGCGGTCGGCGTGGACATCAATACCGCCTCCTACTCCCTGCTTTCCTACATTGCCGGCATCAATCAGACCGCCGCGAAGAATATCGTGAAGTACCGGGAGGAAAACGGAGCCTTTGCCACGCGCGGGCAGGTGACGAAGGTGCCGCGCATCGGTGCAAAGGCATTCCAGCAGTGCGCCGGATTTCTCCGCGTTCCCGGCGGGCGCGAGGCACTGGACAACACCGGCGTGCATCCCGAATCCTATGACTGCGCGCGCCGCCTGCTTTCCATGTTCGGGTACAGCGAGACGGATATCGCAAACGGCGGGCTGACCGGACTGCGCCAGAAGGTTACAAGGAAAGGGATGCAGTCGGTCTGCGAAGCGCTGGAGGTTGGGGAGCCGACGCTTGCCGACATCATCACGGAGCTGGAGAAACCGGGACGCGATATCCGCGAGGGCTTTGACGCGCCCGTACTGCGGGAGGACGTCCTGTCGATGGAGGATCTCAGACCGGACATGATCCTGACGGGGACGGTGCGCAACGTGACGGATTTCGGCGCGTTTGTGGACATCGGTGTCCACCAGGACGGGCTGGTTCACCTCTCCCAGCTTGCCGACCGGTTCATCCGGCACCCCTCCGAGGTCGTCTCACTGGGTGATGTCGTGCGCGTCAAGGTGCTGGCGGTGGACGTGAAGAAGAAGCGCATCTCGCTGACCATGAAATTCAAAGAGTAACAGGTTTTTCAGCGTTTTCTAAAAAATTGCCGATTCATTCACATGGAGTTCATCAATGTGGTCTATAATAAGAGCGTATTAAAGGAATTTCGCCGCGTGCGGTTCCGATAGCAGGTGTGTATGCCGGTGTGCAGGCATCGTGTACGCAGACCTGCAGGAAAGAGAGAAGGAGGATATACCATGTGCCCGTTCTGGAAGAGAAAAAAGAAGAAGTACACCGCGCTGAAGGTCGTCGCCATTGTTTTCACTGCGCTTGCCGCGCTGGCGGGAGCCTATGTGATCTTTGAGAAGTTTTTCAAGGATAAGCTTCTGAAGAAGCTGGGTAAGGGGTGCTGTGAGGACGAGTGTGCCGGTCTTGCCGATGAGGTCGAGGATGCGGACGACACTGCCGAGTGCCAGGTCGTAGAGCCTGCCGCCGAGGAAGTCCCGGCAGACGAGGCGTAATCGGTCGTGTCCGACAGCCATCTCGGACCGGATTCCGTTTTCGCTGGTGCAATGCCGCCCAATGACGGTGACACAGAAGATGGGTAGGGGGAAACCGGTTGCGGTTTCCCCCTTGCTTGTATGCAGATATCAGTGGTGGCGGCGGGTATCCGGGGGTGACACCGCATGGCGTGCCGGCTCCCGGTACAGGTAGCCGTGCCGCAAGCCGGAGTAGCCCGGGTTATCAGAGAGGTGCCTTTGACTTATGGAGAAAGGAAATTGATACCTATGAATATCAGACACTGTATGCACCGCGGTCTGTCGGCGGGGCTTGCCTGCCTGCTGTTGTTTGCCGCTTCCTGTAGCCCGGATGCCGATATGCCGGGGACCACCACGGGAACAGACAGGGAAACGGGAACTGCCGCCGGAACGGCAGCTTCGGAGACCGTATCGAAGGAGGAAAGCACGGAAATGAGTACGGAAGAAGAAACCATGCCCGCCGCGCCGACGGAGGCGGGGCATTTTGCAGACCCGGCGCATCTGCACGGCTTCGACAGCGAGCGGAACGGCGCCTACCTGAAGACCACGCAGTGTGCCGCGACCTTCAACGGGGACGGATCCCTGACGCTGACCGGTACATGGAGCGAGGGCGAGCATTTCAGCCCGTCGCTCAGGATTTCCTACTATTCGCTTATGAAAAACTGCCTGGATGGGTACAGCTCGGCGGAGGATATCGTGAATGGCGGGGAGGATCGGAGGTCGGTCGTTGTGTTTACGGTCCGCGTGGACGCATCGGTCGCCGGGGATACTGCGCTGAGCTATACGGCGGGAAGAAAGCGCGAGGTAACCGGCAGTGCCATTGCCGCCCGGGAGCCGGTCGGAACCGGTGAGCGGGAGTATATCCTGTTTGATTTGTCTGACAGTGATTTTTCGTCCGCCTACCTGCACACGCTCCAGCTGGACTGGGGCTGGGGAACCGGGGACGCGGACAATATCGGCGCATCCGTGACGCTGTACGCCATTGATTTCTATGCATCTCCGGAGGAGGCAGCTGCCGTCATCGGGCAGGCGCCGCAGCCGGAGGACAATGGTAACTACCCGCTGGGCGTGGCGGCGGATCGGCTGGATACGCTGATGGCTGACATATTCTCCGGGAACACCGTCCGGAACGAGACGGTCATGTTCCTGGATCCGGGCGATGTCCGTTCGCTCCTGTTCCGCATCGACGAGGTGCTTTCCGTGACCTCCTATGACGGCAGTCGGGTCTACGAGGAGGGCATTGACTACGCGGTGGATGACGGAAAGCTGATCGCACTGGAGGGTGGCTCCATCCCCTGCATCACGAGCGGGAAGTATTACGGAGCCGCCTCGGATTCGCTGCTGGTCACAAGGCATGACGGGAAAAACGTCCCCACCCACTGGGGCGAGGGCAGAGCCATGACCGATTGGCAGGTCAATGTTACCTATACCCATTCCGATACGTGGGAGGGCTTCCGGCAACCGTGTTCCGCCGGCGTGTACGCGGACTTTTTCCGGAAACTGCAGAATGGGGAGGACGTGACCGTAATCTTTTACGGGGACAGCTGCACCTATGGGGCGGCATCCTCCTTTGCCTACGGCTATTCGCCGTTCCAGTATTCCTACGCACTGCTCGTGACCAATGCGCTGGCGGATCTGTTCGACTATACGGTGCGTTATGCGTCCGCTGTCGGTCCCATGCCCGGCAAGGATTACGTGCGCGGGACGCGGGGGACCATTACCTACATCAATCCGTCCGTCGGCGGCTGGAATTCGGCTGACGGCGTCGCGCAGTATGACACCGACCTTGCCCCGCTGATCGCCCGGTACGGCTGTGACCTGTTCGTTCTGGATATAGGCGGAAACGACGGCGATCGGGCGGCACGGGAGGTTCGGTTGAATGACGAGACCATCCTGAACCGGGTGCTGGAGGATGCGCCGGGGACGAGTCTGCTGGTCATGTCCACCATGGTGCCGAACCCGGGCGCGACCAACGGCTGGTTCGGTAAGGAGTACCTGCAGGAGCCGCAGCTTATCCGCATGGCGGAGCGGTATCGCAAGCGCGGCATCCCCTGCGCGACCTGCTGCATGACTTCCATGACGCTCTCGGTGCTGGAGCGGGTGGATTTCCGCGATATCAGCGGCAACAACATTAACCATCCCAACGATTTCCTCGCCCGTATCTATGCGTGTACCCTGTTCCGCACGCTGGTCGGGTATGATAATCTGGCGTGAAGGAATTTTGATAGCCGTCGCCGCGTCATACAGCCCGACCGCTCACAAAACCGGGGACGTCTCTGCATAGCGGACGCCCCCGGCCTTTTTGTTTATACGTTGGCTTTCGCCGTGCTGCACGCGTCCAGCGCGGCGGTGAGAATTTCGCGCTCCCGGAAGGGGAGACGGCTTGTCCCGATCAGCTGGTAGTCCTCGTGCCCCTTGCCCGCCAGCAGGATCATGTCGCCGGGACGCGCCAGCGCGACTGCCGCGCGGATAGCGTCCGCCCGGTCGGGAATGCGCAGGCGCGGGCAGGCGCCCGGCGGGAAGGATGCATCAATTTCTCGGATGATGTCCTCCGGCGGCTCACAGCCGGGGTTGTCCGACGTCAGGATGCAGAGGTCTGCACGGTTTGCCGCAGCCAGTGCCAGTTCCGCGCGCCGCCCGGTTGTGCGTTCGCCGACCGAGCCGAACAGGCAGATCAGCCGTGTGGGGCGATAGGCACGCAGTGTGTCCAGAATGGCGGCAAGGCTCAGTCCGTTGTGAGCATAGTCGATGATATACGTGACGCCCGGCTGTGCGGGATGCGTGACGGTCTCAAACCGCCCCGGTACCGCCGCGTCCGCGAGAGCCTCTGCCGCCTGCGCGACCGGAACGCCGAAGCCCTCCCGGCACAGCGCCAGCGCACCCAGCGCATCGGACACGTTGAATACGCCCGGCAGAGGCAGAAAGCACGGCGAGGAGCCACCGGGCGCGGTCACGGTAAATGCCATCCCCGGCACGCCGTCCCGCTGTACCGGACGGATGTCTGCTGCCAGCCAGTCCGGGGATACGCCGCCGGGAACGGCGGGCTTGTCCGACACCGAAAAGCCCCGCACGGGCGCGGTAACGCCGCGCATCATGAACGCCGCCTCCGCGTCATCCGCGTTGCACAGCGCAAGACCCAGGGGATAGTCGGTGAACAGGCTTTTTTTGCAGGCGCGGTAGTGGGCATAGTCCGGATGCTCCACCCCGCCGATATGGTCGGGCGACAGATTGGTGAACAGGCAGGCGTGAAAGGGGATGCCCCGCACGCGTCCCATCCACAGCCCCTGTGAGGACACCTCCATGACGCAGGTGCGCACGCCCGCGTCCAGCATCCGGCGCAGAATGCGGTGCAGCTCCAGGCTTTCCGGCGTGGAGTTCACGGTCGGGAGATGCAGCCCGGCAAAATCGGCACCGTTGGTGCCGATATACCCGGTCGGGATGCCGCACCGGTTCAGAATATGCGCCGCCAGGCAGGCGGTCGTGGTCTTCCCCTTGGTTCCGGTGATGCCGACTATGCGCATAGACCGTGCCGGATAGCCGTAGAATGCCGCCGCGCCGTCTGCCAGCGCCGCGCGGCTGTCCGGAACCCGGATGACGGCGGCGTCCCGGGGCAGGGCGGGGAGCGGCTGCTCGACAACGAAAGCCCGCGTGCCCTGCCGGTAAGCGGCGGATGCGAAGGCGTGCCCGTCGCTCCGCATTCCGCGCAGGCAGAAGAACAGGCTGTCCGCTCCGGCGGCGCGGGAATCACAGCAGACAGAGCGGATGGGGGCATCCAGCAAATGTTCCCGGTCGCTCTCCGCGGCGGGTGCCAGCAGGTGCGGGGACGGCAGAGCGTCTATCAGTTCGCGCAGCGTGCAGGTCATGAGCGCACCGCCTCGGTCTGCGCGGCGCCGTGTGCCGGCTGCTCTGCCATCAGGAGCCCCTCCAGCGGATCGTATAACCGACCGGACAGCAGAACATAATCGGTGCCCAACTCCCCGCCCCAGCGGGCAAGGAATGCCTCGGCGCTCGCCGAGCAGGGGATCAGTGCCAGCAGTTTGCCGCTCTGCTCCGGAGCGGCGGCAAAGTCACGCAGGGCGCGCACACGCAGCCTGTCATTCAGCGTGCCCAGCGACACGGGGCGGTGGCGCGTATACAGGACCAGACTGAGGGACAGCCGTTGCCCGAACCACCAGCACATCACCTGGTGACGGCGGAACAGTCGGCGCGCCAGCCGCCCGGCGGCGGGGGAATCCGCTGCTGTTCCCAGCAGGACGGGGACGGCGGTATCGTACAGCCAAGGGGACTCCATCGGCGTTATCTCCTTCTCCGCGCCCGAGCAGTCGGTCGGGCACTATGCTTTTCGGCTTATTATACCACACAATCCGGCGCCTGTCATCGGTTTGGAAGAAAATTTATGCGTTTTTTACCGATTCCGGCGAAAAACGCTGCGCCGCCTCCGGTCAGCGCTTTCCCAGCACCCGCGCACAGACCGTATCGGTGAAAGCCGTGACGGCGCGGAAGTCCATGGCGGCAGTGTATATTTTCTCAAGGGCGAAGTGCGCCTTGGCGGCGGATGCCAGATGGCGGTCGGCGGCGCACAGTGCCCCCTCGCGCAGGTGTTCCGCTTCCCGCAGGAGCGGACGGATCTGCCGCAGGCTGTCCGTGTCCAGACAGGGGCGCAGGGACAGCATCCGGGGGCGCTCCGGGGCGGGTGCATCTGTCGCGGCATCGGCGCGGGACGGCTCGCCGGGGGAGTACAGGATGCAAAGACCGCTGTCCCGGAATAGGATGCCGTCTGCGCGGTCGGGGCGCAGGGGATCGCAGAATGCCGACGCCGCGATGCCGCGCTCTGCCGCCTTGTGCCGGAGCAGGTGCAGGAGACGGTACCCGGCACCGGTGCGGTCGCTGATGCAGAGCAGTTTTGCCGCCAGCCGTTCGGGTGTGTCCAGCCGCGCACGCCCCGTCATGGCAAACGCCCGCCGGAATACCCCGGACGGAACAGCCCCGGCGACCGCGCGCGTCCAGTCTCCGCCCCGGATTGCCAGCCGCAGGAGCCGCTCCGCCAGCGCGTCCAGCTTTGCCTCCCGCAGGCAGGGAGCTGTCAGGCTTTCCGCCACGCGGTCAGCTTCCCCTGCCGCCCGCAGACAGCGGTATGCGCGCTGGTATGCGGCGGATTTACGCAGATTCAGCCGCACGATGGCGTCCCGCTGTGCCGTCAGCATCCGGACGTCCCAGAAGGCGCCGAGGTCGAGCAGGTTTTCCCGCGTGCCGGGCAGTGTCGGCTCCCATGCGTGGGGGGCGGTGCCGTCCAGCATCCCGACAGTCCGCCCGTCCGGCGCGGTCAGGAGCAGGCCGTCCAGCGAGGCGGGGTCAGAGGAGCAGAGCAGGAACACGATCTGCCAGCCTGCCTCCCCGGCACACCGCGCTACCCGGCGCATCAGACCGCTTTTTCCGGTCCCGGGACCTCCCTTGACGATGTACAGTGCGTCCGCCCCGGTGCCCGCGCTGAACAGGGCGGGGAAGTGATTCTCAAACCCGTGCTCCGAATTGGCGGCGGCAAACCAGATCTGCCGCGTCCCGCCTGCGTTTTTCTCCGTGTCCATACCGATTTCCTCCCGTTGCGCCGGCTGTGCCGGCAGTTTTACTCACAGAGTATGGAAAACGGGACGCTTCGGTGACAGGAACGGCGAAAAAATCGCGGTTTCCTGCAACCGCCGTGCGGCGGATTCTGTCCCTATAGGTGAAGGGCCTTTCTGCGGGAGTGCCGATCAGACCGACTGCGCAGCTGCGGCGCGGAAGCGATCGGCGGTTTCCAAAACAATCGGAGGTAATGCATATGAAGGACGGTAATCAATCCCGGTACGCCTCGGATGAGGATATCCTGACTCTGTACAACCGTCGTGACGAGCAGGCAATAGCCGCTACGCAGAGCAAGTACGGTTCCTACTGCCGTGCTGTTGCCGACCGCATCCTGCGTGTCCGGGAGGATGCCGAGGAATGCGTCAACGACACCTACCTGCACGCATGGAACGCCATACCGCCCGCCCGACCGGGGAGTCTGCGGGCATTCCTCGGCGCAATCGTGCGCAATCTGGCAATCAACCGGCTGAACTACAACCGGGCGAGGCGCCGCAGTGCGGCAATCGTCGCGCTGGACGAGTTTGCCGGACGGCACCGAGCCGATAACCGACACGGTCGCTCTGCGGGCGGCGTTTGACAGCTTTCTTGCCTCCCTGCCGGAGCGGGAGCGCGTGATATTCGTGCGGCGGTACTGGTATCTCTGCCCGGTGGCTGAGATTGCGCGGGGAATGGATATTCCGGAGGGGACGGTCAAGAGCATCCTGTCCAGCACGCGGGAGCGATTCCGGATACATCTGGAGAAGGAGGGTATTTTTGTATGAAAAAGAAGCAATGGGCGCAGAGCTTTTCCCTGATAGACGAAAAGTATGTTGAGGAGGCGGATCCGATGCGCGACGCGGGACGCGTCTCTGCCGTGCGGCGTCTCCGCCGCCGCATAATCACGCTGGCGGCGTGCGCAGCCGCCGTACTGCTGGGGCTTATCCTGTTTATCCCGTACCGGGCGGAGGTTCCGGACGTGTCCCGGTACGCGGACAGCGAGTACTATGCCGTCATTCAGCGGTTGAATGATGGGCAGGTGATAAAGCCGCGCTACCGCAACAATCTCGACTACCTGCTTTCAAAAACATTATCCAAGACGGATGGTGATATGAACTTCGCAACTGGTGGGACGGGCACCGCAAACGACGGAGGGACGCGTCCGGAAACCGGTGCCTACCGGGAGACGACCGACAATCAGGTGGCGGGCATTGTTGAGGGTGACCTGCTCAAGCGGACCGATACCCGGATATACTACGCGGATGAAGACAGCGCGATGCTGCGCGTATATTCGGTCATGGGGGAGGATTCTGCCCTGCTTGGCAGCTTTGACCTGACACAGGTCACTGTCTACCCGTACGAGATGTACCTGTCTGCCGACGGCAGATCCGTGACGCTCCTGTGCAACGGCGGGAATAACCAATCCATGATACTGCTTCTGGATGTGACGGATCCCGCCGCCATCCGGGTCACGAAGCAGGTATCGCTGAGCGGAACACTGGTGACGTCCCGGCTGACCGGGAACGGGCGGACGCTGCTGGTGGTGACTTCCTCGCGTGCCGGCAGGAGGCAGGATTACAGCGACCCGCTGAGCTTTGTTCCCGGCATAAACCGGGGTGACGGGCAGGGTATGCGTCCGCTGACGGCGGACTGCATCACGGTTCCGGCGGAGATGAGCGGCACCCGGTACAGCACGCTGACTGCCCTGCATGCGGAGACGTTGGATGTGCTGGATACCCGGTCGGTGCTGGCAGGAAAATTGGATGCCGTGTACGTGAACGCCGGGACAGTGTACCTTGCGTGGCGGTATACGGCTACGGAGACCGTCGGGGCGGATATCGTCACGCGGTTGCGCACCGGCATTCTGGGCATCGCCTATGACGACGAGGGACTGACCGTCCGCGGCTCGGTCGCACTGGACGGCTGCCTGCGAAACCAATACTGCATGGATGAGCGGGACGGCATCCTGCGTGTCGTGACGGGAACCGAGAAAGGGCGGTATCCCGCCGCCGCACTGGTCGGGCAGAACAACGCCGGCTTTGTGGGCAGTCTGAATGCCAACCTGTACTGCGTGTCGCTGGCGGCGGACGGCTGGCAGGTGGTCGGGCAGGACATCGGCTTTGCCCCGGATGGCGAGACGCTGCAGTCGGTTCGCTTTAACGGGCAGTATGCCTACGTCTGCACGGCTGTGACAGTGACATTGAACGACCCCGTGTACTTCTTCGACCTGTCCGACCCCGCGCGCATTGTCCGGAAGGACACCGGCACCATCCCGGGCTTCTCGCACTCGCTGGTGCAGCTGCCGGACGGAAATCTGCTGGGTCTTGGCGTGGGCGAAACGGGAAGTACCTTCAAGGCGGAGGTGTACGCAGAGAGCGCGGCCGGTGTCACGTCCGTATGCACATGGACACGCTCCGGAACGCGATTCAGTCAGAACTACAAGGCATACCTGATCGACCGGGAGGCGGGACTGTTCGGCGTTCCGCTGTACGAGACCTATGTACTGCTGCATTACGACGGGCATAGCCTGACATCTGTTCTGGAGGCGGACATTCCCAGCCCATCCCCGATCAGTCCGGACTCGGACTTTGTGCGGGCGTTCCTTGCCGATGGCTGGCTGTATATCCTCAGTGGGGACAGCCTGATTGTACGTGCCGTCGTGGCATGAGAACCGGTTCGGATTCCGGGGGAGCCTTTCCTACGAGAGGCTCCCCCAGGGTTTCTTCCCGGGAAATTGTGACCGTTCTGAAAACTCTTGCAGTCTGTTCCGGCGATTTGTGAAAAAAACTCTTGACAAGTGCCCGCCTTTATGCTATAATAGGCGGCGGTTCGTGAGAGCGGTCTGCGAGTGTAGTTCAATGGTAGAATCCCAGCCTTCCAAGCTGGTCGCGTGGGTTCGATTCCCATCACTCGCTCCATATGCGCCTTTAGCTCAGTTGGATAGAGCAACTGCCTTCTAAGCAGTAGGGCGAGGGTTCGAATCCCCCAAGGCGCGCCATCCCGGCACGCCGCAGGTGTTCGGGCAGGAACTCTCGCGTTCCGCAGGTTTTGTTTACCCTATGGTGGGTATAGCTCAGTTGGTTAGAGCGCCAGGTTGTGGCCCTGGAGGTCAAGGGTTCGAATCCCTCTACTCACCCCATACTGTCAGGCGGTGTTCTGCCGCCGCGAAAAAGTCCCGGAAGCGGGGCTTTTTTGCGTTTCGGGGATTTTCACCGGGTGTTTCCGCCTGACGCCCCTGCTGTTCCGGCATGGGAAACAGAGCAAATAACTCTTGCTTTCCATGCCGGAATGTGCTATAATGAACGGGAGAAACGTCGAAGCCGGGGATCGCGTCCCGGAAGAAAGGACAGGATACCATGAAGGTGGAACTGCGGAATCTGACAAAGGTGTTTCCCGCCAGGGACAAAAGATCCGGCGAACCGGTCGTGGCGGTGGATCATTTCAATTTCACAATCCCGGACGGGGAACTGATCGGATTGCTGGGACCTTCCGGATGCGGCAAGAGCACCACGCTATACATGATCTGCGGGTTGCTGGAGCCGTCGGAGGGGCAGATATTCTTCGGGGAGGATGACGTGACGGACCTGCCGCCCGAGGAACGCGGCGTGGGGCTGGTATTCCAGAACTATGCGCTGTACCCGCACCTGACGGTCAGGCAGAATATCCTGTTCCCGCTTCAGAATTTCAAGGGCGCGGATAAGCTCTCCAAGGAGGAGATGAACGCGAGGACGGAGGCGGCGGCACGCCTTGTGCAGATCGAATCCCTGCTGGATCGCAAGCCTGCCGAGCTGTCGGGCGGACAGCAGCAGCGGGTCGCCATTGCGCGGGCACTGGTCAAACGGCCGCGCGTCCTGCTTTTGGACGAGCCGCTGTCCAATCTGGACGCGCGCCTGCGCCTGCGGACGCGCGAGGAGATCAAGCGCATTCAGCGGGAAACCGGCATCACGACCGTGTTCGTCACGCACGACCAGGAGGAGGCAATGTCCATCTCCGACCGCATCGTGGTCATGAAGGCGGGCGTCGTACAGCAGATCGGCAAGCCGCAGGAGGTGTACGATGCGCCGGTTAACCTGTTCGTTGCGCGCTTTCTCGGCACCCCGCCCATCAATGTGTTTGAGGGACGCGTGGCAGACGGCGCCCTGTACATCGGCAATGACCGGGTGCTGGACGCACCGGGACAGCCGAATCGTGCCGTGTGGGTCGGCGTGCGCCCGGAAGGCTTTTTGCCGGACGCGGAGGGCGGACTGCACTGCGCCCTGACCGGAACCGAGGTCATGGGGCGGGATACCAGCATCATCGCCACGCACCCTGCCGCACAGAGCCAGACCATCCGTGCCATCATTAACGCCGATACCTGCCCGCCCCTGACTGCGGGGGAGGTGTACTTCTCGCTCAAGCCGCACAAGGTTCTGGTATTTGACAGGGAAACGGAGGAGCGGGTATTCTGACCGCCCTGCGGCTCCTACGTCCAAACTGAAGTAAAAAATCAACAGTCACCCCGCGTCTTCCGTCACTTTGACGCTTGCGCGGGGTGGCTGTTTGTAGTATAATAGGGAAGGAGGGGTATGCCCTTCATAGAAAGCGAGATAAAGCAGTATGTTTACGGATTTGACCGGAAAGAGACGGTATAAAATCAACCTGCATTGCCACTCGACCCGCTCGGACGGACGCATTTCCTACGAGGAGGTGCTCGCCGCCTATGCGCGCGCGGGATACGATATGCTTGCCGTGACCGACCACTGGGTGTGGGGCGAGGCGGGCACATTCACCGGAAGCCTGCCCGACGGCACGCCGCAGACCATGCGGATCCTGTCCGGCTGTGAATTCAATGTCGGCGGCGGGGACAGCCTGGAGGGTGTTCTCCATATTCTCGGGTTGGATTGCCTCCAGCGACCGGCGCTGACGATGGCGCTGTACAACGATGCACGCCTGTCGCCTCTGGAAAAAGCGCGTATCGTCATCAAGGAGATACACCGCGCGGGCGGTGTTGCCGTGCTGGCGCATCCCGCGTGGAGCCTGAATACACCGGAGCAATTCTACCAGCTCGGTGCCTATGAGGCGACCGAGATATACAATTCGGTGTCCGCGTGGGGAATGTCCGATCGTCCCTACTCCGGCGTCCTGATTGATGAGGTGGCTGCCCGCGGGCTGTGCCTGCCCCTGCTTGCCACCGATGACACGCACTACTATGACGGGGATCAGTTCCGCGGAATGATTATGGCGGATGCGGATTTCGTGGATTCGGTCGGCTTTTCGCAGACGATCCGCGAGAACCGCTTCTATGCCACCATGGGACCGGAGGTACACCTGGAGCGGGTGGACGAGGATACCGTGCGGTTGCGTTGTACGCCTGCTGCCAAAATTGTTTTCCTGTCCAATCTGGTCTGGACGGACGGGCGCGTCCGGCGCGGCAGCGGGCTGACCGAGGCGTCCTATAGCTTCCGGGACGGGGAGACATACGTCCGCGCAGAGGTGACGGACGAAAACGGGCTGACCGCATGGAGCCGCATTGAGGTCAGGTAAACGCGGCTTGCGCCCGTCGGGAGCTGATGAGAGAGGAGGTGTGCCCATGCCGGAGGTTTGCGACGGTATCCGGGCACGCCTCTTTTTGCTTGCCGATCCGGCGTACCGCGCGTTTCAGCAACCGCTGATCCCGACGGTGCCGCCGGAGCGCGTGATCGGTGTCCGGACGCCTGCCCTGCGGGCGCTGGCGCGGGAGCTGGCAGGAACGTCGGCGGCGGAGACATTCCGCGCCGACCTGCCGCACCGGTATTTTGAGGAGAATCAGCTGCACGCCTTCCTGATCGAACGGATCCGCCACTTCGGGGAGACCGTAGCCGCGCTGGAAGCCTTTCTGCCTTATGTGGACAACTGGGCGACCTGCGACCAGATGCGACCGCCCGCGCTGGGGCAGGACGGGGCGGCGTTGGCAATCCGGTGCCGCGCATGGTTGGCGTCCGGGCGGGTGTATACCGTCCGGTTCGGGCTGGTGACGCTGATGCGGTATTTTCTGGGGGCGGGGAAGAGCGCCTTTCCGCCCGATCCGGAGGTTCCGGCACTGGCAGTCGCGGCGGCGGGAGAGGATTACTATACCCGCATGGCGGCGGCTTGGCTGTTTGCGGAAGGGCTGACGTGGCAGTACGAACGGTTCCTGCCGTGGCTGACCGACTGTCGCCTGCCGCCGGAGCTGCACCGCATGACGGTTCGGAAGGCGCTGGACAGCTACCGCGTGCCCGCCGAACGGAAGGCAGTTATCCGCCGGACGTGGACAGCCCGGACGCAGGCAGCGGACAGGACATGACCGGCACGGCACGGCGCGGTGCCGCAGAGGAAAAGATCTCCGGACGGAAACCGGAGGTTTTTTCTATTGCGGCACTGTTTTTTGCGGCAAGGGGCATACCGGGCGGCGGATCGGCGCTCACTCCTCCCCGTGCCGCTGCTTCGGGTAGCGGCGCGGCTCCTCGGTTTCGCCGAGCAGGTAATCCACGCTGGTGCCGTAGAAGCGCGCCAGCCGGATCAGAATGGCGGTCGGGATATCGTTTTCCCCTGTCTCGTACTTGGAGTAGCCTGTCTGCGACATGGAAAGCATCTTTGCCACCTGCGTCTGCGTCAGGTCGCGGTCTTCCCGCAGGTCACGGATTCTCGGATACATCGGTCGGCTCCTTCGATTTCTTAAAAGTAATACAAATATCATAATTTAATCTGTTTCAGGGTATTGACATTTAACCTGAAACAGGTTATAATGGAGGGCAGACAGGGGAGGAAAGCGCCAAACTATTTGTTAAAATGCAAAATCACTAAACAAAGAGGGGAAATTCGGGCGCTACAATCCCCGCCCGAAACCGTGCTGTGCCTTCGGATTTCTGGCGGTGGCTGGCACATACAAGCCCTCCCATATAGTTATCCGTCACACAAAGCAAAGCCAACGGTCAAAAAAATTCAGAAATCTTTCAAATTACCCTTGACAAATCAGCCGAAAGGCTGTATAATGAGCGTAATCGTGCAGGATGTCTGCAACAGCAGCTGCACAAAAAGAATTGAGGTATTACATGTACACTGACAAGACTTTGGTCTGCAAGGATTGCGGACGGGAATTCGTTTTTTCTGCGAGCGAGCAGGAGTTTTACGCCGAGAAGGGCTTCGAGAACGAGCCTCAGAGATGCCGGGACTGCCGGGCTGCACGGAAGGCAAACCGCGGTCAGGGCAACGGTCGTCCTATGTTCGACGCTGTGTGTGCTGAGTGCGGCAAGCCCTGCAAGGTTCCCTTCGAGCCTCGCAACGACCAGCCCGTGTTCTGCAGCGAGTGCTTCAAGAACCACAGAGGTTAAGGAAACCGCTGACTGATTCGGCGGCACGTCTCCGGCACGGCTTTCCCCGCCTTCCGGTGGGGAGGATCGACGCCCGGAGGGGTTGCCCCCTGAAAGTCAACAGAACGCCGCGCACGTATCTTTTTGGGGTACGTGCGCGGCGTTTGTGCGGTTTTCTGCGTCGGAAGGGGGCTCTTTTGTCGGTCGGGGAAGCGAACACCCCAAGAAAATTTGAATTTTTGCAAAAACCCCTTGACAAACAGACCCCTTTTCGGGTATAATACAATGGTCATTGCCGATGTGTGTAACTATGCCCGCCGCATGGAGGGATCCCGGAACACAGGACGGTAAATCTTACAAGGAGGTGCAATCATGCTCAGAACTTACCAGCCGAAGAAGCGCCAGAGAAAGAAGGAGCACGGTTTCCGCAAGAGAATGAAGACTGCTGACGGCAGACACGTTCTCAAGAGAAGACGCGCAAAAGGTAGAAAAAGACTGACCTACTAAGGAGCACCGACCGCTTCAGCCACGCGCTGCGTGCCGGACGGTACCCTGGGATTGTCTGTGGGCGCAAGGCGTCCGGATGAGCTTCACCGCATAAACCACCGAGATCGGATAGACCAAGAGAGCGCAAGCGCCGTCTGGCTGTCTCGCCTCGGTGTTTTTTGACGGACGACTGCCCGCGGGTGCAGAGAGACCCGCACCGCTATGAAAGAAATCGCAATTCGGGAAAATCACCTTTACCAGAAGGTCTTTCGCCGGGGCAAGCGCGCCGGGGGAAGACTGGTGTCGGTCTGCGTCCTCCGGGACCTGTCCGCCAACCGCCTGCGCCGGGCTAACCCGCGCAAGCAGGCTGTCAACCGCATCGGGCTGTCGGTTCCCAAGCGGGAAAGCGGCGCCATCGGGCGTAACCGTGTCAAGCGCATCATCCGGGAGGGGCTTCGGCAGGTCACGCGCGAGCGTCCGCTCAGAACCGGCTTTCTCATCGTCATCGCCGCCCGCCCCGGTATCGAGAAGCGGAAAAGCACCGAGATCGCCGCCGAGCTGCGATACCTGTTCCGCAAGCTGGATATGTTCCGCCCGGAGCCGGATGCACCTGCGGACGGCACGGACAGCGGCAAGCCATGAAACGCGTCTGCATGGCGCTGATCCGTTTCTATCAGCGCGCGCTGTCTGCACGCAAGCCCTACCCTACCTGCCGCTTTACCCCTACCTGCTCCGCATACGCCTACGAGGCGTTTGAAACGCGGGGCTTCTTCGCCGGATTTGTCCTTACAGTGTGGCGCCTGCTGCGTTGCAGTCCGCTTTCGCCGGGCGGCTATGACCCCGTCCCCCGCACCGGCTTCCGCACCATGCCCCTTCGCTGGAGCAAGTACGACCCCAAGCCCCCGGCGGACGAGCCGCCCTGTGGCGATGCGTATGACGGCGCGAACAGCAATGCGCCGGAGTGCCCCCCGACCCCGCCGGATACCGACAACGACCGGGATGCCGAAGCATGACAGTCCCGGCACTCATACCGGATAAGCAGCGGTCAGAATCAGAGGAACCGCGCCCGATCCGCGCCCTTGCAGCCGTGCGCCGCGCGTTGTATCGGATGAAACAGGAAAGGAATCCACGATAATGATGAAGAGATCAAACAAGCGCACCCTTACCCGCGCCATTCTGTTCCGGACGGGACTTATTCTCCTGGCTTTGGCGATCCTGGGTGGGGTGCTGGTCAGCTGTGCCGGCGGGACTGTTGCGCCGACGCTGACACTCAACAAGGAAGCCATCACGCCGAGCGAGGAAAACGGCAATGCCATGAACAAGGAACAGCTGAGCACGCTGGCGGAGAATATTCTGAAGAATTCCGCCGCCGTGACCATCCGGCAGCAGCTGGTCGCCGCCCTGAACGGGTACGACATGACGGCGGAGGGCTTTGACGATGCCGCTCTGCCGGAGGCACAGCCGGACAAGAGCGTGGAGTTTGCCCTCAACGTGCTTAAGTCCGAGCAGTACAAGGTCGAGGTGTACGAGTCTGCCGACAGCATGACGCGGGCAGATCTGGAGATGCTGGTCAACAGCTTCCGCACGACCGTCAGTCTGGACGAGAACGTCAGCTTCCTGACCCGCATCCTGATGTGGATCGCGGTCGCTTTTGAGTGGATGATCAAGGTGCTGGGCTTCGGAAACTTCCTCCTCGGAACCGTGTTCTTTGCCATCGCGGTGGAGATCATCATGCTGCCCATTGCCATCATTCAGCAGAACAACGCCCGCAAGCAGGCGCGGTTCCGTCCCAAGGAGATGGCGATCCGCAAGAAGTACGCCGGGCGCACCGACCAGGCGACCATGCAGGAGATGCAGCGCGAGATCCAGGAGATGTACCAAAGGGAGGGCTACAACCCTATGAGCTCCGGCTGTCTGCCGCTGCTGGTATCCCTGCCTATCGTGTTCGCCCTGTACTACGTGGTCATTGACCCGCTGAAGTATATGATGGGTTGCCCCACGGATCTGGCGAACGCCCTTACCACCTTTGCGACCGCGCCCCGCGCCGCCGGCGGTCTGGGAATGACGCTCCAGTCCAACCGCGGCACCATCGAGATCCTGTCCAAGATCCGGGAGATGGGCGTCTCCACCCTGGAGCCGATGAAGGATTTCCGCTTCTTCACCAACGGTGCGGATTGCTTCAGCAAGATCAGCGAGGTGCTCAACACGCACAGCATCCCGGATTTCAGCATCGGTTCGCTCAACTTCGGACTGACTCCGGACATCGCGCACCCGAGCCTGCTGCTGCTCATTCCCGTGCTGACCTTCGGCGTCTACTTCGGAACCTCCAAGCTGACGCGCAAACTGACCTACCAGCCCACCACTGCCAATGACCCCGGAATGGGCTGCTCCACTACCGTGATGGATATCTCCATGCCCCTGATGTCCGCTGTGTTTACGCTTTGGGTACCCGGTGCGGTCGGTCTGTACTGGGCGATCAAGAGCATCGTGGGACTGGGCAAGCAGTTTATTATGAGCAAGGTTATGCCGATGCCTACCTTCACGGAGGCGGATTACAAGGCGGCAGAACGCGAGCTCGCAGGAAAGAGCAAGAACAAGCCGGTCAAGAAGAGCGGCACCCGCAACCCCAACGTGCGCTCCCTGCATCACATTGATGACGAGGATTATGACACGTCCGCCAAGCCGGCAAAGTCCGGCAAGCCGACGGCAACAGAAACGCCGGATGCCGACAGGCCCGCAGAGGCACCTGCCGAGACCCGGATGGGGGAGGGCGCTGTGCTGAAGGAGGATGTGCCTGCCGAGGAGCGGCGCGCAAACCGGAAAAAGAAGAAGGGCGGAGAGTCTCCCGCCGAAACAGACAAGCAGGATGAGGTAAACGGACATGAAGAAGGAAATTGAAGTCAGCGCAAGGACTAAGGAAGAAGCCATTGCCCAGGCAGTCGCTGAACTGGGCGCACCGAGTGAATCGGCACTGGTCATTACGGTGGTGCGTGAGGCACGCAAAGGCTTTTTGGGATTCGGCGCCGTGGACGCGGTGATTCATGCGGCATATCAGGTTCCGGACGAGCCGGCGGTTTCTGCCGGGGAGGACGGGGATGCCGAAGCCGCCGTGCGTCCCGCACGCGAGCCGCGCTCCGATAAGCCCCGCCGTCCGCGCGGAGACCGCCGGGGACGTCCTGCACGCGCACCGCGCCAGGAGGGCGAGACGGAGGAGACGCCGGAGGCGACGTCGGAGGCTACGCCGGAGACACCTGCCCGCCCGCGTCCGGAGCCGATTGATCCCGAGACCGCTACCGCAAGCGAACAGACGGCATACCGCTTTATCTGCAAGCTGGTGGAGGATATGGGGCTGTCCGACGTGACGGTCGCCATGCACCCGGGAACCAATGACGATATGGTCATCACGGTGGACGGCAGGGAAGCGGGCGTGCTGATCGGGCATCACGGCGACACGCTGGATGCTCTGCAGTACCTTGCCAATCTTGCCGCAAACCGCAAGGAGGAGGGTGAGAAGCGGGAGTACGCCCGCATCACTGTGGATGTGGAGGATTACCGCGCCAAGCGTGAGGATGCACTCCGTGCGCTGGCACGCCGCAAGGGTGCGCAGGTGCTCAAATACAAGAAGAGCATCATGATGGAGCCCATGAATCCCTACGAGCGCCGCATCATCCACTCCGAGATCCAGATGATGGAGGGCGTTTCCACCAACTCCATCGGCGCCGAGAATAACCGGCGCGTGGTCATTTTCCTGGAGGCGGAGGGAATGCCTACCGCCGGGATCCGTCCTGTCGCGGAAGGCAAGGGAGACAGACCTGCCGGGGAAAAGACGGGGCGCAATCGCCGGCGCCGCAAGCCGAAGTCCGAGCGGACGGTAGACCCGCTGGCACCGGCGATCCGCCGGGAGCCGCAGCCGTCGCTGTTCGGCGAGGACGATGAGCATGACCCGTTCGACATTGACTTGTCCGCCGCCCTGCCGCCTGAGGAGGATGCAGACGATGCGGTTGCGTCCGGGACCGAAGTCGCAGCAGAGACTGAGGTCACGTCAGACGTTGCCGACGGGCACGACGACGCAGAGTAACGCGAGGAGGGCAGACTTTCCGTTTGGGGGTCTGCCCTCTTTTTGGGAGGAAGTATGAGTACCTACGCTTTTTTTGATACGGTTGCCGCTGTGGCAACGCCCTTTGGAAAGGGCGGCGTTGCGGTCATCAGGCTGTCCGGTACGGATGCGGCGGCGGTCGCTGCGCGGCTGTTCCGACCGCGCTCCGGCAGGGCGCTGACCGACTACCCCGCCCGTGTGGCGGTCTGGGGGGATATCCTGTCCCCGGACGAGCCGGGACGTGTGCTGGATGACGGGCTGTGCACCCTGTTCCCCGCACCGCACTCCTTTACCGGGGAGGATGTGGCGGAAATATCCTGCCACGGCGGCGTTCTGGTCACGCGCAGCGTGCTGGACGCCTGCCTGCGGGCGGGTGCGCGGCAGGCTTTGCCGGGCGAGTTCACGCGTCGGGCGTTCCTGAACGGTCGGCTGTCCCTGGACGAAGCGGAGGCGCTGGGCAACCTGCTGGAGGCGGGCAGTGATGAGCAGCTGCGCCTGTCCCGCGCGGGCATGAGCGGGCATCTGGCGCGCGAGACCGAGGCGATTTACGGCGCCCTGTGTCCGGTGCTGTCGAATCTTGAGGCGGGCATTGACTTCCCGGAGGAAGATCTGACAGAGCTGACTCCGGCGGAGCTGGCGGCGGCAGTCGCGGAGGCGGAGGGGCGCGTTTGCCGCCTGCTGGCGACCTACCGGACGGGGCACGCCATTGCGGAAGGCATCCCGACCGCCATCTGCGGGGCGCCCAACGCGGGAAAAAGCTCGCTGTACAATCGGCTGGTGGGGCGGGATGCCGCCATTGTGACCGCTGTTGCCGGCACGACGCGGGACGTGCTGTCCGAGACGGTGCCGCTGGGGCGCGTGACACTGCGGCTGTCGGACACGGCGGGACTGCGTGAGAGCGCGGATGAAGTGGAACGCATCGGCGTCAGCCGCGCCCTTGCCGCGCTGGAGGCGGCAGAGCTTGTGCTCTGGATTGCCGATCCGACCGCACCGGCAGAGGCAGACGCAGACGCGGATGGGGCGGCGGAGGCGGTTGCCGCAGCCGAGGCGTCCGGCAAGGCGGTCATCCGGATCCGTACCCGTGCCGACTTGTTGCCGCACCCTTTGCCGACCGGGGACGGCTGGCTGTACATCTCGACCGTGACTGGGGAAGGGATGGACGCTCTGCGCGAGGAGGTGGAGCGGCTGTTCATTGACGGCGCACTGCGCACGGGCGAGGACGCCGTTGTGTTCAGTGCCCGGCAGGCGGCGGCGCTTTCGGACTGTGCCGATGCACTTCGCCGCGTTGCCGGGAGCCTTGCCGCCGGGCTGACTGCCGACATTTGTGCGGAGGATGTGCGCGTGGCGTTGGACGCGCTGGGGGATGTCTGCGGGCGCAATGTGCGGGAGGATGTCATTTCCGAGATTTTTTCCCGGTTCTGCGTCGGGAAATGAGTGCCTGCGACTGCGGGACGTATGCAAAGTGGGGGTAAAGACTCAAAATGAGTTTTTACCCCCTCCTTCTCTCTGACGGCGTTGGTTTTTGATTTTCGATTTCCGTGCCGGATCGGGATTGGCGGAAAATGCGCGGAATGTGCGGTGGCGCGAAACAAGAAAAAATCCCGCACACAGGTGCGGGATTTTTGGTGGGGGATGGTGGATTCGGACCACCGAAGTCAGAGACAACAGATTTACAGTCTGCCCCCTTTGGCCACTCGGGAAATCCCCCATATGGAGCTGGTGAACGGAGTCGAACCATCAACCTGCTGATTACAAATCAGCTGCTCTGCCATTGAGCCACACCAGCATTGACTGTTCGATCTGACAGCACATCAGCGGAACAGTGCTATTATATCACATTGCCGTGGGTTTGTCAAGGGGTTTTTGAAAAATAATACGGGTAAGGGCGCCACTTCCTGCGTCGGGCTGGTGGCTGCTTGATCTGCCGTTTCGGCGCCCGCCGGGGACTTGCCCTCCCGCCTTGCCGGCATATTCTGCCGGGGAGCGGGAGGGCAGCCAACCGGTCGTTACCAGATCCGGCGGTAGATCTCCATGACCTCTTCCTTGAGAGGCTTGCGGGGATTGGTGGCGGTGCAACCGTCGGCAAGGGCGGCTTCAGCCATGGATTCAATCGCCGCCTCGTACTGCTCCTGCGTGATCTTACCTGCCGTCGCGGCAGAAACGGACTTGGGAATGTTCATCTCCTCGTTGAGGAAGTGGATATAGCTGATGAGCGACCGGACGGTCGTGACCTCGTTGAGGTTGTTCACGCCGAGAATGCGCGCCATGTTGCAGTACTTGCGCACGCAGGCGGGATACTCGCCCTGCGAGCGCGACACGGGACCGATGCCGGTGTTGTACTCCACGATGTGGGGGAGCAGGATGGCGTTGGCGCGTCCGTGCGGGATGTGGAAGCGCGCGCCCAGCTGATGCGCCATGCCGTGGTTCAGACCCAGCGATGCCGAGTTGAACGCCAGTCCTGCCAGGCAGGAAGCGATGTGCATCTTGCGCCGCGCGTGCGTGTCCTGGTTGCTACTGTAAGAGCGATACAGGAACTGCCCGATGATCTCCACAGCCTTCTCTGCCAGAGCACCGGAGAATTCGTTGTTGTTGATGCTGACGTATGCCTCCAGCGCGTGGGTCAGGACGTCCATGCCGGTGTCCGCCGTGACCGATGCGGGCACGCTCTTGACCAGCTCCTCGTCCAAAATCGCCTCGTCAGGCGTCAGGCTTTCGGAGACAAGCGGGTACTTGCGCCCGGCGGCAGGATCGGCGATGACGGCAAAGGAGGTCACCTCACTGCCGGTGCCGCTGGTGGTCGGGATGGCAATCAGGTGGGGCGCATAGCCCTCGGTCATCTTGCCGGCAAAGATACGGATCGCCTTGGCGGTGTCGATGGCGGAGCCGCCGCCGACGGCGATGATGCAGGGCGCCTTCTTTTCCGAGACGGCGGCGATGCCGTTTATGACCTTCTCAATGGGCGGGTCGGGCACAACGTCAGTGAACACGTCAAAGGCGATGCCTGCACGTGTCAGCGGGTCGGTGACCAGCTTAATCATGCCGGAGGAAACAACGAAGGGGTCGGAGACGATGAAGACCCGGTCATAGTGCAGCTGGGCAAGCCTGTCCAGCGCCCGTTCACCGAAATAGACTTCTGTGTTTACGTGAAATTCTTTCATGGGTATGCGTATCCTTTCGTCGGATGGTTTGTATATATTAGGGAAGGGAAGCAGAGGGTTATGTATCGGCGTTGTTCCCGATTACGCGTTCCGCCATGCGCAGAAGCCGTTCGCGCAACCAGTCCGGCTCTACGATGCGGATGCCGGAACGTGCGGTCAGGATGGCGCACAGGAAGCGGTCGATGTTGCGGAACTCACACAGATAGGTGCCGGCGCGTTCGCGGGAGAGAATGTAGCTCCGCATTTCCAGAACCGTCAGCCTGTCCTCGATCCGCAGAACGGCGGTATAAGGAATTTGGCTCTGGATGATGACGCTGTCCGCCTCGGGGTGCTCGGCGCCGTCTTGCGTATCGGCGAAGCCGTTGTCCCGGACGTGCGACCGGGACTCATCGTTCTCGGACACCAGTATCACCGGCAGGGAGAACGGAGTCGTGTATGCATACCCCTGCCGACCGGCATCATATTGCAGGGGCGCACCCAGATCGGTGCGCATGTATGTGATGTCGCGCTGCGCCTGCCGCACGGATATGTCGAACCGCTCGGAGAGCCGCGCCGCGTTGGGGTATGTTTTCCGCGTCAGCTCGTCGTGGAACCACTGGATGCGGATGTAAGGAGACACTTTCATGGCTGTCCCACTGCTCACATCTGCGGAGGCAGGTCGTCCGTGACGTCCCCCTCGTTGGTTTCCGGCTCCGCTTCAACCGGGATATCGGATGCCCCGGCGGCGAACACGCACTGCGCGAGCCGAATCAGCATATATATTCCCATCAGGGCAGAGAAGCAGAGGTACACGAAATACAGCTGACCGCCTTCGGCGCGTCCGGAGGGAATGCACCCGGCGATCCGGGCGATCAGGCAGGGGAGCGCCCCCGCCACACCGAAGAAGGAGCCGGCGGACAGGACAGTCAGCGCCAGACGCGGTGCCGGCTTGCAAAGCAGCATACGCAGATCGGCTGTCATGCCCAGCATGACGCCGGCGCAGGCGAACTGTACTGCCAGCTTGACCGGGCTGTTCATGGTGACGTAGGGGTCGTTGTAGGTGCGCCCGATGACGAGCATGCAGAGCAGGATCACGGCAAAGCCGAGCAGTCCGCGCACATTCCTGCTGCCCACGCCGAGCAGCGCGAGCAGAAAGTGTGCGGCGGCACATACCGCCAGCACGGCACCCAGGATGGGGGTAACTGCCTTGCCGGAACTGCTTTGCAGGAAAAACGGGACGGTTATCAGGGAGGCGATCAGCGGAACAGAGGCAGACAGGTCACGCCCGACGCCGATGCGCGGGGCGGACAGACTGCCCTCCGGAATGAGCATACCGCACACCGCCGGGATCAGCACAACGAACAGGCACAGCACCCGGTATACGACCGTCACGGCGGCACTGCGGAAATACCCGATGTCGCCGTCATAGCCGGTGAGGAATGCCGCAGTGCGCAGACAAACAGCTGCCAGCGTCAATGCCGCAACCGACCAGAAAGCAACGCGAGGGAGCACCCGTGCCTTGTTCATGACAGATACCTTCCTTAATATAACAGCAGCTACAGCAACAACCCGGAGTGACAGCGCCGCAGGCGCCCGCTTTTGCTCTCTGCATTCATCCGTATATTATACCGCGAATTTGTGAATAAATTGTATCAGAAATGGCGATCGGGAAACTTTTTTTGCGTTTTTCGTCCGAAACGGCAGCCGTACCGGACTGCGCGGGCGGAATGCGGGACCGATGCGCCCGGAAAGCCGTGACACGGCATTGTGCGAATTGCATAAATGGCGGCGTATAAAACCGTTGAATTTCTGCACGTAAACCGCCTGCAAAGTTTTGAATTTCTCTTGCAATTACCTGCGGTTTATGGTATAATCTGAAAGCTTGATGTGCGTAGATGTGAGAGGTTGCCTGCCGGTTTACCGAGACCGGACAGGGGAATTTTCACGGAGTATGTCCGAAAATCGGGCGAAGCAGTTCAGCCTGCTGCCCGCGCGCGCCTTGCTTTCCACGAAAGAGAATGGCGGTTGACCGCCGTTTTTACAGGGGACACAAGAAACGCCCGGGAGCGTGCTGAATCGGTCAGCCCTCGCTTCACACATCGTGCCGGGGAATTAATTTTTCTGTATCGGTCAAGGAAAATCCGCGGCGCGAAATCTGAAAAGGAGGCAGAAAACAAATGGCACTGAAAGAGAAGATCAGAGTCCGGCTCAAGAGCTACGATCACACCCTCATCGACACGGCGGCAGAAAAGATTGTCGCGGTGGCGAAGGCAAACGGCTGTGAGGTTTCGGGTCCCATCCCGCTCCCCACTGACCGCGAGATCGTCACCATCCTGCGGTCCGTCCATGTCAACAAGGACAGCCGCGAGCAGTTCGAGTACCGGACCCACAAGAGACTCATCGACATCATGAAGCCGTCTCAGAAGACAGTGGACGCTCTGATGAACACAGAGCTGCCCGCCGGCGTTGAGCTCGAAGTCAGACTGTAATCAAGCGCCTGACTCCGACCGGAGCACCGGAACCCGGTTGCATCGCCGCGACCGGCGCCGGAGAAAGACCGGCACAATTTCCACCAGGCGCCTGTCGCAGGCGCAGCAAAGACAACAGCCGAGGGAGCTTTTCTCCGGTTCGGCAACTTTGTAAGTCATGTTGACCGCCGCCGCATGACGGCAGCCAACCAATAATTTACAGGAGGAAAACAGCAAATGAAAAAGGGCATTATCGGTAAGAAAATCGGTATGACACAGATCTTTGACGAGAACGGAAACGTGATTCCCGTGACCGTCGTGGAAGCTGGTCCCTGCGTGGTCGCTCAGAAGAAGACCACCGAAAACGACGGCTATGACGCCGTTCAGCTTGGTTTCATGGATGCGAAGGCGAAGCAGACAACCAAGGCTGAGAAAGGTCATTTCGAAAAGAACCAACTCAGCGTCAAGAAGCACCTCAAGGAGTTCCGCTTCGATGACTGCTCCGGCTACAACGTGGGCGATGTCATTACAGTCGATACCTTCGCCGCAGGCGACAAGGTCGACGTTACGGGTATGACAAAGGGTCACGGTTTCTCCGGTGTCGTCAAGAGATGGGGCTGCCACAAGCTCAGAATGACGCACGGTGTGGGCCCTGTGCACCGCCAGCCCGGTTCCATGGGCGCAAACTCCACCCCGTCCCGTATTTACAAGAATAAGAGAATGGCTGGTCAGTACGGTAATGTGCAGGTCACGGTTCAGAATCTGAAGGTTGTCCGCATTGATACCGAAAAGAACCTGATCGCCATCAAGGGTGCCGTTCCCGGCGCCAAGGACGGCATCGTGTTCGTCCGCAACTCGGTCAAAGCGTAAGCGGAAGGAGGAAACTGAATCATGGCAAATGTAAAAGTATTTAACATGGCCGGCCAGGAGGTCGGAACCATGGAGCTGTCCGACGTCATCTTCGGCGCGGATATCAACGGAGCCGTCCTTCATGCCGCAGTGAGAGCGTACCTGCTCAATCAGAGACAGGGCACACAGTCCACGCTGACCCGCACCGAGGTTTCCGGCGGCGGCAGAAAGCCCTGGAGACAGAAGGGAACCGGTCGCGCCCGTCAGGGTTCCACCCGTTCTCCCCAGTGGACACACGGCGGTATCGCGCTGGGTCCCAAGCCCCGCAGCTACCGCACCGGTCTGAATAAGAAGACCCGCAGAGCGGCTCTGTTCGGCGCTCTGTCCGCCAAGGTCGCGGAGGGTAAGCTCATCGTGCTGGACGATCTGACCTGCACCGAGTACAAGACCCGCCCGATGGTGACTATGCTGAACGCGCTGGGTGTGGACAGCCGCGCCCTGATCGTCATGCCGGAGGTCAATCCCTTCGCCGTGAAGAGCTGCGCAAACCTGCCCCGCGTCGAGACGTCGCTTGCCACCAACCTGAATGTCTATGAGGTCATGAAGGCAGACAAGATGGTCATCACCGCCGCGGCTGTCAAGAAGCTCGAGGAGGTATACAACAAATGAAACGGATCGAAGATGTCATCATTAAGCCGGTGATCTCCGAGGCCTCCATGGATATGCTGTCTCAGGAGGAGGGGAAGGCGAAAAAGTACGTCTTCCGCGTTCACTCTGCGGCAACCAAGCCCGAGATCGCAGCCGCCGTTGAGTATATGTTCGCCGGCACCAAAGTGGCGAGCGTCAACGTCATCAACATGAAGAAGAAGCCGAAGCGCATGGGCGTCCATTTCGGATACACCTCCGAGTGGAAGAAAGCCATTGTCACCCTGAAGGCTGATTCCAAGCCCATCGAGTTCTTCGAGGGTCTGAACTAAGCGGAGGAGGTTGAAGAAATGGCAACGATTAAGTACAAACCCACAACACCCGCCAGACGGAATATGACGGTTCCCGCCTACGGTCAGATCATCACCAAGGATACGCCCGAGAAGAGCCTGGTTGTTATCAAGAAGAAGCACGCCGGACGCAACAGCTACGGCCGCATCACCGTCCGTCACAGAGGCGGCGGTAACAAGATCAAGTACCGTATCATTGACTTCAAGCGCGCGGATAACACCCCCAATACCGTCATCGCCATCGAGTACGACCCCAACCGTACCGCCTACATCGCTCTGCTGCAGAACGAGACAGGCACCAAGAGCTACATCATCGCACCGGAGGGTCTGAAGGTCGGCGATGTGATCTACTCCGGCTCGGATGCCGATATCAAGGTCGGTAACACGCTGCCCGTGGCGAACATCCCCACCGGTACCTTCATCCACAACATTGAGCTGTACCCCGGCAAGGGCGCGCAGCTTGCCCGCTCCGCCGGCGTTATGGCGCAGCTGATCTCCAAGGAAGGCGGCGTTGCACAGGTTCGTCTGCCCTCCGGCGAGGTGCGCATCATCCGGCTGGATTGCAAGGCTACCATCGGTCAGGTCGGCAACTTTGAGCATGATACCGTTAAGGTCGGTAAGGCAGGTAAGACCCGCCATAAGGGCATCCGCCCGACCGTCCGCGGTTCGGTCATGAACCCCTGCGATCACCCGCACGGTGGTGGTGAGGGTAAGTCCCCGATCGGTCATCCGTCGCCTGTTACCCCTTGGGGTAAGCCCGCGCTGGGTTATAAGACGAGAAACAAGAAGGCGCGTACCGACAAGTTGATCGTCAAGCGCAGAAACGCTAAGTAAGGAGGGAATATATCATGAGCAGAAGCTTGAAGAAGGCTCCGTATGTGGAAGCAAAGCTGTACGCACGGATTTGCGCCATGAACGAGAAGCATGAGAAGAAGGTGCTCAAGACCTGGTCGAGAGCATCCACGATATTCCCGGAATTTGTCGGACACACGATCGCAATTCACGACGGTAAGAAGCATGTTCCGGTGTATATCACCGAGGAGATGGTCGGACACAAGCTGGGTGAGTTCGCACCCACCCGCACGTTCAAGGGCCACTCCGGAACCAAGACCGCGAACTCGTAAGGGAGGAGACTGAAACATGGAAGCAGTTGCATATCTGAAGCATGCCAGAATCTCTCCCCGCAAGGTACAGATCGTTCTGGATCTCATTCGCGGCAAGGATACCGATACGGCTATGGCAATCCTGAAGAACACCCGCCGCGGCGCCTCTGAGTACCTGATTAAGCTGCTGAAGAGCGCGGTGGCAAACGCCGAAAACAATTTCCAGATGGACGCCTCGAAGCTGTATGTCTCCGAGTGCTTCGTTACCCCCGGACCTACCATGAAACGCATGCTGCCTCGTGCCAAGGGAAGCGCCGACCGCATCCTCAAGAGAACCAGCCATGTGACCATCGTGGTCAAGGAAAAAGACTGAGAAAGGGAGGCCAGAATCAATGGGACAGAAAGTCAATCCCCACGGCATGCGCGTGGGTGTCATCAAGAACTGGGACTCCAGATGGTACGCAAGTAAGGAGTACTTCGGCGACACCCTCGTGTCCGACTACCAGATCCGCAAGTACCTGAAGAAGGCGTTGCAGGATGCCGGTATCCCCAAGATCGAGATCGAGCGTGACGCGCGCCGCGTGCGCGTGTTCATCCACTGCGCTAAGCCCGGCATGGTCATCGGCAAGGGCGGCAGCGAGATCGACAACTACAAGAAGGAGCTGGAGAAGATGACGGGTATGCCCGTCTCGCTCAAGGTCGTTGAGATCCGCCAGCCCGACCTGAATGCCCAGCTCGTGGCAGAGAACGTCTGCGCTCAGCTGGAGCGCCGCACGTCCTTCCGCCGCGCCATGAAGATGGCGATCCGCAACACCATGCGGAACGGTGCCAAGGGTATCAAGATCGCCTGCTCCGGCCGTCTGGGCGGAGCCGAGATCGCGCGTGCCGAGCACTACCATGAGGGTACTATCCCGCTGCAGACTCTGCGTGCGGACATCGACTACGGCTTCTGGGAAGCCAATACCACGTACGGCAAGATCGGCGTGAAGGTTTGGATCTACAAGGGCGAGATCCTCAGCGAGGTCAACCGCTCTGCGGCTGCCGCTGACGGCGCTGCCCGCCCGGACCGCAAGCCCGGTGAGCGCCGCGACCGCCGTCCCGGCGGAGACCGCCGCCCCGGTGGCGACCGTCGCCCCAGCGGTGATCGCCGTCCCGGCGGAGACCGCCGCCCCGGTGGTGACCGTCGTCCCGGCGGAGACCGCCGCTTCGGCGACCGCAACGGCAAGCCTGCCAACGTGCGTCCCGCCGAGAGAACCCCGAGAACCGTTGCCGCTCCGGCGGCAGCTCCTGCCACTGCCCCGAAAGAAGGAGGCGAGAACTGATTATGTTGATGCCCAAGAGAACAAAGTTCCGCCGTGTACAGCGCGGAAGAATGAAGGGTAAGGCAAGCCGCGGCACCACCCTTTCCTACGGTAGCTACGGCCTGATGGCGACTGAGCCCGCATGGATTTCCAGCGTGCAGATCGAGGCAGCCCGTATCGCTATGACACGTTACATCAAGCGTGGTGGTAAGGTTTGGATCAAGATCTTCCCAGACAAGCCGATCACAGCAAAACCGGCTGAGACTCGTATGGGTAGTGGTAAAGGTACTGTTGAGTATTGGGCAGCAGTAGTTAAACCGGGCCGTGTAATGTTTGAGATTGCAGGAGTACCAGAGGAAACAGCTAGAGAGGCACTTCGACTTGCAATGCATAAATTACCTTGCAAATGCAAAATCGTTTCTCGCGCAGACTTAGAAGGCGGTGATAACAGTGAAAATTAATACATTTGTAAACGAGTTAAGAGGAAAATCCGTAGAGGAATTAAATGAAGAATTAGTAGCTGCTAAGAAGGAACTCTTTAACCTGAGATTCCAGAATGCAACAAATCAGTTGGATAATACAAGCAGAATCAAAGAAGTTAGAAAGAATATTGCCCGTATTCAGACTCTGATTACAGAGGCTAAGAGAGCTTAACTACCGTATTAATCCCAGGAAGGAGAAAAACCGTGGAAGAGAGAAATTTAAGAAAAACCCGTACGGGTAAGGTTGTCAGCGACAAGATGGATAAGACAATTGTTGTTGCCGTTGAAGACCACGTTAAACATCCACTTTACAAGAAGATCGTAAAGAGAACTTATAAACTGAAAGCTCATGATGAGAACAATGAGTGCAAAGTTGGAGATACAGTTAAAGTAATGGAAACAAGACCGCTGTCTAAAGATAAGAGATGGAGACTTGTGGAAATCATGGAGAAAGCGAAATAATTATTTGAAGGAGGTTTACCTGCATGATACAGCAAGAAAGCAGACTTAAAGTAGCAGACAATACAGGTGCTAAAGAGTTACTGTGTATCCGTGTGCTTGGTGGTTCTACAAGAAGATATGCCAGCATCGGAGATGTGATCGTTGCAACTGTTAAAGATGCAACACCAGGCGGCGTTGTTAAAAAAGGCGATGTTGTTAAAGCTGTAGTTGTCCGTTCTGTAAGAGGTGCTCGTCGTAAAGACGGTTCCTACATCAGATTCGATGAAAATGCTGCTGTTATTATAAAAGACGATTTGAACCCACGTGGAACACGTATTTTTGGACCAGTAGCCAGAGAGCTCAGAGAGAAACACTTTATGAAGATCGTTTCCTTAGCTCCGGAAGTACTGTAGGGAGGTGCCTAGATGTCAACTATGAAGATTAAAAAAGGTGATATGGTTAAGGTTATCGCCGGTAAAGATAAAGACAAAGAAGGCAAAGTTATTGCCGTAAATAAAAAAGACGGTAAAGTCCTGGTTGAAGGCGTCAATATGCTGACAAAGCACACAAAACCAAGTGCTGCAAATCAGAATGGCGGTATCGTACATCAGGAAGGTTACATTGATGCATCCAACGTTATGTATATTCATAAGGGAAAAGCAACAAGAGTAGGCTTCAAGATGGACGGCGACAAGAAGGTTCGTGTTGCAAAGTCAACAGGCGAAGTTATTGATTAATTCAAGGAAGGAGGTCCAGGACTTTGAGTAGACTGAAAGATCAGTATCAGAATGAGATCGTTGATGCAATGATCAAAAAATTTGGATATAAAAATATCATGGAAGTGCCGAAGCTTGACAAGGTTGTAATCAACATGGGTGTAGGCGAGGCAAAAGATAACGCAAAACTTCTGGAGTCAGCTATTGCAGATATGGAGAAGATCGCAGGACAGAAAGCGGTTGTAACCAGAGCAAAAAATTCAGTAGCTAACTTCAAGATCAGAGAGGGCATGCCGATCGGATGCAAAGTTACTTTAAGAGGAGAAAAGATGTATGAGTTTGTTGATCGTCTGATCAACCTTGCACTTCCTCGTGTACGTGACTTCAGAGGAGTAAACCCGAACGCATTTGACGGAAGAGGAAACTATGCTCTGGGTATCAAGGAGCAGC
>ERZ827168.1240-NODE-1240-length-36116-cov-5.507973_pt1 | contig 36116 bp, 33 predicted proteins | sample MGYA00519868_ERZ827168 | MGnify/ENA primary metagenome ERZ827168 (study PRJEB31778, sample SAMEA3449271) | human gut metagenome | biome: human gut; feature: human-associated habitat; material: faeces | place: United Kingdom | collected 2010/2012 ...
ATCCGGAATGCCGTTGCCGCCGCCCGCGTCGGTGAGCAGCATGCCGCCCGCCGTCTTCAGCAGGAAGCAGGTGTTGTAGCAGTTTGTTGCCGTGGCATATCCCGTGCCGAGCATTATTATCTTAGCGTATGTGTCGTTTTCCGTTCCGTTCATATTTTCTTATCCACTGACTTTTGGTGGTGCAAAGATAGTGAAAGGTGAGTACACAGTCAAGACAAAGAAACTTCTGTTTGTTTGGATTGGTACTGCCGAGCCGCCTCCCATATTATACAAATATAGTGAAAGGTAAGCGCAACGACAAAACGGAGAAACGAAGTTTTTCCGATTTTGGCACTGCCGAGCCGCCTCCTATATTATACAAATATAGCGAATTCCACCCGATTTCTTATGAATTTAGGAATAATAATATAACGTGAGTCCGACGAATTCAAAACAAAGCGAGCTGTGGTGTCAAAAGTTCTTGTAACATTGATACACGGCTTCTTCGGAAATCAACAATATGCAGCAATCGCACCCAACAGGTTGACGATAAAATTATCAAAACTCCTGTGACCAGAACCGAAGGTCACTGTTCGCGGAGCGAGGTAAAGTATCCCTTATCGCCGACAATCTTTCCATAGATAATTTCCACAAAGGCTTTGTATTCAATGGTTTTACGGTCATCCATATCACCCGGGGTAATCATAAAATTCATGAGTTCTCCGCGTTCGTTGCATATCAGATGAAGTCTGAATCCGAAGAACCAGCCCATTGAGCATTTTCCTCTTTGTGCTATTCCTTTGAACGTCCTATGGATATGTATTCTCTGGTTTTTACATACCAGGTTTTAGCGTATATTTTGACATCATTGCATCAAAAAAACTTGCAAAATTGAAAATCAGCGAAGCTAAATCATCTGCCATACAAAATAATTCTATAACTTTGCTTTCGGTGATCATAGCGATTATTGTTTGTAATTCAGCACTATAAAGTTACAACAATTTTCGCTAATCACCAGATTTACAAACACTTACAGTTCATCGAACTCACGTTAAAATAATAAACGCAATGAAATTATTAAGTATTTTACTTCTGTTCTTCTGTTTGAATTCAACAATTAATGCACAAAAGCAAAAAGACCTGGTAACAATAACAGGAAAAGTTTCTGACTATAACGGTAATCCTATTGATAATTGTTCTGTTATGTTCCAAAATTCAAATTTTGATGTTCTCTTTGAGACTAAAACTGACGAAAAAGGGGAATATCAAATAAATATACCAAAAGGCAAATATAGCAACATGGGTGCTATAGATATGGATACCTATCCTCATACAATGAAAGTGGAAACAAATAATGAGAATCTGAGACTGGAGTTTTGGGGTTGGAATTTTATTGCAGACAGAGATACAACTTTAAATATACAATATAACCGAATGGAAGCATACGGAATGCACGTTTTTCAAATCCCCGGAGCTGTACCAGCCTATCAGATCTATGTCCGTCCTATGAGCTTAACAAGATTTCTTGCAAATAAAGGCATACAAAACGCTCAACATAAAGAGGATTTGTCAAATATTGCTCAAAAGTCATATGCTGATACGGCCAAATGTGATAACATAGCTCCAACGATTGATAAGGTAGGCATAAAAGTATGGATTGATGGAGAAAGCGTGGATGTTTTGATGAAACAGCAAATAAAAGAATATTATAAAGAAACTGAATACGGAATAGCTTACTATATAACAGTAAGTGAACCTAAAAAAACGACAACACTGCCCTATAAAATATTTAAGATTGAATTAACTGATTTGGAAAATGGAGATAGAGGGGAGGCAATCTATTGTCTTGAGAATACAAGTTATATAGAACATAATTAAACCATATTATAATCCTATTGATATTTTTTGGTGCTCTTCCGAAATTTGGAGTGAACCCCTCCGTCACTGGATGGTGTGGACTGTATCGGTATTGAAGAGAACTGCGTATGGATTCAGAGATGAACGATATTTTGAGCTAAGGCTGTTTGCTTTTTATGATTGTCATATCACTCAAAGTGTCGGATGAACCGAAAAATTGCCACCTATCCGTTGCCCATTAAAAAGAACCCCGAAAGTTTTATCTGATTTTCGGGGGTCTTTTATTTTTATTATCATTAAAATTGCATAATCGGATGCCATTCCTTTACTGTCTTCAGAATATCTTCAGCTGTCTTACAAGAGCCTTTAGTACGTTTGTTTGCCTTCTCTATAAATTTCTCATCATAGATGTTGATAAGGTGTATCCCATTAAATTCAGATACTGGTTTGACAAATACAATACCATCGCATATATCACTAAGTTTCTGTTCTTTTGTGTACGGCGAACCTTTCTCGCCATAACTTGACATCTTTGTCGTGGGGTTGGCGAAATATGTTTCCGTTCTTAACAGAGGGAAATCATCTTTTAAATCAAATCCGACAGGTTTGTTGCCATATTTCTGAAACGCTTTATCTATCACACCGCCGGCTATCAGGTTCCACCGCGTTTTATTGTTCTCTATATAGCCTTTGCTTCCCATCTGGCCACCCCATAGATTGATTATGAATACATCCTTAGGATAACAGCTTTTGAGTAAGAAGCCGGCTGAAGGCCAATTATAGTAGTAATCCCCCTGACGAATACCATTTATGCGAGCCAAGGTATGTGATGCCCCTGCATAAAATACTATGTGCGAGCGTTTGACGATCTGGTTTCTGATGATATTAAACATATTATCATCCCGTGAACCCGTATATACAAATTTCTTGCCATCAAAATAATCTTGTACATACGCCGGATCCAACAAAAGGATACGTGTCCGGAGACTTACAGGTTTCTTTTGATTGTTTTCCCATACGGTTTTGAAAACATCTGCATATTCTTTATATGGATTACCCAGATCATCAGGTGTATATTGCAGTATCTTAAAGACCAAGTCTTCTCTGTAAACCGGGGATTTTATCAGACTGTCTGCGAGATACTGATACCTTTCGGAGCCAAACTCAACTGCTAACGCATCAATATTCGCCGTTGAATCCTGTGCCGAAGCGGTTATCAGATCGCATAAGAATTGAGGATGTGCATCTATCCAATGATCTTCTCCTATCGCAACGACTGAATGTGAACGTATTTTATCAAGTACATATTCCAGATGCGGGCGTCCGTTATTTTTAATGTATTGATAATAAGATTCAGTATCAAGACAATCTTGAGCTGTGGAAATGTTACTTGAGAATATAAAAAGTAACATAACAAGACATTGTTTAATCGTAATGCGTCTCATGTTTATTCGTGTTATAAGTCACCGCAAATATAGTCATTATATATTGAATTGCATTGCATGTTGTAATAAATCAGACTGTATTCCGAGGATACTGCATGCGTAGCGGGTACGATTTCTTACTGACAACCTGTGCGGTATGCCTTGCATATCCAGCAAAGGCATGACCAACCTTTTCCGGAAGAGCCCAAAGCCGTTTCCATACTGTTTCCCGGTGGCCGGAAATACCTATCCGATGTAATGTGATGACACCCGATGCCGCATGTTGTAAGCGTTGTAAATCGACGGATTAAGCATGCTTCCGGCCCTTCGGACAAATGCTTCCCGCGTTTTTTCTCCTCCTGATTCCGTCGTATTCAGTGAAAAACTTAAAGACGTGCTTACAATTTTTCTTGACTAAATTTTGACAAAATAAATTCGCAAAAGAGGTGTGAATGAATGTTAAATACGGCATGATATAGCCCGTTCCGGTCCGAATCGCCTTCTTATATACCCCATAACGTAGTCCGAAAAAGTGCGTTCTGTGTTCCGATATTGCCCATTTCGCAGTCCGAAAAAGCCCATTTCAGGGTGCAATATTGTGCTTTTCGTCCTCCAATATAGGCTTTATTGCAAGCCGAAATGGTGCTTTTTGCAAAGCGGGAAAATACCCCTTAAATATAAATCATTGATATTCAGTATCTTATGAAAGCCTCTTATTTTTCGCGTATTTGCGCCCGAAGAAGAGCCGGTACGCAAATACGCGCTTATTTTTCGGGGTAGAGTGGGAAACTTCGACCGGAAAATCAAAAATCGCTTACAATTTGAAAGCCGCCCATATTGTCCTCACCGCAGCAGCAGGAAACAACATATATTCAGGCTTGATCGCCGCATTTATTATATATTCAGTCAGATGTATGTTCACATACAGGATAATATTTGATGGTAAGACAGTATGTGAGTGGATGGAATGTCGTGCTTACAGTTCCGCGTTTATTATCTTTTTTCGGTGTCATGATGTGTATGGTTGGTAATGTATAATTATTCTTGAAAATGTCGTGAGATATTATACTTAATGTCATAATAGAGATAATAAAAATCATAATATAATAGATAAATTGTCTGAATATCTGCTTTTATTGCTTCTTTTTAATATTTAAACAATGAAAACATTAGACAGGAAGTAACTTTTTGCAAATAAATGCTTACCTTTGTGTCGCTTTTCTGAATCCGTACTGATTGCCGTTACGACAGATGTCGTTTTATATGCGATTGTTTTTGAGCGGAAAAGAGACTGGAATAAAAATATTTGGTAAAAAGAAATATATATGTTGCATTTTGACAGTGACTACATGGAAGGGGCGCATCCTGAGCTGATACGCCGTCTTGCGGAAACAAATCTTGAACAGACGCCGGGTTACGGGCTCGACGAATATTGCCATCGTGCCGAGCGGCTCATTCTTGATGCCTGCGGACTGACGAACGGTAAGGTGCATTTTCTTGTCGGTGGCACGCAGACAAACTCTACGGTTATCGACACGCTGTTGGCTCATCACGAAGGTGTGTTGGCCGCCGAGACGGCACACATTTGCTCGCACGAGGCCGGTGCTATAGAGGTGTGGGGACACAAGGTGCTCACTTTGCCGCAGCACGACGGCAAGATAAGTGCCGAGGATGTGCGCAAATATGTTGCTGACTACTATTCGGACGAGATGTACGAGCATGTCGTCGCTCCGGGAATGGTTTACATATCTCATCCTACGGAGTTCGGAACGCTCTACACGCTCGACGAGCTTACCGCTCTGAGCAAGATATGCCGTGAGGCTGACCTGCCGCTCTATATGGACGGCGCACGTCTGGGTTATGCTCTGGCTTCGGGCGCATCGGATGTCACTCTGCCCGATGTGGCACGTCTGTGCGACGTTTTCTATATCGGTGGAACAAAGGTAGGCGCGCTTTTCGGCGAGGCTGTCGTGACGTCGCGTCCCGAGCTTCTGCCTCATTTCTTCTCCATAGTGAAGCAGCACGGAGCGCTTCTTGCCAAGGGACGTCTGCTGGGTGTGCAGTTCGAGACCCTCTTCACAGACAATCTCTACGTTGATATCTCGCGCAACGCATGCGTCATGGCTGCCAAGATTCGCAAGGCATTCATCGATCACGGCTACCGTCTGTTCATAGATTCGCCCACCAACCAGCAGTTCTTCATCCTGCCAAACAGCGTCATCGACACCCTGATGCGCGTGGCATCGTTCGAGCTCTGGGGCCCGCGTCGTGAGCGTGAGACTCCTGTCCGCTTCGTCACCTCATGGGCAACACGCGAGAGCGACGTTGACGAACTCATAGCTGCCCTGCCTCAGTGTCCTGCTGAGTATTGACATGAAATCACATCTTGCAATACAATAATAAAAACCGTGCTACACTGTCGTGTCGTCTGAGACACTCGTGTGGCACGGTTTCGTTATTTTTCTATGCTTTCTTCAGGTCGCGGTCTGTTGGTTTACGGCCTGTGACCGGACTCCTGTTTACAGATATTCGGCGAAGTCTGTGAGCCTCATGTCGCCCTTACGCATCAGTGTGTCGTGGAAGGCGAAGGCCGCACGCAGCGATCCCGGGCAATGACCTTTGGTGGCTATGCGCTGATATTCGCGCAGCAGCGGACGGTAGTCGGGATGCGCGCAGTTGTTTATTATCTCCTCGGCGCGGCGTACAGGGCCCTTTCCTCTGAGGTCGGCTATGCCCTGTTCGGTTATTATCACATCCACGTCGTGCTCCGTGGAGTCTATGTGGCTGCACATGGGAACGATTGAACTTATCTTTCCTCCCTTGGCTATTGAGGGCGTGTAGAATATGCTTATGGAGCCGTTGCGCTCGTAGTCGCACGATCCGCCTATGCCGTTCATCAGTCGCGAACCGCATATATGGCTCGAGTTCTCGTTGCCGTAGATGTCGCACTCGAGCGCCGTGTTCATGGCAATCACCCCGAAACGGTGGATTAGCTCAGCCGAGTTGGACAGCTCGCTCGGGCGAAGCGTGAGACGGCTGCGGAAGAAGTCCATGTTGTCGTACACTTTTTTCAGACACTCGTTCGACACTGTCATTGCCGCAACCGATGCCTGCGATATGCGGCCCTTGAGCATCAGATCTACTATCGCGTCCTGCACCACCTCGCTGAATACCTCTACCACGGGCATGTCGTCGCACCGTCCGATGGCTTCCATCACGGCGTTGCCTGTCACGCCCACACCGCTCTGTATGGGGAACATGCACTTAGGGATACGTCCGGCGCGCATGTCGCTCAGGAAGAAATCCACCACGTGGCGGCCGATCATGTCGGTATCGGGAGTAGAAGGCTTGAATGTGCGCGCCTCCTCAGGTATGCAGCACTCCACGACACCCGCAATCTTCTTCGGGTCTATTTCCAGATATTGTGTGCCGATGCGCTGTCCCACGCTTGTTAGAGGTATGGGTTGGCGGTAAGGATATTCCAGACACTCATACTCGTCGTGCAGATAGCGCGCGTTGGGATTGTGGAATGTGTTGAGCTCCAGAATCACTTTCTTGGCTATACGCGCTATGGTCGGCACGATGCCGTCGGCCGAAGTGAGATACACACGGCACTTGTCGCCGTCGTCCTCTATGGCAGACACCTCGATGATGGCCCAGTCCATGTCGCCGTAGAAGCCTCGGCGCAGACGCTCGGCCATGTGTCCCAGGTGCATGTCCTCATAGTCTATCTCGCCCAGGTTGGTGTGGTTGCGGAAGTCGGCGTTGGTAGAGAACGGCGCGCGGAACTTTATTGCGTGTGCCGCTGCGAGGTCGCCCTCGAGGCTCTGGCACGACGATGCGCCCGTGATTACTCCCACGGCGAACGGACGTCCGGCCTCATGCTCGCTCAAAGCCCGCTTCGTCAGTTCTCGTGTCACGGCTTTAGGAACTCCGCTTGGAGTGAATCCGCTGAATCCGATGTTGTCTCCGTCCTTTATCATCGCTGCGCCTTCGGCAGCCGTTATGCGTGTATATGCCATTTCTTTATGTTTGTCTGAATTATTCGGATAGCAAAGTTAATTATTTTAAAGCAGAAAATACATTCCGCAATATGATTTTCTGCATAAACTTGCAAAAAATCTTTTAAAAAGGCACTAAAACCGTATAAATATGCAGAAATGACGCTTAAATATGCAAGAATATGCATATTCGTGGCTCGGCGGAAATGTTGTCGCATAACGGTTACGATGCTTTTGTCTGTCCGTTTTTTAAGATTGATGCAGTTTCTTTTTATGATTGATGTTGTTTATTTTTATGGTTGATGCAGTTTCTTTTTATGATTGATGCTGTTTCTATTTATTATTGATGTCGTTTCGGGTAATATCTGCGCCGCGGTTCACGCACAATGTTTACGCAGAGGCATAAATATTCGCTTATTTCAACGATTTTATGTAAGTTTGCAGACGAAACACGAATAAGATGAAAAAGAAACAGATATTGCTTATAAACGATATGGCCGGATATGGCAAGGTGGCTACCGCCGCCATGCTTCCCATCCTTTCGTACATGGGTCATCCCACATACAATCTGCCGACGGCGCTCGTTTCGAACACGCTCGACTACGGCAAGTTCAACATTCTTGAGACAACAGAGTATATAAAAGGTGTGTTTCCCGTGTGGCGCGAGCTGGGTTTCACGTTCGATGCCATCTCTACGGGCTTCATGGCTTCGGAGGCTCAGGCCAAGATAATATCCGCCTACTGTCGTGAACAGGCGGAGGCCGGCACGGTGATATTCGTCGATCCGATAATGGGTGACGAGGGAAAGCTATACAACGGAGTGACCGACGAGGCCATAAAGAGCATGCGCGAGATGGTGAGCGTGGCCCATCTGGTGTTCCCAAACCACACCGAGGCGTGCTATCTCACGGGCATGGACTACAACGCCAACGGCGTGACTCACGACGAAGCCCGCCGTCTCATCGACGGACTACTTGCTCTCGGCACCAAGTCGGCGCTCATAACGAGCATCCCTGTTGACGGTCAGACGTCGGTGGTGGGCTACAATCATCTTGACGGCAGCTATTTCTCGCTACCATACACGGAGATTCCCGTCCATTTCCCAGGTACGGGCGACATATTCTCCGCCGTGCTTATAGGTCATCTTCTCGACGGCGAGATGCTGAAACCGAGCACCCGCAAGGCTATGGATGCCGTTTACACGCTCATCGACCTTAACAAGGACAACGAGGATAAGAACCGCGGCATACCTCTTGAGAAGTATCTTGACGTCATCTGACCGTGGCACTCTGTGCCGCGGTGCGATGTGTTATAATACGTTTCTTTGTTGTTTTCTATTACGGTTTTTTAGTTTAGTAGTCGGTTTTTTCAGGCTTCCGGGTTTTTGTCGAATTCTGAGGCGTTGATATATCCGCGCGCTATCGCCTTCACAATCAGGTCGGCTATGTTGCGCGCGTTGAGTTTCAGGAACAGTTTCTTGCGGTGTGTCTCCACAGTGTTTTCCGATATGAAGAGATGAGCGGCTATTTCTTTCGACGTCCATCCGCGCGCCATCGCCCTCAGCACCTCAATCTCCCGCTCCGACGGATGGTCGAGAGTAAGCCGGTGACGGTTAAGTTTTTTCCTCACTTCAGGGCAGAAATATTGTTTCCCGTTTATCACAGCCTCGATGGCTTCGGTTATCTTTGAGAAGTCGGTCGATTTGCTCAGTATCGCGTTCACTTTCTTATCGAGCATGCGCCTTATTATCCACACCTCCTGATGTATGGTGTTGACAATTATCTTTGCGTCGGGCTTATGCTCTCTCACAATGTCTATGAGCGTGAATCCGTCGATGTCGGGCATTCCGATGTCGATGATATAAATGTCAAAATCGCGTGATGTCAGCGTGTTGATGAGCTGTTGTGCGGTGGTGAATGTCTCGACATGTCTGATGTTCTTTTTCTCGAGAAAGCTTTTAAACCCTTCGAGTACGAGGTCATGGTCATCGGTTATGGCGATTCGCAGATCCTCCAACAAATATTTGTATATGTCGTTCATGCATGCAAAATTAAGAGGTGCATGAATAATTTCACTCACGGAAAACCGTAATTTTCACACATCCTTTTTCAAAGGAATGGTCAGTCTGAGGGTTGTGCCGGCCTCTCCCGAGCTCACTTCAACGCTTCCGCCCACGGCTTCGGCACGCTGATTCATGGTGCGCTGGCCTATTCCCTGCGAGCGGTGAGGAGCATGACGGCCGTTGTCGTTGACGGTCATGACGGCACTTCCGCTCTCCATCCGCATATCAACATTCACCCTTGTCGCACCCGAGTGCCTCATGGCGTTGCCCACCGCCTCCTGCACTATGCGGTATATCTCGAGTGCCGTGGCATCGTCTATCACGCTCCAGTCGGCATCCTCGGGGTTCAACGAACATTGGGTGACGCACTGCTCGGTGGCACACTGCTCCACATAATCGGCTATCACCTCGTCGATGGTGGCATATCTGAATTCGGGCGGCATCAGCTCGTGCGATATTCTGCGCGCCTTCTCGCGGCATTTGTTGAGCATGCCCACCGCCGGATGTGAGCTGTCGGCAAGCGCAAGCTTCATCTCCACGCCATAGAGGTCGTTGCAAAGACCGTCGTGCAGCTCGCGTGCCAGACGTGTACGCTCGCTCTCCAATCCGTTGATGTAGCGCTCGGTCAGTCGTCGCGCCGTGTCGGTCCTGAGCCGTGCGAAGTCGAGTTCGAGCTCGCGGCGGCGTCTGCGCTGGCGTTGTATGTAGATTATTATCGCCGCGGCAGCCACTATTATGATTATCGCGACAATCATCGCAGTGGTATATAGATGTGCCAGCTTGGTCTCGCTCCGGGCCAGTGCGAGCTCCTTCTCCTTGGTCTCATATTTCACCGTGAGCTCGCGCAGGTTGTCGGCGCTCTGCTTGTCGGCTATGCTGTCGTGCAGGGCTGTGGCCTTCTGCAGCGAGGCGTATGCCTTGTCGTATCTGCCCAGTGCGGCGTAAGCCATGTGCATGTTGTTGTAACAGTCGTACTGCACGAACGGCATGCCTGCCACACACTTCATGGACAGTATCTTGTCGAACACCGGCAGCGCAGCCTTATAGTCCTTGTTGTTCATCAGCAGTCCGCACTTCACCTGATAGAATACCAACCGCGACGTCTCGGCAGTGGCAAGCGGCAGCAGTCGTTCGCCTGTGGCGTCCCACTGCTTCAGTGCTTCCGTGTCGCCAGCCTTCTGTGCCGCAGCCATGGTATAAGCCACGGCGGTTAGCGCGGCGTCGTTCTGTCCGGTCTCTACGGAGAGCTTGTAGCTCTGTCCGAGATGCTTCATGGCTGTGCGTGCGTCGCCAGCCATGAGATATATTGAGCCGATGTTAGAGTAGAGTTGTGCCTTTAGCGCCTTGTCCTTGCAGCGCGCCGTCCATCCGGCAGACTTGGCAGCGCACGACAATGCCTGCTTCGCGTTCTTCATGTCGATGTGCAGCGTGGCGATGTTCAGATATAGAACGGCGGCCTCCTGCACCGCCTCCTCACCTCCGCGGGCCACCACTCCGGGCATGGAACAGAGTCGCATGGCCTCGTTGTAGTGCTTCAGCGCCTCGTCGGTCTTTCCTGCCGTGCGCAGATAGACGCCCATGGACGAGTGCGTGCCAATCATCAGCACGGTGTCCTTGCGCCTCACTGCCGTGTCGAGCACCTTTTCGGCAACAATCATTGCCGAGTCGTTCTTGCCATGCGCGTGCAGCATATCGGCCTTGGCGCGCAATGTTTCGGTCTGTTTGTCGGTTGTGGCATACATGCCGGTACGGCATAATGCAAGCAGCAGTACAATCAGTGTGATGCTGCGTGTGATGGGACTGGTGTAGGTGTTCATAGGCTTGCGGTTTTTAGTTATGTGTCATTTTGTGGATATACCGGAAGTCAGAGGCAGGCAATTCATGTCCATGCCTAAACGCACTCAGTATCTTATAATATATCGAAAGGCGAGAGCAGATTCAATAGAAAGGCCTTATGGCTTTTCAATATTGATTTTGCCGAGCCGCATTTTATATTCTACAAATATAACGAGAAAATACGACATACAGACTAATACATGTAAAAAAGAGATAAAATTAAATCAATCCACAGAGCGGAATGATTTTTTATGTGTATTTTTGCGTTCGATATATGGTCAGATTTATCATAGTTCTGTCTTTCGGTCTGTTGTGTGCCATGCAGTGTGCGGCACAGAATACGGACGTGAGCGACGCCGACAAAGCCGGTGTGCTCGAGCCTATGGTGAAGGTGGGCAAGGTGCTCGACGAGGGAGGCGACAGCATACAGTATGTGGAGGTGGGCAATGTGTATGTCTATCCGGAGCCCGTGTTCAAGAACGCCAAGCAGCGCGCGGCCTACAACCGGCTTGCTTCCAACGTGAAGAAGGTGCTGCCCATAGCCAAGGAAGTGAACAGAATCATCATCGAGACATACGAATATCTGCAGACGCTGCCCGACAAGAAGGCGCGCGACGCCCACATGAAGCTGGTGGAGAAGAGCATACGCAAGGAATACACGCCGCGCATGAAGAAGCTGTCCTATCAGCAGGGCAAGCTGCTCATAAAGCTTGTCTATCGTGAGTGCAACTCGTCGTCGTATCAGCTCATACAGGCTTTCCTCGGTCCGATACGTGCCGGATTCTATCAGGCCTTCGCTTCGTTGTTCGGCGCGAGCCTCACCAAGAAATACGACCCCAACGGCATCGACCGTCTTACCGAGCGCGTTGTGCTGATGGTGGAGTCGGGACAGATATAGCCGTGACGTGAGAGTGGGGCGCGGCTGTGGTGCTCATTGTCCTTCGTTATGCCGCGACCGGTATGCCATTATGCCCTTCGTGCCGCGCCAGTTTCTGCAAATTGTTTTTAACATCCGTTATCTTTTCGCTCTCCGCATTTAACATTTCATTTTTCTCATTCCAGAAAAACGCAGACCGCCAATGACCCCTTTATCACCCCGTTCCGTCTTTTAAACGAAGCCGTTTTTAACATATCGTTTTGCGATATTGCCCATTTCAGGGTGCGATAAAGCCCATTTCAGAGCACGATATAGCCTTTATCGGCACCCGAAAGAGCCCATTTCGGAGTGCGAAATAGGCTTTATTGCAAGACGGGAAAATATCAGTCGGAATACGATATTTAGTAAATAATTGATTATCAATATATTATGAAAACCCTGAATTTTCGCGTTTTTTCGCGCCAAACAGCTCTCGCTACGCTCCGACGCGATTTTTCAGAGGTTTTCGCCGCGAATATTTAACATCTCCTACTCCGATTTTTGGTTTTTTATATAATAGGGAAGAGAATATAATATTATGTTTTCATTATGATATAATGTTATGTTTTTTTATTGTGTGCAGGTTTTGATTAGTTTAAAAAATATCTATAACACTATATTGTGTGCAGGTTATTATAATGTTTATTGTTATTGATGATGTAATATTGTTTCGTTGCTTAATGCAAATTTTTGTTAAAAGGGAAAGACACTCTTGCATTCGCTTGCGCCAGGTTATAATTTTGCGGCATCAGTTGAGAACAACAGATGAAGGATGACGAAAAACACGGTACCTTAGTAATCTTGCATTGATAGTTGGTATTTTCTGAAAAACACAAATTTAAGTTTAATATGGGAAAAATAGTACAAACACTTTGGACGGGACAAAAGTGTCTTGTCGAAAACAGCTTCGGATGGCTGGAACCGCAATATCATCTAATGGCTTGGGCACTGAGTTGCCTTATGTTGAAAGAGAATTATGAGAATGTAGAGTTTTATACAGACTCAGAAGGTGCGAAGGTGCTTATTGATCGTATCGGTCTGCCTTATACTGATGTCAAGATATGCTATGACAATCTGAATATACCTGAACCACATTGGGCATACTCAAAGATGCTTACATATTCTATGCAGGAAGAACCTTTTATACATGTGGATGGTGATATCTTCATCTCAAAAATGCTGGCTGTGGATATTGACAGTTCCGGACTTATAGCTCAGAACGAGGAGTACGGTACAGATTATTATAAGAATATAATGGATGGTTTGCATACAGTGGATATGAAAATGCCTGAATATCTTCATGCCGAACTTGCTAATCAGTCCATCGGGTCTTATAATGCCGGAGTTCTTGGCGGGTGTGATATAGATTTCATACAGCGTTATTGCGAGAATGCTTTCCGTATAATAAAGGATAACGGATTGGATGATGTGAATAGTGGAAGAATTAACGGTAACTATAATCTGATGTTTGAGCAGATATTGTTCTATGCAATGGTGAAGGTGGAGAATAAGAATGTTACGACATTGTTCGGAAGCAGATTGTGTGATAATGGCTACACCTACAATGATTTCTGTGATTTTCTGAACGTTGATCATACTCCGTTGCTGCATCTGCTTGGTGGACATAAACGCAATATGAAAGCCTGCCTGTTGCTTGCAAAGACATTGCTCGACAGATATCCTGATTATTTCTGGAGGATTGCGGATATTTTCGGAAACAGGCATCCGAGACTTTCCGGAAAGAAAATTTCTGATAATTCAGAACTGTCTGTGGAAACATGCATAGCAAGATACAGCGACTGGCTGGAAAAACAAAAAAGGAAATGGAACGAAATTCCGTTGGAAGTGTTGAAAAATCAGGATGAGAAATCTGCTCATTTTATTGATTTTTTCAATAGCAATGAAAAAGAACGGGGTGAATATATACTGGCGGTCAATCCTTATATGGAGATGTTCAGTATTCCGGCAGAATGGCCTGTGAAAGCAAGGCTGCTACTTATGGCTAAGCTTTACGAAAATGAAATAAATAACAAGCATGACATAGCCTGCGTACCGACACTTGTAAATGGCGGTTATCGTGAGACACCACTGAATGATATGTGTTTCAACATTCTGGCTATACTTCGTCAGGAACAATCTTTTTCTGAGTTGTGTGAGAGTATAAAGTCATGCGTGTCGGAAAGGTTAAGGACAGACAAAAAGTTAATCCGTGACAATATCATGGATGCGATGGAATTGCTTATGATCACAGGCGTTGTGTATGTGAAAAAGAAAAAGTGAGTACTTTATATGCCATAATGTATTAATTGTTTAACTAAGTTTAATTAAATCTTTAAAAATTATGAAAAAGAATTCAACTAATGAAGGTTTGAGACCTCTTGATAATGAGGCTCAGATGAGTACGAAACCAAGTGTAGAAGCTTTGGCAGGAGTGAGTGCATGTAGTGTAGGATGCGGTTGTGGTAGCGGTACCGGTGCCGGTACTGGACCGGATGACTGTATGTCTGAAGAATTTTATGAAACATTGTGTAGAAATGGAGCCCTAAAATCCAGAGTTTATGTTTGTGGATTGGGATGGAGAGATCCACAGCCTATTGGTTCTGGTTGTGCTTGTGGTAGTGGCTGCGATTGGGGATCTGGTTGCGATTGGGGATCTGGTTGCGATTGGGGATCTGGTTGCGATTGGGGCTGTGGAAGTTTTTCTGGTTCAAGTGGAAATACAGGTTCTGGCTCAGGTTCAGGTTCTGGTTCTGGCTGTGGTAGTTATCCTAAAAATCTGCAGAATGCAATAAATTATCTGACAAATAATGCAGAGTCCCATTCTCTTGGAAAATGTGCAACATATGTTAGATTAGCATTGAATGCAGGAGGAATAATTACATCATCATATCCAAATAGTGCTTATGAGTACGTTAATTATCTTCCGTCATGGGGATTTAATAAGGTAGATAAATCTAATTATGTACCTATGGCTGGTGATATTGTTGTCCATGATAAAACAGATGGTCATAAATATGGTCATATAGCTATGTACAATGGTAAGGTTTGGATATCTGATTTTGTACAATCAGATATGTTCGGAGGATCAGCTTACCGTAAGAGCAACAAATACACTTTATTTAGAAAGAGTAATTGGTAATATTCTATATTCCGTTATTGGCATTATATGCTAATAACGGAATATTGTATTAGATATATTAGAAGATAAATGTAATAAAGGCTATGTATCTAATCAACGTAAAAGTATGCTTTATATATCTAATGTTTCTAAAAATATTTTGCTTTATTCATAATAATATACCATATTTGTAATAAATTTATTAACATTTATAAATTAATAATATGAGAAAAGCGTTATTGTTCATCGCAATGTGCACTGTGTTTGCATGTTGCGGCAAGGTATCGGTCGACGACAAGAGCGATGCTTTTATCAGAGATTTTTATGCCGGGTATCTGAAAGCCCAGGACATGCGGTTTGAGCCCGGTGTGTCGAAGGATGACGCCGGTAAGGCTTTGGACAGTTTCCTCCGGCAGAATCTGACAGACGGTATGAGAGATTATTACGCCCGATACTACGCGGTGGATTCTCTCGGCGAATCGATTTGTTGCGACTGTGACCTGTTCACGCAGGTGCAGGACGACGGAGGCATGGATGTATCGTCGATGCTGATAGAGGAAAAGGAGAAAAACTGGTACTCGATGACCCATGTGTGGCGCGATAACGGGAAGTTCAGAGGCGGCACGTTCGTGTTGCTGAAGCTGGCGGAGGTGAACGGTGAGCTGAAGATAGACTCTGTTGTGCCTTACTGCAACAGTTGTGTCGAGAAGTTGCAGGTGTATGAGCCGGGCAATGGCGTTAAGGCGCCCGAATTCAAGGGCGGCAGGGCAGCGTTGGCAGACTACGTGGCAAAGGGCGGCATGCTGCACAAGTGGCGTCTGGCCGAAGACGGTAAGGGCGACGCTGTGGTCAGGATTACAGTGAACAACCACGGTTGGGTGGAGAGTGCGACCATGTCCGAAGGACTCGCGAAAGACGAGGAGTTCGATGTTGAGCGTCTCATGAAGAACATGCCGAGGTGGACACCGGGCAGCAAGAATGGCGAAGCGGTGTGCGTGAGGCTGACACTGGCGTTGGACCGTGCCGAATGACGTGCCGTGGCAGTGATGAATAAAACAAGGCGGACAGCTCTGTGCTGCCCGCCTTTTATCGTTCATGCGCTTTCCGGTTGTTGTTTCCGGCGCAATAGGTCTTGTTTCCCATTGATTATGCTCGTCGTCTGCCTTGATGGCACACGGTGTCCGTGAGCCTTCCGGCAGGCGTCTTTGCTGCGGTCGCGGCGTTATTGTTCGCCGGTCTCGGTGTATATCACCTGAACCATCACCTGTCCCACGGCTTTCAGAGTGTTGATGTCTATGTGTTCCATGTCGTCGTACACGGTGTGCCATGTCGGGCCGAATGAACTCTGGGCGCAGTCGGGATAGTAAGGAATGATGTCGATGGTAGGTATTCCCGCCTTCTCGTTGAGTGGTACGTGGTCGTCAGTCACCATAGCTCCGTCCGCCATGGGGAAATAGTCGCCGTAGCCTATGCCGTGCGCGGCGTTCCATACCTTGGTCATTACGTCCTGTGCATACATCTTCGACACGCCTTCCTGATAGAATTTTGCGCCCTGTCCGCCCACCATGTCGAGCAGAATGCCGTAGAGCGGCTGGTAGCCTTCGGGCAGATGGGTCGCCCAGTATTGCGCTCCGAGGGCGTAGGTGTCTTCTTCAGACTTGTTCTCTTCCCATTCGGGCGTGCCCCAGTCTTCGGCGTCGAAGCACACGAAGTCTATTCCCAGACTGAGCGTGCTGTCGTTCTGGAGCAGTCGGGCCAGCTCGAGCATCACGCCCACGCCGCTCGCTCCGTCGTTGGCTCCCATCACAGGCTTGTGCCAGTTGTTCTTGTCGTAGTCGTTGTCAGCCCATGGGCGCGAGTCCCAGTGTGAGCAGATCACTATGCGTTTCTTGGCGTCGGGGTTGTAGCGTGCTATGATGTTGCACGACTTCAGTGTCGTTCCGTCGTAGCCTTTGAGGTCGGCGCGCTGGCGCTCCACCTTCATTCCGTATTTCTCAAACTGATTTACGATCCATTTCTCGCAGCGGTCGTGTGCCTCGCTGTTCATTGTCCGCGGTCCGAACGAGCACTGCATGGCCACGAAGTTGAATGCCGAGTCGGCGTTGAATTGCGGTCCTGCGAGTGCCACCGTGTCGGTCTGGGCCTCGTCGGCCGACTTTTTCGTGCTCTTGCAAGAGGGGCACGATGAAGCGGTGATGATGATGGCGGCAGTTATTGCCAGTGTGAAGTAAATGCGTTTCATTGTGAATTATTTGTTATGTGTCACCGTCGGGCCGTCAGACAGCCTGTCGGTGGGTTGTTCATGCGGTTGTGGTGGCCATGGCTTTTATCTCGTTCATCACTCTGAGCCAGTTGCCGCCCCATATCCGTGCGATGTCCTGCTGTGAGTATCTGCGGCGCAGCAGCATGCGCGTGAAGTTGATTATCTCGCTGCTGTCGGCCATTCCGTTCACTCCGCCGTCGCCGTCGAAGTCGGTGCCTATGCCCACATGGTCTATTCCCATTATGCTTATGGCGTGCTCCAGATGGTCCAGAACGTCGAGTATTGACGCCTCGCCTGCGGTGCGCAGGAAGCCGTGGTAGAGCGTGATGTGCGCCACGCCGCCCTTTGCTGCGAGCGCGCGCAGCTGGTCGTCGGTGAGATTGCGCGGCACGTCGCACAGCGCGCGGCAGTTGGCGTGAGAGCATACTATCGGCGCGCGGCTTATGGAGAGCGCGTCGTAGAACGATTTTTCGCCGGCGTGGCTCATGTCAACCATTATGCCGAGGTCGTTCATCCTGTGTATCACGTCTGCTCCGAAGGCGCTCACTCCGCCGTTAGTGGCCTTGCTGCGGCGTGCGCTGTCGCAGATGGCATTGTCGCCGTTGTGGCACAGAGTGATGTATACTATGCCGCGGCGGGCGAAGTGGTTGATGTTGTCGAGGTTGTCCTCAATGGCCAGACCGTTCTCTATGCCGAGCATGATGGACTTGCGTCCGTCGCGCTTGTTGGCATACAGGTCGTCGGGTGTGCGGGCTATCGATATGTAGTCGGCGTTGCGTGCCGCGATGTCTTCTATCTTGTCGAAGATGAGGTCGGCGTAAGCCTTGGGACTCTCTGTGCCGAACTGCGACACCTCGGCAAAGCTCTGACCCTCGCCGGGCTGCGGAAGATAAGCCACCATGGTCACTGCGTCCTGGCGTCCGTCGTCCATCTTGTGCAGATCTACGAGTATGCGCGGGTCGCGTTCCTCGAAGCGTATGCCCTGCGAGAAGAACATCGGCGTGTCGCAATGGGTGTCGAGGGTGAGTGTAGTGGCGTGAGTGCGCTTGGCTTCGCTGAATAGCCGCGCCTCGTCCACAAGCCATCTGAACAGCGGCAGACCGTCTTCGCCCATCCATTCAGGGTGCCACTGTACGCCGATCATCGGCTTGTGCTCGGTGCTCTCCATGGCTTCGGGCGTGCCGTCGGGCGCTGTCGCCACGATGCGCATGCCTTTGCCGGGCGACGCTACGGCCTGATGGTGGAAGGAGTTGACAAACAGCGAGTCGGTGCCGAATATGCCGTAAAGGAGTGAGTCCTTGGCTATCGTCACGCTGTGAGTGGGCTCCGAGCGGTCGGAGTCCTGCGAATGTTTCAGTATGTTCGGCTTATGGGATATGTCCTGACACACCTCGCCGTCCATGGCAATGGCCATGGTCTGTATGCCGCGGCATATTCCCAGAATAGGCATCTGGCGGTTGTATGCCAGTCGGGTGGCGAGAAGCTCGGGCAGGTCGCGCTTGGGATTGATGTGTTGCAGTCCGGGAATGGGCTGCTGTCCGCTCCAGAGCGGATTGTAGTCGGCGCCTCCTGTGAGTAGCAGCGCATCGATGTTGTCGAGCGTGTTTATTATCACTTCGTGGTCGGCCACCGGCGGAATGAGCACCGGCACGCCGCCGGCATCTACTATCTGAGTGTAATATCTGTCGAGCAGCGCAATGCTTCCGTCAACGAAATTGGCCGTGAGTCCTATCATCGGCTTGCGTCGCGCTTCGGGATAGACAGAATAAAATTTTTTTGTTATCGCGTTGAGATCAAACGATTTCATTTCTTGCGAGAAGAATTTTGCATGCAGGAAAGATAAAAGTATGTTCAAGCCTGCGGGTCACTGATGTCTCCTGCATTGTCGGTATGTCCCGCAGGCGTGTGTATTATTCTTCGATGTGTACCGGTATCTCTCTCTTTATACTTTGCTCGAGAGAAATAAGTGTTTCGGTGGAAACGACTCCCGGAATGGTCTGCATCTGGTTGTTGAGCAGGTCCATGAGCTGTTCGTTGTCGCGTGCATACAGCTTCACAAGCATGGTGTAAGGACCTGTGGTGAAGTGACATTCCACTATCTCGGGTATGTTGATAAGACGCTGTACAACGTTCTTGTACATGCTTCCGCGTTCGAGGTTCAGTCCGACGTATGTGCATGTGGAATATCCGATGCTCTTAGGATTGACATCGAATCCGCTGCCTGTTATCACTCCGTCTTCTACGAGATGCTGTACGCGCTGGTGTATGGCGGCTCTTGATACGCCGCACTCGGCTGCAACGTCTTTGAAAGGTATTCGGGCATTTTTAGAAAGTATGCCAAGTATTTTCTTGTCAAGTTTGTCTATTTTTTCCATTTTAATCTGCTTTGATTTTACATAATGTTAGCAAATGTAGTTAATTTTGGTGATATGTGCAACAAAATGTGTGATAAAAATCTTTATATTTTAACAATGTGACATGTTTCTCCATATTAAAAAGACCCGGACACTGCATTTTTGTTGTAGCGTCCGGGTCTGTATAGGTGTGTCGGTGTGTGGCGCTTGCCACTTGTTTACCGTCTTATTTCTTTTTGATCACAGCCGGTTTCTTAGCCGTTGTCTTTGTTGTCGTGGCCTTGGTAGTCTTCGTACCGTTGGCTTTTGTGCCTTCGGCAGCCGGTTGAGTCTTCTCAATGCCTACGAGTTCAACGGTGAATATAAGTGTGGAGTAAGGCTTGATTTTGCCTGCCTGACGTGCTCCGTAACCCAGTTCCTGCGGTATGTAGAGCTCCCACTTACTGCCTACAGGCATCATGGTGAGGGCTTCGGTCCATCCCTTGATCACCTGGTCGGCTCTGAATGTGGTGGTGTCGGGCTTGCGTTTGTATGAGCTGTCGAACTCGGTACCGTCAATCAGCTTGCCTTCATATTTCACTTTCACCTTATCTGTAGCCTTCGGTTTCTCGCCTGTGCCTTCTGTTATCACTTTATATTGGAGTCCGCTCTCTGTTGTCTTCACACCTTCCTTGGTGGCGTTGGTCTTGAGCCATTCCTCGTTCTCGCTCTTGTAGGCTTCCTCCTTGCGCTTCATCTCCACCTCGCTGATGTCGGTGTATTTCTTGGCAGCGTACTTTGAGTTCATTATTGTGGTGTCGTTTTCCACTCCGTCGATGAATGCTGCGTTGAATACATCAGGGTTGATGGTGTATGATGTGCCCTCAAACTGTTTCTCGGTTGACGGCAGAATGCGCTCGTCCACCATGCGTGCTATCTGTGTTCCGGCGTTGCGAGCGACGTATTTCGGGTCGTCGAATTTGTTGGTAGCCTCCTTATAGCCCTCGATGAAATCCTTGATGTAGGCTGTATCGACACCGTATTGCTGCTGGAGGTAGGCTATCAGACCACGTGTGGCGGTCATTCCGGCAGCATAGCTGAGTGAGTCTGATGCTGACAGGAGCTTGATAGGCTCGACCTTCTGTTCGGTATCGTCTTTCTTCTTTTTCTTTTCCTTTTTGTCTGGAGTAGCTCCGCAGACTGCTGTCGCCATCATTATCACGGCGAGCAATAAAATCTTTTTCATCTTAATATTAAAATGTTTATTTAGTTATAAGAATTATTGCTTCATTAAAAGGGCGGACTCTCTTTTTGAAAAGAAATGCCGCCCTGTTATTTTTTTCAGTCTCTGAACTTGTCTGAATTATTTGTTTTTCGGATCAACCTCGAGAAGCTCGATCTTGAAAATCAAAGCTGAGAAAGGTTTGATCTGTGCCTGCTCGCGGTCGCCGTAAGCAAGGTCCTGAGGAATGTAAACTTCCCATACAGATCCGGCAGGCATGCGTGTGAGTGCCTCGGTCCATCCTCTGATTACCTGGTTGGCGCGCATTGTCACAGGACTGTTTCTCTTGTAAGAGCTGTCGAATACTGTTCCGTCGATGAGTTTGCCCTCATATTGAACCTTTACGAGTGATGTGTCTTTAGGAATAGGACCGTTGCCTTCCTTTATCACTTTGTACTGGAGACCAGAAGGCAGAGTCTTTACGCCTGCTTTCTTCTTGTTTGCCTCGAGCCATTTCTCGCAAGCCTTCTTGTTGCTGCTGTACTGCTCGGCTACTGCTTTGCTTCTTATCTGAATCATCTTCATCTGAGCAACCTGCTGAGCCTGCTCAGGTGTCATAAGTCCTTTCTTGCCTGTTGCACCTGTGATGAATCCTGCGAGGAGGTTCTTCATAGAGATGCTCTTTGTAGAATCGCTGCCGAAGATTTCGCGGTTGATTCCCTTAACCATTCTGTTTGAAATCTGCTGGCCGATGTTGATACCTGCGTAGTAGGCTGCCTTCTTCTTGTCGTCGCCGGCGTTAGCACCGTCTTTCAGACCTTTAACGAAAGCGTCCATGTAGGTAGTGTCTATTTCCATCTGTGCGAGGTATTCCTTCAGTCCCTGCGACTGTGCCATACCCATAGCATAGCTCATTGTGTCCACATCGCTCTTCAGATTTGGTTTCGATGCAGAGTCGCCGCATGAAGTCATGAATCCTGCGGCTGTGATAGCCATTGCGGCTACGATTGTAATTTTTTTCATTTTCTTGTTTATCGTTATTCTGTTTTTCTCTTGTTTATGCATTAAATCACCTCGATGAGCTCAACGTCGAATACGAGAGCTGCAAACGGAGGTATTGACGCGCCTGCTCCGTGCTCGCCGTAACCCAGCTGGTAAGGTATGAAGAATCTGTATTTTGCACCTTCCTGCATGAGTTGCAGTCCTTCGGTCCATCCTGCGATGACACCGTTGAGCGGGAATGTGGCAGGTTCGCCGCGCTGTATGGAGCTGTCAAAGAGCGTACCGTCGATGAGCATGCCCTCGTAGTGGCACTTCACTTTGTCGGTGGCTTTCGGTTTGCGGCCGTTACCTTCTTTTATTACCTGGTATTGCAGTCCGCTGGGCAGTGTAACCACGCCTTCCTTCTTGGCGTTCTCGGCCAGATATTTCTCGCCTTTCTCCTTTGTGTCTTTGAACTTCTCGGCAGCAGCGGCGCGCTGTTTTGCCTCCTGTTTCTCGAAGAAGTCTTTTACGAGAGTCTGTGCTTCGGCATCGCTTACTGCCGGTTCTTTGCCAGCGAGAATGTCTTTTATTGCCTGTGCGAAATCGTCGATGTTCAGACTGTCAGCTCCCATCTGTGACAGTTGGCGGCCTATGCCGAGCCCCAGGGCGTAACTCACTTTATCCATATAGTGTCAGAATGTTGTTTTATATATAAAATATGTTTATCTTTTCAAGTGCGCAAAGTTACATATTTTATCTGACAGCTTTGCTATAATTCTGCAAAAATTACTATTTTTGTGGATAATTAGCTATTCGCGGCGGGTCTTTTAATAATAGTGTGCTTCCGGCTTGTCACGTAGTGTGGAGCCGTATGGCGCAGACGCATCGGACGCGGAGAGCTGACAGACAGTCATAAAAGTGTTGTTACAATGAAGAAGATAGTGTTTCTTACAGGTGCGGGAATGTCTGTGGAAAGCGGATTCAAGACGTTCCGCGGCAGCGACGGACTATGGGAGAATTATCCTGTGGAGCAGGTTGCGTCGCACGAAGGATGGGAGGCCGACCCTGAGCTGGTCACCAATTTTTATAATATGATGCGCAAGAAGCTGTATTCGGCGCAGCCTAACGAGGGCCACAAGCTCATTCACGAACTGGAGAAGAAGTATGACGTCACGGTGATAACGCAGAATGTGGATAATCTGCACGAGCGTGCCGGATCGTCGAAGGTGATACATCTGCACGGCGAACTCACCAAGGTGTGCTCGAGCCGCGACCCCGATGACCCGCGCTATCAGGTGGTGCTCGGCCCGGACAACTGCGAGGTGAAGCCCGGAACGCTTGCCGGCGACGGCTCGCTGCTGCGTCCGTTCATAGTGTTCTTCGGCGAGGCGGTGCCGATGATATCCGTCGCTGCCGAATATGCGTCCCAAGCCGATGTGTTCGTCATCGTGGGCACATCGCTCAATGTCTATCCCGCTGCCGGACTGGTGCAGTATGTCCGTAGGGGAGTTCCTGTTTACATAATCGACCCCGAGCCTGTCATGGCGTCCGGACGCCGCGACGTAACCCACATAGCCAAGGGTGCGAGCGAGGGCATGAAGGAGCTGTGCGGTCTGCTCGATGCTGAATAACGCAGGGTGGCTGTCCGTTTCTTATTCGAACAGCCACTCACGTCTGTATCCTTTGCCCGGCTCTTCGCAACGCAGATACATGTCGGGCATATTTATCGTAATCTTTCCGAAATGGTTTATTATGTTCAGACCGATGCATCCGTCTTCGGCCTGTTCGTTGCTGCCTACAGACGAACTGCCGGCCGCTATCATCTCGCCGGTGTGCAGATCGATGCCCGTCTCCACGTTCACAGAGTCCATTTCGACCGTCGCGCCGCCCACTTTCAGGCTTATTGACGGCAGAATGTAGCTGTGCTGCATCTCCACTCCGCCCACTCCTGCCATGCGCAGCGAGTCGGCTTTCCCCTTAGCTTTCACTTCATCCTCGTGCGCCATATACCAGCGGCTGTTCATCGACGTGTAATAGTCGCCCGTGTCGAAGAGCATGAAAAGCGGTTTTCCCTCTCCGTCTTCTATCCTTACGGTCATGTTGCGCGAGTCTTTCATCATCATGTTCGGTTCGTCAGCATTGCGTGGCGTAGGCTTTTCGGGCACGGTGATGACACGCTTTCCGCAGTCTATCTGCATCTCCTTCATGGCGTTGAGCATGGGTACGCCTATTGTCAGCGGACATCCCCGTTCCATCACTCTGTCGGCCTCGCTGTTACCAGTCCTTATATCCACCACTACAAACGGCACGTTTGCCCACGCCATATTGCGCCCTATGCGCAGTGTGTCGGCTATGGCTATGCGTCCGGTCTGCACGCCCAGCCCCATCATCTTCATCCCGGCGTCTATGTAGCGCAGCCCCAACCGCTCGGCCTCTTCGGGCGGAACGATGTTCACTCCGGCTCCTGTGTCAATGGCTATGGCTGTAGGCCTGCCGTTCACGCTGCCTGTCACCGTCAGGAAACCGCCCCGGCGATAACCGTGCAGCCGCTCGTCTATGTAGAACGAAGCACTGTATGTGCCCGGCTTGTGCAGCTGGCGGCACAACGGAGCCTCGACGGCATAGGCACGATAGATGCCTGCTTCGGTCGTGATGCTCTTCAGAAGAGATGTGTCGGCCGCCTGATTTTGCACGGCGAGAGCCCTTATCTGCGCTGCCATGTCGTCCATGAACTTTGCCGCCTCGGCATATTTGCCGGAGGAGGCGAGGTCGCGGCCCATGAGAAAAGCCATGCTCAGCGAGCTGTGAGTGCCCAACTCTGCCTGGTTGTCCTGCAACAGCGAATCTATGTACAGGCACGCTTCAGCCGGGCGGTTGAAGTAGTGGGCCGTCAGAGCCGACGCCAGCCGTCGCATGAAAGGCGACATTTGCGAGGCCTCAGGCGTGCGCATCATCCGTTCAAGCTCGAAATATCTCGAACCGTTTATCATCTCTCCCGCGCGCCGGTCGGCGTCCTGCGCTGTTACTGCGCATGCCACACACATTATTATATATATCAGTATCAGTTTCTTTCTCATTCCTTATATATAGTGTTTACCTGTCGTTCATGCACTATGCGGCGCTGTTTTCTGTGATGCCGGGCGCCGTCCGGGCAGACATTCCGCCGTGTATGGAACACCGGCGTTGTGGGGTGATAACTCTCAGTCCCACACCATGTCGAACTGGTCGCACTCGCCCGTGCGGTGTGCGAGGTGCTTGGTCGATGGCGATATGCCGAACAGCGGCGAGTATGTCTTCACCTTTATAGTCTTGCCGTCGGGCATGAACTCCAGTATTCTGAGCCATCCGTCGCCTCCGTTGCCTTCCCATCCACCGCCGAGGGTCTGCACGTTGAACATCATCTGGTGCACCTGTTTGCCTGCCGAGTTCTTATCCTTGCGGTAAGCCACGTTGTCCTCAAACGCGCCCGGCTTGCCGGTATGGCCGCACATCACCAGTCTGATGTTCTTGCACGGGAACACCAGCTTGTCCCATACGTCCTGTCCGTAGTTGCGCGGCTGTATCTTGTAGTCCTCGTTCTCGGTGCGTTCGGCGGTGCGTTCCCACAGGAACGAGTGGAGCAGAAGCATTATCTTGTGGTCCTTATACTTGTTGTCGGCAAGGTCTTTCGCCCATTTCAGCACCTCGTCGCGTGGTGCCCATTCCACTGCTATCACGAGCATCTTGCCCCACGCCTTGTCTTTGAACTCGTAGGCGGCGTTCTCGAGCGACACTTTTCCCTCGCGGTTGGGGAATGCGCTCACCACACACTCAGCCCATTTGCTGTTGCGTTCGAACGGGAAATACTCCGGAAAGTGCGTGAAACCTTCGTCACCCCTCACATATCCGTATTCGTGGTTGCCCGTCGATATGATGTAAGGCACCTTGTTGTCGAGGCGCGCCATGCAGTGCGACGCCCATTCCCACATCTGCTTGCTGGTCTGGTTTAGCATCTTGCGGTTTCTCACTATGTTCTCGTTCTGTTCCACCAGGTCGCCCGTACACAGCACCGCCTTGATGTGCAGGCTGTCTATGTTGTCGGCACACCATGCCGTGGTGAGTTCGAAAATTGGTTGGTTGATGTCATATTTCACGTATCCCTGCGGGTCGCCGAGCAGGATCATCGAGAACGAATTGGGGTCGGTCAGATGTTGTTGGTCGGCTCTGTCCTGCGCGTTGGCAGTGAGAGCGCAAAGCATTGTTGCTGTCGCAACTATCAGGTTCTTTATTTTCATGACATGATGGTTTTATGTTTCGTAAAAAATTTATACAAAAATACGAAATATGAGCATAACGACAAAACAAACATGACAGCAAAGCCTCGTGTTTTTGTTTTTTTTAATTGTACGGTGAGATTGAGGTTTTGCGTGCATTGTTGTCCTGAAATTCCCCTGCGTATATATTTCCGGTGCGGGAAAGTCGAGAATATTTTGATTTCATGTGTGTCCCGATGACTGTCCGGGTGGTTCACAATAATTAATGCTTATGGTGGAAAAATTTACCAAAAATGCACGCTGATATAATAAAAATACTTTAATTCAAGTTAAAAAATATTGCGGGGGGGGGGAGTTCCTATATATAAAAATTCTTCTTACTTTTGTAACATAATGATTGCCGCGTAGTCTAAAACATAAAAAAACACGGCTCTTGGTTTGTATGACAATGTTATGAAATATGATGCTGTTAATAGTTAAAGTTTAGTTTTGTGACACTATAGAAAAACCACAATAATAAAAATAATTTACGCAATATACTATTATAATACAATAATCATTAATTCTTAAACTATGACGAAAAAGAGTTATGTCAAGCCATGCATCGAGGTGGTGCATGTCGTCGCGGAGAATCCGCTACTTGCCATTTCGGTAGGATTTGGAGATGAACATTATGACATCACTGGAGGTAATCCCGGGTCAGGTAGTGTTTATAATCCGGAAGATGGGGGTGAAACAGGAGTTGTATATGATCCGACGAACCAAAGTGGTACAACCGGAAGTAAGGGATACAATGTTTGGGATAGTCATCTTTAAAAAAGAAAGGTTTTGATATGAAGAAGATATTACTTGTTTTTGCAATGATTGTCTGTATGACAACATGCTTTGTGGGTGGCGCGTTTGCACAGGGTGCCCAGTTTGGAAACGAAAAACAGATTCAGTGGAAGAATTATTCTGTATCAGCCGCTGACGCAGTAAATCAAGAGAAGGGTGTGTATCTTTGCTGTATGACAACTCAGAATGGCGAAGACACTTACCGATTTGTGAATGCCGGTGGAGATAATGGAACGCTTGCGATATTGGGAAATAGAGGACTTAGATTTGATGTGGAATCTTATGGTAATGGTTATAGATTCAAGAGTTCAATAAAAAATCCAAATCCTGATAACGGAGAATATCTTGGAACAGGTGATTATGGAACGTCCATATATTTGGACCAGACAACGACATGGACGTTGAGTGAAGTTAGAGGTGGAGAACATCCTGTTTATCATATAGGTAGACTTGGCGTTGATAATAACGGAGCTTTACAGAATAGCGGTCAAGATAATTGGCTCATAATCCCGCGTGAGTCTTTCCGTACCGTTCTTCTTAGTGTGACAAACCAGACTAATATTAATGTGAGTGGTCTGTTCCTTAATACACGCTTTTTGCGTAACATGGCTGTTTCAGATTCATGGGATTGGTATGCATGGGATGGCTCTTCTATAGGAGATCAATTAAGTGAGGATGTATATAATGTACGTGATTATCTCGGTGCAAATTTTATAGATGAGGATCAAGGTGTTGCAAGAGGACTTTCTCATGGAGGTATAGAGTCAAAAGGAGCTTTCCGTGGTATATCTCCTTATATTGGAAATGGACGTTTTGGTGGAATATTAGGACTAGGTAGTACGTCATATCCATACGGTAGCAACAGTTATGTTACAACTTACGGTGCATTCGGTACTGCCGAAATGCGTGACCCGATTATTATGCGCCAGACAGTCACAGGTCTGAAGCCTGGAACTTATGTTATCACGGCGCAGGCTTTTGTTTCTGATGATAATCCTGATGCACAAATAACTGACGGTAGTAATATTGCTTATTTGTTCGCATCAGGAACAAGTGGTGTTTCTGAAGGTGCGTTGATACCTCAGCTTTCGACCGACGAACAGAGGGATTTTAATGGTTACATAACAAAGCATCAGGGTGAATTTAATAATGAAGAAGACAGAACATTGTATTTCCGTCGTAATGTCGCAGCAGGAGAATTCCTTGCAACAAACAATGGAGCTATAAGAACATCAACTGCTACCTATTCTCCTGACGAAACAAATCATCTTGTGACAATCGCTGTGAATGTTACCGGTACAGGTGAAAATGACGGAACTCTGACCATCGGTGTTGCAAAGAATACAGCGCAAGGTCGTGTGTATGTTGATAATATCAAGATATATTATTCCGGTGATAACGAGTTCGGTATCAACGCATACAGCAAAAATAACACAGAACTGTCTCCGACAAATCTTACAGGTATTGACATGAGCAAATATGAGTTTGCCCGTGTTTTCAACCTCTCGCGTGATTTCGGAGCGACAACAGGTGATAAAGTAACAAATCCTGTATGGGAAGCTCTCGTAATGCCTGTGAACCTCACAAAGACCCAGGTGCGCAACACATTCGGCGACGATGTTAAGCTCTGTCACCTTAAAGGACTCGACAACGGCCGCCGCCGCATACAGTTCAATACAGTTGATTTGAGTGGTAATGGTAATGACATTGCTCTTTATGCAGGAGAGTGCTACGCAGTCAAGGTAACTGAAGCACCTGTAATCAAACGTAATGATCCACGTCATGAGTTTATCGTATTCAGTTCTGATGAGGATATACAAAATGCCAAGATAAGCTATCCGAGTCCTGTATATCAGTTCGCCGGTGTTACACGTATGAGCAAGTTAGACGCTCTTATCGCAAGCGCAAGTCAGAAGATTGATGAGGATGACGTAGCAGACACTCAGATGAGTTATTCTGAAGGCACTGTTACAAAGATATACAAGACTGCGGACGGTAATCTTCTGTTCACCGGATATTTCTATAAGCCGGCGAGTGTGGAAAAGGGTAACTACGTTCTCAATGCCGGAACGGTTTATCATCTGACAGGCGATTGGAGTGGACTTGTCGGCACAATGTGGACACTCCAGGAAGTTGATGATAACGGCGCTGCCGTACAGGGAAGCAAGCTGTCCATTGATTTCGGTGACGACCATCTGACCGGTATCACGGAGATTTCTGCCGACGGTGCAGCCGACGCTGCGGTTGAGGGAATATACAATCTCAACGGCCAGAAAGTATCCGACGGCAACTCTACAGACAATCTGCCTAAGGGCATATACATTGTCAACGGACGCAAAATGGTAGTAAGATAGTAATATTTAGTAGTTAGCTTCTGTTTATAAAATTTACCTGTAGTCCGGTGAACGCAGTCGATTGCGCTCACCGGGCTTTTTTCTTCTCCCGCCTCTACATCCTTATTATGGCGCAGTCGTGCCGGTTGTGTCCGTCGCTTCTGTAGCTCACGTGCAGCCAGTATATGCCGCTCTTCGCCTTGTTCTCGAACAGCAGCTGGTCGAAGGGCAGGTTGTCGCGTATGTATTCATACATCTTCATTCCCCCGCTCCTTCCTGACACGTTGATGTCGGCGGCCTCTCCGCGCAGGTGTTGCGAGCCGGCGGCGCCTCCTACCTTCTTGTTCAGCTCCTCGCATCGGTATCCGCTGGTTATCCTTATTACCCCGAAGCGTCGCCGCAGAGGCTCGAGCACGTTCTCGCAGAGAGCCTTCAGCCGTTCCACATGCTCCTCGCGCGGTGTGTTGTCAATGTTGTGCCTTATGGCAGTGCCCGACGCCACAAACTCGTTCAGTATGAAGTGCGGGCTCAGGTTTTGGTTAAGATCGATTGTGTTCATGTCTTTCATTTGTGTTTTTTTTGATAAACGATTATTAAGATGTCAGTGTTTTTCCATGTGTGAGAGTCGTTCCTACTGTGCGCGGCTTATCTCCGCGTCGGTGGGCCGCGCCATTCCCGCCACGAAGTGCAGCCAGCAGAAGCGTTCCAGATAAGCCCGTTGCCTTATTCCCTTGCGCGCCATTGCCTTTGCCGCCACCTTATACGGGTTTGCCGGCAGGTGCACGCGAAGCCTCGAGCAGATGGTCTTTGCCAGTTCCGACATTGACGCCGGGCTGCCGTCGGAGTGTCTCACCACGCATCCCCTGTAGGCAATGTACGTCAGTTCCATCAGGTCTGCCAGCGTTCCCTTCCATCTTATGCCGCCCTTGCCGCTCTCGTCCATCAGTCTGACAAACGCCTCTTCCATCATTCTCCGTCCCTCGTCGCGTTGCTCGCGTGTGGGCTCTGCGCATCCGTCTGCCGCGACATGCGGCGACAGCTCTGTTTTCAGATGTTCCATAGTCATACCTTATTATATATGTTAAGTGTTTTTCCGGCCGTGTCTTAATGTCTTCCGACACACCGTTTTTACATCGGCAAAAGTAATACATAGCGTGGAAGTAACATTTCCAATTTCTTGATGCCGCGTTAATTTAGGCTAAATCGCCCTGCCTCTACCCCCTGTTTGCCCCGCCAAAGCACTTTTATCGACACATCAGCGGGGCGAAACGGCGCCCGCATCTCAAAATCACGGTAACCCGTTATGCGTGGTATGGCTTAAAATGTTTTCTTTGTTCCATACATAGAAAGCCGGCCGTGCCACTGTGTCACGATGCCCCATGCAGACGTTGCGGCGTCGGCCGGCATAGCTTAAACCAACAATACATAAAAACATAAACGCTATGAAAAAGTTCAGATCATTGTTTCCCTTGATGACGACAGCGTCTTTCGCTGTCATGATGTTCGCTGCCTGCAGCGACGACAGCGGCACCGTGCCGCCTCCCGATCCCGTTCCGCCTGTGGGCGACGCGGTTGAACTGGCCGCCGACGGTGCGCAGCAGACCATCGCCATACCTGTTGACGAGCCGTGGGAAGCCACCTCGTCTGCCGACTGGCTGCAACTCTCGCAGATGGGCGGCAAGGGTGGTGAGAGCGTGCAGATAGTGGCTGCGCGCAACATTACGGGTGTTGCCCGCACCGGATACATACGTTTCGGCAGTGCCATGCGCAGCCGTGCCCATGCCCGTGCCGCAGCCGACTCTACGCAGATTGTGGTTCATCAGCCCGCAGGTGAGACAGACGAGACTCCCGGCGTTGTGCTCACGGCCGCGCGGTTTGAGAACGGCGGCATATACGTGGACATCTACAACGGCCGCGAATCCACCAGCACCATGCAGCAGCTCGCCTCTGAGAGTGCCGCGTTCCCCTTCACCGACCCCAACGCAACCGTGCCTTCAAAGGAGCCGATAGTATATATCGAGCAGGGCCAGACCTACACCGCGCATCCGTATGTGGTGCTCGACGACAACGGAGTGGCTGAAGGCAAGTTCTCCATCGCCGGCGAACCGTCGGTAAATACCCTGCGCGTGAAGCAGAACATAGTGTTCCACGAGCTCGGCAACATGTCTAACCAAGGCTCTGCAAACATCCACTTCGTCAAGGACGGCACAATATATTACGGCGGCGGAATAATAGAACGCACGACGCTCGGCAACGTGAGCACCACGCCGTGCTACGAGTTCCGCTCGTACAACACGGTGACGGGTGAGGAGAAAACCTACGCCGACATACCCGAGGACGGTGCCGGCGCCATCTGGGACGGCATACCGCTGATAGTCGGTCCGAGCGGCATCTACTCGCTTGCCGGCAACAACTGGCACACCGTAGCCCTGCGCTCGGCTGCTCCTCTCGCCGCTTCGGTAGAGGGCAACAACCTGTATGTGGTGACGGCTACCGACATCGAGGCATACACACTGGCCTACGACGGCGAGGGCAACGTTACCGCCACGCCAGGCGCGACAACCGCTCACGGACAGTATTTCGCCGAACTGAAGGTTACATCCGACGGCAACGGCACAACATGGCTGCTGGACGACCTCTTCCATCGTGCCCACTCGCTGAGCGGCGGCACGCTGCACACAACCAACTGCACGCCCACCGACTCGCTGAGCAACGAATTCTCGTTCATCGGTGTCGTAGGAAATCAGATATATGCCATGGACAGCGGCGCCGTGACGCGCTATGCTCCGGGCATCGGCAGTCCCGACCCGCTGCGCATGTTGGGATCGTTCGAGTGGTATGGAGCGGTGGAGTGTGTTGAAGGAAAACTCTACAACTTCGGCGGCACGACGCAGTATCGCGGCACCTACACGGCTTCGAAGGCTCTCCGCCGTTTCAGTCCTGACGACTATGTGCCCGTGTCTGTCGTCATCCTGCCCGAATGACGCGCTGCAATGAAGCTTACATCCTAAAAACAGTCTTTTTACCGTGTTTAAGTAAATATTTAGCTATGGAGAAACAAAACGGCCTTTCCCGGGATACGGGGAGGGCTTTTTTGTGGATTGAAACGGGGAGGATTGAGGGGGAGAAGGGGACGTTTCGCAGCGTTGGGAAGTATATATTAACGTCGTAATTTCGACAAATTATGAATGTCTGTAAATTATAATCGTAACTATTATCGCTTGTATTTCTTTTATTTCCGGTAATATATGAATACAAAAAAATCCGGTAAAGACTAAATTTACAGGCATTTACAATTCGATGCGGTCTAATGACCGATTTGGGTTTAATAATGTATTCTTATAATTCTTTGACCTCCTTTCCCGGATTCTTATTTTTATATAGGTAATCTCTTTATATTAAAATCTTCTATGGCTATATATCAATTTTGGCATAATAAAATAGTAACAATATTACAATTTAGCGGTCATTTGCTTTTCGTTTACAATAGATACACAATTAGTTTGGAGAAAGTGCACTTTATACTTCTTATATAATTTTTTGTATTCTGTTGCATCGTCAAAAATGGTTTGGTTAAATGCCACCTTATTTCTTCTGGGAAACGATATCACACCATAAACACGTTGTTTTTCAATAATACCTTTATCTCTGAATATTTGCACAGTAGATATAATCTGAGTTTTTACTTTATCCTTATATTCAGATATGTTTTTCGACTTGCAGTCTTTTATCTCCACAAAAGCCATACCTATATCTTCTTTCTTACTTTCAGGAAATAATACACACTCGCAATGTGATATATCATTTTCTTCATTATCTTTAAACTGATGATCATCAAAGATATTACATATAACTGACAATTCCGAAGAATTTTCAAAAACCAGGCAGTCCATATCTTTATCACTATCCGGAGCCTGCGGTATGTTCTCATGAAATTCCACTTTTCTATTGCTACTTGTTCTTTCAGTAAAATCAGCAATATACAGTTTAGGTGCTGTACTACTACAAAAGACTGATTGTTGGTAAACGGCTTGTATTTTATTCTTCATCTTCGTAGTAATTTAAAAGTTCCAAATATTCTTCCGAATTCTTCTTATATGCTTTATTTAAGTAATTGTCCTCGATTATACCATCTTCATCCTGTATACTGCGGAGAGTGCCATTATCCAATTCAAAAATAGACACCAATTTCGGATCAATCCATGCCGAATGAGATGCGAAGTCAGAAACTTTATCTTCCGGAATATTATCTCTTACCAGTCCTCCCATTATACAGTTATTAATGGCAAATAATATATATGGACTATGCGTAGTTATAATAGCAGCATGCTTTTTATCGTTCTGCATGATTCCTAACAGCCAATAAATAAATTCCTGTTGCGTATCAGGAAAGAGATTTTGTTCAGGCTCTTCTATAAACAACTGAGTATAATGATAATTAAACAACTGCTCCATAATGTGGACAGCATTATATATATTATGGGACAAATCTTTCGGTGACAAATCTGAAAGTTTGTTTATCGGCTTTACATCATAACACTCAAGTAGTTTAAACAAGGAAATCAATATATTGGAATATTTTTTGAGGTTGCTGATATTTTCTCCATCATTAATTCTATTAGCTATCACAATCATTTTATTTGCGAAATCATTTTTCGCCATTTCTTTTGACGGAGACAAAGTCCTTTGCTTTTTATACAGATTTGACAGCATATATATTATAGTCTGGTACAATGGTAATACAGATTGAATACCACTTGACGCATTCGTAAGCAATAACTTTGATCCATTGTCAAATATATAATCCTTGTCATTAATGTTCTCATAGGAAACTTTTCTGCTGATAAGATTTGAAATATCAAGTTTCTTAATATCTTCTTTAGCTTCCAACCAGTCATAAGCAAAATATAGTAACACATTGTTTCCCTCATTATATTTGCTGAAATTAGGCACTCCGGTCACAAAGTTACGTTCCGAGGGGATATAGCATATTTTGGGATAAGAGAATACCATTTTATCATTTAACTTAATGGTGGTCTTCTTTGTACTATGAGTATATGTTATAGTCATTGCCTCTCCCTCATACTTTATGCTGGCATTTTTGTGAAAATATCCCTCCAGTTTATGATATTCTACAAGAGAATCATAAAACACTCCCTGTTTTTGATAATTTTCCAGTTGTTTATTATTCAAGAAACAAGTTTTCTCTACCCACTGGCAGTGGCAAAGTATTTTAGATATAGTACTCTTTCCTGACGATTGAGGTCCCATAAAAACATTTATTCTATTAACCTCAAATTCTACAAGTTTTATCGCTCCTATATTCTTTATTGTAAGTTTTTGCATGCTTTTTTTATTTAGTATGTATATAATATTTGAGACTTTTCTATAAAAATATGGTATATCTCATTTTGTGAATTTTCTTTAGAGATGTATCCGAAGACTATTCATCTGCTTTTTCTGAAATATATAAAGTACTTTTGTCTGCGGTATTTTTACTTACCCTAAATGCACATGGTGCGGTATTTATAATAAAAGATTCTCCCTCATTCATGTTGCTTGTCAGTTCATAAGGACGTTTCTTATACAGCTGTCCGGCAATAACCATAATCATAAGTTGCCTGTCTTTTAATGGAAAACAGAGGACGTCTTTTTCTATTTTTGATTGAATCCCTCCAATTACAACATTGTCACCACCTGCCATCCGGTCAGTCCGGTCATAACAACGTAGAATATCCACACTACCCATTGTTCGCGAGCAGAGGATAGATACATTGCGTGATTCCAACATCTTTTTGTTTATTAAATATTCTGTTTGCATATTATAATGTGAGCCGGACGAATTGTAAGTGTCTGTAAATTAGGTGATCAGTGAAGATTGCTGTATTTTTATAGTATTGAGAATCATAGAATTACAAATAATAATCGCTATGATTACCGAAAGCAAAGTTATAGAATTATTCTGTATGGCAGATGTTTTTGCAGTTTTTTTTGATGTAATGGTGTCAAAATACACACTTAAACCGCAATCGGATGTTAGACCGCATAGGTTTTTTATATATTTTATACATTCATGTTTTCAGCCGTCTTTTTGTTTTCTATCGGCCTCTTTTGTTGGATTTTTTGCAGGCATAGCGGGCTATGTTAAGAAAAATACAACGAAAATATGCTCTATATAAAGCAAAATTCTGACTGAATTTAATGACTGATTCGGGTTAAATGCCCGGACGAGCGTTGTCTTATACGTTTAAAAAGAAAGCTGTATGGGTGACTTTCAGATTGTAACCGGATTTTGATATTCCGGTCGTCTTTTCCAGATATACCCCGAAAAATAAGCGCGTATTTGCGAGCTGGGTTGTCTTCGGGCGCAAATACGCGGATTATGAGATGTTATCATATAGCATTGAATATCAGTAACTTATGTTTAAGTGGCATTTCTTTGCATTGCAAAAAGCACCATTTCGGCTTGCGAAATGGCCTATATTGGGTGCTGAAATAGGCCATATCGCGACCTAATATGGGCTTTATCGTAATGCGAAATGGGCTATTTCGGAAAGCGGAATGTATCTTTTCGGACTATGTTATGGGGTATATCAAAAGGAGATATTATCCTAAATCTCCCCTATTATGGATGATTTAACATTCATTTACATCTCTTTTGCGAAAATATTTTGTCAAAATTTAGTCAAGAAAAATTGTAA
>ERZ827168.1242-NODE-1242-length-36033-cov-13.434043_pt1 | contig 36033 bp, 30 predicted proteins | sample MGYA00519868_ERZ827168 | MGnify/ENA primary metagenome ERZ827168 (study PRJEB31778, sample SAMEA3449271) | human gut metagenome | biome: human gut; feature: human-associated habitat; material: faeces | place: United Kingdom | collected 2010/2012 ...
TCAAGGTTCGCTATGATCTGCCGGAAAGCATGAACAGCATGGTGCTTGTGCCGACCGGGTCGGGCATCGATTATAAGGCGCAGATCGCCGCTGGTGAAACGCCGAAACATGAGAATGAGGACATCGTTCTGCTCAAGTAAACCACCCTTCCGGGGCGGCCCGAAAGGGTCGCCCCTATTTTGTAAGCTGTCCGCCTTATCGGGAGGACGGCTCCTTTCCGTCAAAAAAGGAGCGTATCGAGGATGAAACGATTATTTGCGGTGATTTGCGCGCTGATGCTTTTGCCGACACTGGCGAACGCTGATAACGACATGATTTCCGTTTCCGAGCTGCGGAAGCAGGTCGAGAGAATGGAACGGTGGAAACAGAACTATAAGGATGATTATGGAAGAAGTATTGGAGTAGATGTAGAACCCATCATGAATAAGATTGAAAAGGTTCCAATTCTAATGATGGATAGTCCGGTTATCTCTGAAGAAAATGTCTATAACGCTTTTCAGCAGGAAAGTGTTTCGGTGTTGGAAAATGATGTGGCGATTGACTATACATGTATTGATCCAGAAACAGGTGGCAATGTTTTAATTAGTCTTGTAAAAGAAGATAATTGGCTTTATCCAACGCCAGAGTGTGGAGATATAGACTTACAGATCAGTATTTTAGATGAAAAAAGAGATATATCGTCCGAACTCGTTGTATTAGATGGCTTTTTCGCTTCTCCAAATGAGATTGATATGAACCATTCGTATTTGGGAGAAAAGAGTTTAACGGTTAATGACGGGATGAAATTGATCGAAAGAAGGATGAATGAGCTTTTTCCAGATTATGATTTGAAATTTGAATTATTTCGATTTGGTGTTGTAAATGCTTCTGAACCGTATTATTCATGTGCAATTCGACAAAAAATATATGGTATTCCTATTTTAATGTGCGCTAAAGACCCAATTCTAAATGCAGGGAAAGAAAAACTTGGATTTGATCCACAGAAAGAATGGAATTCACAAAGATTGAAGTATGGAACGTATGACAAGCCGTCATGGGTGGTGAAATTGTCAGATAAACAATTTGAAATACTTTGCCGTCCGTTGAAGATAAAGAATGTTATCGTGGATGATGTACCGCTTTGCGGTATAGAGCAGGTGATTCATTCGATTGAAGAAGCAATTCAAAAAGGATATGTCCGAAATGTATATACGCTCAGATTTGGATATTGTTGCTACTTGGATGTAAATGAGAATATTATTCTTTGCCCAATTTGGGAAGTTGAATGTGACTATATGTTCAAGCCTGAACAGAATATGGCGGACTATAAGGAGAATTCAGAAGTTCCGATTCCTTCAAGGTTGTATTATCGAACAATGATTGTCAACGCGCAGACAGGTGAATTTATGAATCCCGTTGAGCTGAAAGAAAAACTGCTGGACTGCCCGAAAATCATCAGGTGGGAGGATGTACAATGAAAAGAATGATTACTGCGCTTTGCGCAATGATGCTTGTGCCGACGCTGGCGGCAGCGAAGAACGAAGGAATTTCCGTGACCGAACTGCGGGAGCAGATCGAGACACTGGGGCGCTGGACGGCCAGTTATACGGACGTAAAGGGGCGGACGGTTGAGGTGGATATTGCGCCGATTCTGTCGGAGGTTGAGAACGTGCCTGTGATTACGCTGGAAAAACCGCAGTATCCGCTGGAAAGCGCGTATAACATTTGCGACCCGAGCATGACGAAGGTCAGGCAGGAGGCGGATGGCGGAACGGTTTTCAATTACGATAACCCTGAAACGGGCGAACAGCGTGACCTTTATTTTGTTAGCGCCCCTGGAGACAGCTACGACAATGTGCTTTCTGTCATCATGGAATACAGAAGTCAAAAAATAGAGGAGAGCGGTATCCTTGAGAGTAGCAGCGGAAAATCGTATCGTATCAATGAAGTTGACTGGGAGAAGCCGTTTTTTGACGGATACGATTTGACTATTCAAAATGCGGTTGACCTTGCGAATGGCGAGCTTAGCCGCCTGTTTCCGAATATCCCCATTGACCTTGAACCGATTTGGGTGGAGGTTGCGAAGAATACAAGACCGTTATACATACTGGAAATGCGTCAGCGCTTCAATGGCATTCCGGTGCTGACGGGCGCTAATATGCCTGTGAAATACGTGCGGGACGACGATGCGCCGTTCGACATTCCCCAGATTTGGGAGCGGAATGGCTGCTATCAATATTGGGCGGATTTTAGAAGCCCGACATGGGATTTTGATGCTTATGTGGATGGCAGTTATTCATTCTTCTATGTCGAGCCGATGATCCAGAAGGATGTGCTGGTTGAAGATGTGCCGCTCAGCCCGATTCAGAAGGTGATCGAAAGCCTTGAACAGCAGATTGAAGCGGGGCATATCCGCAATTTGTTCGCACTTCGATTCGGCTATTGCTGTTATCTGAACGATGCAAAGGAGGTTGTCACGATTCCCGTATGGATGGCGGAATGCGATTATTATTTCGGTGCGAATACCAAGACGCGGAATTATAAAGAGTTTGCCGATTCGCCGATTACTTCGCGCCTGTTCTATCGAACGATGATCGTCAACGCGCAGACGGGCGAGTTTGTCGATCCCGCCAAACTGATGGAGCATGTGCTCGATTGCCCGGAAATCATCACATGGGAGGATGTACAATGAGAAGTTTTTTCGCTGTATTTTGTGCGCTCTTGCTCATGCCGACACTGGCGAGCGCAGAATTGATTTCGATTACCGAGCTGGTGCAGGAAACGCCGGAAGCATGGATAGAAGAAATTGATGTGAACGGGAAAACAATCAGCATTGACGCGCCGATTTATGTGCCGGAGGTGGAAACGCTGCCGGTTATCAGAGTAATGAGAGAAAAAACAGTAGAGAATACAGAGGCTTTATTCAAAAAAGAAGGAACAAAGTACAACGAAATCAGAGACGGGTGCTTTATTTCGATCGGAATGATTCGAGATGATATAGATGACACAGGAGAGAATCGAGTACGGGTGATTGATCGATGTATCAACGATTTCTGGGATATGGAAAGAAATTCGGATATAGCGACAATGTACGGAAAGGATCATGAAAGCTCAGTATACGAAGCGAAAATTTTCCTGCAAGGTATGCTGGATGAAATGTATCACAGAGAAAACATAAATGTCCAAATTCAGAAGGTCGAGTTTCAAACAGACTATATCGTTAGCAAAAAAGAAAAACAGGAGATTATACAGGATGCATTAAGGTCTAAGGAAGTAACTAAAGGAATGAAAGGGATAGGCGCGTATTCGATTCGGGCTAACCAGATGATGGAGAGTATCCCGATTATCGGAACTGCGATACTGGGAATAAAAGAGACAATAAAAGATGAGTGCTACAATGAACTTGGAGATGGGTATTGCAATATTGAATTTCGATTTGAAGATGAGCAAAATATAGAGATTTCATTGGCGTCGTTTTACAGTGAGCAAGAAACGATACTTCCCAATATGAATGTGTGTCATTTCGATAAGATTAAACAGAGCATTGTAGATATGATTCGGAAGGGCAAGATGGAGAATGTATACAGCATGGAATTGGGGTATGTTGTGTATGGCGAAGAAGGACAAGCTTATCAGGAACAGGAAAATACGAAGTTTGTTCTTGTTCCGACATGGCTTGTCAGAGGATGCTATGCGCGAAAGGATAAGGTTGACTACGGAATACAGATGACGGATGAAACGTTTGATTACATGAAATTGCCCGGCTTTCAAGCGATTTTAATTGATGCGCAAACAGGAGAAGTGAGAAATCTGAGAAAACCGACTGAAAGCGAATGCTATATGCCGATAATTAAACAATGAACCGAAAGAAATTATGAAAGAGGATACAAAATGAAGAAGATTTTTACTATATTATGTGCGCTGCTGTTTGTGCCGACGTTGGCGCTGTGCGATGAAATCGAATCCATAAGGAACGATGTGCAAAGTGGATTATATGATATGGAGAAAATCAACCATGCACCAATCTATATACCAGACGTTTCTGAAATAAATGTGATTCGTGCAGAAAAGTACGAAGCAAATCCAGAAGTTGTTCAAAAATACGAGGACAAAGGAATGATGTCTATAAATAAAACGAAAAAATGTACATTATTGTACATGGGAGATAAATATGATCAAAAATATGGGGTCGATAACAGAACTCAGTTTTCAGATTACCATATAGATTCAGCATGGAGACTGGGTGATAAAGAATTGGATGATATTTATGCAGAAAAACAAACTGTCTCGGCGGGAGAAGTAGTGGATAAAGTAAAATATATGGTTCAAGAATTATATGATGAATCTATTGATATAGAACTAAGAAGGGTTGATGTAGTAAGTAGTTTTCAAATGGGGAAAATGATATCAAACGAGATGATAAGCATGGGTGACTATGAGTTTGGTGATTTAACTGGAATTGGAGGATATGCTATTGAAGCTTATCCAACTTTAGATGGAATTCCGATTATAACGTCAGCAAATTCTGGATATATCGAAACAGGAAAAAACAGGGACGCATTTGATGCTTTGTATTTTTCTTGCCCATGGATAGATACTTCTTATTATAGCGATGATTATATGAATGTTTCATTTTCAAATGTGTTTAAGGTAAAAAAAGTAATCAGTAAAAATGTTGAGTTATGCGGATTTGATCTGATATATAATGTGCTAGAAAACTATATAGATGAAGGGAAAATCAAAAAAATATATAGTATTAATTTGGGATATGTTATCTACTTAGATAAAAATGAAGAATACTCGGATAAGAAAGAGAAGAATGGAAAGCAAAGGGATTATTCAGATTATTTGTTAGTACCAACATGGGTTGTTATGTGTTCATATTCAGAAAACGACTCAAATAATGATAAAGCAAATATTAGTTCCGAAAATGATTGCGAACGGCAGGATTTGAATTATCAAAATATCTTTATAGATGCACAAACTGGAAAACTGCATGATCCAAAGAAAGTCGGATCAGAGAGCTTTTATGCAGAGTTACATTGAAAATGAACGGAAAGAATTCGTGCCACTAGAGCCACAACTTGTGCCAGTTGAAAAATATAACAGAAAAATCTGCATAATAAAACCGGAAACAAAGAGAACGAAAAAAAGAAAGATGCACTCCGAAAAAGACTCAGAAATTTTAGAATAAGACCGGCTATGAAAAGTCAAGGGGTTAAGGAGAATAGAAAATGAAAAAAATTGCGTATGCCGTCATGTTCTTCTTGATGTTGCAATTAATCCCATTTCTGGCAACTGGTGATGAAATTGAATCTATAAGGAACGATGTGCAAAGTGGATTATATGATATGGAGAAAATCAACCATGCACCAATCTATATACCAGACGTTTCTGAAATAAATGTGATTCGTGCAGAAAAATATGAAGCGAATCCAGAAATTGTTCAAAAATACGAAAATGCAGGGATGATAGCCATAGAGAAAATGAAGATGGCTACATTATTGTATATGGGCGATGAATATGACAAAAAATATGGAGTTGACAAGAGAACACAGTTTTTAGAATATCATATAGACTCGGCATGGAAATTGGATGACGAAGAATTGGCTGATATTCATGCAAAAAATCAGCCGATTTCGGCTGGAGAAGTAGTGAATAAAGCAAAGAATATGATTCGAGAATTGTATGATGAATCTATTAGCATAGAATTAAAAAGGATTGAAGTGGTAAGCAGTTTTCAAAAAGGGAAAATGGTATCTGACAAGATGACAAGTTTGGGGGATTACGAATTTGGAGATTTGACTGGAATTGGGGGATATGGGATTGAAGCTTATCCAACCCTGGATGGAGTTCCGATTATAGCTTCTGCAGGTTCTGGATATCTTGAAAGAGGAGCTGAGAAAATCTATGATGTTCTGTATTTTGCTCACCCTTCTGCATATGTTTTTTATTACAGCGATGATTACATGAATATTTCATTGTCAAATGTATTTAAGAAAAAAGAAGTTGTTTTTGAAAATGTTCCATTATGCGGATTCGATAAGGTATATGAAATTGTGGAAAAATATGTGGATGAAGGGAAAATAAAAAGGGTATATAATATCAGCTTGGGATACATTATCTATTTGGACAAAAAAGAAGAGTATTCGGACAAAAAAGAAAAGAACGGTGAACAAATGGATTATGCAGATTATTTGTTAATACCAACATGGATTATCGGGTGTTCATATTCAGAAAATGGTTCAAATGACGATCAAACAGATATGAATTCTTATGATGGCAGCGAACAACAGGATTTGAACTATCAAAAAATCTTTATAGACGCACAGACTGGAAAACTGCATGACCCAAAGGAAGTCGGCTCAAAGAGATATTATGCAGATGTGAATTAAAGAACGGATACAGGGAACTTCGTGCAGCAGCTGCTTCAAATGGATAAAGGACAACGGGAGCTACTGGATATCCTATCAAGAGAATGAGCGTAATAGCGCTTCAAATCCAAGCGTGGATGGATTTGGAGCGCCTTTTCTTTATTTATTTTTGCATTGAATACATTTGAAAACAATACAACATTCGACACACAAAAGATAGAAAACAAATTACAAAAAGGTGTGAATAATTGAGAAAAATAACGTCATTAGGTTAGAAATAGTTTTAGACGCTTCAAGGAGGGATAATGGATGAAGAAAGCAAGCTGTGTACTGATTATTGTGCTTCTTTTGCTGCTGGAAATTTCGGCAAAAGCAGAGTGGGTGTCGATTGTAGAATTGCGTCAACAGGTTGATGAAATGGGGCGGTGGATCCAAAACTATACAGATACCTATGGACGACAGATTGAAGTCGATGTCCTGCCGATGATACCGAATGTTGAAGTTGTCCCTGTCCTACGGGTAGAGCCGCTGGATGTCGTGCCGGATCAAATTCATCCGGATATGCCGTTGACTACGACGAATAATGAGGAAGGTTCCCGGCATTACTATGATTCGGAAACAGGCGAATGGATGCGCTTGTATGAGGTGTGTAAGGGAACGATTTGTATTGAGTATGCCAATCAGGATATATCGTCAAAGGGAGAGACAGGTCAGTTTGGAAGCCTGCGCGGAAGGTCTTTCTGCTTGGATGAATCCAACCCGGATATATCTTATAAAGAAAGAAGCATCCTAAAAGGATGTATAGAAACCATCAGCCATATAATGAAAAAACTGTTTTCAGATAAAACGCCAGAATACAGCTTTATATGGCTGGAAGAAATAACGGAGGATGTTCCTTGCGCGGTCTTGGCGTTGCGGCAAAAGATAGCAGGAATCCCTGTTCTGATGGGAGCAGGAGATCCTGTTGCATATGCCAGCGAAGAGGAGATTGGCTTTTCAAAGCCGGATCGTTCAGATGCCGCGAAAATACAGCTGTGCAATCGGCTTGAAGCAGACGAAAAGATGATATCCTATTTGGATGGAACATGCCGAATGGAGATTGAACCGATTCAGAAAACCGAACAGCTTGAGGAGGATGTCCCGCTTTGCAGCTTTGACAAAGTTCAGAGCACCGTAGAGAAGTTGATTCAGAACGGGTACATCCGGCGTGTGTATGCTCTGCGGTTTGGATACTGCTGTTATCGAGATGTGGAGGGAGGAAATGTGCTTTATCCGGTGTGGCAGATTGAATGTGATTATGCGTTTGACCCGGCAAAACAGCTTTCACCGGATGAAAGTTATCCGGTTATGGAACGGATGCACTACAGCACGATGATTGTCAATGCGCAGACCGGCGAATTTATGAATCCTGTCAAACTGAAGGACAGGCTGCTGGATGCTCCCAAGGTGACTTCATGGAAGGATGTGCGGTGAGTGGATAATGGCACTATGAAATTGATTTCTCAGGGAAAAACGCTCGTGCTGACAGAAGCAGAATGGGTTAAGTGCCCGTATTGTAAGCAAAAAACCAGAACCAAAGCATTTTCAGATACGGTATTGCTCAATTTTCCTTTGTATTGCCCGAAATGCAAACGAGAGACAAAAGTTAGTCTTTTAAATATGAAACTATATCAAAATACACGGTGAGAATATAAAAAGAGTTTGTTTCCGATTAAACGGATTCAAACTCCATGAAAATAATAGAAGATAGAATGCTTCTTCTCAGACGCAAAGACGCTGTACAGAGACAGGCTATCTAAGGAATCAGATTGCATTTTCTTCGTTTTCGTTTTCAGAATGGCGCATAATGTTCAATATATCGTTGACGATACGAATAAGCTCATGAGCCTCATATTCCGTGCATGTGCTGACAAGGCGCATCAGACGATCCAGCTTGGGTGTTTCAGTCCTAGGAGCGGAGTAGAAGATGGTATTAGCGTCAACATTGAGTATGCGAATAAGCGGGTAAAGCGTTTCCAACTTTGGATTACCCAATCCGCGCTCGATTTGGCTGATTGTGCGTGAATCGATATCCAACATGTCTGCAATCTGTTCTTGCGTGAGCTTGGATTCTGTGCGTGCTTCTTTGACCGCATTTCCCAATGCGATGGAATAATCGTCCATGTATAGATCACCTCAAAGTGTATTCTAACTGACGATTGTTCTGTTTTTAATGCACTGTGAATCCATATTTATTAGGTCTGCAATGCGGGTAAAGAAAATGACGGTTATGCTAAAGATAGAGCCGTATAGAACGGATGGCTGGAATTTCATAGAAATGTAGCGGATAACCATACTCAAGGAGTCGCATTGCGGTGCGTCTCCTTTTTCTTTCGCCCGAAAATTCCCCGGTGTCGATCGCCGCCTCCTGTTCGATTTGCTCACAAAACAAATCGAATGGAGGAAAAATATGAAAACGATCAATCTGCGGGTGCTTTACCCGGATGCGTATAAATCAGACTATTACGTTGAAGTGCCGGATGAGGTGGCAGAGGTATTTGAGACCTTCGAACGCATGGAGAAAGCGTATATGCAGCGCGTGTATTATCATAAGGCATATTATACGCTTGACTGCTCAGACGAGATCGAGCATAGCGTCGTGTTCAGGGTGCTTTCGCCGGAAGAAATCTATGAGCGAAAATTGACCAGAGAACAACTTCATGCTGCTATTTCGATGCTTCCGGATAAACAGGCGAAGCGCATTTATGCCCGCTATATTCTTGGCATGAGTAATGTTGAAATTGCGAAAGCGGAGGGGGTCAGCAAAGCGGCGATTACCTATTCGATTCAGCGCGGAATGCGAGAATTGGCGCGTCGAATCAAAAAGTTTTAAGAAAAATCTCGATAAGGCTTGATAAAGGCTGTGCAGCAACGCTGCATGGGCATTAGAAGCCATACGGCAGGGGATGACTCTGCCGTATCCTTGTGATGCCGAAGTCTGTCTTGGATTGCAAGACAGCGTGGAAGAAACGGTTGAGGAATATTGCGACATTGCCGAAAGCAAACAGATAACAGAGAGTGAGAGCAAGTCTAAATGCAGGACATAAAAAAACGCTGTACAGAATCATTTCCATACAACGACAGATGCCTTTTCTCAAACAGATCTCACTATGCGTTCCGGTATGGGCTAATGCCAGTACTTAGTGGGTTTGACGATGTATTTCGTTTTTCTCATGATTTCAGGTCTGCAAACAGCTCATCCAAATCGGTGTAGCTTTTCACGGACGGATCTTTTGCAATCCTCTCTGCTTCCGACATAGCGGCAATCGTTTCCTTATTGGGCTGATTCAGAGAAATGTTGAACGGAATACGTCCTTCACGGAGCGCCTGACGGACAAAAATATTGAACGCAGTGGATAGGTCCATGCCGAGTTCTCCAAAGAGCGCGTCAGCCTGCGCTTTCAAATCCGAGTCCATTTGGATGTTGATATTTGTGGTAGAGCCAGCCATAAAACCATCCTCCTGTTTGCTAATGCATATAGTATATGCTGCTTGTACGAAGAAATCAATGCTTTGCTTGGATGATTTACGGCAATTAGCCGGTGTCAAAAAGCAAGACTGGAAGATTCCGAAATAACGTGATATGAGAAATCAAACACAGTATTCATGTCGAATTTTGATGAAATGGCTAAAATAATCACGTCATTTAGCGTGAAAAAGCGGTGAAATATAATTGAATTTCACATGAATATTTGCTATACTATGTTCAGTACCTTTAAGGAGGGACTAATTATGTATAGAAAGATCATGGGCTTCTTGGAAGCATGGAAAGAAAGCGAACACCGAAAGCCCCTTATTTTGCAGGGCGCGAGACAGGTTGGAAAGACGTATTCCATTCTGGAATTTGGACGTACCCACTATGAAAATGTGGCATACTTTAATTTTGAAACCAATCCAAAGCTGAATAAAACTTTTGAAGAAAACATCAGCCCCGATTATTTGATACCGATTTTATCTCATATAGCAGGGCAGACCATTGTAAAGGAAAAAACGCTGATTGTCTTCGATGAGGTGCAGCTTTGCGAAAGAGCGTTGACTTCGCTCAAATACTTTTGTGAGGATGCTCCAGATTATCACATCATTGTCGCAGGCAGTTTGCTCGGTGTGGCAGTCAACAGAGCTAAATTCTCTTTTCCCGTCGGGAAAGTCGATATGAAAACGCTCTATCCAATGGATATGGAAGAATTTATGTTGGCTCTCGGTGAGAAAGATTTAGTAGAGCAGATCAAAAAGTGCTTCCATACAGATATGCCGCTGCCGTCTGCTTTGCATGACGCAGCGATGCAGCTTTACCGTCAGTATCTTGTGGTCGGCGGTATGCCAGAGTGTGTGATGCAATTCGCTGAAACAAAGGATTATATCCTTGTCCGTCATACGCAGGATACGATACTTGCAAGCTATCTCAATGATATGAGCAAGTATAACAACTTGAATGAAATCAAGAAAACCAGACTTGCCTACGACAATATAACCGTTCAGCTCTCAAAGAAGAATACCCGTTTCCAATATAAGCTGATTAAGAAAGGCGGGCGGGCTTCCGAATTTGAAAATGCGATTGAATGGCTTTGCCTGTCTGGCATCGTATCACAGGTCTACAAGGTGGAGCAGATCAAAAAACCGCTTGAGAACTACCGTGATATTGATGCGTTCAAGATTTATGTATCGGATTTAGGACTGCTTTGTGCCAAGAAAGATTTAGCAGCGAATGATATTCTCTATATGGTCGATGAGATTAACGACTTCAAGGGTGGTATGGCGGAGAATTATGTCAATGTACAGCTTTCCATTAACGGCTACCATACCTACTATTGGGAGTCGGAGCGTGGAGCTGAAATTGATTTTATCATTCAGCGAGACGGGCAGCTTATTCCTATTGAGGTCAAGTCTGCTGACAACACCAGAGCTAAGAGCTTAAAGGTCTACATGGACACTTACAAGCCCGCTTATGCAATCAAGCTCTCTGCTAAGAACTTTGGTTTTGAGGATAACAAGAAGATCGTTCCTCTTTATGCTGCATTTTGTATCTGAGATAAATATTGCAACGATAACGCTCACAGAAATGTGGGCGCTTTTTTGATTCTTCAAAATAGAGTAATTCAGCGCAAAATACGCGGATTGGCGTGTCGAGTCAAAAAGTTTTAAGAAAATTTCATTTAAGGCTTAATCTTTGCCCCCTAAAACCTGATTATTAGTGAAGGGATTCTTTTCCTTCTTTGAACATTGACAATTCCATATGAGCTTACGGGTACAGATCCCATGTGGCGGAGCGGCGGATGAAGCGGCGCGGAGATGGCAAAGACCGAGCGATAAACGCATTTCATCATCCTTGTGTGGCAGGCAGGGCGCGATAAGGCGGCATGGGCATAATGATACTTCCTCACGGCTCCTTATGGAATAGAGGGGAGAACCTACGGTGCGTGTTGCAGAAAACAACGGCACAGGTGGGGCTATGATGCGGATAAGCCGTCCGCAGCCTGTAAGCCTCGATAAAGGCTTATGCCGAATGGGCATCAGAAGCCATACGGCAGAGAATGATACTCTGCCGTATCCTTGTGATGCCGAAATCCGTCACAGAATGAGCGAGAATTTGGAAAGAAGTGGGTATATTTCCCACATGTTGGGAAAAGAAATAAGTTCAAGAGGTGAGAATATGGAAATGTGCGTCGATCATCAGCTGCATCTGGTATCGATCTGGCTTCCAAATGATGAAAAGGATGTTGCGATTCTGGAACCGGTCTACAGACAGTACAAGGGCACGAAATATCGGGTTGCTGTTTTCAGATCCGGAAGAGAGGATTTGCTGAACAATACTGCAAAGCTGCTGAAGATCAATAAGCAGTAAGAGGGCAAAATCGTTGTGATTTGTGAATCGTACAGAAGGAAAAGACACTTGTTTACAGAAAAAGGATTCTATACGGACTGAATGCTCAGAAAAGGCAGGATATAGGGTATGGAATTCAGGATTGAGCATATTGCAGGAAAAACATGCAGGATTTGGACTTGTGGACACGATGGATCGGTTATTTACTGGGGAACGGCGAGGCGGGATGACAATGAGGAGACTGCCGTTGCCGAACTGTTAAAAGAGATGACAAAGGGGAAATCTTGGACGCTTGTTGCATATGAAGTGGAACATTGGAATCAGGACTTTTCGCCTTGGGCAGTTCCATCCGTATTTGGACAGGAAGAGTTCACAGGCGGCGCGAAGGAAACGATGGATTGGTTGATAGACCAGTGTATTCCGTTTGTTGAGGGGAATCTGACGATGGATTGTTCTGCAAGGTTGATCGGCGGATACTCGCTTGCTGGGTTGTTCAGCCTCTTTACGTTCTATGAAAGCGGAGAATTCAACGGCGTCGCAAGCTGCAGCGGATCGTTATGGTATCCGGGATGGAAAGAATATGCGCAGCGCCAGCATGCGCCGGAACGAAGCGTTATGTATTTCAGCCTCGGACAAAAGGAAGAAAAGACGCGCAACCGGAAAATGGCTGCGGTTGGTGAGATGACCAGATGGCAGCATGAACAGGTGAAGGACGATGGTTGTGTCCGTTACAGTGAGCTTGTCTGGCAAAACGGCGGGCATTTCACAGATGTAGAAAAGCGTATTGCACATGGTTTTGCATGGCTGATTGACCATGCTCAAGGGTGAACAGATGATGAGAATACTTGTGGATGCGGATGCTTGTCCGGTGATTGGGATTGTGGAAAGAATTGCTAAAGCACATGGGATTCCGGTGACGCTGCTATGCGATACGAATCATGTGCTGAAGTCTGATTATAGCGATGTCAAGGTGATCAGCGCAGGAGCCGATGCTGTGGATTTTGCGCTGATCAACCTGTGCGAGCGTGCTGATGTGGTCGTCACACAGGATTATGGAGTGGCAGCATTAGCGCTTGGAAAGGGTGCGTTTGCGATTTGTCAGAGCGGAATGCTTTATACGCAGGATAATATTGATCAGATGCTTATGGAGCGACATCTTGCGAGAAAAGCCCGAATGGGCAAAGGAAAGCATCATCTCAAAGGTCCGAAGAAGCGAACCAGGGAAGAAGACGAGGCGTTTGAAAAAGCGTTTGCGGACCTTCTTGGCGGCATGGATAATCGAAAAATGTGAGATGTGAAGCCCGATTCGCTCATGTTTTGTGACGAAAGCCGGATTATTCGCTCATTTTTTCGTAATTGAGGTTTTTGAAAGAAGAATCGACCATAGGGAAGGTGCCTCGATCAGAGGCGTCTTTTAGCATTTGAAGAAGGATGCTGAGAAAAAGGGAGGGTGTTTCGGTAGGATATTGATGGTTGAATACAATTGCGCTTCTTTGCGGGATGATTAAGATAGATGTTGCAAAGCAGCTTGTTGACTTTGATCATAATTCTATCCATGATATTATTGGATTGTGTAGCGGTCGATTGACGAAACCCTATTGAATAGGGTATAATGAACTGGGTGATTAGATGTGAAAAGAGATATCATTCGTAAGATTCAGGATTATCGAAGTATCAAATGGAATGCGTTTTCCGGATCGTCGGGAACACAGGGTTCTCTGATGAAGTCAGTTATCGAAAAAAATTTTTATAAGCTTTCAAGTTTTAATGCTCATGATGGATTCTATGGGCACGAGAGCGTCAACGAATTGATTGTATCAAGGCTACTGGATATTTTGCAGATCCCCCATACAAATTATAGATTGGTTCACGCTTTAGTCGAAGTTGATGAACAGGAATACACGACGTGGCTTTGTGTATCGAAAGACTATCGAAAACTGGGAGAGACTAATGTTAGCTTGGAAATATTCCATGACTTGATGAGAGAAGGACGGGAATTACCGCTTGATTTCTGCAAACGCATGGGATGGGGAAGACAGGTTGCAGAAACGATGCTTGTCGATTTTTTGATTGGAAACATGGATCGGCACGGTTCTAATACTGAGGTTTTGATGGATAAGAATGGCAATCTGCGGCTTGCCCCAATCTTTGATTTCGGATATTCACTGACGCAGTTTTATACGAGAGAACGAGCTGAAAATGTTTCGCAGCTTGATGTAATGAGAGATGTTCCGGTGGCAAATTACATTGGAACTTCCAGTTTGTTCAGAAATCTGGAGCTTATGCCGGAAAGAATCAAGCTTCCTCCTCTTCTGCCTGAACATAGGGCAGAAATCCTTCGAGGACTTGACGGAATTCTTTCACAGGAGCATTTGGTTAAAACGTGGGAAATGATCAGCAGGAGGTATGCGTATTATGAAGCACTATAAGGTCGTTCATGTGCAGCGTCAGAATTATCCTGTTGCTTATTTGAGCTATGATACTAAAACGCAGCAATTCTCACTCAGGATTCGTAAGGATGTTAAACTCTCGTCTTTGCCAGGAATGATGCGGTTGTTTGCGCAGAAAGGTCTCTATGAGCCCGGAGAGGAATGGAGTAAGCGCTGGGTACAGGAAAGAATCGTTCCAATGGATCGCCACGGAATCGGTATCGCACTACGAGAGAATGGTATGACACGCTATGATGAATGTGCGATTCTCGAAAAAAGTCAGGGCAAATCGACGCTGGATGATTTGTTGGTTCTGCCCTGTGAAGGTCCAAAGAAAGAATCAAAGCCATTGACGCCAAGCGAAATAAAGAAACTCAGAATGGATGCGAATATGACACAGGCTGGTTTAGCTGAAGTTCTTGGCATGACGGTTAAGGCTGTTGAGGCATGGGAATCTGGACGTAATATCCCTTCAGGGGCGGCTGATAAAATCCTCAGGGTGATGCAAAAGCATCCAAGTGTTATTGGTATGATGCAAAGCGTATAAGCCGTTGTAGAGCAAAGAACAAGAACCAGAGCTCATAGCAAGAACTAGGTTTCATTGAGTTCGGCGTATATCAATGCGTGACAATATGCATTAAAACAATATTTCATACGGCAGACCTACCCGCTAGGTCTGCCGTATCCTTGTTTATCCGCAAATCATCCTCTACACTGACCGTATACCGACTGACAAATCTTGGAAGAATGGAGTGTGAACCATGGAACTGAGCATCGACCATGAAAGCAAAGCGATCATTCTCTGGCTGAGCAGTAGCCGGACGGTCAACCTCGAACCTCTGATCCTCAAAGGCAAGGAACTCAAATACCGCGTCGTCGTGATCCGTTCCGGCTTTGGCGATCTGTTTTCAGATACCTCCGCACTCCTATGGTTCAACCGGCCAGCCTGCCATGGAAACCATTCCCATGGGTGCGCATTGGCAGCATCCTTGCACTGAAGAAAGGGAGAAGATTACAATAATAAAGACATTCGGGGCAAGGAGATTTTGATATGGAAGCAAGAGTTGAAAAGCCGCATCGTATCGCGGGTTATTGCCGGATTTCCGTGGATGTGGAAGCGGATCGGGATAACACGAGCATCGAAAACCAGAAGGACATCATTTCCGATTATGTTCAGCGGTATTTTCCGAACAGCGAGCTGACCTTCTTTGTGGATCGCGACCGTTCGGGCTATACGTTTGAGCAGCGGGAGGATTATCAGCGGATGCGTCCGTATCTGATGACGGGACAGTACGATGTCCTCATCATCAAGGATTTGAGCCGATTCTCCCGACGCAATTCGCGTGGTCTGGTTGAGCTGGAGGATCTGCGGGATGCGGGCGTGCGGATCGTAGCCATCGGGGACAGCATCGATTATCCGACGCATGACGATTGGACAAACATCCGCCTGCGTTTTCTGCTCAATGAAATGCCGGTCACGGATTCTTCTCAGAAAGTCAAAAGCGTCATTTCCCGGCGACAGCAGGACGGACGCTGGATCTGTTCCGTGCCGTATGGATATGTCATGAAGAACCACAAACTGATGACGTATGAAATCGACCCGGCAGCAGCGGAGGTTGTTCGAAAGATTTTTGAACTGTATACGTCGGGCTGGGGCTACAAGCGGATTGCGAATTATCTGACCGACCACAGCATACCGACGCCCAGACGTGCCGAAGCCGCGAGAAAGGCGGAACGCGGCGAGCCGGTCATTCGGCAGGGCAAGGATGCGTGGGCGATTGTGACGATACAGGGAATGCTCAGCAACGATTTTTATATCGGAACGCTTCGACAGGGCAAGTACAGGCGCAAGGGCATCAACGGAAAGGACGAGCGAATCGACGAATCCAAGCAGCTTGTCTTTGAAAACCATCACGAACCGATTATCGACTATCCGACGTTCGCCTATGTGCAGGAGCAGATGAAGAAGCGGACGCGCAGCAACTACAACGGCATCCGCAAGTACGAAACGCCGTATACCGGGCTGCTGTTCTGCGGGGACTGCGGCAGCCCGATGTTCTCCATGAGCAGCAAGCAGCTTGATCCGGCGTATACCTGCGGAACCTATCATCGGCGCGGACGCAAGGGCTGCACGTCGCATCATACGCGGGTGGACTTTCTGGACAGCATTTTGAAAATGTACGTCCAGAAGGTGAAGCAGGGCAGCGCAAACATGATCGACGCGCTGGAAGCGTCCATCCGCGATGAAAAGGCGAAGATCAACGAGAGCGAAAAGACGCAGGACATGCTGCGCAGGCAGATCGACGCGGCGAAAAATCAGCTCAAGGTGCTGACCCGGCAGAAGATCGCGGAGCTGATGCGCAAGCCGGATCAGGAAGAGATGATAAACGAAACCTATGACGCGCTGGAAGCGGAGTGTTACGGAAAGATTCGCGGGCTGGAAAGCCAGCTCGACCTGATGGCGGATCATCGCAACAACGTCATCCGCATGAACCGAATTGCGAAGACGGCGCTGGATATCTTTGATGATATTCTGAACAAGCCCAAGCTGAAAAAGCAGGATATCGAGTTCATCGTCGAGCGCATCGACGTATACGACGACCACATCGACATTCAGCTCAAGAGCGACATTGACGCGCTGCTGCACGTTTCCGCGACGCAAGCCATCGAGCAGGCGGCGGGGGATGAATCGGCGCTCGTCCGGCAGGTGCGGAATCACAAAAAAGACGAACGTTTGATCAACAGTGTCAGATGCGGCGACCCGCTTGAAATCTATACCGATAAAGACGGCGAGGTCATCTTAAAGAAGTATTCCCCGATCGGCGAGATTTCGAACTTTGCGAAGGATTACACGGAATCGCTGTTCCGGTCGCTGGGGCATATCGCCTGCATCACCGATAAGGATATGATCGTTTCGGCCAGCGGCGTATCGCGCAAGGAGCTTTGGGAAAAACCCATCAGCCGCGATTTGGAGCAGGCGATTCAGAGCCGTCAGGTGGTGACGGCCAACCGGGGCAACGGCACGCGGCTCGTCCCCGTCACCAGCGAGGAGGACGCGCAGGCGTATACCGCGCAGGTGATCTGCCCGATCATTGCGGACGGCGAATCCATCGGCGCGGTGGTGCTGCTCTCCCGCGAACCGGCGGCGCGCATGGGCGATACCGAGCTGAAGGTCGCCGAAACGACCGCCAGCATCGTCGGGCGGCAGATGGAGCAGTAACGCGGAAAATTTAAAAAACGAGACGGAAGGGGCTTGCCTGCTTTCGTCTTTTGTTGTATCGTTATGGAAAAAGACGGATTCCAAGACAAAATGAATCGAGGGGAAAAACAAGTGATGAAATGCCTTATGCCAGGAAAGCTGGGAACGATGACGCTTAAAAACCGCGTGATTTTCCCGTCTATGTGTAATTTTTATGGCGATGACGAAGGAAACATAACGCCGCGGCTGGAGGCGTATGTTCGCGCGCGGGCGGAGGGTGGCGCCGCGGCGATTATCATGCCGGCAAGTCCGTTCGGCAAGCCGGGGCCTGCACGCCCTGCGCTTTCGGACGACAGATACGAGGCGGGATGGAAGCGTCTGCTGGCCATCTGCCATGAGAATGACTGTCGGCTGATTGCGCAAATTCATCCGGCAAAGGCTCAGGCGGGGCGCGATCCCGCGCTGCTGATGCCGGACGCCATGCCGCAGAAAATGATTGAGGAAATCATTTCGGGTTATGCGGCGTGCGCAAAGCGGGCGCGGGCGTTTGGCGTGGACGGTGTGGAAATTCACGGCGCGCATGCGCACGAAGTTGCGCAGTTCCTTTCGCCGTATTATAACCATCGGACAGATGAATATGGCGGCAGCCCGGAGAAACGCGCCAGGCTCGCCTGTGAGGTGATTCGTGCCATCAAACGCGAAGCCGGGGCGGATTATCCCGTTATTTTCCGCATCAGCGCCCGAGAAATGATTCCCGGCGGGCGAGAATTGGAAGAAAGCATGCGCATTGCGCCGCTGCTTGAAGCGGCGGGCGCGGATGCGTTGCATGTTTCGATCGGCATGCCGCTGTCGGAAGGCTATATTTCCGCACCGATGGATGTGCCGGATGGTTTTAATGTGGAAGCCGCCGCAAAAATGCGTGCTTGTGTGTCTATTCCGGTGATTGCGGTGGACAGAATCAACACGCCGGAGCTGGCCGAACAGACGATTGCGCAGGAAAAAGCGGATTTTGTTGCTATAGGGCGCGGCATGCTGGCTGATCCGCAGTTTGTGAACAAGATCGGGACGGAAAAGCCGATCCGCTTTTGTTTGGGCTGCAATCAAGGCTGCCGCAAATCGGTGACTAAAAAAGCGATTTATTGTGTGCAGAATCCGTTTACAGGGCGTGAGCAGGAATGGACGATCAAGCCGCTGCCCGAAAGGCCGCGTGTACTGGTGGTTGGCGCTGGCGTTTCCGGATTGGAGGCGGCGATGGATTTTGCGCTGCGTGGGGCGCAGGTCGAGGTTTGGGAAGCGCAGACGCATGCGGGCGGCTTGATTGAGCTGGCGAAGCTGCCGCCGCATAAAGCGGTATTGGAACGGCTGATTGCGTATCGGTTAGCGATGCTCGAACAGCTTGGCGTGCCGGTACGCAATGGACGGCGTGCGGATGTGGAATCGATTGCGGCGTTTGCGCCTCGGCTGGTTATTCTCGCTACAGGCAGCAAACCGGCTATGCCACCGATTGATGGACTGCGGGATTCGCATGTCATGGCGGTGGATGATGTCCTGCCCAAGCTGGACGCCATCGGGGCGAAGCGCTGCGCGGTGCTTGGCGGCGGTCTGGCCGGGTTGGAAACGGCGGATGCGCTCTGCGCACGGGGCATACAAGCTGAGGTCTTTGAAATGGCGGACACGGTCGGCGCGGGTCTGCCTGCGACACGGAAGGGCTTTGTGATGGATCGTCTGAACGCCGGGGGATGCGTGATTCATACCGGCGCGCGGATTCAGCACGTGGCCTTCCCCATGATCGGCTATGAGCAGGACGGGCAGACGATGGAAGCGGGTCCGTATGACTTGGTGATTACGGCGCTGGGACGCAGAAGCGAGCGCGTGCTGGCGGATGAGCTGAGAGAAAAACATCCGGAAATCGAGTGTGTCTGCGTGGGAGATGCGGATCATCCGGCGACAGCATTGGAGGCAACGGCCGGCGCGGCCGAGCTTGCCGTTCACTGGGAAGGCAAATAAAAGAAAAAATGCGGAAGAAAATGCTTCTCCGATTCGTCTTATTTCCAGATAGACAAAAGGGGGAGAGCCGATGAAAAGAACGGTATTTTTGCTGACGCTCGTTTTATGCGCATTTACCGCCTGCGTGCGGGCGGAGACGGTCTATGACCGGGGCGAATTATACGGCGTGATGAACGTTTATGCGAAGCCCGATTTGTTTTCTGAACACCTGATGACCTATTTCAGCGGAACGCCCGTCGATGTGATGGAGAACGTGGCCGGGCAGGAAGATGAAATCTACGCGCACGTCCGCGTGGCGGGGCAGATCGAGGGATATGCGCAGATTTGGGACGGCTACGGACACGAGACGGTTCTTTTTTCGGAAGAGGCGGCCGATGTGCCCTGCGGCATTTTGCCGATGCTTGTGGCGAACCCCGGCGGACGGGGAATCGTCAATCTGCGGGATCGGCCGAGCCGAAGCGGGCGGGTTCTTGCGGAAATTCCGAACGGCACGACGGTCGAGGTGATGGGCGTCAAGGAAGACGACATGCATGTGCTGGCGTCGTGGGCGCACGTCCGCGCGGGCGGGCAGACGGGGTTTATGCAGTTGGATTTGCTGACCGTGCCGAACACGGAGGCATATTGGCTGGCGATGGCCGGAACGTACATGGTTTTGCCGATGCGCTCGTGCAGCCTGAACGATGTGCGGCCGTTTGACCCGCCGGAAATCACCGCCGAAGCGCTGGCGCAGGCGCTGGCCGAGCCGAAAAGCTGGGAGCAGGTTCGGCAGTTTTTCGCCTCGCTGGGGATGGAAATCACGGAGGAGGAAGCACGTCATCTGCAGACGGGCGAACCCTTTTTGACAATGCTGAGCAAGCCGGAAATTCAGACGATAGATGCGGATTTAAGCGACGGCAAAGCGCTGGCGCTGGTCAAAACACCGCTCTATTCGTTTTTGCTGGAAACACGCGCAGACGGAAAAACGGTGCTGCTGGATATGCTGACGGAGTTTGACGCCCTGCGCACGGAGCGCATCGGCCGGACGACGTGGCTCGTCGGGCGCATGGGCGGCCCGCTGGACGGCGGGCGCGGCGAATACGGCTGCTGGTATAATCTGGAAACGCGCGGCGCGGATATCCTTTATGCGGAAAACGCCGTGGAAAGTTATATGGGCGGTTCGCTTTGCACGGGGACGTGGGCGAGCGAGGACTGCCTGATTTACAGGCTGACGGAGGAAACGCAGACGGAGGGCGAAAGCGTGGCCGTAACGTCTCAAATCACGATTGAGGGGATCAGAGGCCTATATACGGCGAAGGATATTCAGCGCGAATCCGTGTTTGAAAAAACGCTTCGCCGGGAATATGTCTACGATGCGTCGCGCGGGTGTCTTGTCATCACCGGTGCGCAGTGATACAATGAAAGCTGAAGGACGAAAGAACGGAAATCGGAAGAAGGGGTAAAACATGAACGCGCTGAGCGAAGCGCTGCAGGGCGCGCGGCGCATTGTCTTTTTCGGCGGCGCGGGCGTGTCTGTGCCCAGCGGGATTCCTGATTTTCGCGGCGAAAACGGACTGTATGCGAAGGAATATGACGGCCTGACGGCGGAAATGCTGCTCAGCCACTCGTTTTTCTGCCTGCATCCGGATATTTTCTACGATTTTTATAAAAAGCACATGCTTTATCCGAACGCAAAGCCGAACATTGTGCATGTCAGGCTGGCCGAGATGGAACGGACGGGCAGGGTGACGGCGGTTGTCACGCAGAATATCGACGGCTTGCACAAGAAAGCGGGAAGCCGAAACGTGTTCGAATTGCACGGCAGCGTATACGAGAATTTCTGCATGGGCTGCGGAAAGCGCTTCGGGCTGGATTTCATCCTGAAATCGCCCGGCGTGCCGCGCTGCCCGGAATGCGGCGATATTGTGCGGCCGGAGGTCACGCTCTACGGCGAGCCGCCGGATCATTGGTTTATGACGGGCGCGTGCCGGGAAATCTCGAATTGCGATACGCTGATCGTCGCGGGTACGAGCCTGTCGGTCGAACCCGCCGCGTCGTGCCTTGAGTACTTCCGAGGCAGGCGGCTGATTGTAATCAACAGGAATGAAACCCCGGCGGACGCGCGCGCAACGCTTGTGCTGCATGAGGACGTCGCGGGGGTTTTTGAAACGCTGTAAAGGAGAACGCTTATGCGCCAGAGGAAAAGACAGGTGACGGACAAGGCGACAATCTGCGCCATGCTTGACGCTATGGATACGATTCACGTCGCGATGCATGACGAGCCTTTCCCGTATATTGTGCCGCTGAATTTCGGCTATCATTGGGAGGACAAGCTCACTTTCTATTTCCATTGCGCGCACGAGGGCTACAAGCTCGAACTGCTGCACCGAAACCCGCATGTCTGCGTCAATGCGTCGAGTTTTGTTTCCTATGCGGGCGCGAGCGTCAAGGGGCATCTGCACGATTATCGCTCGGTAATGGCGCGCGGCGTGGCGGAGAAACTCGAACCGGATTCGGCGGAGTTTATTCACGCCCACGAGCGGCTGCTTGCGCACAATCTGCGCGACACGTCGCAAGTGCACACAACGGCGATGAAGTTTATCGAACTGTGGAAAATTACCTGTGAGGATGTGACGGCAAAGGCGGAAATTACGCCGAAATCCCCGAAAGACGTGGCCTACGCGCCGGCAAAGGGCGACGGTGTGCCGCTGGATGAGAGCCATATTCTGGATATGCAGAAGTAAAACGCGGAGTGATACCGCTTTCGCCTCCACCGAAGTCTGTAAGTATCAAACGCTTGCCTGCACGGGCGATTTTGCGCAATTTCCTAAAAGAAAAAGAACGGATCGGCAGGCCTGTCGATCTGTTTTTGCATGCTTGCCTTGCATGTTTTTGATATGTTATAATTAATACTAATTCTTGTTAAAATGGCTTAATCCGCGCACCATCTTTTTCGCTCTGACTTTGCCTCGTTCCGTTCAACGTACCTCCAGTACGCCTCACTTCACTTGGCTTCGTCAGAACAAAAAATCTGATGCGCTCTGTTAAGCATTTTAACTGCGAATTAGTATAAACAAATACCCTGAGAAGGGGGAAAACGAATGAAACGGAAATGGCTGTGCGCGCTGCTGCTCTGCCTTCTGCCTGCCCTCGCGCGGGCCGACGCGCCGGATGACGCGATGCGGCTGGTGGTCTATACCGCCCACAAGGAGGAGGTCTATCAGCCGATTGTCGAGGAATTTGAGCGGCGGACGGGCGTTTGGGTGCAGGTGGTTTCCGGCGGAACGACCGAGCTGCTGGAGCGCATCGCGGCGGAGGCGGAAGCGCCCGTGGCGGATGTGATGTTCGGCGGCGGCGTGGAATCCCTGCTGGCGTATGAGGATTATTTCGCGCCGTGCGACGCGCCGCGGGCGGCGATGCTGGAGAGCTGCCGGTTTGAAGCCCATCGCTTTGTGGCGTTTTCGCGCCTGCCGCTGGTGATTATCTACAATCCGCGGCTGGTGAGCAGCCCGCCCGCCGGTTTTGCGGATTTACTGGAAAGCCGCCTGCGCGGCCGGATCGCGTTCGCGAACCCCGGCGTTTCCGGGTCGAGCTTCACCGTGCTGGCGACGCTGATTCAGGCGCTCGGCGACGAGGACGCGCTTGGCCGGTTTGCCGACAACGTGCGCGGCCACGAGCTCTCCGGTTCGGGCGAGGTGGTTTCCGCCGTGGCGGCGGGCGAAATGCGCGTGGGCGTGACGCTGTATGAGACGGCGAAGAAGCGCATGCTGGCGGGCGAACACATCGCGGTGGTTTGGCCGAAGGAGGGGACGAGCGCCGTGCCGGACGGGGCGGCGATTGTCGCGGGCTGCGCGCATGGGGAAAACGCGCAGGCGTTCCTTTCGTTCATCCTGAGCGAGGATGTGCAGCGGCGCGTGGAGACGGTGTATGCCCGCGAGAGCGTGCTGACGGCGCTGGGAACGGGAGACAGCGCGCCCGCGTTTGAGCTCTGCGATTACGACATCGACTGGGCGGCGGCGCATCAGCGGGAGATTCTTAAACGCTGGCAGGCGCTTATGGAGGAGGATGCGCCGTGAGGGAAAGACGAAGCATGCGCTTTCAGACGCGCATTTTTCTGACGGTGATCTGCGTGGCGCTTGTGCCGATCATCCTGTGCTTTGCGCTGCTGCTCCCGATGATGGTTTCCACCAGCGCGAAGCGGCAGGAGGAAACGGCGCGGGCGCAGCTCGCCGGAATGACCCGGCAGCTTACGGAGGCGTTTTCCGGCATGGAGCGGGCGCTTGACGCGCTGGCGGGGGATGAATGGGTGCGTTCGGCGCTCGAGGAGGGCGACGCGGCGCACCCGCGAGCGGTCTATGCGGCGCTGGTCGGGCAGGCGGCGAAGGTGCCGGAGATGACCCAGCTTATGATCGTCGGCGCGGACGGCGTGTGCCTGTGCGCCCTGCGCGGGCAGGAAGAGGACGCGGCCTTCGATACGGATTGGGGCGTTCTGCGCATGGCCGACGGGGAGAACGCCGTCTTTTTCGGCGAGGCGGGGCGCGTGGCCGCCGTTCGCCGCGCGGCCGGGGGCTATCTGCTGGCGGAGATCAGCGGGGACAGCCTCAGCGAGCTGCTCAGCCGGGGGCTGAACCCGGCCTACGGCGTGATGCTGCTGGGCAGACAGTGGCGGCTGATCGACGATTCCCGAACGACCGGGTCGGAAAGCCGCCTGCACGAGCTGCGCGAGCGGATGCTGGCGGGCGAGGCGCTCAGCGACGGCGACGCGGTGCTGACCTATACGACGCAGACCGAGCCGATCAGCGGGTTTACGCTGCTGCTCAGCCAGCCGCGCGTGTTCAACCGGGAGATGACGCACCTGATGGTGCTCGTCGGCGTGACGCTCGGCGCGGTCAGTCTGCTGCTGTGCCTGTGGGGCGCGCTGGTGCTCAGCAGGCAGGTGACGCGCCCGGTTCGGGAGATGACGGCGGCGATGAAGCGCGTGCAGCTGGGCGAGCTCAGCGCGCGCGTCGTGCCGCGCGGCGAGGGCGAGCTGGGGCAGCTGGCGGTCGGCTTCAACCAGATGGTGGCGGAATGTGAATTGAACCTCCGGCGCTCGGTGGAGCGGCAAAAGGAGCTGAACGATACGCGCATCCGCATGATGCAGTCGCAGCTCAACCCGCATTTCCTCTATAACACGCTGGATTCGATGAAGTGGATGGGCGTGACGCACGGCGTGCCGCAGGTGGCGACGCTGGCGGAGGATCTGGCGAAGATTCTGCGCGCGAGCATCTCCGGCGACGAGTTTGTGACGCTCGGGCAGGAGCTTGAGCTGCTGGAAAGATACATAGACATTCAGCTCATCCGCTTTGAGGATCGCTTCGCCTGCGAAATCGAGGTGGACGACGCGCTGATGGGCTGCATGGTGCCCAAGCTGGTGCTTCAGCCGATTGTGGAAAACGCGGTGATTCACGGCGTTCGCGACATGGACGACGGCTATATCAAAATCTGGGCGGAGGCGGACGCGGGCGATCTGCGCCTCTTCGTGCAGGATAACGGACGCGGCATGGAAAAGCCGCAGGATGGGCCGCTGGGCTTCGGCGTATCCGGCCGGCCGGGCGAGCATTTGGGCATGTTCAACGTGGACAGCATTCTGCGCCTGCATTTCGGCGACGCATACGGCCTGAGCGTGCGCTCCAGACCGGGCGAGGGCTGTCTGGTGATGGTACGCCTGCCGATGAGGAGGGAGAAGGCATGATTCGCGTATTGATGGTGGATGACGAGCCGCTGGTTCGCCGCGGCATTGTCGCGGGCGTCGATTGGGCGGCGCTGGGGTGCGAGGTCGTCGGCGAGGCGCAGAGCGGGGAAGAAGGGCTCGAGCTGGCGCGAAGGCTCAAGCCGGAATTGATTATCACCGACATCCGCATGCCGAAGATGGACGGCATCACGATGATGAACCTGCTGCGCGAGGAGGGATGCGCGGCGCACTGCATCGTGCTGACCGCGCACAGCGATTTTGAGTATGCGCGCGGCGCGCTGCTCTTCGGCGCGGACGATTATCTGCTCAAGCCGTTCCGCGATCAGGAGCTGACGCATGCTGTCGCGCGGGTCTGCCGCAGGATGCAGCCCGTATCCGCCGCGCCCGCGCCGAAGGAGAAGGAGCCGGAAGCCACCGGCTATGTGCGTCAGGCGATGGATTACATCGCGGCGCATTACGCCGACGCGGATATTTCCATCGCGGTGATCGCCGAGCATCTGCGCGTCAGCGAAGGGCACCTTTCCCACGTGTTCAAAAAGCAGACGGGCATGACCGTCACCAATTACCTGACCAAGACGCGCATCGACGCGGCCATGCGGATGCTCGCCCGCGACCATGTGAAGGTCTACGAGGCCGCCGCGGCGGTGGGGTATAAGGACGTGACCTATTTCTCCGCGACATTCAAGAAGCTGACGGGCTTATCGCCGTCGGAGGTGGAGTGATGAATAGAAAACATCTGACGATTCTGTGCAAAGTTGTCAGAATCATCGGGTGAAATCGCAGATTTGTCCAGTTTCTTTTTTGCCGAATTGTGCGTATCATATAAAGTAACAAAGCGGCACAGAACAAGCCGCAACCTCACCGACTCAGAAAGGGAGATACGCACATGAAGAAACTGTTATGCGCCGTCCTCGCGCTCGCGATGATGATGACGGCATGCCTCGCGATGGCTGAAACCGTGGAGGAAGTGATCGCTCAGGCGCAGACCATGACCAACGAGGAGCTGTATGCCAAGGCGATTGAGGAATCCAACGGCAAGACGCTCTACGGCATCGGCAACTCCAGCCGCGGCAAGACCGCCGGCGCGAGCTTCATCGAGATGCTCCAGAAGATCGACCCGAGCTACACCGGCACGATCGAATGGTCGCAGCCGAAGAACAACTCCATCTTCACCACGCTGAACGCCGACATCAAGAGCGCCAACCACATCTATTCCATGACGCTCATTCAGGACGGCAACCAGATTCAGACGAAGATGCTCGACACCGGCAACCTGCTCAACTTCATCCCGAAGGAGTGGGCCGAGGGCGAAGGCGTGATCGTCGAGGGCAATGACAAGCCGCTGGCGCTGCAAACGCTCAACAAGGTGTTCATGTATAACACCGTGGGCGACAAGACCTTCACCAACTGCTGGGATTTCGTCGCCGAAGGCGTTGCGCCGCTGTTCATGGGCGTCAACTCCGAGCTGGTCGGCAAGAACTTCCTGTACATGCTGACCGAAGAGACCTACGCCAACTACCTGAAGGCCGCGTTTGACGCGATGCCGGACGGCGCGGCGAAGGATCGCATCGCGGCGGAAGTCGAAGAGATGAAGCCGGAAGCCGAAGCGCTGATGCTCGACGCGGAGAACGCGCCCTACGCGCTGGCCTACATCAAGCTGTTCTGCGAGCAGTACAACGAGCAGACGGACGACGGCCCGATCTGCAACACGCTGGTCACCAAGTCCGCCGTCGATCAGTGCGGCCTGCTGGTGTACTCCAAGCTGCGTTCCGTCGAGGAATCGGCTGAAACCTCTGTCAACAACATCGCCGTCGCGGCGTATCAGGACGGCTATCAGGGCATCGGCGGCTATGCCTACAAGCATTATCTCCAGGTGCTCAAGACCTCCCCGCTGCCGTGGACGAGCTGCGCGTTCATCGCTTACATGACCACCACCAACGAGGGCTTCGCCGCGTGGGGCAAGGACATGGGCGGCTACAGCGCCAACCCGGTCTGCATGCAGGATCACTCCAAGGATGGCTACGTCGATGGCGTGAACACCTATGACGCGAAGAACGATCGCGGCTACGAGTGGTGGGTGTCCGCGGACGGCGGCCGCCTCGTCGTGGAAGACCCGGCGTACTGCGCGCAGGTGTCCTTCGACCTCGGCGACTGGATCGACATGATCGTCGGCAACAAGTAATCGCTTTGGAAGCAAAAAGTCCTTAGAATCTTGACATGTGAGGGGCATGAAGCGTTTCATGCCCCTCGCATGGTACAGGGGGAATATCATGCAGCAAACTGTCAAAGCGAGCAGGGCGCGGGTTTGGCTCAACAAGCTGAAAACCACCTTTTCCAAGCCGCAGAATGCCATTCTGCTGGCGCTGGGCATCCTGCTCACGTTCTCAACCGTCGCGCCGATGATCTCCATCGCGCTGGATACCGTAACCGTTCATGTCGGCTCGGTCGATAGCCATTATACCGGGCTGAAGGAGGGCTACACCCTTTATAACTGGGTGGATCTGTTTACCGGCAAGCTGGCCAAAACGAACCTGTGGACGCCGCTGCTCAATTCGGTTCTGCTGTCGGTGTTCTCCTGCTTCGGCGCCATCTTCTACGGCGGGCTGTTCGCGTATCTCGTCACCCGCACGAACATGCGCTGCAAGAAGTATCTCAGCTCGATTTTCATTTTTCCCTACATCATGCCGCAGTGGACGCTGGCCGTCATCTGGCAGAATCTGTTCGATTCAAACCTCGTCACCGGCACGTCCGACGGCCTGCTGACCGCGCTTTTCGGCATCCGCATGCCGCTGTGGTGGTGTCAGGGCATGTTCCCCAGCGTCATGGTGCTCTCGCTGCACTACGCGCCGTTCGCGTACATCCTCATCGGCGGCATCTTCCGCAACATGGACGCGAACCTTGAGGAAGCCGCCACCATCATGGGCACGCCGCGCCTCAAGATTTTCGCCCGCGTGACGCTGCCGCTGGTCAAGCCCGCCGTGCTGAGCACGGTGCTGCTGGTCTTTTCCAGCGCGATGGGCTCCTACCCGGTGCCGCATTACCTGAACCTGACGACCCTGTGCACCAAATACGTGCAGATGGGCGAAAAGCGCGCGGGCGAGGCGAGCATCCTGGCGGTCATTATGATTCTCTTCGGCGTGCTGATTCTCATTGTCAACCAGAGGACGACCTCCGGCCGCCAGAGCTACACGACCGTCACCGGCAAATCCGGCCAGATTTCGCTGGTCAATCTCGGCAAGGCCGGCCGCAACGTGGTCGCGGCGATCTTCTGCGTGACGACGTTCTTCACCGGTATTCTGCCGATCATCCTGTTCGCCATCGAGACCTTCCTGCCGAACCCCGGCGATTACAGCTTCATCCGCCACGGCGTTGCGGGCAACCTGACGAGCAAATGGTGGATGACGAGCGAAAACATCACCGAAAACGGCATGTACGGCCAAAAGGGTATTCTTTTCAACGAGGCGATTTGGGGCGCGTTCAAGGGGACGCTGATCGTCGCGGTCTGCTGCGCGCTGCTGGCGGGCACAATCGGCCTGCTGGTCGGCTACTGCGTCAGCAAAAACCGCCGGAGCAAGTGGGCGGCTTACGTCAACAACATGGCGTTCCTGCCGTATCTGATGCCGTCGCTGGCCGTCGGCGTCGCGTTCTTCGTGTTCGGTTCCTCGATGGGCATTTTCAACACCTATCTGCTGCTCGTGCTCGCCGGCACGGTGAAGTATATCCCGTTCGCCAGCCGCAGCGCGCTCAGCTCGATGATGCAGCTCTCCGGCGAAATTGAGGAGGCCGCCATCATTCAGGATATCCCGTGGCACAAGCGCATGCTCAACATCATCATCCCGATTCAGAAATCCTCCATTATGAGCGGCTATCTGCTGCCGTTTATCACCTGCGTACGCGAGCTGACGCTGTTCATGCTGCTCTGCTCGCAGACGAAGATCATCACCACGATGCTGGATTACTTCGACGAGATGGGTCTGTATGCGTTTTCCAGCGGCATCAACCTGATTTTGATTGTGTTCATTCTGATCTGCAACGCGCTGATTAACAAGCTGACCGGCGCAAGCCTTGACAAAGGAATTGGAGGAGAGTAAATGTCTCGGATTGAATTGACCAACGTCACCAAGCGCTGGGGTCAGTTTTACGCGGTGGATAACCTCAGTATGGTCATTGAAGACAATGCGTTCGTCACGCTGCTCGGCCCGTCCGGCTGCGGCAAAACGACCACGCTGCGCATGATCGCGGGTCTGGAAACGCCGACCAGCGGCCGCATCACCATCGACGGCGTGCCGGTGTTCGATTCCCAGCGGGGCATCAACGTATCGGCCAACAAGCGCAAGGTCGGTTTCCTGTTTCAGAATTACGCGCTCTGGCCGAACATGACCGTCTACCAGAATATCTCCTTCGGCCTGACCAACATCAAGGAGGAAATGGACGAGATCGACTTCGACGCCCGCGCGGCGGCGCGCATGATTGAAATTCTGCAAAAGCCGCAGGACGTCGTCCGCGCGATCAACGAGTGCGTTGACAAAAAGAAAAAGCTGAATATGGATAAGGCGTATCTCCGCCTGATTGATCTGTATGAAATCAGCCTGTTTACGGCCAAGGCGCTGATGGGCATGAAGCTGCATGAGGCGGGCGACCCGAAGGCCGCCGCCGCGCAGGAGATCAAAAAGCTGGAGGAGAAGCTCGCCGCCGCCAAGGCGAAGGCCGAAAAGAACGGCTGCACCCTCGGCGCGGATTATGTCCTGATGAAGGGCGGCCAGCCGGTGCGCGCCGTGCGCAAGATGACGGCGGAGGAGATCGACCTGATCGTTCGCCGCGTCGCCCGCATCGTCAAGATCGGCATGTTCATGGATCGCTACCCCAGCGAGCTTTCCGGCGGCCAGCAGCAGCGCGTCGCCATCGCCCGCACGCTTGCGCCGAACCCGAAGGTGCTGTTCATGGATGAGCCGCTCTCCAACCTCGACGCAAAGCTCCGGCTGGAGATGCGCTCTGAGCTTCAGCGCCTGCATTTGCAGACCGGCTCGACGTTCGTTTACGTCACGCACGACCAGATGGAGGCCATGACGCTGGCGACCCGAATCTGCCTGATGGAAAACGGCGTGCTCCAGCAGTACGACGAGCCGCTGACGGTTTACGGCAAGCCGAGCAACCTGTTCGTCGCGGATTTCGTCGGCAATCCGGCGATCAACTTCATCGAGGCGCAGGGCGCGCAGAAGCAGGACGGCACGGTGGAGCTGACGATGCTCGACGGCGTGAAGGCGGCGTATACGCCGGGCGAACCGGTGAACCTGCGCGAGTGGTTTGCCCGCGAGGAGAAGAACGCCGCGGCCAGCGTGGATACGCACGCGGTGGAAAAGGCAAACCGCGATTCGCTGTTCAAATACCACATCGCGAAGGTGGAGGAAGACGAGTTTGAGGACGAGGCGACGCTGACGCATGAGGATTTTGTGATCGGCGTTCGGCCGGAGTGCGTGAGCATCTGCGAAAACGGCGCGCTCGAGGGCGAAATCTTCAGCGCGATGCCCACCGGCATGGAAACGACCGTCAAGGTGCGCGTGGGCGAGTTCCTGTTCACCGGCGTTGTCTTCGGCGGCATCACCTATAAGATCGGCCAGAAGGTCAGGGTTTCCTTCATCGGCGAGAACATCCTGCTGTTCAGCCGCGAAAACGGCAAGCTGATTACCCGCGGCACGCTGAAAATTTAAGCGATTCGCGCGGGGATGGACGGCGCGTTGACGATTTCCATTATTCTTTCATATGCAAAAGGGCGATTCTCTTTCCCTCGGGTGGGAGAATCGCCCTTTATTTATTGAGCAAAAACCCATCTTTCTCCGATACCGGAGGAAGAAAGTACCACCGTGTTTCGTCTTTATACTAATTCGCAGTTAAAATGCTTAACAGAGCGCATCAGATTTTTTGTTCTGACGAAGCCAAGTGAAGTGAGGCGTACTGGAGGTACGTTGAACGGAACGAGGCAAAGTCAGAGCGAAAAAGATGGTGCGCGGATTAAGCCATTTTAACAAGAATTAGTATTATACCATCGAGGAGGCGATAAAATGCTGCGCTTTATGATGCTGCTCTGCCTGTGCCTGTTCCTGTTCCCGTTTTCAGGCGCATGGTGTGAGAAACAGGCCGCTGCTGAATCCCTTGACGCATCCACGCTGGCGATCTGGGGCGGGAACGGGGATGAATCCCTCTCTTCGGTTTATCGCACTTCCGAAGGGGACGTCGTGTTGTTGGCGCAAACCGACAGCACATCGGGCACACCCGCTCTTTCCTCGCGCGCGGCGGACGGGACGAGAGACGGCTGGATTCTGCGTGTTTCCGGAGCGGGAGAATTAAAATCCGAAACCCTGCTTTCTTGGGAGGGCGAGCCGTTCATCCTTGGCGCGGTGGAAAACCCGGAAGGTCTGTGCATGATTGTCGTGGAATCCATTGACAAAACGGAATACGTCGAAAACACAGGCTATATCGTAAAGTACAATGTCTCAAGCAAGGCCATTCAAAGGGAGAAATTGCCCGGACTGCCGCATGACGTGTATGCCTGTGAGCGCGGCCTGCTCATCACAGGGGCATGCGCCGTAGATGCGTCTCATGCGGCGGCATGGAGCGCTTTTGTAGACGCAAGCGGCTGTATATCCTGGGGCTATTGCAGCCCGGAAATGTACTCTGAGAATGAAATTGTTCTTCAAAAGGGCGTATTGCGGCAGAATGAAACCATTCTATATGGCAGAAAGCCGGATGAAGCGCCGGAAAAGCAATATCTTCGGATTCTGGATCAAAGCGGGCGGTTTCTCCGCGATCTTCCGCTGCCGGAACTGAATCATTTCAACATTCACGGCATGCTGCCGACGGACGAAGGGGTTTTGATCTACGGCTACAAATGGGAGAGCGGCGAATGTGCCTCAATGGTTTTTGTTCATGTCGATCTCGAGGGGCGTGTGCTCTTTTCCAAGACGTTTGCGGATATGCAAAGCGTTTTATCCGTGTGTCCCGCCTCGCGGGGCGGATACTATTTTGCGGAAAATGCCGACGATGGGCTGAATGTGTTTTATCTGTCCGACGACGGGGAAACGGAATTGCTGCAAAGCGTCCCCTGCGACAATTTGATTTCGTGCAGGAATATGTATGAGGAGGCGGATGGAGGCCTGACCTGCGTGGGGGAAATGCGCGTCCTGACCGATGACGGCTGTGTGCGGGAAAAGCTGTTCATTCTGAGCCTGACAGTCCCGTTTTTTTGAGTCCCTTTACAGGCTCGACGTGGTGAGCGAAATCAGCGAAACCGTCGGCGGGTTGAACAGGCGGAAGAACGGCAGGGGGTACAGCCCGTCGTTGCCGCCCAGACCGGGGCTGACGTAGAGATAGGTTCGCCCCTTTCGGGTCAGGCCGAAATAGGTGTCCGCCCCCGGCAGAAGGCCGTAAAGCGGCAGGTTTTGAGAGGGGATGAACAGCGCGCCGGCAAACGGCAGGCGGATCAGCCCGCCCTGATAATGGCCGCAGAGCACCAGATGCACGCGCTCGCGCAAGCTGCCGGGGTACGCGCTTTCCAGCTCCTCGTCGGCGGGCGGCACGTGCGTCAATGCGATGTACACGTCCGCATCGGTCATCTTGGCGCGCGCGTTTCGGGTCTCGGTCAGCCATTGCAGGTTGTACGTCGTCAGCTCGATGGCGTTTTCGTCGCCGTCGGCCAGCGCGTCGAGGTATTGCCGCTCAAACTGCGCCTGCATCGTGTCCATGTCCAGACTGAGCAGCGCGCTGGTCGTCAGCCAGAGCGTGTGCCCGTCGCGCTCAATCTGCACGGGCGCGCTGAGAAGCTGCCCGCCGCGCTGCTTGGCGCCGAGCACCCACGGGGCGAACGGGCTGCCGCCGGTGGCGTAGCTCATGGAGGCGGGCAGAGGGTCCTTGTCGCCCGGAATCATGTAGATCGGCGCGTCCGGCTTCAGCTCGCGCAGCATCTCGATCAGCGCATAGAGCGGCTGCGCGTTCCCCCGTGAGGAAACCATGTCGCCGGTGAACACCACCGCGTCAAAATCCTCGTTTTGCAGCGCAAAGCGGATCAGCGCCTGATTCGAGCCGTAGGTCGCGCCCTTGAGGTCGGAAATTTGCAGCAGGGTGTAGCCCTCGAACGCGGGATCCATCCGCCGGATCGGCACGGTGACGCGGGCGACCTGCACAAACTGATTGACCGCCAGATTGACGGCCAGCGCGATCAGCGTCATCAGCAGCAGCGCCAGCAGCAGCCGCCTGCCCAGCGACGCGCGCGGCTTGGGCTCGAAAAACTCGCCGCCGGGCTGGGCGGCTTTGAAATGCGCCGTGTGCTGCGGGGAAAAGGAGTCGAAGCCGGTTCGGCTTTGAGAGGGTCTTCTGTTCATGGCGGAAACCTCGAATCTATCAAAATCGCTGCGAGCAGCCCGAAGGCCGACCCTCTTTCGTATGATGGAATGTGTATGTTCAGCCGGCGGAAGGCCGGGAATTGCAAAAATATCCAGAATATAATTTCATTATACAAAATTCCCCGAAGGGATTCAATCGGGAAAGCGCGCGAAACGAAAAAAGTTTTCGCCGCGCTTTGCAGGGGCAGCCAAGTGTGATACAATGAGCGGGAAAACAATCGACGGAGGAACATCATGGCGAAGGAAAAGACGGTGTTTGTGTGCAGCGCCTGCGGCTATGAAACGCCGCGCTGGATGGGCAAATGCCCCGGCTGCAATGCGTGGAATACGCTCGAGGAGCAGGCTCCGCAGGCCGCGCAGCAGGCGGCAATCCCCGTGAAGGCGAACAAGCAGCGGCCGGGAACGGGCGCAAGCGCCATGCGCCTTTCCGAAATCCCCGAGGAGACGAGCGCCCGCGCGACGACGGGCATCGGCGAATTGGATCGCGTGCTCGGCGGCGGCGTGGTGGAAGGGTCGCTGATGCTGGTGGGCGGCGACCCCGGCATCGGCAAATCGACGCTTTTGCTGCAGGCGTCGGAGCATCTGGCGCGGGGCGGCGCGCGCGTGCTGTATATCTCCGGCGAGGAATCCGTTCGCCAGATCAAGATGCGCGCGCGGCGGCTGGGCGTGACGAGCGACAATCTGCTCATCCTCAGCGAAAACGCGATGGATGCGGCCGAGCGCCGCTGGGAGGAAATCGCGCCGGATTACATGATTATCGACTCGATCCAGACGATGTACCGCCCGGACATGGCCAGCGCGCCCGGCAGCGTTTCGCAGGTGCGCGAATGTGCCAGCCTGCTGATGCGCATGGCCAAGACGACGGGCTGCGCGGTGTTCCTCGTCGGCCATGTGACCAAAGAGGGCGCGATTGCCGGCCCGCGCGTGCTTGAGCACATGGTGGACGTGGTGCTCTACTTTGAGGGCGACAAAATGCTGCCTTATCGTATTCTGCGGGCTGCCAAGAACCGCTATGGCTCCACCAATGAACTGGGCATGTTTGATATGACAGGGCAGGGGCTGGAGGAGATCGAAAACCCTTCCCAGATGCTTTTGGAAGGCCGTCCGCTGGGGGTTTCCGGCAACTGCGTCGCCTGTACGATGGAGGGCAGCCGCCCCATTCTAAGCGAGATCCAGGCCCTTGCCACCAAAACGAATTTCCCGGCACCGCGCCGTGCCTGCAGCGGCTATGATTATAACCGCATGAATCTGCTCATTGCCGTTCTGGAAAAGCGGGCAGGCTATTTCTTTGGCAATCTGGATGTCTATATCAACATAGTGGGCGGCATTGCCCTGCGGGATACTGCCTGCGATCTGGCGGTCTGCCTGTGTATGGTGTCGTCTCTGCTGGACTGCCCCGTGAGCGATAAGCTCATTGCCATTGGAGAAGTGGGTCTGGGCGGTGAGGTGCGCAGTGTGCCCAACCTTGAACAACGCCTGCGGGAAGCCGAGCGTATCGGCTTTGAGCGGGCTGTGGTGCCAAAACACAGCCTTGCCCACCTGAACCCGGCAGATTATCCGGGCATGAAGCTGATAGGTGCGGCTTATATTTCGGATGCGATCCATGCATTGAAATCAGACCGGTTGTAACAAATTTACGGAGAAACTATGTCAATCTATCTTGATGAAAAAAATCCGGGCAAGCATCCGCCGTTTGATGATGCTTCGCCGGATATTGTGGAATATGTGCGGTACCTGGAGGTGATCGCAGGCAAAAGCGCCAACACGGCCTTCAGTTATTACTGCGATCTGCGCGGTTTTTCCCGTTTTATGAAACGCCGCCGCGGGCTGGTTCCGGCAGATACGGAGATCAAGGATATTGACCCCAAGGGTCTGGATACAGCCTTCTGGGGCAGTGTGAGCAAAGAGGACATCTATGAATATCTCTATTTCCTGAACCGCGAATGCGGCAACAAGAAATCCTCGACCGCCCGGCGGCTGGCCAGCCTGCACGGCTTTTATGATTATCTGGTCAATCAGGTCAACCGGCTGGATTCCGACCCGACCGCTGCGATCAAACCTCCCAAACAGGACAAGGTC
>ERZ827168.1243-NODE-1243-length-36030-cov-8.211341_pt1 | contig 36030 bp, 40 predicted proteins | sample MGYA00519868_ERZ827168 | MGnify/ENA primary metagenome ERZ827168 (study PRJEB31778, sample SAMEA3449271) | human gut metagenome | biome: human gut; feature: human-associated habitat; material: faeces | place: United Kingdom | collected 2010/2012 ...
TGAGTCAAAGGTGCTCTGACCGCCTTGATGTAATCTATACCCATATTGGAAATCGGAAAGAGCTTTACAAAATCCGCTCCGCTCTTGTGTGCAAGCTTTATCTCGGTCGGAGTAAGTGCCCCGGGCATCGAGACCATATCAAGCTCCTTGGTCTTTTTTATTACATCGGCATCGGCATCGGGTGAAATTATAAACTCTCCGCCCGCCTGCTTTGTAAGCTCAACCTGAGATGTTTTTGTAACCGTACCCGCACCAATAAACATCCTGTCACCAAAATGCTTTTTCAGCATAGCTATATTTTCAGCCGTCTGCTCATCCGAAACCTTGCCTGTATTGTCATATGTAAGCTCTAAAAGCCTGATGCCGCCCTTATACATCGCCTCTGCAAGAGGAATAAGCTTTTCTTTTTCCACACCTCTTACTATTACAATAAGCTTTTTATCCAGAACTTCGTTAATTACTTTGTTCATCACAATCTCCCTTTCTGCATAAACAATAACCTATGTGTAATTATACAGGATAAAAATTTAAATGTAAAGTGCAATATTTATCACAAAGCAGCAATATATTTATCAAAATATTTTAAATACATAAAATTATATTTAAAACACCAAAGTGATGCCGCAAAAAAGAACAGAGGCTTTAGAGTCGTACTCTAAAGGACAGTCTTATGTAGGATACGGTGTAACCCGTGAGGGTTGCACCGTTTTCCTTTGTTTCAAGCGGATTTTAGCGGTTTTTCTCGTATTTCTTCCATTGCCGAAATCAGTTCCTTTTCTGTTGGGATATTGATAATTCCCACCGCTGTAAAAGAAATATCAATTGGAACGTGCTTTGTCCCACTTTCATCCTTTTCGCTATTGTGAACATCAATCCGCTTAATCAAAGTGTTTACAATCGTGGGGGTTAATTCTTTTAAGTCAGTACACTCACGGATTGCTTCGAGGAAAACCTTCAAATCAATCTTTTCCTGTTCGGCTTTTCTGACTGCCTGCTCGTCGTGTTCAACCGCGGCGAGCAATTCTTTTTGCTCTTTCTCATAATTGGCAGACATACGGTAGAAGCGTTCATCCGAAATCTTACCGAGCACATTATCTTCATAAATGCGTTCAATCAGCATATCAAGCTCTTTAATGCGTCGCTTGGACTTTTCAATATTTTGCTTCATATTACGGATTGCCGTTTCTCTGCCGAGTGTGTTTTGCTTTGCAAACAAGTAAAGGAATACCGGCTCGAACTCTTGCACATATTTTGCTACCTTCCGTATGGTATCAAGAACCAATTCCTTGAGAACGGAATCACGGATGAAGTGAATGGTGCAGGCACCTCTGTTTTCCTTGTACTGAGAACAACGATAAAACTCTTTGCCGTCATCAATACTTTTAGAAGCACAGTAATACAGTTTGGAACCGCAATCGGCACAGTATAAAAGTCCTGCAAACATACTTGATTTTCCCGTTGCTGAATTGCGGCGGCGATGCTTTCGGAGTTCCTGCACTCTTTCAAAGGTATCTTCATCAATAATCGCTTCTTGGGTGTTGGGTATGATCTGCCATTCTTCTTCGGGTAGATGGATGATTTTCTTAACCTTGAAGCTGACAAAGGTGCTTTTGAAATTAACGGTGCAGCCCGTGTACTGTCTGTTTTCAAGAATGTGCCGAACCGTTACTTGATCCCAACGATACGGATTATCCGGTCGCTTGTTTGTTGCCTTTCTGCCGATACGATAATAATACTCAGTGGGACATGCGATTTCCTCACTCTCTAAACGCCGTGCAATTTTCATCGGGCCAAGTCCCGCAAGACACAACTCAAAGATATATCGAACAACCTTTGCGGCAGGCTCGTCAATAATCCATTGTTTTGGATTATCGGGAGATTTCATATACCCGAAAGGAACTGCGGCGGATACACGCTCTCCGTTATCTGCTTTGGACTTCCAAACTGCCTTTATCTTTTTACTTGTTTGCTCAGCATACCACTCGTTGAAAATATTGTAGAACGGCATCATTTCAAGTCCCGTACCCGTATTGGTATTTACATTCTCTTGAATAGCAATAAAGGTTATTCCAAGTGAAGGATATACCACTTGAGTCAGCCTGCCCATTTCTATGGTTTCTCTACCAAAACGGGAAAGGTCTTTTACGATAATAGTGCCGATTTCACCGTTCTCCGCCATTTTCTGCATTCGTTGAAAATCGGGGCGGTCGAAAGTCGTACCGGAAATGCCGTCATCTACAAAGAATTCAGGATGAAGGTATCCGTGCTCTTTGGCATATTGAGAGAGGATCGTCTTCTGATTGGATATACTGTTGCTCTCACCATCACGCCCGTCATCTTGGGAAAGACGGCAGTAAAGAGCAGTAATTTTTACATTATTCTCGGCTTGCTTTTTTGCCATAATAAACTCCTTTCTGTGTAAGCCGAGCATTGCATATTAGGCGTAGCTATTATACAATGCTCGCTACACTTGATACAATTCTGTGGGTTACAGTTCCGTGGACAGAATTAAGTCCTTGAACTGCTGCAATATGGTTTCTTTGCCCTCTATATTGAAATGGGCGGTCACGTCATAAACCGTGCCGCCGATCTTCTTGGATAAGCAAATCTTTTGCGGAATAGGGATAACCGGTAGTGGTGTTTTTCGTATCGACTGAGTAACCGGAATAACATATTCTTGCAAATCAATAGGGCGTGTATCATCAACTCGCCCCATCCCTCTAATCGCAAGAACGTCATTAAAATTAATTTTCTGTAACATATACTCACCTTACCTTTCATCACGGTTGCGCTGACGGATCAAAAATTTGCGGTAATGCTCACAAGCCTTCAAAACAAAATCCTCAGCCTGCTTTGCATTGGCGTTAGGGACATACTGACGAATACGCTCCATCGGAACTTTGAACATTTCCCGCTGATTTGCTTTTTCTTCGCTCATAATGGTGGCGATCACTTCGGGAGTCAGACCGTCCTCTTGGCTTATTTTCTTAAAGCGGCAAGCCTGCGAGAGTGACGGAGTGCAATCGTTCAGTTCCATCTGCTCCAAAAGGTCGTACTGCTCCTGCTCATTGAGATAGGAAAGCTCAACGGCGGGAGTGAAGGAAATGCGCCCTTCATCTACATATTGCAGAATTTCGGGGATAAGGTTGGTAAGACGGATATAGCGGCGGACTTGATTTTTGCTATCTCCCGTTTCTGCACCGACAATGTCGGCAGTTTCCAACTTCCCACCAAGTTGGTCGGAAGTTAAATCAGAACGCCAACCCTGATGCTTCATCGCTTCAAGCTTCATCTTGTAAGCAAAGGCTTTTTCAGAGGGTAAAATATGCTCTCGGTGCAAGTTACTGTCCACAAGCACTATCGCCGCCGCATCACGGTCAAGGGAAACAATTAAGGCAGGGATTTCGGTGATCCCTGCCTTTCTGCTTGCCATAACCCGTCTGTGACCGGATATGATCTCATATTCATCTGTGGTGTTTTCGAGAGGTCGGACTATGATAGGAGATACAACGCCGTGCGTCTTAATGCTTTCGGCAAGGGCATCCATTTCTTCGTTGTCCTGCACCTTGTAGGGGTGGTTCTCAAAAGGGAGTAATTTTTCGATAGAGATGTTTTTCTTAGTATTTTTCATCGTTCATAACCTCGTTCTTTCTTTTTAATTAGATTATTTCGTTTCATTTCGATATTGCGCTCGGCATCAAGGAGTTCCTTAATTCTCGGAATGTGTTCCTCAATGCGCAGGGCAACTTTTAATTCTTTTCGCAAGGGAGTAATTCTTGCGGTGATCTCTTTTGCCTGCTCCTTCAGGGCAGCATCTTCTTCGGGTGTTTTTGCACGGCGGAGTTTTAAGCGAATTGCATACCGTTCCTGCTCCAATTCTGAGATACGGGCAGATAAATTCTCTTGAAATGACAAAAGCTCCTTTGGCGACTCAATGTGGTTGTCGCAAAGGAGCTTGTATTCCTCGATATATTTATCTAATTTCTGTACCTCTGCCCGCATCATCGGTGAGAGAGGTCGGTTGTGTTTTTCTTCAATATTATTGCCCGTGCATATTTTCAGAAGTTCGATGAACAGAGCAAACAATACTTGTATGGTATCCATACGTTCAAACTGCCGCCATTTGTATTCAATTACGAGCAGAGGTTTTCGCTTATATGGAGCATTATAAATGGTGTTCATAATCGGTCCGACTTGATTTTCACGGCATCTTTCCCGTATGCGTTCTTTGGTGTAGTTCTCACCCAAACTACTAATACGAATTGCTCGTTTCCATCCGTCTGCAATAACGGAAGGATGCTCGTAATAAAAGTCACGTTCAAAGCGATAACCGAGATTTTTCATACAATACTCGATTTCTTTGAAACTGCCGCTGTTAGCGATGGCTTCATCCACATCACGCCGCAGCATATCCCGATGGGTGAGCTTGCCGGACTTCTGTACCCAATACGCTTTCTTATTGCCGTAAAAATGCGTAAACGGTATTACGGACTTTCCGTGCTCCTTGCAAACTGCATCGGAGATCTGCCGAAGCTCCACGTGGTCACGGATATGGTTTTCAAACTTCCTGCCCGTCTTAAAAGAAACGGAATTTATCACGAAATGATTGTGAATGTTATCCGTATTTAGATGGGTGGTAACAACTACCTCGTAATTTGCTCCCCACATCCGTTTTGCCGTTTCTATACCGATACGGTGTGCTTCAGCGGGAGTGACTTCTTCTGCAACAAAACTCTGATACCCGTGATAGGCAACGTTGCCGCCGAACTTTCCATACCGCCGCTTGGTTGCCATCATACATTGATAGGCTCTCTGCTTCGGGCAGTTGATAGCCGACACATACATTGTTTGGTCGGTCTTTTGGTCATTCTCCACGTAACGGAGCGCCGCCCACAAGTCCTCGTCCAAGAACTTTTTATCGGTGGTTTTATCGGGGTTCTCCGCATAGTCGATTACTTCCTTTAATCGGGACTTGACGGGCCAGAATCCTGTACTTGCCATTGTGCCACCTCACGTATGATTTCTTTTTTACTCTGCTTTGGCGTATCTATGATTTCTGCATAAATATCATCAAAAAGCTTCAGCGCCACTGCTTCGGTTTCGGGAGATAAATCACGGTTGAGCAGTTCGCTCAGTTTTTCGTTAAAAACATAAAAGGCATCGGGAACAACTGCTTTCACAGTGTAACCCAATGCCCGTTTGCGGAGATATTCAGCTACGGGAATACCGCAGCAGTTGGCGAGTTCGGTGATCTTCTTTTTCTCCTGCGGAGATACCCGAAGATATAACCGACACGTCTTTTCTTTTGGGTTTCTATTCATATACATACCTTCTTTCTGTAATCGGGGTATTAGGGGTGTCCCCTAAAGGCGAACAGTAGGCGGAAACGCTTACTGTTTAATTGGAACTTGCCGTACAAGTTCCCTGCTTGTTACGGTGTAAGACACACGCTTTTAGCGTATATCTTCCATTCTCCGTTACTTGCACCGTGAGGGAGCGACCTTGTTAGTGCAAATCTTTCGGTTGGTTCTGTTTTTCCTTCTTATTGGCACCACATTTTATGTGAGTGCCGTCAGTATTACAAAATAGTGGAACCATTGGTGTTTGTGGGGGCAATTCCTTTGGATATTGCCGTCACAGTACCGTCAAAAGCAGGGATAAGTGTCACTTTAGAAGCTGTCAAGGAAATCGAGTACCGCTTCTTCGGTTTCGGCATTGTTTTCTTTTTCGGCGGGTATTTGTGCAGGCGGTGTCTGCACAAACTGTAATAGACCGCCAAGGGGATTGCTTTTTGCGACTTCCTCTCGGATAGTTGAGATGACCCGTTCAAGGAAAGCATCTTCGGTTGCCGCCCTTTCAGATAATTCCATAAATCCGCATATAGCAGAAATGACCGCCTTGCTGTACGATTTCTCTGCGCCTTGCAGATAGTCATACGCCCTGCGGTCATTTTCCTTATCTAAATTGAAGCGGATTTTTACATTCCTAACACTCATACCGCACCACCATTTCTGTTAAGGGTGACAAGCGCCATATACTCATAACCCTTTGCGGTGGCACAAATATCCTCGTTGATGATGACTCGGTTTGCATCATAATCGGCAAAGTTACGGATAAGGCAACCACCGCCGCCGACCACATAAAGCTTCATCAATTTTGGATCGTATTCGTGGTCACGCAGACGGCGGAAGATACCGGCGGTGTATTCCTTTGCGGTCTTAATAACCGTATCAAGATACTCTCCGTCAATATCCGCCGTACCTTTCTTCAAGATCTCGGTAATGATGGTATCATCAAGGGCGGCGTGGTGTATCTTCATCATCTGCTCACGGATGAGCAAAGCGCACTGATGAGTGCCGTACTTCTCGGTAAACATACGCTGTGCATCGGGTTTCTTGTTTACAATCCGAAGCAGATTCATTGTGCCGTTGCCAATATCGCAGAGCATATTGACATCTTTAAAATCACCGAGTTTTTCGGCAACGGCGGCGAATCCCTGCGGATAGATTTCTGTGCCGACAATCTTAATACGGTATTCCGTATTTCGGAAGGTAAAAGCAACCTCGCTGTGCTGACGCAGGTATTTCTTGAAGTCTGCCTTTTGCTCACTTACCCAAGTTAAGGGCAGACCTGCGGCGATAAACACATTGGCTTCGGTAATGCGCTCCCGTCTGAGTTCACGGGCAATAGCGGCAAGGGTAAGAACGTAATAATCCTTATCGTTAAACTTATCCGCCGTAAATTCCTTGTGACCGACACCGATGGAATAATACTTGCCGTTCCATACGAGCAGGTCGCTGACAAAGGTGGGTTCGGTATCGCTTTTCATAACTCCGGTGGAAAAACAGCAGTTCGCCGTTTTCATATTTCCGTACCCGTGATCAATACCGATAACATACATTTCATTAAATTTCTTCATTTTACATTTCTCCTTTTCTTACTTTGATTTGTTGATTTTCTTGATTTGCTCATACAACTCTCTGTCGCTGGGCAGTACCGCTTCTTTGAAATAATTGCAGTAGATACCGTAGATAGAGCTAAGCTGCACACAGCGGTGTGCTTCGCCATCGTCAAGTAGATTACAGTTGCCATCCTCATCACAGTTGGCGCAAAGCTCTCTGACAAGACGGTGAACTCTCTCTACTTGCTTTGGGGTGATCTTCATCATAGACTTTTCCTCCTTTCGTTTTCGGGCAATAAAAAAGCCGCCGGTTTCCCGACGGCAATACCCTGCGTATTTGTGAGGTTTTCGCTCCCTCTACTTTATAGAATAGGGGGATGAAGGTAAAACAGCAAGTATTACGCAACTCATTCAAAACGATTGGCGCAACTTCTTTTAATCCATTGAAAATACGGCGTTTTTATGATATACTAATTAAAATGCAACCGTGAAATATGATGTTGCAACTGAAATTCTCAAAGATTTTTTTGAATTTATTTATTTTTGCAAAGGGACATTTATTGGACACTTAATATGTTAGAATTAGGATGGAGGGTAAGAAACTATGCGTGAAAAGATTGAATATTTTACCGCTGACTACCGTGATGGTAGAGTGCATATCGGCGGCAAGGTGTATCAGGCTGGATATTTCGCCACCCATCTGTTGAATCAGTATTATGAAAACGACACAGCCGCCCGCATTGCGATTTTTACAACGGATAACTGGCATTTGGAAAGAAGCCTTGAAATTGGATATATGGATGTGCGAGATTTTCTTGAAGTCGGTGAGCGTATGCAGCATATCTTTAAGGCACTCCCTTGGCTGAGTCCGTTCAATATGCTCGATACCAAAGCGGAACGGGAGCGTGTGGCAAAGCTCTTTACAGAAGAAAATCATAAAAAGATAACAGAATATTGGCGGCGCAAGGCAGAGGTTTACAATATGACCGACGAGCAGGCTTGGCTTGACTATATTCCTAAGTCCTATGATAAGGAATTTATGACAGAAGCACGGGACTTGCTCAACGAAGTATTCTTCACTTTGGATTTTTACAACGATCTGAAAGAGGATATGCGCAACGCCTTTCACGGCTTGCAGGAGTTTGTTTTCCGCATAGACGAAGCTGAAAAATTTAACGAGGAACATCTGCTCCCCATAGCACTTGATATATTCGGTTCGGCGGCGTTCCCCGTGGAAACGGAATATGTAGGGATTAAGAAGTCCAGCCGCAGTAAAACGGCAACGGTGGCAAGACGTTTGTATTTTGAGAATTATTACAGCTTTATTCTCACAGATTTCTTTGAAGGTCTGCATCACGGGCATTATCCAAGACAATGCGAGATCTGCAAAAAGTATTTTCTTATGACCTCTGCCCGCAAGCAAAAATACTGTAACGGTATTTCACCCTATGAGTATAACGGTGAGAAGCAAACTTGCAGACAGTATGCGGTTGTTTTGGGTAAAAAAGAAAAGGTGGATGCCCACCCGATACTGAGCATCCATAAAAAACGTTGTAACTGTATCCGAGCCGAGCTGTCCAAAGGCACGATTACAAAAGAATTTGCAACGGCGGCAAAGGAAATTGCAGACGAGCTGAAAACATTAGCAATTCACGGCGACGGGTACACCGTCGAACAATTCAAAAGAGATATGACACGGGAAGCGTTATATGCGCTGACCGATAAGAGATTAAAGTAACGGCAATATAGCAGAATGGAGGTGAGTGCCGTGAAAGAATGGCAAAAGGAATTATATATCTACCGTCTTTCTCCGGCACCGCCGAGAAAAGCCGATCTGCAGGAACATATTGATTTGTACCTTGCCGAGAAAGACGAAGAGTATCTGTCTTGGTTTCTGCATTACTATGAGCCAACGCTTAACACCACCGTTATGGGTATTGTTCAGCGGTATGCGATGTTCGGACATTTTCTTGATATAAAGGAAGCGTGTGTACTTGGTATTTTGCGGGCATTGGAAAAATACAACCCCAATGGCGGCACACCCTTTATAACCTACAAAACCCGTATTATGTGGGAGGAAATTCATAATTATATCCGCACGATGCGCACCGGTTTTACGGTACAGAGTGATGATGAATACCAAAATCTGCGTAACATTATGCGGTTATATACCGCATACAACAGCAGAAACGATCCCGACACATTAAAGAAAATCTCCGATGAAGTAGGTTTGTCCGAAAAGACGGTAAGTGTGATCCTGCGAAGCGGCTTTCACAATAGGCAGTTCGTGGATTTTTACCGCAGCTATACTGATGAGGACAGCGAGGAAAGCCGAGAGGATGTTACTTGTGACTATACTTTTGAGCCTTGTGGGGAGCTTCTGCGGCAGGAACTGAGCGAAGCAGTATTTGGCGCATTAGACGAGCTTTCTTACCGTGAGCGTGAAGTCATACGCTCCCACATCGGGTTTTGCCCTGATTGCCACAGTATGAAAAGTCCAAAGTTCAGACCGCACACGTTCCAAGAGATCGCTTACAAGAATGAGCTATCCTCCGCAGAAGCGGCAGAGAATATCTACCGCAAGGGAATTGACAAGATGCGAGACAAACTGAAAAAGAAAGGGATATATCATCCTTAGAGCAAAAAAGCCCCGCCCAAAAGCAGTAAAAACTGCTTTTGGGCGGGGTAAATGTTATGTCTTACTTCAAGATCTTGAACTTGCCAATCACGGGAAGCTCTTTTGCGCGTCCGTTGGCGGCATTGACGATGCCGAGGACGAGCATCACAAGGAACACAAGGTTCACGAGACCGAGAAGGGTTCCCACGAGGGAGCCGAGTCGCCAGCTGATCGCATACAGGATGGCGTTAAGGATGGCGGTCACGATCCACCAAGCCACCTCGGTGATCGCCAGTACCAAGCCCTGGTTGGCGTGGAATCTTGCGAACTTGGATTTCGGTGCTGCAAAGATGGGGATCAGCACGAGCCAGGAGAGGTATGCCAAAATACCCATGACCTTGTTCTGTTCAATATCCGCTTTGTCAAAATCAGCGGTGGTGTCAGCAGTGTTGTTCAGAGCTGCGATCTTTGCCGAGAAGTCGTTCTGATCGCCTGCAGGCTGTGCCTGCTGAGTCTGTGCCTGCTGTTCGGGGGCAGGAGCCTCCATCGGGTTTCCGCAAGAGGGACAGAATTTTACGCCCTCGTCAACTTTGGTTCCGCATTTTCCGCAATATGCCATAGTAATTTCCTCACTTTCGTATTATTTTAGTCGCTGACCGCAGTTGGGACAGCATTTATCGTTCTTTTTGCATTTGGTCTTACAATTGGGGCATTTCTTCTTTTTGGTCGCAATCACGATAATGATCACGATTACAAGAATAACCACTACCACAATAGCGATCCAAATGAAGATGCACAGTCCGAGCGGCTGCGGGCAGAAGTGACAGAACCAGCATTCCTTCTTTTCGGGATTTGACGGATCGTTCGGAACCGGCGTCGCGTCGGTTCCCTGACTTCCACCCTGATTGATATCGTCAGTGCCGAAGGAGATGATCTTGGAATAATCAGAGTAAACGTAGTCGAGTCCGGGCTGATCACAGCGGTATCTGCAGCGCAGCTCTATAACGGTATCCTTCGGGATGGTCGGGCGCTCGTCGCTGACGAGAGTTAAAAGAGCGCATTCCATTTCGCCGGATTTGATTATCCCGTCGCTGTTGCCCATAAGCGTCCATTCGGTATCGCCCTTGACTCTCGCCTCGGTCTCGATAACGATACCGCCGCCGTTAGCCGTGACCTTCGAGGTATTTTCCATAAGTTTTTCGGGAACGGTGAGCGTATAGGCGACTACCGGGTTGTCATTGAAAGTCTTATCCGTCATACGAAGATTTGTGATAACGGGCGCGTCGAGGTCGGCTTTCGTAAGCGGCTTGAACGCTTCCGCGTCCTTACCGACGCACGTTATATTCGACCATTCGGAGAAATAATGCCTGTCGGGGGAGCCGTCGTTTCTGACGGTAACGACAAAGCGCGCGCGGAAATACACGGTGTACTTCGTATAGTCTATATGAAGCTCCTCGTTTTCCTCGTCGTAGGTGTACTGCTCCGGTCTCAACTGGTCCTTGACGCCGGGTGTATGCGTTTCGGGGTTGCCGTTCCAGCGGTCGTCGTTCGGAACGGCGCGCGTTATCCATATTGCCTGAACGGTTTCGGTCGCGTTGTTAAGATTCCCCTCAACGATGTCCCATTCGCTGTAGCGCGAATTCCCTTCACTGTCTTTACCAAGGCCGAAATATTCGTCCCCGTCCCAGTATTCCGTGTAATGCCAGCCGGAAACGCTGTCGTTCACGTCGTCGACCGCCCAGTCTACCTGAACGTTCATCCAGATATCGTCGCAGCCTATGTTTTGCATAAACTGCCCGATGGTGTCGTCTAAATGCGCGGTTTCCTTGTTCTTGAAAAACGTCGTCATTTCGTTGCTCAGGCTGTACGAAAAGTTTGTGGTCGTGGGTGAATCGCCGCCTTCCGCCCATTTTGCCGAAACGTATGCCGGCGGCACGAGGTCAAAAGGCAGATCGCTTTCTGCTGCAGACGCAAACACCGTCAGACACGACAGCAGCAATATACAGACGAGAATCGCGGATAATACTTTTTTCATGATCAAAAACTCCTTTTTTAATCCTTATTGAAACTTACAGTAGTTGTTCCGGACGCGAATGTAAGTGATACGCTCAAACCGTTCTGGTTTTCGGCGCGACGGTACCGACGAGACTCGTATACGATCAAATCTTCATCCTTCGGTGTCTTCTTTCGGACGGGGCCTTCAAAGCCGCCGTCGTTTAAGTTTTGGATGTGGGTATCCGTAATTCTGATCTGCGGCTGACGGACGAACTTGTCCACCCATTCGCCGTCCACCTCTACCATTTTGCAGAAGGACTGCTTGGTCATAGAGTAATATTTACACTCGCAGGCGTCGATCCCTTCATGGAAGATGACCACCTGACTGCCGGTATCTACATCGGGAACGACAGCGACAACGTGGGTGATATGTTGTTATATCTTACTTCAAGATCTTGAACTTGCCAATCACGGGAAGCTCTTTTGCGCGTCCGTTGGCGGCATTGACGATGCCGAGGACGAGCATCACAAGGAACACAAGGTTCACGAGACCGAGAAGGGTTCCCACGAGGGAGCCGAGTCGCCAGCTGATCGCATACAGGATGGCGTTAAGGATGGCGGTCACGATCCACCAAGCCACCTCGGTGATCGCCAGTACCAAGCCCTGGTTGGCGTGGAATCTTGCGAACTTGGATTTCGGTGCTGCAAAGATGGGGATCAGCACGAGCCAGGAGAGGTATGCCAAAATACCCATGACCTTGTTCTGTTCAATATCCGCTTTGTCAAAATCAGCGGTGGTGTCAGCAGTGTTGTTCAGAGCTGCGATCTTTGCCGAGAAGTCGTTCTGATCGCCTGCAGGCTGTGCCTGCTGAGTCTGTGCCTGCTGTTCGGGGGCAGGAGCCTCCATCGGGTTTCCGCAAGAGGGACAGAATTTTACGCCCTCGTCAACTTTGGTTCCGCATTTTCCGCAATATGCCATAGTAATTTCCTCACTTTCTGTTATTCGATAGGCAGGTTTTCAAGCCCGCCTTTTTTAACTGTTTGGCAAACCTTTTCGGATTACCGAGAATTAAACTGTTGTTTAGTTCATGTAGTCATCTAATGCATCTTTTATTTCGTCTTCGTGTTCTTCAAATGCATCTTCGGCATCTTTTAATGTATCGTCAAAACTCTTTTGCAGACCGACGCCGATGTCAAATTTTACGCCATAAGAATAGAACAGTCTGTCAAGCTCGCTGTCTTTGTCGTTGTCATAAATATCGGACACATATACAGCCATACTTTTTCCGTCCTTGCGGAAGCACCACCCCTGCAAAAAGCCACTCAATGCTTTTTCTAAAGTTGTTTCATCCGCAGGATTTTCGCCCTCGCCGACAAATTCGTGACCGATGATGTTGTATCCATCGTCAGAAGCGGAAGCGGTAACCTTGAATACTTGCTCGTAGTATTCTTTAATCTGCTCGTCAGTCAGCTCTGAAGAATCGGATGTTTTGAATATAACAACCGCATGACCGATTCCGCTTGCGGGATCGTCGGCATAAGCACCTTTTTCACTTGTCTCGTATTTCCAATCGGGTTTCAGTTCTTCATAAGAAATGCCATACGCTTTCAGATAATGCTCTACTGCTGCTTCGCTGAATGAATCTAACTTCTCAGCCTCATCAAGCACATCTTTTGCGATATCTTCAGCATTGGTTTTTTCGCCGTCTTTATTGCTTTTTCCTCCATCTCCTTGCTCACCGCAGGCGGCAAGAGCAAATACCATCATAAGAGCCAGTAAAATCGCCAATAATTTTTTCATGTTGTTTTCCTCACTTTCTTTTATTCAATGGGCAGACCTTCAAGGCCGCCGTTTTCCTCGACAAGTTTAATGAACTTTTCTTCAAACATGGCGTTCATCATTCGTGCATCAGAGCTTCCAGCTCAGCGTCGGATTTGACGGTGAGCTCATTTTCATTATAGAAACGGGTCAGCAGGGTGGCGATGGCTTTTCCCTCGTAAGTGAAGACGAAATCGTAATAGCCGGGTTCGCATTCTTCCTTATTCAGATAGAAGCTGCCCCATTCCGTTTTATCTGGATTTTCCGCATCCTCGGGATAATGAAGATCGCAATAGTTCACAAAGTTCGGATCGAGATCGGAGAATTTGGCTTTGTTGTAATACTCCTGATCGTCGCGGTGCTTGAGTATCCAGACTCTGAGTCCGTAGGTCGCGTCGGTATCCGGGTAGAAATAGACCCACTCGTTCAGTTCAAAGATGCAGCGGACGTCGGTAAGGGAAGACTCTTTGCCGTTGATGCCGTCCGCAGTGCCGGCACAGTTGCCTTTGATGATTACGCCGCGAAGGACGGACGGATCCCTGTCGTCGAGTTCGATGAGGTTGAGTTTTCCGGTGAGTTTTGCCGCCTCGGCGTTATTGCCGCCCTGCGAGGTGTTGCCGTTGCCCGATTCGTTGCCGGATTGCTGATTATCACCGGTGCTACTTGCGGGCGGATTTGTGCTGTTGTTTCCGTTAGTGTTCGAATTGTTGGTGCCACATGCTGCCAAAGAGGCCACCATAATGATTGTAATCAATAATGCAAATAATCTTTTCATTGTATTTTCATCCTTTCTGTTATGCTGTCGATCAAATGCCGAAAAGGCCTTTGAGACCAAAAGATTTCTTGTCCGGCTTATAGTAAAAGCCGCCCTGTGGTTCTCCTGTGTTAAAATATATGGTTGCTGTATCGTTGTCACCCTCAAAACAGTGTTCAGTATCTGCGTGATAACAAACGCCGTCTATCATTTTGTAGAGATGCTCAATCGTGGGATTCTCTCCGGCTTCACGGAAGCCGCCCTCAAGCAGTAACTGGCGGTACTGTTCCACGGCTTGTTTTGCACGAAAAGTGTTTCCGTCAAAGTTTACGGAAAAGGTTGTGAATCCGTCATACACTTCGATCTCAAAATGTGATCCTCCGCAATTCCATTTCGGATATTGTGGGAGTTTTGCATCCCACTTTGACATTACCGAAGCATGATCATCCGCATGCATCTGTTCCTCCTGAACGGCAACAGGGAGCTTGGTTCCGCAATCCTGACAGAATTTCGTACCGATGACATTCTGCTTTCCGCAGCTTGGGCAGACAGCACCCTGTGCCACCGTCTGTTCGGGAAGCTGTGTGCCGCATTCGGGGCAGAATTTCTTATCTGCCGTAGTCGGCTTGTTACAGTTCGGGCAGACCTTCATGTTCTTGGCCGCCTCGGTAGCATAGCCCTGCACCGAGCGCTCCAGATTTGCCATTGCGCCCTCCAGACCGGATGAGCGAGCTACCTGCTGCTCGGTGTTCTGTGCCGCCTGATCGATGGCGTTTGCCGCCTTGTTTGTCAGGTCGGTCACGGTCGGCTCAATGGCTTTTCCGACGGCCTTGCCCACGGCGTCGCTGACACCGCGTCTGATCGCTCTTTCTAAAAAGCCCATAAAGTATCCTCCTTTATTCGTTATTCTTCTTATCAGTTTCTATTTTCGTTCCGCACTGCGGACAGTAGCCCATTTCGTCGGACAGCACCGTATCACAGTTGGGGCAGCAGACGTGCCTTTCCTTATATATATCATACAAGGTCTTGTCGGGGAGCTTGTGACCGCACTCGGTGCAGAACTGCTGATCGCTGGGTGACGGGTTGCCGCAAACGGTACAGACCTTCACCTTTTTCATTGCCGCCGGGCCGAAGCCGTATTGCTCCATGCTCTGCTGACGGATCAGTTCCAGCTTATCTGCCGTCATGCGATCACCTCCCCGTAGCGGAGCCGTGTGCCGCATCCCCGGCAGAAGATATCCTTTTCAGGGATTTTCTTTCCGCAGTGTGCGCAGTAGTTGGGCTTTGCCTCCCAAACAGAGCAGTCAACGCATTGTCCTGTATCTGCATTATACATCTGGTCGATGACGTGCCTGCCGCACTTGCTGCACACGTTAAAGTGTCCTCTGCCTTCGGTGCTCCACGCCAGCTTCAGCTCGGCTTCCTGAGTTTCCGCACGGATGGGCTTGGTCGTACAAACTGCCATGCCGGAGACGTCGCAGAAAAAGCGGTAGCGGTTGCCTCCCGAATCGGCAATGATCTTGTACTTGGCAGTAGCGTGATCGTTTTTTGCCATTGGCTGTCCTCCCTTCGTCACACAAATTTCGTTTTTCTTTTTGGTCACAGACTATTGAAATATTATCCCATCTGTGATATAATGGATATAAGAATATCGGGATATCTCCGGTTCGGCTTCGGCTGACAGAGGTGTTTATGTTGGTACAGAGTACCAACATAAAGGGATATCCCTTTAACTTTTTCGGCGCTTCGGGGCGAAAATTTTGATTTGCCCGGCCACCTTATGTCTATCATTATACGGATTTTTTCGGTTATGTCCCTACCCCAAATTGCGATTTGGGTAGGTGATTTGAAAAAAATTCGTGTTTTTCTCGATTTTTTCAAAATATCGGATAGGTAAAGGGGTAGTTGACGCCGTGACGGAGGTTTTTGCAATGAAGAAGTCCATCGCACTCATTTTGACCTTGGTTTTGATCCTTTCGGTGCTGCTGACCGGATGCTCAAGCTCTGTTCTCGATCCGAAAAATCCCATCACCCTCACCATGTGGCACAATTATGGCGGGGATATGCAATCCACCATGGATTATCTGATCGACGAGTTTAACGCAACGGTCGGAAAGGACAAGGGCATCATTATCAACGTGACTGCCATATCCTCCAGCTCGGAGCTGAACAAAAGCCTGGACATGATCGCAAACGGCGATCCCGGCGCACCGGATATGCCCGACATATTTACGGGATATCCCAAGGTGGCGATACAGTTCCAGGAAAAAGGAATGCTGGTCAACTTTGACGATTACTTTACCGAGAACGAGCTTTCCGCTTACATAGAGGATTTCGTTGCGGAGGGCAGACTTGCCGACGGCGGTCTTTACGTATTTCCCATTGCCAAGTCCACCGAGGTGCTTTACGTCAATCAGACCTTGTTTGACCGCTTCTCGGCAGCGACCGGAGCGAAGATGGACGACCTTGCCACCTTTGAGGGCATTGCGCGGCTTTCCGAGCAGTATTACGAATACAGCGGCGGCAAGCAGTTCTACGCAGCCGATTCCTGGTTCAACTATGCCGAGGTAGGTATGGCACAGCTTGGCACCAGCATTTTTAACGGCGAAGCTCTTTCCCTTGCGGGAGACAGCTTTTCCCATATCTTCAACACGGTATATACCCCTGCGGTGGAGGGCGGCATTTCCATCTACGACGGCTATTCCTCCGACCTCTCCAAGACCGGAGACATTGTTTGCTCTACCGGTTCGTCTGCGGGTATTCTGTTCTACGGCGATACCATCACCTATACCGACGGCACGGTGGAGAGCGTGGAATACAGTATCCTGCCGTATCCCGTATTTGAGAACGGCTCCAAGACCGCCCTTCAGCGCGGAGGCGGCTTGATGGTTGCCAAGGGCGACGAGAAGAAGGAATACGCCGCCTGTGAGTTTATCAAGTGGCTGACCGCCTCCGAGCAGAATATGAAGTTTATCGACGAGACGGGTTATCTGCCCGTTACCAGGCAGGCTTTTGAAAACGATATGACGACGCACCTTGCGTCCATTGAAAACGCCGGCGTTAAGAAGATGCTCACCTCGGTTCTTTCGATGTATGAGGACTACACCTTCTTCTCCGCGCCGACCTATTCGGGCTTTGACGACGACTGCGACGGCTTTGAGGAGGATTTCTTCAAGCTGCTTACCGACGAACGCAATGCTTTCCTCGCAGGAGAGACGGTCAGCGCCGCCGATGCGCTTGCAAAGCTCAGAAAATAACCGTGTGATCCGAATACTGCCGGAAAGGAGGGATATGCCGGATGCTGAAAAAAGCAATAGCGCTTTGGAAACAGGAGCGCAAGCACAAGGGAACGACGCTGCACCGCAGACTGCTGATCTTCTTTATCAGCGTTTCGGTGGTGCTGATCCTGCTCTTTACGCTGCTTCTGTCCATATTCGGAATCGACGGCAAGCAGGAGCACAGCGTACAGGCACAGCTCACCACGCAGCTTTCCATGCTTGCAGACAGCGTTGAGGATGACTTCGGGCGTATCTCACTGGACGGTATCGGCATTGCCGAGGATTTGGCGGCACGGAGTGACCGTTTCTTTTCCGATAACGGTATCTCTGCCGACGGGCTGCAGGAGCATCCCGAACTGATAGAGCCGCTTCTTGATCAATATATGCAAACGCTCGTAAATACCGTCAAAACCCGCTATTGCGGCGGTGTATTTGTGATGCTGGACGCTTCGGTACGGCAGGACTCCGAAACCGCCAAGGCGGGCATCTTCCTGAAAAAGACACAGCCCACCTCTACCGAAAACGTGGGTGTGGATATCCACTGTCTGCGCGGCCCTGCACAGCTTGCCCGTGACAACGGTATTATGCTGCTGGGACAATGGAAGATGGAATACGACATCTCCGATCAGCCCTTTTGGAACGAGGTCATGCAGACCGCAAGGGATAACCCCGATCTGCCGCTGTCCCGTCTGTATTACTGGTCGGGGCGTGTGGTGCTGAAAGGAAACAGCGAAGCGGGATTTCTGCTTTGCGTTCCGATGATCAGCAAGGACGGCACGGTATTCGGCGTATGCGGTATTGAAGTAAGCGATCGTATGTTCAAGCTCCTGTACACGCCGGAGAGCGACTATTTTGACGAGATCTTTACCGTTGCGGCTCCTGTTTGCGAGGGTGGAATCTGCACCTCCAAGGGACTGCTTGCGGGTAATAGGTTCCTTTCGGGAACCAGATGGGACGAGGACTTGAAGATCACCGACAGTCACGACGGCTTTGTTCACTATTCCGGTGCTGCCGACGATTACGGCGGTAAGGCCGTTTCGGTGCGGTTGTATTCCGATGATTCTCCCTACAAGGATCGGGAATGGTCGGTATCTCTGCTGATGCCGCAGGACATTCTGCACAATGCCGTGGAGGGCAACCGATACATTTTCATTACCGTTGTGATCGGGTTGCTTATCCTGGCGATCACCGCTTCGGTCATTATCTCCCGCCGTTACATCAAGCCGGTCAACGAAGCCTTTGAACAGATCCGCAGCAAGGGCTATCACGAAAGCAGTGCGACGACACGCATCCCCGAAATCGCCGACCTGTTCGCATTCCTTGCACAGCAAGACCGTGAGCACGAGGATCAGATGCAAACGCACAGGGAACGCACCGAAACCCTGCAAAGCGAGGTAGAGCGTCTGCACGGCGAAAAGACCGCATTGCAATCTCAGGTGGAGATGGTAAAGACCGACAATACCCGTCTTGCTTATCTGCGCAAGGACGAGGTCGATCCCGACAGCTATGCGCTCTTTTTGGAATGTATGCGCACGCTTTCCAAGCGTGAGAGAGCCGTTTTCGATCTGTACGTTGAAGGCAAGACCGCAAAGGAGATCGTGGAGATCCTGGGCATTACCGACAACGGACTGAAATACCACAACAAGAACATTTACTCAAAGCTCGGTGTATCCTCCCGCAAGGAGCTTTTGAGATACGTAGCCATTTTGAAGCAAGAGCAAGGAGGTAATGTGTAAAATGACGTTAGCTGACAGATTAAACCGGATTATTAACGAACAACAGATCAGCAAGGCAGAATTTGCACGGCGGATCGGCGTGACACCGCAGTACGTTCTTCTGCTGACAGGCAACGCCAAGGCACGTCCCGAAAGCATTAAGCCTGCCCTTGCCAAGCTGATCGCGCTTGAGTTTGATTGCGACTACGATTGGCTCCTTCACGGCAAGGAGCCGGAGCCGACAGAGACCACAAAGCCGAATAAACGCACCTGTGAGGGGCCGCTTCGCACCTACGGACTTTCCGTAAAGGAAAACGAAACGGTCCTGAAATATGCCGACGGCATGACCGTAAAGCAGATCGCCGAGGATACCGGCGTTACCGTCAATACGGTGAACTATTATCTCAGAAAGGCGTATAAGAAGCTGAACGTCCACAGCCGACAGGAGCTTGCCGAGCTGCTCGGTGGGTTGGATATTAAAAAATGATATATAAAAGTAAAAGGCTCGGAAGTTCACGTACTTCCGAGCCTTCGCCTTGTTATTATGTTTGTCGATTTGTGATGGGTGCACTTAAAATGATTTCGTCCTTATTTATCCGTAAATTATATCGTGATTTACGGTTTCTGTGGCTCTGCTGCGGATGTTATTCATCCGAGCAACCCACTCCATTTGGATGTTTGCCTTGAGTTCTTCTGTTACACCTTCACGTTCTGCCATCTGCTCTACAAGCCGAGAAAGCATATCCTCTGCCTGCTTGTTGATGTCTGCAAGGTACCCGTTTAGCTTGCCGCTTGTCAGCAGATTAAGATATAGAACCTTGCGGTGTTGCTTAATATATCTCAAGTGTCGCTGTCCCCATAAGCCGATAGACTGTTCTTCTTCATCGGAAAGGGCAAGGTCGGGCAAGTAATAATCACCTTGTAGAGTGTAGCTGATACCCGTCTGTTCGTTATAAATGTGCTTTTCCATAATTACGCCTCCTTGTAGATTACCTTGAATTTCTTTTGTTTCGCATCAATGATTTTCAGTAAGACCTCATCCACCGCATCGGTGTACTTGCCGTTAGCAATAAGATTGTTTCGCATTTCGTTCAGGCAGTTCACAATTACCCGCCGTTCAAAATCATCTAACGCTATGTAATACTGTTTATCCCGCATATCGTTTACTCCTTCAGCAAGTCTTGAAATGGGGTGTCGGTGGCAACGAAAGTGTCGTAGGTAAAATTAGCTCCCAACCGAAACCCCATCATAAAACTGTCGAGATTGGATTCGCCGTTTACCACGCTCCACGCATTTACAAAGTCGAGGAATTTCTTTTTATTTTCGCCTGATAACTGCTCTGTCAAAAATTCCTCATTGAGCATCAGCACTTCCATTTGTTTTTGCACGGCTTTGTTTTGCTTGGTGCTTCGTGCCTGTGGATCAATGTTGCTGTAATAAAATTCTTCTATGAATTTACCCATATTGTTACCTCCTTTGGTTTTCTACCATAATTGTACTCAAAGGCGGTTTGATAGTCGAATGTATGAAAAAAGAGAAACCTGATATTAAATCAAGTTTCTCTTTTTTATGTGAAAATCATTTGTTACTTAATGCGATTTCGATTACTTCAACGATTTTTGCTTCAGCTTCAACAATGCTGCCTTGTTCAGAAATATAGCCATCTATTTCCTTTAATATTCCATCAAATTCATATTCGATATCATCATCTATACCATCGGAAGCACCGCCATCCTCATCAAAATTTAGGTATCCAACAATCAATTTGATATAACCGCTAATCCGTTCACCTTTGCTATTACACAAATAAATGTCTATAATTTCTTCGCTTCCTTCTGTTGGACTTATTTCAATTTCATCTATTGTAAAAGATAATTCGCTGTCATCAACACCTTTAATTATGATACTTTCTCCATAATTAAGTGTATCAGGTAGGGTATCATCTTCGGAAATCTTAGATGCAATTTCACATTTAGAATTTATCCAATTTTTAATTTCTTCAATTTCTCTATCTTCTATGCTTTCTATATTGGTGATATGAGGAATGTCTGATATGCCTAACAATTTTTCGTATATTGATTTAATTATATTTCGAGGATCAGAATTATTAAACTCCTCAAATAATGAATCATAGCTAATAGAAAAATCTTCAAATTTACGATGCAGTTGATTGATTTTTTCAAATCTTTCGATTATCTCATTAGACAGTTCTGAATCAGGCAAAGCTTCTTCTAAATATGATTCGTAACTTCCAAGAGCAGTAAATCCAAGCTGTTCTCTATCCATATCCTGAATTTCTTGCTCATAGTTTATCGGAGATTCTTTTTCAATAACATATCTGTCTTTTCGGGAATCCCCGCCTAATATGATTGTAAACGGAAAAACCTTGAAAGATTTCGATTCACGATCAAGTTCAATTCTGCAACCGAATCGAGGATTATGCTCTTCTCTTATATGGATAGTATCAATAAAAATGGGTTCTTTGGTTTCATCATCCCAAGGTGCGTTAGCGTAATCTTTATAATAGCAATCTGCAGATATTTTTGCGTTACACAAAAGAGTAATAATTGACTTTTTCTCAGTTATTTCATCTATGGAATGAACTGAAAAAGATATGTTGGAAATATTATGCAGATAAGTTTCGTCATAATCATAACCGGAGGGTATTCCGTCTTTGTCGTAAGAAAGACCACGTACTACTATGTTTTCGTTAGATTTAATATGACCTAATAGGGTAGAACTAATACGTAATTGCAATTCCTTTATAATGCTTATTGTTTCGGAATAGGCCGCTTCTTCTTTGTTTATAGCATCATACAGGTCACCTAATGAACTAAAAAAGTAATGATTTGAGCTTTCACAACAAGCTTTTTTGAATCCATCGTCATTGCTAATGATTGCTACCGCTTCGTTTGCACCAAACCGTTTTCGGATCTGTTGTGCAATGAATGCGTCCGGAAATTCTTTGCGCTTTTTTTCTCCTTCTTGGAAAGGGGGTCTAATTTCAAAGTAATCATCAATTATTGGGTCTAAATCTATTAATTCTGTTCCGAGAATTTCTGTATTAAGATCGCTGATAAATTTATCAAACATTTCCTCGCCTTTAGCGGCGTATTCGTTCTTTTCCTTATTATCAATGATTTTGAGAAATTCATTTAAGCCTATATAATCTATAAGATGCTCGGTGGATATTTTCAACGCATCTGCTCTCAAATGTCGAGCAATGCCACATACACTTTTAACCTGATTTGAAATGTGTTTCTTTGATTCTCTGACAACTATTTCGCTTAGTATTACTTTGATTTTCCCCTTCTTTACATAATTCTCAAGCAGTCGAATAGTGCTGTTGTCACTAAGGTCAAATTTGGCTGCATCGAAAATATTAGTATCAATTGTAACGGCTAATGGATATTTAAACATAGTTCTTCTTCCTTTACTGAAATACCTCTTATTAAAAACATTATATCACAAATTATTGAATATTTCTACACAGCTATATGAAATGCCATCATCTTATTAATGCCGTCTCTGTTTCACATTAGAATTTCACTATTTAGGGGATGAAAAGAAAAAGAGAGAAGCCGAAACTTCTCTCAATTCGCTTGCCCTCGCAATGCCCGTACCTTTAAGTTATTGTCCTTAAGGGTACGATGCATTTTCCAGACGTCTTTTTTTGATCGATCGCAGGTTCAGAACAGCAGCTCATAGCCCATCTTGATGAAAAGAAGCGCCAGCACCACGAACATCATGTTGCGGATCTTTTTGCTGCCGCCGCGAATGGCATAGCGCGCGCCGAGATAGCTGCCGAGAATGCTGCATGCGATGGCCGGCAGTGCGATCTCCCATAAAACGTTCCCGTGCAGAATCCAGACAACGGCGGCGGCAACGTTGGAGGCCAGATTGGTAGCTTTGGCACAGCCTCCTGCCGTGATCAGATCGAGCGAGAGAAAACCGGTGAAGCCGAGAATCATGAATGTGCCCGTGCCGGGGCCGATAAGCCCGTCATAGCAGCCGAATACAAGGCCGATGAGCGCGGCGGTGACGACTTCGCGCCTGATGGAATACACGGGGCGCTCTTCTGCGGGAATGTCCTTGCCGAAATCCTTTTTCACTGTGAGAAAGACGGCCACGCAGGGGAGCGCGATAAGCAACAGCGCTTCCAGCGTCTTTTCCGAGATAACGGCGGCCAGCTCTGTGCCGAGCGCCGAGCCGATCAGCGCGCCGACGGCCGCAGCGATGGCGGGACGCAGCAGGATCTTGCCGCTGCGGAAATACTTGAAGGTGGCGGTCAGCGCGCCGCAGCCGTTGACGACCTTGTTCGTTCCGGCGGCAAGGTGAGCCGGGATACCGGCCATGAGGTAGGCCGGCAGTGTGATGAGTCCGCCGCCGCCGGCAACGGAATCGACAAAGCCGCCGAGAAAGATGAGCGGCAGAACAACGATCAGAATTTGCGGTGTGAGCTCCATGAGAATATCCCTCTTTTCCTGAGATTGCTGCATTTTATCACAGGAAAAAAAGTTTTACTACTCTTTTGCGCAAAATATGATAAAATAATTTCACTGATTCTTTACGCCCAAAGCGCAGAAAGGAACAACGCTATGGAACGCAACAACAAAGCTGCCATCGAGGCGCTCTTGAAGCGCCACGGTTTTCACTTTTCCAAGTCCATGGGTCAGAATTTCCTCATCGACCCCGCCATTCCCTTCGAGATCGCCGAAAGCTCGCGCGCAAGCGAGCAAAACGGCGTGCTGGAGATCGGCCCCGGCATCGGTGCTTTGAGCCATGAGCTCTGCGAGCGCGCGGGGAAGGTCGTTGCCGTGGAGCTTGACAAGACGCTGCTGCCGATCCTTGAAGAGACGATGGCGCGCTACGATAACTTCGAGGTCGTCTCCGCCGATATTCTCAAGACCGATATCCCCGCGCTGGTGCGCGGAAAGTTCGGGGGCCTTACGCCCATCGTGTGCGCGAACCTGCCCTATAACATCACGACCCCCGCCATCACCGCGCTCATCGAGGCGAAGTGCTTTGAGAGCATTACGGTGCTTGTGCAGAAGGAGGTCGCCGAGCGGCTGTGTGCCGCGCCGGGCACGAGCGCCTATGGTGCATTTTCCGTCTTTATGCAGTACTATACGGAGCCGGAGTATCTCTTCGCCGTGCCGCGCGAGTGCTTTGAGCCCCAGCCCAAGGTCACCTCTGCCGTGCTGCGCGCCGTGGTGCGTAAGGAGCCGCCTGTCAGGGTGGAGGACGAGAAGCTCTTCTTCCGCGTGGTATACGGCGCGTTTGCCCTGCGGCGCAAGACGCTCGTCAACAGCCTGATGACGGCGTTCGGCTCGCAGCTCACAAAAGAACAGCTTGTGCAGGCGATCACCTCCTGCGGACTTGACGCAACTATCCGTGGCGAACGACTGGGCCTTGCGGAATTTGCGGCTCTCACCGCCGCGATCGGCGCGTTACTGCGATAACATGCTGCGATATATTCAAAAAAATAATAAGCTATATGGTTGTTATTGATGAGACATTCTGCTACAATTTGCGGTAGAAAGGAGTCAAACTCAATAGCAACCATTTTCCTGTGCATCGGTTCGCTCTCTGCCGCCTTGCGCGGCACGGCACGCCACACAAGACGCGGTGCAAAAAAATTTCCTTTGTGCCGTGAAAATGCTGCGAGGAAAAGAACAATGACGAATTTGACGAACAACAAGGCGGTATTGTCGTGGATCGACGAGATGACCGCCATCACCAAGCCGGACAAGATCGTTTGGATCACGGGAGAGGAAGACCAGATCAGCGAGCTGCGCGAGCAGGCCGTCAGAGAAGGGATCCTCATCAAGCTCAACCCGGATAAGCTGCCGGGCTGCTATCTGCACCGCACCGACCCCGACGACGTAGCGCGCGTGGAGGACCGTACCTTCATCTGCTGCGAAAAGGAAGAGGACGCAGGCCCCACGAACCACTGGATGGAGCCGAAGGAAATGTACAAGAAGATGTACGCTCTGGCTGACGGCGCTTACAAGGGCCGCACCATGTACATTATCCCGTATTCCATGTCCATCATCGGCTCGCCGTTCGCCAAGTACGGCTTTGAACTGACAGACTCCATTTATGTCGTGCTCAATATGCACATCATGACCCGCGTCGGAAAGGCCGTGTGCGACGCGCTCGGTGACGACACGGGCTTCATCAAGGGTCTGCACTGCCAGTGCAACCTTGATAAGGACAATAAGTACATCGTCCACTTCCCGCAGGACAATACCATCATTTCGATGAACTCCAACTACGGCGGCAACGTCCTTCAGGGCAAGAAGTGCTTCGCTCTGCGCATCGCCTCGAACCTCGGCCGTCAGGAGGGGTGGATGGCCGAGCACATGCTGATCCTCGGCATTCAGAACCCGCGCGGCGAGATCAAGTACATCTCGGCGGCCTTCCCGTCCGCCTGCGGCAAGACGAACCTTGCCATGCTAATCCCGCCCGAGGGCCTTCAGCGCTGGGGCTGGCGCGTTTGGTGCGTGGGCGACGATATTGCGTGGCTGCGCGTCGGCAAGGACGGCAGACTCTGGGCGGTCAATCCGGAGAACGGCTTCTTCGGTGTGGCGCCCGGTACGTCGATGAAGTCGAACCCCAACGCGCTCATTTCGACGCACAAGGATACGATCTTTACGAACGTCGCCCTCGATTTGAGCGACAACACCGTCTGGTGGGAGGGGCTCAACAAGACGCCGCCCGCCCGCGCGATCGACTGGCGCGGCCGCCCGTGGACGCCGCAGAGCCCCGAAAAGGCCGCCCACCCCAACAGCCGCTTCACCGCGCCGGCGCGCAACTGCCCGTGCCTGAGCCCGGAGTTTGACAATCCCGAGGGTGTGCCCATCAGCGCCATTATCTTCGGCGGACGCCGCGCGAAGACCGCGCCGCTCGTCTACCAGTCCTTCAGCTGGCAGCACGGCGTGTTCATCGGCTCGATCATGGCCTCGGAGACCACCGCTGCGGCGACCGGTCAGGTCGGCGTGGTGCGCCGCGACCCAATGGCAATGCTGCCCTTCTGCGGCTACCACATGGGCGATTACTGGCAGCACTGGCTCGACATGGGCAAGAAGATCCCCAAGCCGCCGAAGATCTTCAACGTCAACTGGTTCCGTACCGACGAGGACGGCAACTTTGCCTGGCCCGGCTTTGGCGACAATATGCGCGTTTTGCAGTGGATCATCTCGCGTGCCGACAATGAGATCGGCGCGGCGGAGACCGCACTTGGCTACGAGCCGAACACCCACGACATCGACATGGAGGGCCTTGATATGTCGATGTACGACATGCGCAGACTCCTCTCGGTCGACCGCGATCTCTGGCTCAAGGAGTGCGAGGACGCGCGCGCCTACTACGAAAAGATCGGCAAGGTGCCGCCGGAGCTTTACAGCGAGCTCGACGCGCTCGAAATGCGCCTGAACCGTGGCTACAAGGTAGAACACTGAATAAAATAACAAAAAAGGAACCGCTCAAAGAGCGGTTCCTTTTTTGTTGCTGCGATCATCGCACCACGCCGAACTGAAAAAGATAGTCGCGCCACATCACGTAGTAGGGAGCCTTGACGTGTACGCCGTCGCCGGAGTATTCCGCCGTCAGCGCACCGGTGTCGTCGTCAAAGACGGGGTTGCAGTCGATGTAGAAGACCGTCTCGTTGTCAGCAAATTTTTGTATCTCCGCGTTGCGCGCGTCAATGGTCGAATTTTTGAAGAATGTTGTATCCGACTTTTCCTGCGTCGTGTGGAAGATGGCTTGCAGGAAAATGATGGCATCAGGCTGTAACTCGCGTACCTTGTCGAGCAGCACCTTGTACTGCGCGGCCCAGCTCTCTGCCGTGCCGGCGCCAAGCTCATTGATGCCGAGCATCAGGTAGATTTTACCGTAGTGCTTGCCCCTTAGCGCCTGGGCGAGCGTCTGCTTGCCGGGGAACTCCGCCTTTTCCACCGCCGACCAGACGGTCAGCCCGTTGTGGCAGAGGTAGTCGGCGTTGGGAAGACCTGCGTAGTCCTTGAAGCCGTCGGTGTGCGAGTCGCCGATGAAAAGCGCATCGTCAAAGTAGCTTGCATCCACGGTGGTGAAGGGGGAGGCAGGCTCGTCGGGCTCGGGTTCGGGCTCCGGCTCCGGCGCGGGAACAGGCTCGGGTGCGGGGGGCGGTTCGGACGCCGTTTTTTCGCTCCACGGGTATACCCCGTCGGCAGCTGCGAGCGCCACCGCCGCGACGGGCGGCGTTTTTTTGTCGAGCTTTGATAGATAGCTGCCGTACACGCCCGTGGGATCAAGCAGCGGGTAGACATTGAGCGCGACCGCGCTCAACAGGCACAGCGGCAGCAGAAGGGAAGGGATTCGGGAGGACATGAACGATCTCCTTAAAAACGAGAATAGAGGAAGGCGTTGCCCGTCGATGTGGCGATGAAGTACACGCACACCCAGAAGAGGACAAAGAGAGGCAGATCGATGAGCGACGTGCCGCGGTGCTTTTCAAAAAAGCGGCGGGGCTGCGGCAGACAGAAGAGAATACCGAGGAGCAGCAGCCACCAGTAAGAAGAGAGCAGCTTGAGCGCATCCTGCGCGGACACGGCGCTGTGCGTGCCGAAAAACGGAAACAGGCGGGAAAAATACGCGCCGACATCGGAGAGCTTCGTGATGCGGAAGATGACCCACGTGGGCGGAATGACAAAAAGAAGGTAGAGGTGCGAGAGCAGCGCGTGCTTTTTGAGAAAGCTGCCGATGCAGAATTTTTCAAGCAGGATGAAGAAAAGCAGCACGATGCCCCAGAGGACAAAGTTCCAGCTTGCCCCGTGCCAGAGACCGGTGAAGAACCACACGACCGTCAGCGCGAGCGCCGTGCGCGCGCTTCCGCGGCGGCTGCCGCCGAGCGGAATGTAGAGATAGTCGCGGAACCACGTGCCGAGCGTGATGTGCCAGCGGCGGTAGAACTCGCTCACCGAGCGGGCAGTGTAGGGGAGGTCAAAGTTGCGCGGCACGGGCAGCCCCAGCATCTGCCCAAGACCCATCGCCATGAGAGAATACCCGGAAAAATCGAAGTAGAGCTGCAAGCTGTAGCTCGCCGCGCCGAGCCAGGCAAGCGGCGTAGAAAGATAGCCGTAGCCGATGCGCTCAAGCGAGGCCCACAGCGGCGCAAGCTGGTCGGCCAGCAGCACCTTGAAGCAAAGACCGACGGCAAAAAGCTCGAAGCCGAGGAAGGCGTCCTCACGCGAGAGCGTGCGCTCCTTGAGCGCGCCGCGCCACTCATCGTAGCGCAGAATGGGCCCCATCGTCAGCTGCGGAAAGGCAATCGTAAAGGCGGCATAGTCGACGAGATTTTTCTCCGCCGCCGTGCCGCGGCAGACGTCGATGAGGTATCCCGCGCTCTGGAAGAGGTAAAAGCTCACGCCCAGCGGCAGAATAAGCTTGACGAGGGGGAAGCTCTGCCCGGTCAGTTTTCCCCAGTTTTCAAGAAAAAATGCAGCGTACTTGAAATAGACGAGGCAGAACAGATCCGCCGACAGCGCGGCGGCAAGCAGCCCCTTGCGCATGCGCGGGGATCTCCCCACCATCAAGCGCGCGAGAAAATAGTGCAGAAGAAGCACCGCGGAAAGAAGCAGCGCGTCGCGCACACCTGCGCCAAGCAGATAACATGCGGCGCTGCCCAGCACGAGCACGGCATTTTTGCAGCGGAAGGGGACGAGATAATAAACCGCAAAGAAGAGCGGCAGAAAATAAAAAAGAAACGTAAGGTCGGAAAAACTCACGGGAAGGCTCCTGTCAGAAAATGTTGTGGGAGGGGCGCATCGGCTTAACGCAGCATGCCGGGTCGAAAATCCGTCAAGAAGCCGCCGGGTAAACCGAAAACCGAGATTTTGGTTTACATGCGGCGGCAAGCGTGCTACAATCCTAAGACGGCGGCTGCGAAATGGCGCAGTGTTTGATATATTATGTCAATCGTAAACGATAAGCCGCCAACTGTCAACTTCAAAAAGGTAACAATTTCGGTTACATTTTGTAACGGAGGACGCTATGGGAAAAGAAACCGTTTTGGCGCTGCTGCTGCGCGAAAAGGGACGCTTCGTCTCGGGCGAGGCCGTCAGCGCGGAGCTTGGCATCACGCGCGCGGCGATCTGGAAGAGCATCTCCGCGCTGCGCGCACAGGGGTATGAGATCGAAGCCGTTCCGGGGCGCGGCTACTGCCTCAAGGCATTGCCCGATGTGCTCAGTGAGCAGACCGTGCGCAGCTTTCTGGGCGGGGTGCAGGTGGTCGGCGGGCGCATCGACTGCTTTGATACCATTGATTCGACCAACGCTTACTTAAAACGCATCGCGTTCGACGGCGCGCCGGACGGCACGGTCGCCGTTGCGGCGGAGCAGACGAGCGGGCGCGGCCGGCGCGGCCGCACTTTCCAGAGCGCAGCGGGCAAGGGCGTGTATCTTTCCGTTTTGCTGCGCCCTGAGCTCACTCCCGCGCAGCTCATGCCGCTCACGGGACTCGTTGCCGTTGCAATGAGCCGCGCGGTCGACCGCGTGGGCGGCACGAACGTGCAGATCAAGTGGACGAACGACCTTGTGCTCAACGGCAGAAAGCTTTGCGGTATCCTGACCGAGCTGAGCGTGGAGGGCGAAACGGGCGCGCTGCAATACGTTGTGCCGGGCATCGGCATCAATGTCAGCCAGTGCGAGGAGGACTTCGACGGCGACGTTGCGCAGATCGCAACGTCCATTCTGCGCGAAACGGGCAGGCGCATTTCGCGCGCGGAACTGGCCGCGGCGATGATCGAGGAACTTGACGCGCTCTACGCAGCGCTCAAGTCGGGCGATACGAGTGCGTATCTTGAAGAATACCGCCGCCGCTGCGTGACCATCGGGCGCGAGGTACAGCTTTTGTGGCAGGATACGAAGGAAAAGGTTACGGCGCTGGACGTGGACGAGGAATTCGGTCTCATCGTGCGCCGCGAGAACGGAACGGTCGAGACCGTTCGCACGGGCGAAGTGTCGGTGCGCGGCCTTTACGGATACGTGGAATAAGGGGGCTTTGAACATGCTTTGGGAGCTGTTTCTCACCTTTGCCAAGATCGGCGTGATGACCTTCGGCGGCGGCATGGCCATGCTGCCGATCCTTGAGCGCGAGATCGTACAGAACAAAAAGTGGGCGACGGAAGAAGAACTGGTCGATTACTTTGCCATCGGTCAGTGCACGCCGGGCATCATCGCCGTCAATACGGCGACCTTTATCGGGCAGAAGAAAAAGGGTGTCCTCGGCGGCATTGCCGCAACGCTCGGCGTTGTATTCCCCTCTCTTATCATCATCACGGTTCTCGCGGGATTGATCACGAACTTTGCACATCTTGCGTGGGTGCAGAATGCCTTTGCCGGCATTCAGGTGTGCGTGTGCGTGCTGATCCTGAACGCGGTGCTCAAGCTGCTGAAGAAATCCGTGGTCGATAAGCGCACGGCGGTCATCTTTGCGCTCGTGCTGCTCGGCAGTATGCTGCTGAGCGTTTCGCCGGTGTGGTTCGTGCTGCTTTCGGCGCTTTCCGGCATCGTGCTCAAGGCGCTTGAGGGGAGGGAAGCGAAATGACGCTCTATCTTCGCCTGTACTGGGAGTTTTTCAAAACAGGGCTCTTCGCCATCGGCGGCGGCATGGCAACGCTGCCGTTCCTCAAGGACATCGGCGCGACCACCGGCTGGTTCACGCAGACGGACCTCATGAATATGCTGGCGGTGTCGGAATCCACGCCGGGGCCGGTCGGCATCAACATGGCGACCTACGTTGGCTACACGGTGGCTGGCGTGCCCGGCGCGATCATCGCCACCATCGGCGAGGTGACGCCGTCGATCGTCGTTATCCTGATCGTCGCGGCGATGCTTGCAAAGTTCCGCGACAGCAAGGCAGTCGCCGATGCGTTTTACGGGCTGCGCCCGGCCTCCACCGGCCTCATCGGCGCGGCCTGCGCGGGCGTGATGCTCCAGGTGATCGCGGGGATCACGAGCGCGTCGGCGGGCGAGTCCCTGCTGATGAAGTTTTCATGGGACGGTGCGATCAACTGGCGCGGCATCGTCCTTGCGCTGGCGCTGCTCTTCTTCACGCGCTGCGTCAAAAAGACCAAGAATATGCACCCGATCGTTTTCATCGGCATTTCCGCCGTGATCGGCGTGGTGTTCCGCTTCGCAGGCGTGTAAAATAGTCAAAAAGAGAAGATGCCAGGGCGAGCGCTCATAAAACAGTAAAACCGGCCGATGACCATCGGCCGGTTTTTTCATCTGTATACAGCTTGACGGAAAATGGAGCACCCCAGGACGCACCTTGATAGAGAGTATAGAAGTGCCCTTTTGTTCCGAAAGGATTTTTTATCAGTTCGACAAACCTGAAGCTATAAACGCCTTTGCAAATATATCATATCTATTAACTTTACACCGCCCTCATAGATTGGGGTATTATAATTGTCTGTAAAGAAATTTGAAATCTTGTGAGAACGAGCAAATCCACATTTCTCATAAAATGGTATTGTCAGTGGACTATCTCCAGTTCCAACTTGCAAAATAGAATACTCTTTTGCATATTTATTGGCAAGAAAATCAATCAGTACCTTGCCATATCCCATTCCATGATATTTCGGATCAACCGCAATATTCTTGATTTCAAGTATTCCATTACCTTCATCCGTGACAACACATTCAGCTTTTACACCATTGTCTTCAAGCACATACATCGTTCCTTTTTCAAGATAACGGTCAATCATGCTTTCCTGTTCGTCTGCTAATAACAACAATGATATAAACTGCTTTTTATTTTCGTTCACTTCTCGAATTTTCATACAACTTGTTACCCCATCAATTGCCGTCTGCTTTATTTCATCAAACTGGAAGTTGTCAAGCAATTATTTGTCCTCTTCCAAAGAGGTAATGATTACAGCCCCCATTACAACAATTGCAAGAATTGGACCGAGCTGCGGCCAATTCATTATTTCGGCTCCAAATGCACTGCCAAGGTATCCCGAGATAATAGCAATAATGGAAGAAATAGCCGCTTTTCTCATATATTCGTACTCCTCTGTTAAATTCCTTCCTTGATCATAGATCAATTCTGCTTTTGCATTTTTTTAATCTTCCGAGGCAATGTGGCTGGCAATGCGCTGCATGATCATGTCGAGCGCGACTAAGTTGTGCCCGCCCTCGAGCACGATGATGTCGGCATACTTGCGGCTCGGCTCGACAAACTGCTCGTGCATGGGCTTGACCGTCGTGAGGTACTGTGTGATGACGCTTTCAAGCGTGCGGCCGCGGTCGCGCACGTCGCGCAGGGCGCGGCGCAGAATGCGCACGTCCGCGTCGGTCTCGACAAAAATCTTGATGTCAAGCATCTCACGCAGCGTGGGATCCTGAAAGATGAGAATGCCCTCGACGATGACGACCTTGCTCGGCAGAATGAGTTCGGTTTCCTCGGTGCGCTGATGGTCGGCGTAGGAGTAAACGGGGCAATGAATGGCCTTGCCGGATTTGAGCTCCTTGAGCTGTTTGACCATCAGATCCGTTTCGAAAGCGTCGGGGTGGTCGTAGTTCTGCTTGCAGCGTTCTTCGAAGGGAAGATCCTGGTGCTTATAATAGCTGTCGTGATGGACGACGCTGATATCGTCACCGAAATGCTGCTTCAAATGCTCGGTGAGAGTCGTTTTGCCGGAGCCGGTGCCGCCCGCAATGCCAATGAAGATGGTGTTCATCGCCGCTTCCTCCGTGAATTGTATTTTATAGGTCAATTATAGGGAGACTTTGGCGGAATTGCAAGGCTGCGCTGCGGAAAGCGACAATTTTTTGCGCATTGCAGTTGACGCGGAAGAAAAAAGCAAGTATTATGTAAAGGAGTACAGCGTGCTTGCGCTGTGCGGCAGATACTTGATTTTTGACAAAAAGAAAGGAGCGTCGGCATGGATCTTCTCAAATGCCCGCGCTGCGGTGAAGAATATTCTCCCAGCTATCGCAGGTGCCCGTTCTGCGAGGAGGGCGACCACCCCCGTAAGGTCAAGCACAACTCCGGCAAGCACAATTCCGGCAAACAGAATGGCGGCCGGCGTGTTTCGGATAAAAAGCAGACCCACTCCGCCCGCGGCGCGATGGCGGCGGTGCTGGTCGTGGTGCTGCTGCTTTTGAGCTGGTCGCTCTTCGGCGAAAAGATCGTCGCAAAGATCAACCCCGATGACGCTGACCCGTTACCCGGCGTGCAGGACGACAGCAACAAGCCGGTCGACGGAGATACGGACGCAGACGGCGAGACCGATCCGAGTATCGGCGAGGAGCCGAACGTGGGCGATGTGACGGGCGGCGAAACGACCGATCCCGGCACGACGGCTCCGGTCACTCCGACGGTGGACGCCTCGGCGCTGAGCATCAAGACCAACGTCGGTACGACGCTTTCCAAGGACGCGAACGGCACCTTCGACTGTACGATCAAGCCGAGCGAATCCATTCGTCTGAGCGTTTCCGGAACGGACGCAGCCACCACCTGGGCGGTGGCGGACGCGAGCGTTCTGTCCATCTCGGCAGACGGTACGATCTCTCCCATCAAGACGGGCATTACGACCGTGACGGCCTCGGTCGGCGGTGCGGTGCTGTCGATCATCGTGCGCATCAAATAAAATACGCGGTAAAAGAGCGGCCTTTCGCCGTGTGCCGATAAGACAGTAATTTGAGAAAACTACAAAATCGGCATCTGCCAAGCAGGATTGGACAACAAAACAGGCGGCACTCAACTTCGGTTGGGTGCTGCCTGTTTTTGTACAGCTAAAGGTTGAAAATCGCCTATTTTCTGTTCTGTAAGGTAAGGATAGTGAAAAGGGTGAAATAGTTGTCATCTCGGTAATGAAAGCACTCCTGAATAGTGAATCGCGCTACAATAAACAGCGTTCGCTGAATAGAATGAACTTTTCCGTTTGCAATAACTTTCCCTATAAATCGTAAAGCTGATAGATCAAGGATCGATGCGAAGTACACACGACTTCATCAAAAACGCGCAAACGCCGAATGCTTGTAGCAAATGACCTGCTATAAACGATAAATTTCCGCAGACAGCTTGAAAGAGTTCTTGTTATTGTGCTATAATATGTGTACACACTCTGACGATTTTGGAGGACTTTTCTATGAAACGTACTATCGCATTGTGGCTATCCATAATGTTGTGTTTGTTATTAGCTGCTTGTTCGCAGGATTCCTCGGATCTTCTGAAAGTTCCAGTGTCTGCAAATGATTGCAAAGGCAAAAATTATCAAGATGTAGTGAACGATATATCTGCGGCAGGATTCGTAAATATCCAGACAAAAACAATAGAGGACCTCGTTACGGGATGGCTGACGAAAGATGGGGAAGTAGAAGAAGTAACTATTGACGGAGACGGTTCGTTTCGTGCGGGAGACACGTTTGATAAAACTGTTGCAATCATAGTTTCTTATCATACCTTTCCGAGCAAGAACGAGGAGGTTACAACCGATTCGGCGGGACACTCAGAAACAAGTACGCCCCCTGAAAATTACAGCACTGAGACAGAGAAGTGGCTTGCGTCAAGCGAATATGCCGATTGTGTAGCAGACGGAAAATTTCCTGCTGTTCCGGGAAATAATCCTTACGGCAGCGGTGTAAACGAGAGCAGCAGGAACCCCAACATTTACTATCTTAACTCTTCAATGAGGGGTCCTTGGGGCAAAGAAACGGAATACGGCGATTACGAATATTATATCCCCAGTGGAAAGTATTTAGTTATGAATGCTTCTAACCCCAAGCAATACGATTACGTGGCAACTGCCTGTAACGTGTATGTTGGCAATCCAGAAAATGACGATGAATATGCTACTTACTCTTTTTCACAATATGGTGAAATTCAAGAAATCTTTATTCCAGATGGATACTATGTGAGCCTGACGGTATCGGGGATTATTACCCTTGAACCACTTGAACAATAAGGAGGCGCATCAAAGTGGCGAAAACAATTCGTTGTCCCAATATATTCTGCAACAGCACAAATGTAGTTCCCATTTCAACTAAAACAAAGTTTTCTTTTGGCAAAGCCGCTGTCGGTGGAGCAATTGGCAGTTTATTCAATCCATTGGGAACTGCTGTCGGTATTGCAACAGGTATTAACGGAAAACATGGGAAAACGAAATTTATATGTCAAAAATGCGGAAAAGTATTTGAGCGAAAAGTTTGACAAAGACGTTGCAAGGAGGGTAGGCATATGGACCCATTGGCTATTAAATTTGAAGAGGAAATCCGCGCCAAGATGCTTCATGCAAAAAAAGAATGTAGATACAATCCCACACGTTTTAACCAGATGATAGCCAAGTATGGTGGTGTTGAAACGGCTAAACGGCTAATTGCAAATGCTCTCCAAACAGGAAATACATCAGACGGTTTTACTACGCTGTGTCTTTGCGGGAGATTAGATTTAACGATGGAAAATTCTGTTTGCAAACCTGAATATCAATCCCTGTTCTCTCCCGAAGAAATAGCATATTGCAAAGAAGTTCTTGGATAAAAAAATTCGTGCTTTTAATGGCTCGATTCTGATTTTGAGGTACAGTTAATGTCAGAAAAGCGAAAACCCGCAATCCGTCAACGACCGATACAGGTCAAATTCTTCGTAGATGAAAGAGAACTCAGCTTGATAAAGGCGAGGATGGCGCAGCTTGGGATAGAGAATATGAGCGCCTATCTTCGCAAAATGGCGATCGACGGATATGAGGAAAAACCGGATATGCCTGAACGCCATGAGCCGAAAAATCCCTGACTCACTTTTCAAGATAGATTGATGTTCAGCTTCGCAGGAGCGCAGCTGATTTCTCTGAAATCGTTCAGGGGTTTGGGGCATTTCCCCAACAAGATTGCACGGGAGTATAAACGCGAGCATTGCTTGCCGGAATGGCAAGCTCCGGTGTGGGTACTCACCGGATTTGCTTGC
>ERZ827168.1249-NODE-1249-length-35913-cov-8.894250_pt1 | contig 35913 bp, 26 predicted proteins | sample MGYA00519868_ERZ827168 | MGnify/ENA primary metagenome ERZ827168 (study PRJEB31778, sample SAMEA3449271) | human gut metagenome | biome: human gut; feature: human-associated habitat; material: faeces | place: United Kingdom | collected 2010/2012 ...
ATGTGTTAGGCACGCCGCCAGCGTTCGTCCTGAGCCAGGATCAAACTCTTGAGTTAAATCCTGATCACCAAAAATCATCTCTGATTCCCGGCGCTCGTTTACTTATTCTGGCCTAAAAACTCTCGTTTTCAGCCTCGCAGGTCCTTCCAACCTGCTTGACCGTTTCCTGAATTACTTGCTTATTTTTTTGATCTTGCACTATATAGTTTTCAAGGTGCGTTCCCCGCTGTTCTTCCGGTCTCTCTTGTCCGTTTCCCCAGCGCGCTTGACTATAATACCAAACACTCCTTCTTTTGTCAACGCTTTTTTGCAAAAATTTTGGATGAATTTTTATTTTTGTCTGCAACATGCGCTAAAATGCCCGTTTTACTAACTTTTTGGTGAAGGAATTCACAGCCACAATGTCATGCAATTATCGCTCGGCAAATATCGTGGCCATTCCGAATGCGTCATCCGCGTCCCTTATCTCAATATCCAATCGTTCCCACGCGTCAATGCCATCTGGCAGCGCAGCCTGAATTAGGTAGGCTCTCATATCGCTGTTTCCGCAATACTCTAATACGCTGTTCCGTTTAAGTACGGGAACCTCATTTTCATTTATATAAACGCGCAGACTTTTTATCTCCGGGCAAATATCGGTTTCACCGGATTTGTATTTTCCCAAGCTCATCGGGCGGAAATAAACCATTAAGGACGGAAATGCACCCTTTACCCTGAACACATGCAGGCCGTATATTTCAAGCGTATCAAACCGGACGTCAAGCCGGGTATCTTGCCCGATATTTATATTTTGACACCAAAATTCAAGGAAATTCACGCCGTAATCCTTAACTGCGGTTATAAACGGGTATTTTCCGGCAGGCAAATCGATTGAATAGCAGCCGTTTTCATCGCTCATGGTATTATAAACCGTTAAAAATTGCTCGTTCTTAACCTCGATTATCGCATCGTTGACGGGATTACCGTTTTTGTCGCAAACGTTTCCGAAAAGCAGCATACGCACCTCCATTTGGTTTTTATCGAAACAATTATACCATGATTTTAATTGTGAAAACAATAAAAAACCTCTCTCGGCATGATAGTCAAAAGAGGTTTTTGGCAGGGGCAGAAAGACTCGAACTCTCAAGAACGGTTTTGGAGACCGCTATGTTACCATTACATCATGCCCCTATTGGCGACCTGCATATTATAACATCATCGCCTCCCCCTGTCAACAAATAATATATACTATTCTCATCAGCACTTCACCGTGCCTACTTTTCACTGCTGCCCATTTTGCCGTCCATCCGTTCGGACTTCATGTTGCACAGTTCTTCGTAGCTCAGTTCATGCACTTGCGTCCTCGGCACAGGAAGCAGCACTGCCTGCGCCAGCGCTTTCGTGAGGTCGTAAATAATATACTCGCCGTCAATAATACTCTTCGGCAGTTCCGTCCCCGGTGCTTTCAGGCATAGCGGTTTTGCATTCAAATTTGTTATTGGCAAGAACCACTCCCCGCGATACCCGCTGTCTATCACTCCGCAGCGTTGGGATATTCCTCTTGTGCCCGTCGAGCCACGCTCATGCAGCTGAAAATAATATTCTTCCGAGCATGCCGATGCTATGCCCGTCGGTATGGCGCGCGTTTCATGCGGGGCAAGCACAATATATGCTTCGTCTATCAGCCCATATATGTCATACCCCGCATCCTCATCACGTTTTGACGGTATGCGTCCGCCCGGTTTAACCTTTGCAAAGTATATTTTTTCCATCCGTACTCCTTATAAAAACCGCGCCGGCAGCGATAACCGGCGCAGTATGTTTTTTGTTTAATCAAGAAAATCCTTCAGCTTCTTGCTGCGGGAAGGATGCCTCAGCTTTCTCAGCGCCTTCGCCTCTATCTGGCGTATGCGCTCACGCGTAACGTTAAATTCCTTGCCCACTTCTTCAAGCGTTCTTGCCTTGCCGTCGTCCAAGCCAAAGCGCAACCTAAGCACCTTCTTCTCCCTCGGGGTAAGGGAATCCAGCACTTCCATAAGCTGTTCTTTAAGCAGCGTAAAAGCCGCAACGTCCGCGGGCGCAGGGGTAACGTCGTCCGCTATAAAATCGCCAAGGTGGCTGTCCTCTTCCTCACCGATAGGGGTTTCAAGGGAAACCGGCTCCTGCGCAACCTTTATTATCTCGCGAACCTTTTCTTCGGATATGCCCATTTCCGCGGCTATTTCGTCCGGCCTCGGTTCGCGGCCGTATTCCTGCAAAAGCTGGCGGTTCACGCGGATAAGCTTGTTTATGGTTTCCACCATATGTACGGGTATCCTTATTGTGCGCGCCTGATCGGCTATGGCTCTGGTTATGGCCTGGCGTATCCACCATGTTGCGTAGGTTGAAAATTTGTAGCCCTTTCTGTAGTCAAATTTTTCAACCGCCTTTATAAGGCCCAAATTGCCTTCCTGAATAAGGTCAAGGAACAGCATACCGCGCCCTACGTAGCGCTTCGCAACGCTGACAACAAGTCTCAGGTTAGCCTCGGCAAGCTTTTTCTTCGCTTCTTGGTCGCCATCTGCCATGCGCTTGGCCAGTTCTATTTCTTCCGTTGCGCTCAGCAGCGGAACCTTGCCTATCTCCTTCAGATACATTCTTACCGGATCGTCAATGGATATGCCTTCGCCAAGAGAAGCATCGTTTTCAATCTCAGCTATTTCCTCGTTTATGTTTTCAGGCACTTCCAATTCTTCATCGACCACGTCAATGTTCATGGATTCGAACTTATCATACAGCTTCTCTATCTGGTCGCTGTCCATGTCCGTTTCGTTCAGCGCGTCCATAACCTCCTTATAGGTCAGTACGCCCTTCGCTTTACCATGCTCGATCAGTTCATCGATTTTGTTCTTCTTTGGTTCCTTTGCTTCCAAAACCAGCCACCCCTTTGCAAAATTTGTGTTCAAACTATCTTAAAAGCTTCAGCTTTTTTGCTATTTCGTTCGCCTTGTTAAGGCTCTGTTTTCTCTCTTCGCCCTCAAGCCCGCTCGCCTTGGCGAATTCGTCCTCCAACTCTGCGCTCAACTTCGCTTTAAGCATTCGCTTCACGCAGTCGTCGGCAATCTGCCTGACGTCTCCCTTTATCTTCTCCGCCTGCGCTTCCGCCGCGCTTACTGCTTCCGCCTGCATCGGCTCCAGCTCGCTTATCATCACGGCTGTGCTCGTATTTTCGCCGCCCGCATACTTTATCAGCAACTCCTCTGCCGCAGATCTTATCGCTTCGTTTTGCAGTTCAACTCCGCTTTCCATCATTGCCGCTGCGGTATATGTCGCCGTATCCGCGTCCATCAGCATCAGGCTCAATATGGTCAGCTCTGCGCTGTCCCATTCGTTCTCCGCCTCTTTTCGCGCTTTGCCCATAGTATTCCTGCTTTTGGCAGGCATATTCTCAATTCCCGCTGCGAACAGGCCGCATTGCGCTTTCACCACCGCTTCGCTAAGCCCCGTCCGTTTGGATATAAAGGCTATGTGCCGCTCGCGTTCCACCGGCTGGAGCGATCCAACGAACGCACATGCCTTCTTAGCAAATTCTTCCCGCCCGTCCGGTGTTTTCAGATCGTATTTTCCCGCCAGATTTGTCAGGCGGAATGTGTTCGCGTCCAGCGCGCTGTCCCGCAGTTCAAGGAACCCGTTTTTGCCGAACTTTCTGACATAATCGTCCGGGTCCATGTTGCCCGGAATAACTATCACCTTCGGGTCTATCCCCTCGGCAGACAGTATGTCGAGTCCTCTCAGCGTTGCGGCTTGTCCGGCGCTGTCACCATCGTAGCACAAATACATTTTGTCAGCATAGCGCTTTATCAGCCGCGCCTGCTGCTGCGTCATTGCTGTGCCGAGCGATGCCACTGCATTCTCTATCCCCGCAGCGAACAGACTTATCACGTCCATGTACCCTTCAACCATTATCAGCTCGCCCACGCGCTTACCCCGCTGCATATTCAATGCATATAGGTTATAACGTTTGTTGTATATGGGCGTATCGCCTGTGTTTATATACTTTGGCTCGTCGTCCTTCTTCATCGTCCGCGCACCGAATGCCATCACCCTGCCCGTGGCCGATATTATAGGATAAATAAGCCTTCCGCGGTATGCGTCGTATGCCCCGCCGTCTTTTTTTGATGCTATCGCAAGGCCGGCGTCAACCATTTCCTTCCGGCTGTATCCCTTTTGTTCAAGATAGTCCATCAGGTTGTGCCAGCCCTCTGGTGCATAGCCAAGGCCGAAGCGCACTGCCATCTTTCCGCCTATGCCGCGCCGCTTCAGGTATTCCTGCGCCGCTTTGCCTTCCGCGCTCAGCAGCTTTTTGTTATAAAAAATTGCCGCTTCCTTGCATGCGTTGTACAGCCTCTCCTTATATGCCCGTTCTGCCCGCAACCGTGCATCGTTCACCTCGTCCGGCAGTTCCATGCCCGCGCGCTGCGCCAGCAGCTTTACTGCCTCAACATAGCTTACACGCTCCGCCTCCATAACAAAATGTATAACCCCGCCGCCCGCATGGCAGCCAAAGCAGTAATACATCTGCTTCTCAGGCGTTACGCTGAAGCTTGGCGTTTTTTCATTATGAAACGGGCAACAGCCCCAGAATCTTCCGCCTTTGGGCGTAAGGGAAACATAGTCGCCAACAACGCGCACAATATCCGTTTTTGAAAGAAGCTCATTCAGCCATTCCTCAGGAAATGCTGCCATAATATCGCCCCTTTCTTGTTTATTCGCCCATTTTCTTTGCGAAATAATATTTCGCTGCAAAAGGCATTTTTCCTGCTCCTGTTTTTATTTTCACATCCATTCCTTCGGAACGAACTTTTTCTCGTAATCGGATATGGCATAGCGGTCGCTCATGCAGGCTATCCAGTCCGCCGCAACGCGCTCCTTGCCGTCCTCCTCAACGTTTTTCTTAAAGTCCTCCGGCAGTTCGTCTATATGCTCCTTATAGTATTTGAACAGCTCCGCAATAACGTGCATACCCTTCGTTTCCTCATGCTTTGCGTTTTTATTCAAATACACTCTTTCAAACATAAAGTCGCGCAGCCTTTTGAATTCATCCCAGACTTCGCTGCTCATGCGTATTTCCGCGCTGTCGAAGCTGTTTGCGATGGTGTCCAGTATAAGTGTATTTATTCTTTCTCCGTGCGATGCGCCCAGCAGCTCCACGCAGCTTTTGGGCAAATCGCTTTCGTTCAATATACCCGCGCGTACCGCATCGTCAATGTCGTGGTTTATATATGCTATTCTATCGCTCAGGCTTACTATCCGCCCTTCCGGCGTTGCCGCGCGGCAATCGCTCGGGTGGTTCAGTATTCCATCGCGCACCTCAAACGTAAGATTAAGCCCCTTCCCGTTTTCAAGCTTTTCGACTACCCTAAGGCTTTGTTCATTATGCCTGAATCCTCCGGTTACCAGCGAATTGAGCACTTTCTCCCCCGCATGGCCGAACGGAGTATGCCCAAGGTCATGCCCCATGGCTATGGCCTCTGTCAGGTCCTCGTTCAGCCTAAGTCCGCGCGCTATCGTGCGCGCTATCTGGCTTACCTCCAGCGTGTGCGTCAGCCGCGTGCGGTAATGGTCGCCAACAGGCGAAAGGAACACCTGTGTTTTATGCTTCAGCCTGCGGAATGATTTGCAATGTATTATCCTGTCCCTGTCGCGCACAAACTCCGTTCTTATAGGGCATTTTTCCATCGGATACTGCCTGCCGCGCGTATTTACGGACAGCGTTGCGTATGGGCTCAGCAACTGCTTTTCCAGTTCTTCAGCCCTTATCCTAAGCGCACCGGATAGTATTTCTTCCTTCATGCCGCACCTCCTGCATAACCTCTTTTAGCTGTTTTTCAACACAAAATATAAAATCCCTGCCTTTAAGCTGCAATTTTACAATTCTGAGCTGCATTTTTTACTTTTATGCAAATAAAAGCGGCGGTGTCCGCCGTAAAGCGAACGCCGCCGCGCCATATTTCGGGGTTACACCTAATCAAGTGTAAAGTTATATTTCTCTGCAAGCATCTTGAAAAGCCGCTGCATAACGTCGTTGGCAATGCCGCGTATATCCAGCGATTCAACGTATTCTATCGCCGCCTTGCGCTCTTCTTCAGGCACCTTGTATGCGCAAAGCGCCATGTTCAGGAACCTTTCAAGCTTCATTTCCAGCTTGAAATATTTGTCGCACGGGCGCGCCATATATGCGCGCATTATGCCCGCCGTACCTATTTCCAGCTCGTAAAAGTCGCTCTCCTCATAGTCCGGCAGATATTTGGCGAACATCTTGGCCAACTCCGTGGATGTATGCTGATATATATATTCCGAAGTTTCCGCGAACGAATATGATTCAACATAAAGCTCCCTCATGTTGTTGCTCAGCTCCGTCATGGTAAGCTGTATCGCGGTTTCAACGGCATAAAGAAGCACCGGATCCGCATCCTTGCCCACAACATTTCGCGCCATTTCAAACTGATGCCCAAATACGAAATTCGTAAGCTCTATCAGCACACCGTTTTTCGTGCTGAATATATTGTAAAACGTGCCGTTCGTAACGTCCGCTTTTTCCAGTATTTCGGCGGTAGTTGTCTTTTCGTAGCCCCTCTCAATGAACAGCTTTACGCATACAGATAGTATTCTTCTCTTGGCATCCTCTCTATCATATCTTCTCGGCATATTATTCTTCCATTCCTTTCATTCATAGAGTACGCTCCAATTGTAAGCCGGTATCCAGTAAATTTCAAGGACTTTTTTATGAGAAAAATCACATTTTCTCATTTTATCTTTACTTTTACTTTTTGTGGGCGGATAAAAAGCAAAGCCGGCTGCTCTGCCGGCCATGCTTTTTGTGAGGTTGTACTGTGCTTATGTAAAGGCATATTCGCCCGCTTATCAGGAGGCCGCCCTTCGCCGGTACAATACAAAGGGCGGTTGTAACTAACTATGCGGCCAGCCGCCAAGGAGATAGGCTTGCTGTCTATTCAAACCGCATCATTATGTATACCGTACTCACTCTGTAACACTCATTTTAAGTTTTTCGGCATCTTTCGTAATATCTGCCCACCGCGCCGCAAACAAAAAATCTGTGCAGCCGGAGCCGCACAGATACAATACATCAAAAGAGCATAATGCATCAAAAAAGCAGCTTCCCGGTGACGGCAGGAACCCTTGGGCTTAAAGCGTATCTGACTTAACCTTTTACGGTATCACAGTGACCGACTCGCGGGGCATCTCACCCCATTCCGCCGCCGGAAAGTCTCCGGCAAAGCCCATCTGATATTTATTCACTTTGTGCCGGTTTCCCAGCGGCTTTAATTATACGCTATGCGCGCATAAAAGTCAACCCCTGCGGCCTTTTTCGCTCAGCTCAGCACCGTTCTGTCTGTAAGTGTTATGGTATAGCCGTTGAAATTGATTGTGCCTCTGTTTGTAAGGCTTGACAGTGTGCAGTTGCAGGTAAGCGTCCATGTGCAGCCGCTCTCTATCGTTACTGCGGCGTTGTCGCTCACGGCCATTATATATGTCTTGTTTAAGCCCCCTGAAAAAATGTATACTGCATGCATATATGCGTTTTGATTTATCCCCATTTTGTCCCGTATTTCGCCTCCACCGCACGAAAATGGTGTGTCCTTCAAAAGCCGCGCAAATAATTATACGCATTTTATGCATATTATTTCAATTTATATATTTACATTTGCCGTAATCGGGACTATAATCGCATTATCAGCCACGTTATGCGGTGTATTTTTATTTATGAAGGGGGTCGTTGGATATGAATAAGAACGATGCTTTGAATATTATCGATGCCAAGGCGGGCATGCTCTGCGCCGCTTCAGATGAAATATGGGGCTTGGCGGAGCTTTCGCTGCAGGAATACGGTTCGGAGAAGCTATATGAACAGCTTCTTATAAAAGAAGGCTTCAGCGTGCGGCATGGCCTTTGCTCAATAGAAACTGCCGTCACCGGCACATATGGCAGCGGCCATCCCGTAATAGGTATACTTGCCGAATACGATGCGCTCTCCGGCCTTAGTCAGCAGGGCGGCGCAACGGTGGAAAAGCCCGTCCCCGGCAACCCGAACGGGCACGGCTGCGGGCACAATCTGCTGGGCGCAGGTGCGCTCGGCGCGGCAATAGCCATAAAGGAGTATCTTAAAGCCACAGGCAAGAGCGGCACAGTAATATTCTATGGCTGCCCGGGTGAAGAGGGCGGCGCGGCGAAGGCGTTTTTCGCCCGCGAAAACGAATGGGCCAAGCTTGACGCCGCGCTCACATGGCACCCCGACGACGTAAATCAGGTGGTCACCGGCAGCAGCATGGCATGCATACAAAAGGAATACATCTTTTCCGGTGTAGCGTCCCATGCGGCGGGCGCACCGGAGCAGGGGCGCAGTGCGCTGGATGCGGCGGAGCTGATGAACATAGGCGTGCAGTTCCTGCGTGAGCATATGGGCAAGAATGCCAGCGTACATTATGCCTTTACCGATGCGGGCGGAGTATCGCCAAACGTTGTGCAGTCCAAGGCCAAGGTGCTTTATATGATACGCGAAGCCACCGTGCAGGATGCTGTCAAGCTTGAAGCGCGCGTTGACAAGATAGCCCAGGGCGCAGCGCTTATGACCGAAACTCAGCTTTCCACCCGCTTCATAGACGGCACGGCTAATCCCCTGCCGCTGAAAACAATGGAGCAGCTATTGTATAAAAACTTTGTTCAGGTAGCCCTGCCCGAATATACCGAAGAGGAATGGGCCTATGCTGCCGCGCTGAAGAATACATATGAATCCGCAGGCTTGCCAGGTTATGCCGCCAAGTTCGATGAGAATATAGCCAAAACCGTTGACAAGGCTACTGATGGCGGCAAACGTGCGCTGAACGATTTTCTTATGCCGCTGTATCATTCCTCCGTCACGCTGCCGGGCTCTACCGACGTGGGCGACGTAAGCTGGCAAACCCCAACCGGGCAGATAAACTGCGTCACAGCGCCCAGCATGGTCCCCGGCCACTCATGGCAGATGGTTTCCTCCGGAACAACAGGCATTGCGCATAAAGGTATGCTCACCGCCGCAAAGGTGCTTGCCGCCGCCGCAATAGACATTATAGACGACCCGGCGCTGCTGCCTCCCATCCGCGCCGAATTTGAGCGCGCTTCAAGCGCAGGCTATGTTTGCCCCATTCCGAAGGGCGCAAAGCCGGAAATAGTATAAAGGCGGGTTCCCCCCGCCTTTTCTTCATATTCCGGCATTATGTCTTTTGAAAAGAATACTTTTGCTTACATGGTTTTCGTTCTTTTTATTGCCATTTGTTCCAATGTACCCGGCCTTCATCGTAGCGGCTCTCACGCGGCGCGGTTATATCATCTTTAGGATATCCCAATGCGATTATTGAATGCGGAACTATGCTCTCCGGCAGGTTGAAAAGTTCCTTTTGCTTTTCAACGCGGTCCATCTGCGGCCATGTTCCAAGCCACACCGCGCCTATACCCAGCGCCTGCGCGCATATGCTTATGTTCTCCGCCGCTATGGCCCCGTCTATTATCCAATAATCCTTCGCCCGCTCAAACGCGCGCTCCATATCGCCGCATACCAGTATGCCCGCTGCGGCCTCCTTCAGCGGCTGCGCCGGTCTGCCGTTCGCTTCCGCCATTTTATCCAGCGTTTCGCGCTCCGTCACCACTATAAATGTCCAATCCTTGGAATTTACGCAGCTTGGCCCGCTCATCGCCGCTTCAAGTATCGTGCGCAGCTTATCATCTTCTATCGGCCTGTCATCAAAATGCCGCGTGCTCCTGCGGGTAAAAATTGCGGTTAGTGTATCCATTAGCATCTCTCCTCTTGTTTTTCCTAATTATATCATATTACCATCAGTTGATAAGGGGGGTATTAAGCTCCCTCTTTTAACTTTTTACTTACCGGGCAAACTGGCTGTTGTACAGCGCCGCATAGAATCCGCCGCGCGCCACCAATTCGTCATGCTTGCCCTTTTCTATTATGTCGCCGTCCTTCATAACCAGTATCATGTCCGCGTTCTTTATGGTGGACAGTCTGTGCGCCACTATGAAGCTCGTGCGGCCCTGCATAAGCTGAGCAAACGCATGCTGGATATGCTGCTCCGTGCGGGTATCTATGCTGCTTGTGGCCTCGTCCAATATAAGCATTGGCGGCAGGCAGAGCATTACGCGCGTGATGCACAATAGCTGTTTTTGCCCTTGCGACAGGCTGCCGCCATCCTCGCCTATAACGGTATCATATCCTTTGGGCAGCCGCGTTATGAAGCCGTGTGAATGCGCCGCCTTTGCTGCGGCAATAATTTCTTCCTCCATCGCGTCCGGCTTGCCCATAACTATATTGTTGCGTATAGTGCCTTCCTTCAGCCACGTTTCCTGCAATACCATGCCGTAGTTGCGCCGCAGGCTGTGCCGCGTAATATTGCGTATATCCGTCCCGTCAACGCTTATGCTGCCCGCGTTCACGTCATAGAAGCGCATAAGCAGATTTATGAGCGTTGTTTTGCCGCAGCCCGTGGGCCCCACTATCGCCACGCGCTCGCCGCTCTTCACGTCCAGATCAAGGCACTTTATAAGCGGCCTGTCCGCAACATATGAAAATGCCACCGCGTTGGCGCGTACAATACCTTCGGCATGCTCAAGCACGCGCGCGTCCGCCGCGTCGGGTTCCTCCGTAGGCTCCTCTATCAGCGCGAATATACGCTCCGCGCACACCAATGCGTTCTGGAATTCCGTAATAACGCCGGATATTTCGTTAAACGGCTTCGTATACTGGTTAGCGTAGCTTAAAAAAGCCGAAAGCCCGCCAACCGTTATGCTGCCCGCAACCGCCGCAAAGGCACCGGTAAGGCCCACCGCCGCGTAAACAAGGCTGTTTATGAACCTTGTGGCGGGATTGGTTATGGAAGAATAGAATATGGCCTGCAGGGAGCTTTCGCTGAGGCGTTTATTTATTTCGTCAAAGCGTTCCTCGTTCGCCTGCTCATGCGCAAAAGCCTGCACAACCTTCTGGTTGCCTATCATTTCCTCAACGAACGCCGTTTGCTCCGCCCTGTCCTCGCCCTGGCGTGCAAACATGGAATGCGTGCGTCTGGCAATGAAGCGCGCAACAAAAAGCGAAAGCGGCGTGAGTATCACTACGGCAAGCGTTATCGGCGCATTCACGCTGAGCATGAATATGAGTGTGCCTATAATCGTAAGTATTCCGGTAAAAAGCTGGCTGAAGCCCAGCAGCAGTCCGTCCGCAAACTGGTCCACGTCCGCAATTATGCGGCTCACCGTCTCGCCGTAAGGATGCGCGTCTATATAGCTGAGCGGCAGCTTCATCAGCCTGTCGAACGCTTCCGTGCGCATGTCCTTAACAACGTTATAGGTCATGGAGTTGTTTATTATGTTCATCAGCCATTGCGCAAGCGCGGCTATGGCCGCAACAACGGCTATTTTGGTCAGCTCAAGCATGATTTGGGCGTAATCCACGCTGCCCGGGGCAATTATGTTGTCTATCGCCCGCCCCGCCAGTATAGGCACATACAGCGAAAGCCCAACGTATACCGCGCTCAGCAGTATGCTGAGCACCGCGTTCAGCCGGTAACGCGCTATGCGACCAAGCACCTTTTTAAGCGTTGAGTTGTTTTCTTTCAGCTTAGGCATCGCGCTTCACCTCCTGCTCATACTGGGAATAGTATATTTCCCTGTAAACGGGGCAGGTCTGCATCAGCTCATCATGCGTGCCAAGCCCTACCATTTTGCCTTCGTCAAGCACGGCTATCTTATCCGCATGCAGTATCGAGCTTGCCCGCTGGGACACTATGAACACCGTCGGCTTATAGCTAAGCGCAGCAAGCGAGCGCCGCAGCGCAAGATCCGTTGCGTAGTCAAGCGCGCTTGCGCTGTCGTCCAATATCAGTATTTCAGGCTTCTTTATAAGTGCCCGCGCTATGGTTAGCCGCTGCCGCTGCCCGCCGGAAAGGTTCTTCCCGTTCTGCGCCACGGGTGAATCAAGCCCTTCGGGTTTAGCCTTAACTATTTCCAGCGCCTGCGCATCGCTCAACGCCCGCTCCATTTCCTCTTCGGTGGCATCAGCACTGCCCCAGCGCAGGTTTTCGCGTATGGTTCCCTTGAACAGCACTGCCTTCTGCGGCACCATGCCCACCATCTCCCTCAGCGCACCGAGCGGATAATCTTTCACATCATTTTCCTTTATGTAAACATGGCCGCCGGTTGCGTCATAAAAGCGGGGTATAAGGCTTACAAGGCTCGACTTGCCGCTGCCCGTGCCGCCTATAATGCCCATAGTTTCGCCCTTTTTCACGCTGAAGCTTATGCCGCTCAGCGCAGGTTCGCCGCCCGTGGCATAGCCGAATTCAACGTTTTCAAAACGTACTTCCTCGTCCGTATCAATCTCTCGGGGCTCTGTATCCGCGCCATGCATGTCGCTTTCCACGTCAAGCACCGCGCTTACTCTGCCCGCGCAGGCAAGCGCCTTCGTTATGGTTATAATAAGCGAAGCAAGCTTAACAAGCTCCACCAGTATTTGGGACATGTAGTTATACAGCGCCACTACCTGTCCCTGAGTCAAAATTCCGCTGTCCACCCTCAGCGCGCCAACGTATATAAGCACCGCTATGCCAAGGTTTATCATTATATATGTGGCCGGATTCATAGCCGCGCTGACGCGGCCCACTATAAGCTGCAGCTTTGTGAGCGCTGCATTGCGCTCGCCAAACTCCCGCCGTTCCTCATCCTCCTTGCAAAACGCCCTTATGACGCGAACGCCGGAAAGATTCTCCCTCGTTATGCCAAGCACCTTGTCCAGCCGCGCCTGCACCTTTTTATACATCGGGATGCTCCAAAGCATTATGCCGAACACCACTATGGACAAAAGCGGTATAGTTACCACGAACACAAGCGCCGCCTTAACGTCTATCGTGAAGGCCATTATCATTGCGCCGAACACAACGAACGGCGAGCGCAAAAGAAGCCTAAGCGCAAGGTTCATGCCTGACTGCACCTGATTTATATCCCCCGTTATGCGGGCGATAAGCGTGCCGGTGCCCTGGGTATCGAGCTTTGAATAGCTGAGCGATTGTATATGCTTAAAAAGCGTGCTCCTCAGCTTTGCCGCAAAGCCTACCGATGCCTTAGCCGCAAAATACTGCGCCGTTATGGAGCACACCAGACCTACCGCCGCCAGCACTGCAAGTATTCCGCAGCGCGAAAGTATAAAGCCGCCGTCCCCGTTGGCTATGCCTGTATCTATTATCTGCGCCATAACAAGCGGCACAAAAAGCTCAAGCGAAGCTTCCAGCAGCTTAAACAGCGGCGCCAGTATGCCTTCCCTGCGGTAGTCCCGCATGTATTTCCAAAGCTTCTTCACTCTGCCCTCCGTTGCTCATCTATTTGAAAGTAAGATTATACCACAATCAGGAATACAAGGCCACCTGCTACAGATTTTTAGACCTCCATTCCCCCGAAAAGCAACGCGTTTTGAACAGCAGCACAATATATCTGAAGCCTTTCGCCTCGTCCGTCCGTTGCCTTACGCCGCATCGGGTCAACTTCTCGGATATCTGCATTGCCATCTTTCGCAGAAAGCCTGACATTCTCAGGGCTTTGTGGCATATTATATTCAAACGTGGCATTTCTGTGAGCAGCGTTCTGGCGTTTGCTTGTAGCCGCGTCTTTTTTGTCTTAATCCGGATGGGCTGCAAATATTATATATGTCAGCATATGGCTGTATAATATTTCAGGAGGAACAAAATGAGTTATGTAAGTGAAGCGCAGCAGCTACAGGCCGATACCGAGATGAAATTAACCGCCCTTTACAACAGATATTCCAATTTAACGGCACTGAATAGTGCCCTGCTATATGAGCGCGGCGAGTTTTATTATAAGTTCAACCGACCCCACCGAATACCCTGCCGAAGCAAAGCGGCAGTCAGGATAACCGCCCATAAGGAACAGCAGCGGATAGTCGCCCGGTTCCTTGAAAGCCGCGCGGGCGAGCGGCTCCTGCACCTCATCGGCATCTATATATGTATCTATCCTGCCGTATTTGTCCGCAAAGCGGGCATATGCCGGACTTGATGAACCACTGCTCGGCAGCACTATAACAACTCGGCAAACAGCGCTCAGCCTCTCATACGCATCATAAAGCTCGTTCAAAAAATGCTCCGTAGGCTCCCCTCCCGGCTGCAAAAACGCTATCAGCGCCGCATTCCCCGCGCATAAAGACGCAAGCGGGAACGCCTGTCCATGCTTATCATATACAATCGCGTCGCACAGCGCCGTATGCCCAAGCAGTTCGCTAAGTTCTGCCTTAGGCCGCACAAGCGTAAAGCCCAGCCGTTCACCCTCGGCCAATTCAAATCTGTTGGCCACATATTGCTGATCCCCGCTCGGCAGCCTGTTCGTTACCATAAGCGCATATTTGCCCGCCGGAATATCCATGCAAAGCGGTAACTCGCCCATGTTCAGCGGCAAATATTCGCCGTCTTTAAGCCGCGTCAGCGCCCAGCTTTCGCCATGTTTCAGCCCATCGCCGGCCAGTTCAAGTCTGCCCATCGGAACGGCGTTAAGCGGCGTCCATCTTCCGTTTTGCATGTATTCCGCAGCGCCCGTCACGGGCGAAAGCCTTGCGGGCATACCGCTCAGCCTTAGTTTTGCAACGGCGGCGGAGTTTGCGTCCAGCATACTAAGCCCTTCTTCATCCCATTTGCATATAGGTTCCATCCCTATGTGCGGACACAGCACATGGTTTATAAACACGCTTTCGTCCATGCCTGTTCTGTGCGGCAGCACGCGCTTCATATGATATATAAGCGTTGCTGCATCGGTATCGCGCATATCCTTTTCGCTTATGGTTTGGAGCATCTTCAGTGCATACGGCATATCCGCTTCACCCTGTGACAGCAAAAATGCACCTATTTCATCCGCGTTGCCGCGCGCGGCGCGTATATACGGCAGCCATACTTCGCTGCATTTATGAGATGCCGTAAACTCATCATAATATGCGTTTATACGCCTTTCGCGTGTGCTTGCCGCGTTAGCCACGGCGGCTTTCATTTCGGTCTGCTTTGCCTTATCCGCCGCAGTACGGTTGGATGGCGCGCTTTGCGGCGCACGGAATATGCCCGAAGTATATCCCTGCACAAATTCGCCCAGTTCGCACATTACTTGTGTGCAAATTGATGTGTCTATGTCGCGCTCAAAATACGCACCGTTATGCTCGATAGATATATGTATGCTGCCCTTACCGCAGCGCAGCTGCGCGCGGCCTTCGCCGTCTGTCGTCAGCACGGCAATGTCGCGATACGCGGCCATGTTTAATAGCTGTATATGCACCCTGGCGCCACAAACCGGCGCATTACCGCAAACTACGCTTATATTCAGTTCTACCGTGTCCGCATAGCGCGCGGTTTGGTTAAAAAGGTATGCCTCGCCGCGCTTTTCTATCAATTCTTCTCCTGCAAGGCCTTCCGCAGTATAGCTGCTGAACGCGCGCGAATGCACAAGCATCGCCCTGCGCGACGCCGCCATGAACCACCCACGGTCAAGCTCATATTCCGGTTCGCACGCGCCCATGTAATGCCAGCCGTCGCCCGTGTACACTTCAACCCATGCATGGTTATCGTCGCAATGGCTCCACCATGGGGAGTATACCTGCCGCGCCGGTATGCCTACGCTGCGCAGCGCGCATACCGCGAATGCCGATTCTTCGCCGCAGCGGCCTATGCCCGAAAGATATGCGGTAATAGGCCCCTCCGTGCGGTCGTCCGAAGAATGGTATGTTACCTGTTCGCAGCACCATAGGTTCACACTCAGCGCCGCATCCGCTATGCTTTTGCCCTGTATGCGCGCTTTAAGCTTTTCCGCAAAAAAGCGCCTGTGCCTTTGCGCGCGCTCGTTATTAACGCGGGGACAAAGCACATATTGCGCGAATATATCCTCCGGTATATCAGCCCCGTATTGATTTGCCACACGGGTCGCAAGCGCGGCGGCGCAGACTTCTTCCATCCATTCAAACGGCGTGAAGCGAACATCGTTAAGCAGCAGCGTGCCGTAAAGATACTCAAGCGCGGTACGCATATCATCCTTCTGCGCGGCTATTATATCCGCCGTATTTTTGGCTATATATTCCCTTCGCTCAGCATATACGCGCGAAGAATACTGCCTGAATTTATCCGAAAACATGCCGTTTACTCCTTCAGCGTAAGTTTCAGTACCGTATCCGTGCCGTCAACAAGCGTTGGGTCCGGCCCAAGATCGGCAAAGGCCATGTCCGGATAATCGCTGTGCACCCAGCTGTGCGAAAGCGGAATCTCCCGCCCGTCCGAAAGCTGGCGTATTGATTCTATGCTTTGCGCATTTATGCCGAAAAGCGGCAGCGGGCCGAGCGTGTTTTCGTATATATGCAGATAAAGCACGCTGCCGTTTTGCGTTATGCGGCCCCATTCGGGCTTTGGCACGACGCTTTGGGTGCAGCCGTATATGCTTTGGCCGTTCACGCGCATAAAACGGCCTATCTCATCCAGCGTTTCCGCGGCGCGCGGCGGTATTGCGCCGTTTGCATCCGGCCCTATGTTCAAAAGGAAATTTCCGCCCTTGCTTACGCATTCAACCAGCTTTTTTATAAGCATATCCGCGCTTTTATAATAATTATCCGTGCCGCAGTAGCCCCAGTTCTGGTTCATAGTGGCGCATACCTCCCAATATACCAGATTGCCCGCGGGGTCGAATATGCCGCACGGCGGGATTATCTTTTCCGGACTTACAAAATCGCCGTGATACGGCGTTGGCTGCCCCTCGGCAAGCGAGCCGAAGCCCTCGCCGCTGCACTCAAGGCGGTTATTCAATATTATGCTCGGCTGAAGCGTGCGCACCATGTTCACAAGCTCGCTCGCACGCCACTTTTCACCACGCATATCGTCATACGAAAAATCGAACCACATTATGTCTATCTTGCCGTAGTTGGTGCAAAGTTCGCGCACCTGAGCATGCATATAGTCAAGGTAGCGTTCAAAATCGCGGCCTTCGTTCGCGTATTCGGGCCTGTTGCGCATTGGATGCTGCCTGTCCCCATAATGCGGAAAGTCCTTGTGGTGCCAATCTATCAGCGAATAGTATAGCCCAACATGCAGCCCCTCAGCGCGGGCGGCATAGGTAAAATCCTTCACTATGTCCCGCCCAAGCTTTGTATCGGTGGACTTAAAACCGGTCGTTGCGGTATCAAAAAGGCAAAAGCCGTCGTGATGCTTCGCCGTGAGTATTATATATTTCATGCCGGCGCGTTTTGCTGCGCGCGCCCAGCAGACAGGATCATAGAACTTCGGATCAAATTCGTAAAAATAGCGCATATAGTCGGCTTCTTCCATTTGCTCCGTACTGCGCACCCATTCGCCGCGCGCCGGTATGGCATAAAGCCCCCAATGGATAAACATGCCGAAGCGCGCATCAAGGAACCATTTCATGCGGCATTCGTATTCATTGCGATCAAAGCTGTACATTTGTGTCTCCTTTCAGCATTCGCGCTATTTCTTCAACCTTATTTTGGTCTATCAGCTTGTAGCAGCCCTCTTTCGGTATTTCGCTGGTAGTGAAGCATATTCCGTTGCTGTTCGCGGCGGACATATCATGTGCTATCATATGTGCGCTCATATGGAGCTGCGTGCAGCCTGTGCGCTCCAGAATCAGGCGCAAGTTGTTCGCGCGTATGCCTGAACCCGGCAGAATCTCTATTCTTCCCGCCGCATAGCGGACCATTGCGGCTATCACGTCCGCCCCCTCCATGACCGTTGGCCGCTGCCCGCTTGTTAGCACGCGCGTAACGCCGGATTCTATCAATATGTCCAGCGCCGCACGCCAGTCCGGCGTAACATCTATTGCTCGGCTGAACACGCTTTGCTTGCCATAGCTTTTTGCCATTGCCGCAAATTCACCCGTACGCTTTGCATCCACCGTGCCGTTTTCATGCAGAAAGCCGAAAACTATGCCGTCCGTGCCATGCTCAAGCATAAGCCGCGCATCCTCCTTCATAACGGCATACTCCGTATCCGTATAGCAAAAGCCGCCTTCGCGCGGGCGCACCATTGCCATTATTTCAAGCGCGGGCGCGGCTTTCTTAACAGCGATAAGGCTGCCAAGCGTTGGTGTTAAGCCGCCGTGAAAAAGATCGCTGTTAAGCTCCACCCTGTTTGCCCCCGCGCGGTACGCAAGCATTGCGTCCTCCGCACTGCCGCAGCATATTTCAAATAGCGTCTGCAAGGTTTGTGTCCCCTTTTATGTGATGATATAGATATGATACTTTGCCGCCATGCGTTTTGTCAATTTGCGCTTACGTAGGCCAAAATAAAGCTTTGAATTGAATATAAAGCTTGCGGGCAGACCATTATCGGTCTGCCCGCTCAGAAAGGAGGTACAGGCGGAGGTAAAAATAATGCAAAACCCTCCGCCACCACTAATGAAAAGACTTATTCGGCCTTAACCATGCCGTCGCTCAGGTGCAGCACCTCGTCCGCCTCGGCGGCTATGCCAAGGTCGTGCGTAACTACTATTACGCAATATCCCTGCTCTCTGGCAAGCGTTTTAAGAATGTCTATTATGTTTTTCCCGTTTTCGGTATCAAGGTTACCGGTGGGTTCATCCGCAAGCAGCACCTTAGCGTCGCTTGCAAGGGCGCGCGCTATCGCCACGCGCTGCTGCTCTCCGCCGGAAAGCATATCAGGCAGGCGCTTGTAATACGTTTCGTCCAGCCCAACCGCGGCAAGCTTTTCCTTGGCAGTCTCCTTCGCCTTATGTGCAGATATTCCATGAAGCGTCATGGGGTACATAACGTTTTCAAGCACGGTCAGCAGCGGGAAAAGATTGAAGCTTTGGCATATCAACGCCACGTCGTCCATGCGGTATTTATCGCGGTTCAGCTCCGCCGTGGTCTTGCCGCCGAATTCAACCGCGCCGTCACTTGGCAGGTCAAGCCCGGCAAGCATTGACAGGAACGTGGTTTTGCCGCAGCCGCTTTTGCCTACTATTGCATAAAACTTGCCGCTTTCAAAGTTATATGTCACGCCGCGCACGGCATGGACGGTTTGGTATTTGCTCTTATAGGAATAATGCACTTCGTTTGCACTAAGTATTGCCATTTGTCATTTCCTCCTCCAATTATTGTTATTCTTTGTCCCGCAGTATGCTCATAACGTCTACGCGAACGCTCATCAGCGCGGCCGATGCTGCGCCCACAAGATAGCACGCCGCAACCAGTATAACAGCATCCGCGCTGAACCAATCCGCCCGCTTATACGGGATTATGAGCATTGCCACTATGCCAAGGCCGATGCCTATTGCGCACAGTATTATCTGCTCCACTATTGCCTTCATTGTGACTGCGGCACGGCTTTCACCAAGCAAGCGCATAACGGCGTACTCTTGCTTTCTGCCGCGCGCCGTAAGGAAGCAAAGCAGGAAGCCCATCAGCACCACCAGCGCATACAGGAACACATGCAATCCTTTAAGCAGCGCAATGTTCTTCTGTATCGGCGACACCGTCCCTATCATTATCCTGTCGTCCACGGCGGCGCGCACGCCGGTTGTGTTCACATTAAGCTGAAGGTCAACAAGCAGCTGCTTGAATTCATCTATTCTGTCGCACTGGCCTATTGTAAATGAAAGGTTACGCACGGTGAAATTGAATGTTTTGTCCCCTTCAAGCGCCCTGCGCATGGCCGCAAGCGGGCAATACGCATAATAATTCGAGCCATATATACTGCCGTACTGTATACCCGATGTAAGCGTATGCGTGCCTATTACCTTAAATGCTGCCACGACACGGGCCTTGTCGCCCGATTTATATGTCCCTTCCGGCCAAAGGCGGCGCAGTATCATCTGCACCTCGTCCCCAAGTGCAGCGCCGCTGTCCTCAGGTACTATGCAGACCATTTCTTCCCCGCGCAGTGCGTCCGCATCGTACCCATCCAGCCATGTTATCGACTCGCTCAAACGCGAAAGCAGCGAATCGGCATAAAGGTCGTTCACGCCATACATGTTTATGGTGCTGTAGCTTCCCCATTCAAGCTTTTTCAGCAGCGGGCCGGTTATCTGCTCGCATTGTTTTTCGTATGAGTAATCAACAAATGTGGGATCAGCATTGCATTGCTCCCTTATAGCCACATCCACAGGCATAACCGGGCAATACGAATACGCATAATATTCTTTAAGAAAGCCCGAATCGACTATCGCATCATAAATATCCAGCGGGATCTGAGGATCATCATATCCGCTGGCATTAACAAGCCAGCCGGACACCTCTATGGATTTATACGCGGCCTCCAGCTCCTCCTCCGAATCCGCAATAAGTCCGGGGTAGAGCAGCATGAATACCGATGTAACGGCGATAAGCAGCGCTATCAACGAATTGCCCAGCCATCTTCTGCGCATCATGCTCAGGTATAGGTTTAGACCCTTCATATACTATCCTCCTTACGGATAATAATATTCACTTTGCCTTAGGCTAACGCCTTTTCATTTTTGCGGATGCATATGCGCCCGCGATCACTCAACTTAACAAAAAACAGCCAAATGGTATCACGATAGTTTATATAGCGAAAATTCATGTTTATAATATCACACCAGACCGAATTTGTAAAATATATAATTTGATTTTGAGCGTTTTATTTTAGATGGACTTGTAAATAGCGCGCCGCATAGTCGCGAGCAGCAAATTTGGGATGCCGGTAGTACACGATCAAATGTGGTTTCAATCCACGCTCCCCTGCGAAGGGAGCGACACGAGGCCTGCACCAAGAGCGATGACGAGGGTCTGATTTCAATCCACATCCCATATGATTGGGATGACATACCATAGATTAGAAATTTCTTGAGCCAATCAGTATTTCATTCCCCGCTTCCAGCAAGAAGAGTGACATAGACAAAACGTCATCCCGTTCTTAATCAGATTCTCAGCAATGGTCGTTGCAAGAGCGTCCTGCGGGTTGGTTGCCGCAGCCTGTTTCTCTATTCTTCTTTCAGTATTCCCAGCATCCCGTTGTCTCCGGGATAGTTCTCCCTGAAGTGATCCACTTCGTCCATGAATATTGCTTTGGGTATTCCGTTCGGAAACGCCTCGCACACCGGCCTTCTTTGCTTGTTCGCGCCCATTGCTCTCTTGCATCTTCCGCACTGGGGAACTATCGCCCTGAGCGGAGCCGTCCACTGATTCTTTTCGTATGGGGAGAATACTTTCGTCATTTGTGTCAACCTCCAGCCTTCAAACGTGTCACTTTATTATATATCTTCAAGTGGATGAATGCACTACATAATTATATAGTATCCGCCATTTTTCTGCACCTCGCATGAACGTGAGCAATGCGGAAACACAAACGTTAGCTACATGATTATTAATTTCAATCCACGCTCCCCATGAGGGGGAGCGACTTTTACAGCCTGTGCCAGCAAAAAGGCATAGACCCTATTTCAATCCACGCTCCCCACGAGGGGGAGCGACCGCGTATGATGCTGTAAATCTCCTGCGGCTCGGATTTCAATCCACGCTCCCCACGAGGGGGAGCGACGAGACCGCATTGCTAAAGCAACAGCACGCGCTTGACATTTCAATCCACGCTCCCCACGAGGGGGAGCGACGCACCAAGCTGACCAACGGATAAGGAGGACACATATTTCAATCCACGCTCCCCACGAGGGGGAGCGACATGCCTTTGCAGGATAAAGCCAAGAATGACATCGTATTTCAATCCACGCTCCCCACGAGGGGGAGCGACGGGCGCAGGGCGATGGAAAAGATTTTGCGCAGCGAGATTTCAATCCACGCTCCCCACGAGGGGGAGCGACCGCAAGCGGGCGACATGCGTCCCAGACGCAAAAACATTTCAATCCACGCTCCCCACGAGGGGGAGCGACATGGATACATCTACCGCCACGCCATTGCGGCGGGTATTTCAATCCACGCTCCCCACGAGGGGGAGCGACATTTAATTCTCTAATAGTGTTCGTGCAGTTAGAAATTTCAATCCACGCTCCCCACGAGGGGGAGCGACTTCTCTGTATTAAAAATCAAATATTTATTTCTGTATTTCAATCCACGCTCCCCACGAGGGGGAGCGACGTTTTATCCAACTATTGCAAGTGCTTATGCAAAAATTTCAATCCACGCTCCCCACGAGGGGGAGCGACTATGATGTCCTGCGTTTCCGCGTCGCTCGGCAGATTTCAATCCACGCTCCCCACGAGGGGGAGCGACGACGTGCCCCATTTTGCCCTTGGCGAAGCTGTACCTATTTCAATCCACGCTCCCCACGAGGGGGAGCGACCTGCACCGCCCGTGGACATAAATGACCTCGCGGCGAATTTCAATCCACGCTCCCCACGAGGGGGAGCGACATGGGCGCGACTTCAGGGGACGATACATAGGCGATATTTCAATCCACGCTCCCCACGAGGGGGAGCGACGCATTGTTGTTATAGTATCGCCCAGTTCTGCCGCAGATTTCAATCCACGCTCCCCACGAGGGGGAGCGACGGCATGAATTTATATCTCTGCACGGATTATTTGCATATTTCAATCCACGCTCCCCACGAGGGGGAGCGACCATAGAAAGCACCCAATCTTGGCATGAGATGATTATTTCAATCCACGCTCCCCACGAGGGGGAGCGACACCAAAGCTGTGTTCAGCTCACTAAGCATAGGCATTTCAATCCACGCTCCCCACGAGGGGGAGCGACCAGTCTCGTACTCGCTGATGCTTGCTCCAATTTGGATTTCAATCCACGCTCCCCACGAGGGGGAGCGACCTCGACCTTAGTACATATCCCGTTATGCAATACGATTTCAATCCACGCTCCCCACGAGGGGGAGCGACTCGTGGCTGTGCTTTGCTTCGTAATATCTACGACCAATTTCAATCCACGCTCCCCACGAGGGGGAGCGACTAACGCCACCAAAGGAATAATTTGTAGGGTTATTAATTTCAATCCACGCTCCCCACGAGGGGGAGCGACACTATAAAACATCGAAAAAGTAAATAGGTTTTTATTTCAATCCACGCTCCCCACGAGGGGGAGCGACGGCGCGTTGTAACAGCAAGAGTGCTTAATGCTTTAATTTCAATCCACGCTCCCCACGAGGGGGAGCGACGGCTCAGCACAATCAGCTATTATTTTCTTACCGAATTTCAATCCACGCTCCCCACGAGGGGGAGCGACGACAAGCTTCTTGTCCACGTCCGCCTGTGCCTTGAATTTCAATCCACGCTCCCCACGAGGGGGAGCGACTTTACGATGTTTGCGTATCCCGCAGTATACTGCATATTTCAATCCACGCTCCCCACGAGGGGGAGCGACGTTTTACGGTGTGGGATATTGCCTTCTTCCCCACGGATTTCAATCCACGCTCCCCACGAGGGGGAGCGACCAGATAATCATAAGCGGGAATCAGTTTACGGTACGCATTTCAATCCACGCTCCCCACGAGGGGGAGCGACGTATTGCCAAGAGTGCGGGAGCCTGCATATACGCCATTTCAATCCACGCTCCCCACGAGGGGGAGCGACGCCCCCGTGAGCCGTTATGAGCTCTCGCTCGTGCAGATTTCAATCCACGCTCCCCACGAGGGGGAGCGACAAAGTACAAAGACCCCCCCGCCGTGGCCGTGCTATTTCAATCCACGCTCCCCACGAGGGGGAGCGACGCTGTCCATGCGGTGGCTTATGGCCGCCCGCAAGATATTTCAATCCACGCTCCCCACGAGGGGGAGCGACGAAAATCGCTGGCATACGCGGGCTGAAAGAACTGATTTCAATCCACGCTCCCCACGAGGGGGAGCGACTCTTTGGGGCTGGGTAAAATAACCAGATAAAGGGGATTTCAATCCACGCTCCCCACGAGGGGGAGCGACCACCATGTGGGGCTTGGCTGTCGGCAGTAAATGCATTTCAATCCACGCTCCCCACGAGGGGGAGCGACAGCTTGCCTTGCAAAATTACCACCAATAAGTTCTATTTCAATCCACGCTCCCCACGAGGGGGAGCGACCTGGGTAGCATACTTCTCACGCAGCACCTCAATGATTTCAATCCACGCTCCCCACGAGGGGGAGCGACGTCAACGTATTGCTTGTTGGCAGCATCAGTATCATCCATTTCAATCCACGCTCCCCACGAGGGGGAGCGACTATCGGCCAGTTGGGCAAAGAGATGGCCTTGGCGCATTTCAATCCACGCTCCCCACGAGGGGGAGCGACCGGTGGGTATGTTTATAGACGGGTTTGCACCATGGATTTCAATCCACGCTCCCCACGAGGGGGAGCGACCGCCATTGTCTTACTTATCAGGTCAACGCACCTATTTCAATCCACGCTCCCCACGAGGGGGAGCGACCATGAGCGCGGACGATATACGCGAGCTTGAGGACATATTTCAATCCACGCTCCCCACGAGGGGGAGCGACGCTACACCATGGCCGACTTGTGCGGCGGAACACCGGAAATTTCAATCCACGCTCCCCACGAGGGGGAGCGACCCGGTGATGCGCTCAAAGGCTTCCCTGCCCGATAGATTTCAATCCACGCTCCCCACGAGGGGGAGCGACGAAGCCGCGCAGAGCATGAAAGGCTCAATTTTGTATTTCAATCCACGCTCCCCACGAGGGGGAGCGACGTGCTATGCCCGATTGCGTATGGCGCGCGGGCGCATTATTTCAATCCACGCTCCCCACGAGGGGGAGCGACTTTTTCATGTCGTTTCCTCCTGTCTTTTTTACAATTTCAATCCACGCTCCCCACGAGGGGGAGCGACGCCGATGCTGAGTTTAGATGCCACGTCTGCGGGCGGATTTCAATCCACGCTCCCCACGAGGGGGAGCGACCATGTACGCAATTTTGACATGCATCGTCGGCAACAATAATTTCAATCCACGCTCCCCACGAGGGGGAGCGACCGCTTCGCCTGTCGATGCGTATCGCAGCATCGACATATTTCAATCCACGCTCCCCACGAGGGGGAGCGACCCGTTATGCAATACGGAATAAAGCCACCCTACTGATTTCAATCCACGCTCCCCACGAGGGGGAGCGACCATATTTAAGACCGAGGGCAAAAACATCGAATACATATTTCAATCCACGCTCCCCACGAGGGGGAGCGACGTGGCCGCGGCGGTTGGCAGAGAACTCAATGTATTTATTTCAATCCACGCTCCCCACGAGGGGGAGCGACTCAGCTTATCACTCAATCGACAACGTTGTACGCCATTTCAATCCACGCTCCCCACGAGGGGGAGCGACAGATGCCGTGACTTACACCCCGCAAACCCTGACCATTTCAATCCACGCTCCCCACGAGGGGGAGCGACGGTGATTGCAGTTAACCTTCGTCCCGCAAGCGCGGAATTTCAATCCACGCTCCCCACGAGGGGGAGCGACCAGCTACTCGTCACCACCCTATGGATATACAGTGATTTCAATCCACGCTCCCCACGAGGGGGAGCGACACAATGAGGGCTGGACTGTAAGGGTAACACGGCAATTTCAATCCACGCTCCCCACGAGGGGGAGCGACGGGCAAAAAATCCAAGTAGCTGCCGGATACCAAAATTTCAATCCACGCTCCCCACGAGGGGGAGCGACGAGCTTGCAAGCGTCGCAGAGTATAGGAGCATACATTTCAATCCACGCTCCCCACGAGGGGGAGCGACGCTGCACGGATTTTTTATAATCCCATCAAATCGTAATTTCAATCCACGCTCCCCACGAGGGGGAGCGACATTTCCCACGGCAGCAGCACAAAAGGTTTCCCGTATTTCAATCCACGCTCCCCACGAGGGGGAGCGACACGGACGATTTGCATGATTCGGGGCTATACGTTGCGATTTCAATCCACGCTCCCCACGAGGGGGAGCGACAACCTTGACAGCGGGGAGCGCTGCGATTGTGAAATGATTTCAATCCACGCTCCCCACGAGGGGGAGCGACCGCTGTTCACGCCGTTATACACAAGCTGCTCCTTTTCATTTCAATCCACGCTCCCCACGAGGGGGAGCGACAAAAATACAGCGAGGTTAAAGCTACTGGAATAAGAATTTCAATCCACGCTCCCCACGAGGGGGAGCGACCTTGTTTTTTGCGCTAAATTCCAGCTTGATAAACTTATTTCAATCCACGCTCCCCACGAGGGGGAGCGACTTAATCCCGCCGCGGGATGGCTCAGGCGGCACGCAATTTCAATCCACGCTCCCCACGAGGGGGAGCGACCAGCTTACCTCTAACCTCATTTCCCGGTTTTGGCAATTTCAATCCACGCTCCCCACGAGGGGGAGCGACTTGTCCTTATCGTGCAGGGAATCAAGGCGATAAGAATTTCAATCCACGCTCCCCACGAGGGGGAGCGACATTTCGCCTCCCGCCGCATCCATCACAAGATGGTATTTCAATCCACGCTCCCCACGAGGGGGAGCGACTATAAGTGCTGCCACCAGCACGCATAAGACGATATTTCAATCCACGCTCCCCACGAGGGGGAGCGACCGGCGCACACGCCATAGGCGTGGCGGGCATTGCCCATTTCAATCCACGCTCCCCACGAGGGGGAGCGACTTTGTGCATAAGGTGCTTTTCGGCCAGCCCGCAATATTTCAATCCACGCTCCCCACGAGGGGGAGCGACGACCACCGCGAGGCGGGCGAAGCAGCGGAGCACGAATTTCAATCCACGCTCCCCACGAGGGGGAGCGACAATTGCCTTTGCGCCATCTTACACGCTCTTTGAATTTCAATCCACGCTCCCCACGAGGGGGAGCGACCGCTTGGAGATGTATCTGTGCTTGATGTCTACATATTTCAATCCACGCTCCCCACGAGGGGGAGCGACGTTTCAGCGATATCCATTGATTCAGCCGCAGCCAGCGATTTCAATCCACGCTCCCCACGAGGGGGAGCGACAACATACCCCGGCGAATTATCCGACAGCGCATACATTTCAATCCACGCTCCCCACGAGGGGGAGCGACCCGCGGCGAAAACGTGAAGCTTATGCAGGCCGCATTATTTCAATCCACGCTCCCCACGAGGGGGAGCGACCATCAATACTGGGGGCAATTGTCCTTATCGCGCAGGATTTCAATCCACGCTCCCCACGAGGGGGAGCGACCCGCGCTGGGCATGGCGGGAGTAAGAGTATGGGCAAATTTCAATCCACGCTCCCCACGAGGGGGAGCGACAAAATGCCCGTGCGGAGCTTTTGCAACACATAATCATTTCAATCCACGCTCCCCACGAGGGGGAGCGACCTACACCTGCCGCGCGTATCTCGATTATTTTGCCATTTCAATCCACGCTCCCCACGAGGGGGAGCGACAAGCACAGCACAAGCCCCTATCAGAAATGACGGCGATTTCAATCCACGCTCCCCACGAGGGGGAGCGACCCGTGCTTCGTAGCCGCCTCCGCCGAGAGCACTTTATTTCAATCCACGCTCCCCACGAGGGGGAGCGACAACATACCCCGGCGAATTATCCGACAGCGCATACATTTCAATCCACGCTCCCCACGAGGGGGAGCGACCCGCGTATCGCAACACCACGCAGACCCTCGGTACATTTCAATCCACGCTCCCCACGAGGGGGAGCGACAGCGGAAAAGTGCATTTGTATGCAGCATTTCAGCGAATTTGCTGAATATTATCCATTGCGGCGCGGTGACGCGCGCTGTATCGCGCCGCAGGATTGCATTATTCAGGCTTTTTTCGGTGCGAAGAAGCGGTGTTTTTATGTACGCTTATGCTTCGCACTAAAGAATAAAGGTGTCCGTGGGTAAATATGAGCTTTTCGCGCCAAAGTGCTCTATCTTATTCTCGAAATTCTTTCCGAGGTAATAGAACCTTAGACTATCTTTCTCTTTATCCATTATAGCACACAATCGCGCTTTTAGCATACGGCATTGTGCGGAATCGAGCATACATTCAAACACCGAATTCTGCACGCGCTGACCGTAGTCTACGCATTGCTTGGTTATCTGGCGCAGCCTCCGCTTGCCGTCGGCATCTTCTGTATTAACATCATATGTTATCAGCACAAGCATTTTCGCTCCTCCATAGCATTATTTCCATAGAAACGGTGGATAGTCGTCCAAATCGCCGCGAAGATAACGTCCGAGCAGCTGCGCCTGAATATACGGTATCAGGCCCCATTTAAGCTTTTCACCAAGGTACGGATGCTTCAGTTCTTCCCTTTTCTTATCCTGCCAAGCCTTTATGAAGCTTCTTCTGCCCTCATCGGTAAGCAACACCGCGCCGCTGTCCTGCATCACAAAATCCGTCTTTTTCACCATGCGGTTGTTTATCAGCTTCAGCACAAATCTGTCCGCCATGCACGGCCGCAGTTCTTCCATCAAGTCAAGCGCAAGTGATTCCCGCCCCGGCCTGTCCCTGTGCAAAAAGCCAACGTATGGGTCAAGTCCGCTGCTTTCAAGCGCCGATGCACAATCGTGCGCAAGCAGGCTGTATGCAAAGGACAGCATTGCGTTCACCCGGTCAAGCGGAGGCCGTCTACTCCTTGAATTGAAGTAAAACACATCCTTCGCGTTGAGTATCATTTCGTCAAACGCGCCGAAGTATGTATTCGCGCCGTTGCCCTCTATCCCGCGCAGGCTTTCCATATTTTCCGCCGAAATCGCCTGCGGCAGGAGTGCCTTTATGCTCTGCGATGCCTCCGCCAGCTTCGTATCGTCAACGCGCATGCCGTGGTCTCTGCGCGTGCGCTCTATGCTCCACCTTGAGTTATACAGCTTTGCAAATATCATCGTCCGCGCAATTTTGCAGCTTGCGTGCATATCGTCCGCCGTTCTGTATTGAGTGCGCCGCAGCAGCACATTCCCGCTTATTTCGCCGGATACCCGCGCAAGGAACCGCCCGTTCGGCGTGCAGAGTGCGAACCCCACACCGCGCTTGGCGCATGCACCCATAAGCGCTGGTGATGCGCCGGCATATGAAAACGATACTATGCCCTGCAATGTGTGCAGCGGATATCTGGCAACCTCCTGCTTGTCCCGCATTGCAACCACGTTTTCACCTTCAAGCGACATGTATATGTCCTCCGAAAGCACATAAAACGTATTAAGGAACCTTTTCATGTGATCTCCTCCATCGCCGCCTTAATATATGCACCGACCGAGCGCTTTTTCATGAGCGAAGGCAAGCATAATTCATTCAGCGAACATGCCGCGCAGGACTTTGTCGGCTTTACCTTCGGCGTATAGCCGCGGCTATACATATCGTGCATTTCGGCTATCGCATCAAGCACCTCCTTGCGCAGTTCGTCCGTGAAGGTTATTTCCATGCGCCGCCTCGGCATGCCGTAAAACAATGCACCGCGCTCTATTTTACAGCACAGCATATGCTCAAGGCACATAGCCTGCGCGCAAAGCTGCAATGTGTCCCCCGTGTCCGTCCTGAATTCGCCGCGCTTGTATTCCACGGGATACGGCTGCCACAGCCCTTCTTTACCGCGCATTGGTACTCCGATGCTGCCTTTATGGAACTCCAATGCGTCACATTGACCGGATATGCCAAGCTCTGCCGAGTGCACATATACACCGCGCCGTATAATAACATCGCCGCGGCTTTCGTTAAATTCCGCGTCATGCACATGTTCGTGCATCAGTTCGCCGTCCACCGTGCGGTAGTTCTCCGCCCACAGCTTTTCTATGTGTATCAGCGCCCATTGCCTTCGGCAGAACCTGAAATGCTGTAGCCCCGATATCTGGAGGTAATCCTCCTCACGATAGCCGGTTATATTCTTATGCATTCAACGCCCGAGGGGAGCACTGCTTCATCAACCGAAACATTGTAATCCGAATACGCGCGCGGCGTATCCACTCCTTCTCTGCGCTCAGCCTTTACCAAATCGAAAAGCTTATATGCCGGCGCGTTGCCAAGCTCCGAATCATGCTTGAACACAATAAGTTCCCTTGTGGCCATTTTCCCGCGCGCAGCTGCATGGTCAACTTCAAACATATTCATTATCGCCTGCCACAGCAGTTCAAGATCCTCCTCAGAAAATCCGGTGGTCTTGCGTGCAAGGTTGGCAGAAACGTAGCCTTCCGCCCTATATAGCGCATAAGGAACAATATATTTGCGGCCCATTTCCGTGCCCTTCTTTTCGGCGTCCGCCTCCGTTGTTATGGCAACGCGGGTTATGGTCACTTCCTGCGGCATTATCGGGTCCACGCTTTTTGCAAAGCTCAGTTGTACGGGGCCGCGCACCTGGCCGCAGTTTAGCTTGTCCTTCACAAATGTTGTCATCACGGCGCCGAACGTGCGGATGTCATAGAAGTTTTTGCACATGAAGTCCCGTATTTCAAGGTCAAGGTTTTCTTTCTTTTTCTTCGCGTCCGCAACCTTTGCCGGTTCTATTCCAAGGTAGTCATATGCTTCGCGGTCGCTCCTGTTCAGCGGCACGTTATCCTTTATATATATGCGGTAGCCGCTTTCGCCTTCCTTTATCGTTTCCACATAGTTGCGTATTTTGCGCTTCAGGCAAACGTCCGTAACCAGCCCGTAACCGGTTTCCGGGTCTATGCGCGGCATGTTTCCGGAATCGGGGTCGCCGTTGGGGTTGCCGTTCTCCACGTCAAACAGTATCACGAAATCGTAGCGGTTCTTAATAGCTTCCATTGTTACCTGTCCTCCTTTTTAGTATAAAACCATTGTTTTTGATGATAATAGCCAAGATCGAACGAGCATTGTTCCTGCGATGTATGCTTTATCGGGTACGTTTCGTCAAATACATCTTTTAGTTTACCAACTTCCATGTCGAACCACCTTGCTCTATCTTTATTAAGTCTGTAGAGTTTGCGAAGATGGCTTTGATACAGCCCATTCAGCAGTTTGAATGTCCGTGCCGGAGTAGACATGGCGGAAATATAATATTTATCCACAATCGTGGCATTTATTTCCGGGTTGACCTCCTTCTGCACCTTTTCATAATAGGCAAACAGCCTTCCGAGCGTATATGGTATGTTTGTGCTTTGTTCATTAAGGCTCACCGTCAATACCTCCTTTGGACAGCCCTTATTTGTGTTTTTCAGATAATATGCCTTGATTATCGCCGCGCGGCCGCGGGTTATGTTCCGTTCGGCCCTTATGCGCAGCATTGCCCCGTTCAAAAGCGCCGCCGGGTACGCTGTGCCTGCGAATATCGCCCGCGCCGTGGACTTTGCAAGCACGGAGCTTGGTTTTTTATCCTGAGATTTCGGGTTCACGGTCTCGTTCAGCATGGCCCATATTGGCAAAGTATCGAATTTATCGAACTTGCTTTTAACTATCTCCATGCGCTCGTAATGCTCGTTCACGTTGCGTATAAAGCTGCCGAACTCATTGCGCAGGAAAAAGCTTACCGATAGCCGCGCTGCGTTCGGCGCAAGCCCGAGCACATAATACGGTCGTTTCGGGTCTATTTTCAGCTCATTGCAATACTTGCCTTCCGTTATTCGCTTTACCGCCGCGTAAAGGTCGGCGTCGCTCAGTCCGGTGTTGTTATCGTCCCCGAACATCCACATATTGGTCAGCCCGTTATACTGTTCCTCCGCTCCTTCAGCCCAGCATACAACGGTAGTATCGCCTATGCGGTGCACGTTTTCCTTATCGGACAGCAGATAATTCAGCGCAGATGTGTACGCAAACGCCGCGTACTTGCCGACAGGCGCATTGTAGTTCTGCTCCTTTCCGTATGAGCAGAATGCAGACGCGTTGAATGATACCAGCGCCGCGCCGCTCGACTGCGCATCCGCAACGCCTTTTATTGCCGGATGCGTTGGCATAATAACGTCCTCTTTACCGGTAACAAGGCACTGCATCCGTTCTCCGTCGCTATTGTCGTAATATCTCTGCCATGCGGCCTTTATTTTCGCATCCGCGGCAGCAAGGCGACCGTTTACATAGAACGTTACATTGCCACCTTTGTACAAATCATTCAGATTTTCGGCTATCAGCGGATGCTCGGCAGCCGACGTGGGCTCCCACCCATTAAAGAAGTTAAGTATCGCCCTTGCCGCTGCGGTATCTATACCGTCAAGCAGCTCACGGTGAAAGCCTTTGCATGCTTCAAAGCATTCCTTAGCGCGTTCAGGTTTACCCTTGCCGTCTATACCCAGCATATATGCGGAATTATCCCAAAGAAAATTCGACGCAATGCCGGAGGAACGTTTCACAGCCGCGGGCAATATTTTATCCATCGGCACAGATTGCGTCTTTTTGCCGGAAACCACTTCCTTAAACTGAGGAACGATGCCAAGCAGCGTGCCGTCCTCGTCAATCTCCAGCAGATAGCTTATCTTCACTGCGTTCCAGCCTTCGCGCGCTATTTTGCCCTGCTCCGCCAAATCTTCATATAATTTAGTCAGCGCCTGAAGTATCATGACTTCACCCCCTCGCTGCCTATCGGCGGAACGGTTATGACCCCGTCCTTCATGCTCGCCCTGAAGAACATCGGCCTGATTCCGTCATCGTTTGAATAATCCATATCCAGCAGCATCCAGCCAAGGTCTCTTTCGCCTTTCAGCTCATCGGGGCAAGACGGCATCTCCTCGCAAAGGCCAAACCGTGCAGGAAATTCACGCGTACCCAAATACGGCTGATGATAGCACTGGCCTTTCTCCGCGCGCCGCTTTATCATCTGCTGAAACTTTGCAGGATTATCGCTTGCGCTGGCCTGCTCGGTCATGTCGAAATGCGCCTCTATCACATAGTGCACATCCTTCAGCACCATTGACGCGCGCTGCTGAATGCTTTCGGGCGTTGCAATGTACGCTTCGCCGCTGCCTTTTTCCATTATTGTTTTAAGCTTGCGGCCGCTCACAACGTCCTTTACCTCGTTACGCCTTATATTTGTAAAGCGTATAGGCGCACACACATAGATTTTGTCTATGTGCCATCTCAGCCCCGGGTGCCACAGTATTGCTTCAACTATGCCCCGCGCTGCCGACGGAGTCATCACGTCGTAACTCACGCGCTCCGTTTTAAGCTCGGGCCTGCTGAAGCATGCATAGTTGCCCCATACTTCTATCCTTACAGACAAGATATCACTCCTTTCGCTGTTTATTATCGTTATGTTAACCATATATTACCATCGCCGTTGCGATTTGTCAACTTCATTTGTCTTTATGTTTTATTTCATTTGAATTTACGTTTGTATTCACACAGCATCCATGCTATACTGTGTTGTCGAGTTTTGCCTCGGGGATTGAAACATTTGTCTTTATGTTTTAGCAACAGGGTCAATGGCGCAAGTTTTTTCTTGCGCCATTGGCTTATATGATAAGATTTGCGTTGCTGCTCTCCTCTATCTTCAGCCCCATCTTTTCATCATAAATGCCCGTGTTTATCAGCACGGCGTTTTCATCGTCTATCATTTCTATGCAGCCCGAATAATAGAGCGTTTCAAACTGGTTTTCGTATATTGTCACTCCGTAGCGGCCCGCCTCCCTGAATAGCTTACGGGACTTTTCGCCGCTTCTCAGCCGCGCAATGCTCTCCACGCCTTTGCCAAGCGGTATGTATACCGTCCGCGTGTTCTGGTCAATTATGCGGAACTTCTCGGCAATCGTTTTGAACGGCATCATGCCGTAAACCTTGTCCTTTTCAAACGCCTCCACCACGCGCGCCTTGTCCGTCCCGTCGCCGAGATAAGCCCTGTATGTGTTGAAATACTTGCGCACAACCTCCGGCGAACCTATGTCCTCCTCCCCACGCATGGCGCTGTTAGCCGCAGATATGTTCATTTTCAGCATTCTCGGCGCGCGGTGTTCGCCCGTGAATACGGCAACTATGCTCTCCTCGCGGTTACGCTTGCCTTCGCGGTTGCATCGCCCCGCCGCCTGAAGTATGGAGTCAAGCCCGGCCATTTCCCTATATACCGTCGGGAAGTCTATGTCCACACCCGCCTCTATAAGCGACGTTGAAACAACCCTGCATACCTCGCCGTCCGTTAGCCTTTGCCTGATAATGTCTATGGTTTTTTGCCTGTGTTCGGGGTACATCAGCGTGGACAGGTGAAACCTGCCTTCATTGGGCAGCTTATTAAACACGGCCTGCGCCGCCTTGCGCGAATTGACTATGCATAGCACCTGCTCATGCCCGCCAAGCCGCGCCGCCAGCGCCACATCATCCAGCTCACCTGCCTGTTCAAATGTGACCCGTTTGAACTGCTCATATGTCCGCCTAACTTCCGGACATATCTCTTTTATGGCAATGTTTGGCGCGTATTTTACAATATAATCGTCCACCACCGGCTGTGTTGCCGTGCATAACACGGCGGTGGAGTTGAAATGCGCACACAGCGTGCTTATTGCCGCAACGCAAGGCAGCAGATTTTCGCTTGGCATCATCTGCGCTTCGTCAAATATAATTACGCTGTTTGTTATGTTGTGCAGCTTTCGGCATTTTGAGGAGCGGTTGGCATAAAACGATTCAAAGAACTGCACCGCCGTGGTCACCACCACCGGCGCATCCCAGTTTTCCGCCGCAAGCGCGCTTTTGTAGTCCGCCGAATCGAAGCTTTTATCTTCCTTATCGAATACTATACCGCTGTGATGCTCCAGCACGTTTTTATCATGCAGTATTCCCCTGAATACCTTGGCGTTTTGGTCTATTATGGAGGTGTATGGAATTACGTATATTATGCGCTGCATGTTATGTTTCACTGCATGCTTCAGCGCAAACGCGAGCGATGCCGTGGTTTTGCCGCTGCCGGTTGGTGCGCTCAGCGTATATATTCCCCTTGGATCTTCGCCCGCAGCAAGACATGCAGAAAGTATTTCCCAGCGTTTTTTGTTCAGCTCACTCTGCGGGTTAGCCCACGGAGCAATATACTTTTCAAAATATGCCAACAGCGTTGCCATATCATCGTATTCTTCGCGTGCCACCCTCCCGCCGGACATGAAGTTTTCCGTATCCAAATAGTCCGCGTCAACAAGGCATGAGTACAGCATTCTTATCCATACGGATTCATAGAACCTGTCCCCGTTAAAATTCGGCCTTTGTGGGGCTGTTATCGGCCTATCCATGCCGCGCGGCTCTTCTATGCCGCCGTTTTGTGCCTTTTTCATTCGGCCGCAGAATGTGCCGCCCTCCGACGTGTCCATTTTAGCATTACCCACGTCCGGTAATCCGCCGTGATGCCCCGCAATGCATATCGCTTCGTGCACGGCGTTAGCCCTGAAGCATTCAAATGCGCCCGCCGTTGAATGGTCAACTGCCGGCCCGCCACGCAGCCTTCGCTGAAAGCCCTGAGTGTTTTTGCCGTCGTCATGCCGCATCGCTTCAAGCTTGGCGTGTTCTTCCGCGCCAAACTGCGCCGCAAACTTTGCGCACAGTTCCGCCGTGCCGCGCTCATGTTCATCAACCGTTTGTTCTCTTCCGTCTTCCGCAATATGCGCCAAAAATACCGTTTCATCCATATGCTGTTATCTCCCGGCCTATGCGGCCATGCTCCGCTTGTTCAACTGTGCCTTAGAGTTCAAATACTGTGCCTGTGTTATATTGTTATTATATCAACATTATTTATTGTTGGCAATGCCAATCTTTATTATATTCCCGCCATTTTGATAAATTCTGATATTTATTTTGCCAATGTTATACGGACGTAATTGGGCAAATATAATAAAAATCCCCCCCGCATAGCTGGGGGGATCTTTATTTGGTGCCGGAAGTGGGACTCGTTCGGCGATACTGGGGCAGTATCGCCGCCAGCCCGGGGAACTCAAAAAGTATTCACTGGATACTTTTTGCCCTTCGGGACGTTCCCTTCGAGTCCCGCTTATCTCTTATCAACATCAAAAAAAAGAGTCCGTGGCTGAACACGAACTCCGTATCTGGTGCAGCAAGGCAATCCAAATCCGAACCGTTTTTGTCGCTGATAGCTTCCTGC
>ERZ827168.1254-NODE-1254-length-35813-cov-11.788719_pt1 | contig 35813 bp, 59 predicted proteins | sample MGYA00519868_ERZ827168 | MGnify/ENA primary metagenome ERZ827168 (study PRJEB31778, sample SAMEA3449271) | human gut metagenome | biome: human gut; feature: human-associated habitat; material: faeces | place: United Kingdom | collected 2010/2012 ...
CTATAGGTATTGTTCTTGGCGCTATAGGAGCTTTTCTTGCTGGCGTATTAGATGGATATAAACCTCAATGCTTACACAAAAGAGTATAAAATAATTAGAATTTAGGATATATATCGAGTTTTAGGTCCGATTCACTTCTTATCTTTGTTTTTGTATATAGGACCTTTTCTATAAACTCATTTAAGAAGATATTTCTATCAACGACATCTAGCTTGTAATATTCTTTTATTCCTTTTTCTACTTTAGGAATAGCCTCTCTTAATTTTTCCATTTTTAAATGCTCGTTGTTTTCGTTTATTTCTAATTTTTTATTTTTTAATTTTTCTAAATTAGATAATATTATAGATGATCTTTCTATATAAACTTTTTTGTCATATATCCCATCTTCTAGGAAATCTCTTAATTTATTTAATTTCTTTTCTTCTTTAATAATTTGGTTATCAATTATTTCAAGTTGATTATTAATGTTATCTAATACCGTATTTTCATTTTTAGTATAGTTATTTAAAATCTGCTTTCTTTGTTTAACAATTTCTTTTAGTGATTCGATGATCATATCTTCAACATCTTCTAGATTATTAGAAACTGTTCCACATTCTTTGTTGGTGCTACACCATACCAGGTCTTTAGCTTTATAATATTTTGGATTTAATCCACTACCTCTAGGCGAATAATAAACATTTTGGCCACCCTCTCTTCTGGCCATTACTTTGCCACAGACAGAACATCTTAATATTCCAGATAGGGGATTCTTCATACTTAAATCTAGAGGCACATATTTAGTAGATGATTGTTTTAATAGTTCTTGTACTTTTTCAAAATCTTCCTCACTTATTATTGCCTCATGTAATCCATCACAAATTAAATATTCGTTCTCTTTATTTCTTTTAGTTTTAGTTTTTATTTGTGAGTCCTCTATAATCTTTATTTGTTGCCTTTCTTGCCATTTAACCTTGCCAATGTATGTTTTATTATGCAACATCTCTCTAATGCCATTTTTTCGCCATTTACAGCCATTAGGTGAGGGGATTCCTAACTTATTTAATTCTGTAGCAATAGCAAATGTTCCTTTTCCCTCTAAACACATTTTGAATATGTCTTTTACAATTTCAGCCTGTTCTGGTACGATTCTTAATGAATATCCTTTTTGACCTTTTAATTTATATCTTTCATATCCAAATGCAGCTCGACTATATGGGACTTTTCCCTCCATGACACTATCTTTTCTTCCCTCGGTTAATCTCTTCTTAATACCTAAATATTCTTTTCTAGAATAAGCTAATTTATCTATTAGATATTCTTCATCTGCAGGGAATTGTAAATTATATTCTTTCTCTGGTGTCATAATTAAAGTGTTAGTATATTTAAAAGTTTTTATGATCTTATCTTGATCACCTAAATCACCACGAGTTAATCTTTGTACATCGATAACCCATACACCTTTTACTTTTGGATGTTCTATTAATTTAAGGACCACTTTAATACTATTTCTTTCAGCAATAGAATCACCACTAACAACTTCGGGTATTATATAATCTTCATTAACCTTTATTCCCATAGAAGTAGCTAATGTTATCAATCTTTTTTGGTGTCTTTCTAATGTCTTATATTCTTTGTTTTCTTTTTCGTATTCTATATCTTCACGAGATTTTCTCAAATAAAATAAATATATCTCATTATTTAAATCATTATTAATTTTTTCTAATATTGTGTTATAGTCAATTACATCGTAAAATTCTTCCATAAATTCACTCTCTTTCTAGCATATTTTCTTGCAATATGGTATAATGAGAGTACAGAAAAAGAATTGCTGTGGTAGGTAATTTTATTTTCTGTACTCGGTCCTCGTTGTTGCACCAACGGGGACTTTTTTTGTTTAAAATTGCACTTTTAAACATTTTTTAGTTAAAAATTAACATTTCAAGCACATAAATTAACATTTCAAGGCATTTTGACTTAATTATTGGTAATTATTGGTATAATAAAATGTTTAATTTATAATAAGGCCCCGAGAGGGGGAATGGTTAATGAACATTAATAAATTATACAAAATATTAAACAAAAAAGATGTAAGCATTCAATATTATGTTATTTTTATAGAATATTTCTTTTAAGGAATATTCTTTATTTATCTTTCATAATAAAGTTTTTATTTATTTTTGCAAATTCAATTAGTTTATTAAAGTTTTCTTCAGTAAGATCTTCATTTTCATCTAATAAGCCTTTTCTTTTCAATACATCTTTTAATAATTGAATTTCCTGCTCTTTAGATAATTTTATTTCCTGTTTTTCTTTGGTTTGTATATCACTACCAATAAGTTCAGGTAATTTTACAAACAATGTTTCTTCTAATATTACTAAATTATCTATACTTGGTGAATTTTCGCCAGCCTCCCATCTTGCAATAGATGCTTGAGTAATTGGCTTTAGTTTTTTATCATCAGGTAAATCTCTATTATATATATCGCATACTCTAATTGTTTGTCTTGCTAATTCACTTTGGGACCATCCTCTAATTTCCCTTAAATATTTTAAATTTTTGGCAAAATAATTATTCATGAACTACCTCCAATCTATACATATTATAATATTTATTTTACACAAAAACAAGTTTTTTATGAAAATTTGCATAAAATATATTGACTTATGAAAATATGTATAGTATTATGGGATTGTAGGAGGTGATACGATGATAGACAAAATAGAGTATCTAAAAAAGAATATAGCTAAAGAATTAAGAAAATTAAGAGCAGAATATGGTAAATCACAAACTGATGTAGTAGATGGAATCAACGAGAAAAACAAGAAAAAGGTAATAAATATTGGAACTCTGGTAAGATATGAAAAAGGATCAGTTACTCAAAATTTAGATAAGCTAGTTATTATATTAGATTATTACAATTTAGATGTTTATTATTTTTTTAAACTAATCTATGAAAATATGTATAGAAATGATATTGAGAATTAGGAGGATGTAAATGTTAGTTCAAACATTAAAGTTTGATAAAGGCATTGTAAACATACATGATGACTACATCCCAAAAGATCAAAAAGAAAAAAAGAAAAAATTAAAATCAATGTATGATACCTTTAATCTTTTACATAGAAATTGTAAACAAAAAGGAATAAATATTGATGATTGGTTTTATACACCAGAAGAATTAGAAGAATTAAAAAAAAGTAATGAGTATGAATTCATTACATAAAAGAAAGAGGCGAACTTATGAAAAATAAAAAAATAAAAAAGAGAAAAATTAAATGGGGGAATATTGGTCTATTAGTAGTATTGCTAATCTGTATCGGTTTAGTAGCACATGACATTTATATGATTGCAATTCAACCTTGGATTAATGGAAAAATGGCAGGATGGACCTGGTTTGGATTTGGAACATTTATTTTAGCAATCTTTGTTGGAGGTACTATCATTGAATATTTTATTGATGAGATTAACAAGAAATAAAAAAAGATTTATAAGTTATAGAGAAACTCATAAATCAAATTGTAAATCTACCATAAATTTACTCCTTAATTATAGCATTTAAGCGAGTAAATGTCAAATGGCTAATTAAGGAGGCGATGCATATTAAAAAATTAAAAAATTATTTCTCTCACGATTTTAATGCGAGAAATGATATTAAATTAAAAAAGTTAAATATGGAATTAGGTATGAATGGCATCGGCCTTTATTGGTGCATAGTTGAATGCCTCTACGAGAATAATGGTTATTTAGATTTAGATCAATTAGATTTATTAGCTTATGAACTTCGAGTAGAAAAAAAATTAATTGAAAAATTAATTAATGACTTTGATTTATTTAAAACAAATAAAAATCGTTTTTATTCTAAAAGTGTATTACAGCGATTAGAAAAGATAAACGAGATATCAAAGAAAAACAAGGAAAATGTTAGGAAAAGATGGGAAAAAGAAAAGCAAAAAAAGGAAGAACGAACGAATAACGATGGTGATACGACCGTATTACAATCGAACTACAAAGAAAAAGAAAAGAAAATAAAAGAAAATAAAAATAAAATAAAAGAAAATATTATTATAACAACTACTAACATTTATGAATATATAGAGAGTAATTTTGGACGACCCTTATCACCAGTAGAATATGAGAAAATTAATTCTTGGTTGTCGTTATATAAACAAGAAATAATAGAACATGCTGTCAAAATTGCTGTTATGAATTCTAAAAAAACATTTAACTATGTTGAGGGCATTTTAAAAACTTGGAAAGGAAAGAACTTTGAAACATTGGATCAAATAAAAGAAGAACAATTACAATTTGAAAAAATGAAATATCATCAAGAACAACGGAATAAAGAGCCAGTAGATGTTTTTGATTATGATTGGCTCAATGATCCAGATTTTGAAGAATAAAGAGGTCGATGATGAAGAAGTTAAAAGAAAATATAGATTTATTTAAATTAAGCAAATTACAGCTTATTCGTAAAATCAATACACTTGAATTAAATATAAGTGTTTTGGAAGATACCATAAAAGAAGAACTTTATAAAACTTTTATGGATAAATTAAAAGAGCCGCAAGAACTTAATAGAGTTAAAAAAGAAAATTCTAATTTGAGAAAAAAGAATAAAGTTTTGAAACAACTATTAAAAGGCGAAAAATAAAACCTACCACAGTAATAACAAATAGAAAAAGAAGAGAGGAAAATAAAATGAAAATAGATAAAATTGAAATTAATAAAATTGACAATGAGGGAAAAGTAAAGGCTTATGTAAGTTTTGTAATCAATGACTGCTTTGCAGTGCATGATGCAAGAATTATAGAGGGTAACAATGGTTTATTTGTTGCGATGCCAAGTCGTAAAACAACAAATGGATTTAAAGATGTTTGTCATCCAATTACAACTGATTTTAGAAAAGAAATAGATCGTTTAATTATTGATGAATATAACAAATAAAGAGTTTAATCTACTATTCCATCATGTTGTGGAATAGTAGGTTTGATAACCTACTATTTTTTTGGAGGTGTGCTAATGGAAAAAGGGGTAATGTTTTCAATACATCCACATTGGTTAGAAATGATTTTTAATGAAGAAAAAGGATTAGAATTTAGAAATAAAATTATTTCTAGCATTAAGCCAGAAACAAAAATTTATTTTTATGAAACAAAGAAAAATAATGGAGCTGGTAAAGTTGTAGGCGATGCTGTAATTATTGATGTTACAAAGATAGAGGCATCAAGAAAACCTTTATATCAACAATGCTTTAATTACATAGGGTATTCTAATCAAGAATATGCTATTAGATTTATTGCAGTTAGAAAATATAAAGAGCCAATGGAAATATCACAATTTGAATATTTAAATGGTAACACAATGAAATATCCGCCACAAAGTATGGTTAATGTTAGGAGGAAAAATTAATGTTTAAAGATATTAGAGAGGGAATAGCTAATGCAATTACATCAGACATATTCCCAGTAGGATTAATTGTTGGAATGCTTTGCTTTTTACTTGGAATAATATGCGGATATGCTACAAGTGAAGATATTAAAATGCAGCAATGCGATGAAATGAGTATAACAGAATCTTTGAAATATCCATACTGCAGAGATTATTTAGAGAGAGCATTGGAAGAGATGGCCAATGAATAATGAAGAAAAAGATTTAAAGGAACAATCAAATAGCAATCAAATAGATTTATCGGCTATTAATGAAACATTCAAAAAAACTATAGAAATGGTAAAACCTATAATTGAAACATTAGCAAAGACAATTAGAGAAATATGGGAAAAAATAGATGGTAAAACTCTTTTGATATATGTTAGAGCAGCTAAAGAGGCTGAATACAAATACATAAAAAAAGGTAAAAGATATGTAAAAGTTAGGAGGAAAAATAGTGAAGATATTAGCAGAGCATTTTCACGAAAAGTCAAACATTATAAGAAACAAATACAACGATCTTTATCATCTAAATGAAACGATTGAATATATCTATCACGACCTTTATGTAACAGATTGGTCCTTATTCAAAAGATATAGAGATTTAGATACTTATCTTTCAAATGAAAATAAAGCAATATTAAGTTCTAAAAATGGTGATTCATTTGAAGATTTAATCGCATTTATAGAAAAATTAGAAAGCAAAAGAGTTAATAAATATAGAGATTTAAAGTGAGGTGAAAATATGGCAAAAAAATATAACAGTAATTGGAATGCTAAAAAGTTAGTTGTAAGTTTTAATCAAAAACAATGGCGACAAGATTTTGCATCGTTTGTTCAAGAAAAAAAGTTTTGGGGTATTACAAGGGTTAGTAGAGCTAAAGCAATAAGCACCAATCCGATGGATAAAGGTATTAAAATATTTGAAGTTTATGATCAACATGGTGGAAATGTATCTATAACATTTAGAAATGATAATGAAATTATTAGCACTTCTCATAGCGATTTAGTAAAGCAATATTTTGCAGAAAGGGGCATGTAGTGTGGTTAAAAGTAGATTAACAGATTTAAATCTTCATTTATTTGAACAATTAGAAAGATTAAACGATGAAGAATTAAAAGGTGAAAAATTAGAACAAGAAATAAATAGATCTAAAGCTATTACAGATGTTGCACAAACAATTATAAACAATGGAAGTTTAGCATTAAAAGCTGCAGAACTTGCTAACGAATATGGAATAACTTCTAGAGAATTTCCAAAGATGTTAATTGGCGATGGTAAAAGCGAAAATGAAAAATAAAAAGATTTATACAGAAGAACATTTAAAGTTTATTAGAGATAATGCAAAAGGTAAATATAACAAGGAATTAACTGAATTGGTAAATAAACATTTTGGTACTAATTTCACGATAACACAAATTGATGGAATAAAACAAAGAAATAAAATATCAAGTGGTCTTACAGGATATTTTCCTAAAGGAAATGTTCCAGCAAATAAAGGAACTAAAGGTGTATATAATGTCGGTGGTAATAAAACTTCTTTTAAAAAAGGTAATATTCCACCGAATCGTGTACCTATAGGAACGGAAAAGTGGAAAAAGTACGGAAGTGGTAGCGATGATAAATATTTATTTGTAAAAATCCAAGATGGTCATTTAAATAAAAATTGGAAAGCAAAACACATAATCGTTTATGAAGAGCATTATGGACCTATTCCAGAGAAACACAAAGTTATGTTTGCTGATGGTGATAGAACTAATTTTAATATTGATAATTTAATCCTGGTGTCATATCAAGAACAATTTATTATGAATCAAAGAAAGCTAGTAAAAAAAGATAAGGAATTGACAAAAACAGGGCATCTTATAGCAAAGGTTATTGATAAGCAAAATAAGTTAAGGAAAAAGTAAATGGATTATGAACAAGAATATTATGATCTTCTGTTTAAATATAAGCAATTAGAAAGTAAAAATAGAATTTTAGAAGATGAATTAATTGCTTTTAAATCAAAAAAAGGATATTTGGCTATTGCTATTACTTATGTTGAAAAAATAAAAGATATTAACAAAATTTTAAATAAAATCTATGTATTTAATAAAAAAGTTTTAGAAAAAGAAAAATTAAATAATGCAAAAGAAAATGCAGAAGAAATTTTAAGAATAATGGAGGTAGAAAAATAATGTTATTTGGCAAGAGAAAAAAATTAGTGCAAGAAATCGAAGATTTAAAAAGCATAAAAGAAAAACAAAGTAAAGAAAATTATTTATTAAAAAAAGAAAATGATAGTCAAAAGATAGAAATAAAAAATCAAACTGATTCAATAGAAAAACAAAAAAAGATAATTGAAAAACAAAAAAGTGAAATCGATTCGTATAATCAATTATGCCATTCTTTAACAGTAGAAAATAGAAAATTGTGTGATGCTAACAGTAAATTAAAAAAGAAAAAAAGAGAATTACAGGGCTCAAAAGGTGGTCTTAAAGCTGAAAATAACAAACTAAAAGAGATGGTCAAAGATCTAACAATAAAACTAGAAGAATCTATGACAGACAAATATTTAGTTAAAAGAATTCCTAGCGGTAGAAAACCTAAAGGCCCAGCTATTAAATTAAGAAGTTATAGCAAACAAAGTCAAATCATTAAAAATATTCATAAAGATTAATTTATTGGAGGTATTAGATGGAAGAGAAACAAAGAATCCAGTTATTAGCAGATCAATTACAATCTTTTTTAGCAATAGCAGATAGTTTTGTAGAAAATCTAACAGATGAAGATTATGAACTTTTAGAAAATGCTAAAAGTACATTAAAAGCAAATATAAATATAAAACATAGTGCTGCCACATTAGCTGCAGCATTCGGTATAGAACAAGACACGATAGATGAAGAATATAAAATCAAGTCATTAGAGGCCATTACAGCATTGTTTAATACAAGAAAGTCTTATCGTAAGGCTCTTATAGAAAAAGTCGAAAATGATAGAAAAAAAGCACAAAATAAACAAGAATTAATGCAAGCATTGGGTTTTATAGATTAAAAGGTTTATCAAATGGAAAAAATTATAGAATCTGGAACACCAGGATATGGATATAAGATTTTAACCGTTCTGGATGGGAAAATGCATTATAAATGTGATCCAAACTTAAATATTAAATGTGATCATAAAAATTGTTCTTATGAACATACTGGCCCATGTGAATTTACATCTAAAAAAGAATGTGCATTGTTAATACCGCTAAAGAAAGGAAAAACACATGAAAAGAAATAGTGTAAAAGTGGATGTAGAAGTAGATACAACAGAATTAAAAGATGCAATTACATTAATTAGAAGATTAAAGTATGAAGTTGTGGAATTAAGAAAGCAAGGATTATCTCGCAGAGTAATAAATAAAATTATACTTAAAACATCAAGAAAAATAGCAAAAAGTATCAAAGATAAAAAATAAGGTTTAAACCCTTATAAATACTAGAAAAAATTAAGGTTTAGTAGGTGCAATATAATATTATGGTTATCTTGCACGATTATTTGAAGAAAAGAGGCGAATTTATGGACCAATATTTATGGGTTATTGAGTTGTTAGTTTTATATTCTGGAATATTAACAATTAAATATTTTAAGTTAAGAAAATTAAATAAAATAAATTATTCTAATTATCAAAATTGTTTGAGAGCATTAGCTGATACAGATCCAAAACTTGCAAATTATTTGAAAGGTAAAGGACAATAATTATGAATCTTAAAAGAATTTTAGAAGAATTAGAATTTATAGAAAATTCTGCAGCAAAAGATAATTACATTGCTGGAGCTATTCACAATCATGCAACTAATATAAGAAACTATTTATTATCACAAGATAAAGATTTAACGAATGCTTTATTAGTGGCTACAGATAGAATGGAAACATTATTAAAAATAGAAAAATCTATTGAAGAATTGAAAAATAAACCTATCAGATCGGAGGGCAAAGATGAGAGTTAATGATATTAGATTTGGGGATATAGTTACTTATAGATCAGGAAGAATTAATAATGTTAATAATCCAGATAGATATCATCAATATTTCAATAATAATTTTGAAAATATAACTAAAGGAATGGATTTTGACATTATAAGAATTCAAAGATATGTAAAAATATTAGGTTTTTATAAATTAAAAACTATTTATAGGAGGTATTAATATGATGCCAGGTATTTTAGGTAGTACAGCAAAAATATACATCCAGGATGATGCATCTGGTGAAATGATGGAATTAGGACAAACTCAAAAAATAGAGTTAGATGAGGTCCAACAAGAATATGAAACTTTTGATACTAAAAAAATAATGAATGTATCTCATGAGGTATCAATATCTTATAAACCTAAAAAGATAAGTAAAAAAAGATTTATAAAACTTCTTATGGCTAGAAAGATTCAAAGAAATGCTGCTAATGAATTAGTGAAAGTATTTCTTGAAAGAAGAGGATATTATTCATATTTAGATTTAGTATTGTTTGATGGAGGTTTGTTATGAAAGTAATAAGATGTGATATGTGTGGAAAAGAATCATCAATGAGTATGCATCAAAGTTATATAGATTTAAAACCTATAGATTTATGTAGTGAATGTCATAAAAGATATGGAAAAGCAAAAGAAGAGTTTGATATTGAAGATAGAAAATTAACAATAGAATATGAAAAGAAAAGACAACAAACATATTCAACAATTATAAAAAAACATGGTTTAAAAGATCTTAATGAATAGAAAGAGGGTGCAATTATGACAAAGGAAGAAATAAGAAAAAAACTTGATGAGTGGATAAATCAGCAAAGATTGGATGAATATGCAAAGAAAACATTAACTGATTATAGACATGGTGTTGAATTATTTATCGAATGGATAGCAGAAGATCCATTTATTATTGATAAGAATTTAACATTAGATTATAAAGATTATTTAGCAGAAAAATTTGCATTAAATTCTAGAAATAAATACATTGTAGAAATTAACAAGTTTTTAAAATATTGTAAATATGATGATTGCACCTTAAAAAAGTTTAAAACACAAAGAAAAACATCTATAGATGATCCTATATGGGATCAAGAACATAAAAGAATGTTACGATGGGCGAAAAAGCTAGATATGGAAGATATGTATTACATATTAGAAATATTTGCTTTTACAGGATGCAGAGTATATGAATTAAAATTCTTTACAGTTGAATCATTAGACAGCAACTATATTAAAAAAGTATTTAATAAAGGAAAAGAAAGAACAATTATTTTAAGAAATGATCTTAAACGAGAACTTAAAAATTATTGTAAACGAAAAGGAATAACTACAGGATATATTTTTGTAAGTCCTGTTAAGCCTGGTCAAATGTTAAATAGTAGTACGATATGGCGAAGATTAAAGAAGATAGCTAAAGCAGCAAAAATAAATCCAGATAAAATACATCCTCATGCATGGCGACATTTATTTGCAAAGAAAGCTAAAGAGGCTGGTATTGATCTAGATGAATTACAAGATATTTTCGGGCACTCTGATATTAAAACAACTGCAATATATACAATGACATCTAATAGAGAGAAAAAAGCGAAGATGGAAAAAATATCGTATGGAAAGGGTCAAGATGAATAAAGAAGAAATTGAAAATAGAATTATTATTTGTGAAGAAAGAGCAAAAGGTTATAGAGAAGTTGGAAAAAACTTTATAGCTGATAAATATGAAAATGAAAAATATAAATGGGAAAAATTATTAAGTGATTTAGAATTATTAAACGAAAGAAAAATAGAAGAATTATTAGATTATAAAAGAGGCTTTTTAAAATTAAAAGATAAACTTAATAAAATAGAACATTTTATAGATTCACATGCTACAGATTTTGATGATGGCAGATGGAATTTAGAATTAACAGAAATTGAGTTATTAGAATTACAAAAAATAATAAAAGAGGTGTAAAATGCAAAAAAATAAAATAGAAATACCAGAAATAAAAATTTCAGTATTAGAAAAACATATATGGGTATCTTCAAGTGAATATTATGAATTATTAACAATCAAAGGTAGATATGAAGAACTAAAAGAAATGATTGATAAAATACATTCGATGTCAACACCTAACGAAGTAAAAAATATATTTAGCTCATTATTCAAGAAGAAAGAAAATTAGAAGAAATTCATTTAAAAAAATAACAAAAAGTATCAATGATAAAAAATAAGGTTTAAACCTTTATAAATACTAGAAAAAATTAAGATTTAATAGGTGCAATATAACATTGGGGTTATCTTGCATCGAATAATAGATATAAAAGAGGTGTTAGATGAAACAAGTAAAAGCATTTATTTCAAAATGTTATAACAAAGAGAATGATATTCCTTATTGTTGGTATAACCGCAATAAATTAGTGGATGAAAACGATTTAAAAAGTTTACAAAAATATTTAAATAATAGAAAAGAAGTTGAATATTTATTAGTCGTTAGTGGAATAGAGGAAACAAGGCCACAAAGAACTTGGTGTACATTGCCAGAATTCTTTAGGCCTTGCAGTATGTTTAATTTTTATGTTGAATCTATCCAACATAATACTTTTATATTTGCAATTTCAAAAAGCAATCCAGAATGGATGGAATATGAAGAAAAAGATATTTTAAATTTAAAAAATATGTTTCCAAATAAAGCAACGATTTATTTATTAAAAAAAGAGGTGCAAAATGACTAAACTAATAAAAAATTGGGAAGAATTAGCAAAAGTACCTCCAACTGATAAATTGAAAATAGAAGTTGATGATGATATGTGTTGCGGTTGGATAAAACCTATAGATGATAGTATAGAGATTGAATATGGTAAAAATTATCATTATTTATCTACTCATACTTTTTATGGCAGTCAATATAAATATTCTACTAAATTATTACAGGAATGTGGTTTTGATATAGAAATAGATAATTGGGATAAAGGAAATGAAAAAATGATAGGCGGTAATTTAGATTGTAGTATGTATGGTGTATTTAATGGTGAGCCAATGATACCTAGTTATAATAGAGAAGAACGAAGAAAATATATAAGAAAATATAAAAATCATAAAGAGGCAAGCTATTGCAATTATTGTAAAGCTAAAACTTTAAAAATAACTGATGATAATTGTGAAATAGTTTGTGAATTATGTGGAAGAAAACAGGAGGAACAAAAAGAGGTGAAAAAATGAAAGAAGAATTTATAAATTTATTAAAATCTACTAAACGAGATGGGATAGAACAATTAATTAATTGGTTAGAAAATGAAACAGACTTTTTTACTGCTCCAGCGAGTTCAAAATATCATCTATGTAAAGAAAATGGACTTTTGGAACACAGTTTAAATGTTTTTAGACAATTAATAGAAGAAACATCGGGAATGGGATTTGATCCTCGAACAATTATTATAATTTCACTGTTGCATGATTTATGCAAAGTTAATAATTATAAAATAGATTATAAAAATCAAAAAAATAAAGATGGTATTTGGGAACAAGTACAATATTATAAAGCTGATGATATTTTCCCTATAGGTCATGGCGATAAATCGATTATTTTAGCTCAAAAATTTATTGATCTTACTGATGAAGAAATATTAGCTGTAAGGTGGCACATGGGTGGTTTTGAATCTAAAGAGAATTATTCAAGTGTAAGTAAAGTATTTAATAAATCAAAATTAGCATTATTATTACATACTGCTGATTTAAAAGCTACTTATATTTTAGAAAATCAATAGAGGTGAAAAATGAAAAAAATAGTATATATCTGTGATTGTTGCAAAAAAGAAACAAATGAAAATAATTATTTTATTGATATTTATCAAAATGCTGATAGATTAGGAAGATTAACTACTCGAGGTGCTGAAAACAACATGAGTCTAAATCATAATAAAATTTTTGGAAGAGAATCTACTTATTGTCAAGAATGTATAGATAAAATAAAAGAATTTATAAGAAAAGGGGCGAAATTATGAAATGTGCAAATTGTAAATGTGATATTATAGGGGAAACATACTTAAAATGTTTAGATAATTTTTTACAAGTAAAATATTTTGATGAGGAGCAAAATAATGTGTTTTGTTCAAAAGATTGTTTTTGTGAGGCTCTAACTTTAGAAGAAATAGAGATCGAAGATGAAGAAATTGATTAAAACTACTTCTTTTAATCGATATGAATCTAGTTATTTAAAATTTAGATTTGATTTTGAGAATATTTCACAAATCAAATTGTGATCTACCATAAAAAGAATAACGAGAGGATGGGTGTCGAATGAACGAAGATAAAAATTGTACATTAAGAGATAAAAAGAGATTCTTAAATCAATTTTATTGGATTTCTAAAGAATTAGAAAATTTAGAAGAAAAATTAAAAAAATTAACTATTAAAATCGAGGGAATAAAAACAACTAATTTTTCATCCATGCCAAAAGGTGGCCAACATCAAGATATTACAGATTTGTTAGCTCAAAAAGAAAAATACCAATTACAGCTAGCAAAGAAAATGACAAAAATCGAAAATATAAGGTCTGATATCGAATCTTCAATAGACACCCTAGAAGATTCAAGATTAAGGTTAATTTTAAGATATAAATATTTAGAAAACTATTCTTATAAGGAAATTGCTGCGGATTTAAGAAAGTCTGAAAGACATATTAGAAGATTACATGATATTGCTATTCGTATAATGGAAATTGTCAAAAAATAGATGTTTTTTATAAACATTTATTTTTTTATGTTCAAAATGGCCACTTTTGGCCGCTTTTGGCCACTTTTGGCCACTTTTGGCCAAAAATGTCACAAAAAAATGTGTTATTATGGTATTGTCATAAAAGACATTAAGAGTTCGCCCCTTACTTTTATGATATTAGAAAAGGCATCAGCAATGGTGTCTTTTTCTATTGTATTTTTTGAGGTGATTTCATGATAATGAAGATATGTAGGAAATGTGGCGAACTAATCCCATATCCATATACCTATTGTAGAAAGTGTCAAGATAAACATATCCAGGAAAGAGAAGAGCAATTAAAAGAATCTAAAAAAAGATATGATGCTAATTATAACAAATATAAAAGAAATAAAGAACATCAACAATTTTATAACTCAAATGAATGGAAGATGTTGAAAGAAAAGTATCTACAAGATCAACAATATAAGTGTGAGAGATGTGTAGAATTAAATGCACTTAATCCTAGACATAGGAAGAAAGTAGCAACAGAAGTACATCATATTAAATACTTATCTACACCAGAGGGATGGGAAAGGCGATTAGACTACACGAATTTAAGAGCATTATGTCATGCTCACCATGATGAGATTCATGGAAGATTCCAGAAGAAAAAGAAAGTAAGTATATAATATAGCATCCGCTATTTTATATAGAGTAAGTAAATTTATTTATTTACTAATTATTAAGTTAGGAGGTGGACCATGTTAGTCATTATTACTAAAAGATATGATAGTTCTGTACTAAAACAAAAGGTACATCCAACATTAATTGATAATGATGGTAAGCCAATTAATCCATTGACTGTATCAGATGAGAGGGGCCATGTTCTTATTGCTGCTGGTGTAGCTAAAGAATATATTCCAACTGCTGATGAAGAAATGGATAATAGTGCAGTACAAACTGTTAGTGAATCTAATGATAACTCTGATGCAAAAGAGGGTGATGTAGTTACTGATGATAACTCTGCAGCTGCAGAAGATGATGCAGAGAATGCAGAAGATAAGTCAGAAGAAACTGAATCAACAGAAGATACTGATGCTAAAGAAGAATCAAAAGATGTAGATGATGAAACTAAATCTAAAAAAGAAACAAAGAAGAATAAAGAAAGTAAATAAGATTGTCATTTAACACACCTGTTTAAACCTCGTTTAAATGCCTTTTAAGAAGAGTTTGTTTTAACTTAACCGACTATACCTTTTTTCGTTTTATTAAGCAAATAGATTAGTATGCACGAGAATAACAAAGGGTAGGGGTGGTTAAAAAAGTATTTAGCTTTTAGAGGATATCGGTGCAAGGTGAGTATTTTGTAGCAAAAACTCCCCACCAGAAACAAGGAGGTGTCGCATGGCTGGTCAAAAACAACCTATAGATTTGGTGATTGCTAAAGGGAAAAAGCATTTAACAAAGGCTGAAATTAAGACAAGAAAAGATCAAGAAATTGATGTACCTTTTGTTGATATTGAAGCTCCATCATATCTACCAAAAAAGTTGATAGATGAATTTGATGAGATAGCGGCTAAATTAAAATCCTTAAATATAATGACAGAACTTGATGAGGACTGTCTTGCCAGGTATTTATTATCTAAAAGTAATTACTTAAAGATAACTAAAAAACTAAATAGCATTATTAGTAAAAAAGATACCAAGGTGTCTGAAATAGATGCTCTAATATCTATTCAAGATAAATTATTTAAACAATGTCGTTCGGCCGCTGGTGATTTAGGTTTGTCAATATCTAGTAGATGTAAGTTAATAGTGCCTGTTGACCCTACACCACCAAAAAAGAACAAATTTGATAAGTTTAATAATTTAGATGATTGATAGAGTTACAGAATATGCTAGGGCAGTTGTAGCAGGCAAAGTTGTAGCGGGTAAACCCCATATACAAGCATGTCAAAGACATTTAAAAGATTTAGAAAGACAAAACACAGAAGATTTTCCATATCATTGGGATATTAAGAGGGCGAATAGAATTCTTGAATATGCTGAAATGTTAATTATTGCCGAGGGTGAAGAGCCCACAGAGGTAAAATTAGGCGGATTTCAAGAGTTTGATTTTGGTTGTCGTTTTGGATGGTTAAATCAAAAAAATAAAAGGCGATTTCGTAGATCTTACATATCAATGGCAAGACAAAATGGTAAAAGTTTTGGTAATGGTATTGTAGGAACTTATATAGCGGGATTTGGTGGTTATAATTATGGTAAATTATTTACAGTTGCCACGAAAAAAAGACAAGCAAAAATTGCTTGGGAAGAAATGGCAAAATTTATTCAAGCTGATGAAGATTTAGCAGAAAAATTCAAGGTTTATGATTATAAATCTCTTATTAAAGCTCTAGAAACACACTGTACCATTGAGGCTCTTTCTAGAGAGGGTGGATTAGATGATGGTTTTAGAGGTATCTTTATATCGGTGGATGAAATTCACCAACACAAAGATAACAAAATATATAAAGCATTATACAATGGAACTCGAGCATTAGATGAAACATTAGTATCGATGATAACAACTCGTGGCGACAAATTAAATTCGTTCTGTTACGAGATGGATAGTTATTGTCTTGATATTTTGAATGGAACAGCTACTGCAGAAGATTTCTTCGTTGATATATATACTTTAGACAAGGGCGATGATCTATTCAATCCTAAAAACTTTATTAAGGCTAATCCATTTCTAGCAACAAAAGAAGAGGGATTAAATCAATTAATGGTTGATGCTCAAACTGCTAGGGATATGGGTGGTAGTGAATTAAGAGATTTTATGACTAAATGCCTTAATATGTGGGTTAGAAATGCTGATGATCAGTATATTGACCCAGATAAATTAAAAAAATGTGCTAAAGACAAGAAGTTGGAATCAATGCGAGGGCAAAAATGCTACATTGGATTAGACTTATCTGGTGGTGGCGATTTGACAACATTAGCATTAGAATTTCCTCTTGAAGATAGCAGATTTTATTCGTATTCACATTCTTTTATGCCTAAAGGTCGTTTAGAGGAGCATATTGAAACAGATACAGCACCTTATGATATTTGGGCAAATAAGAATCTAATTACTGTTACAGGTGGAATGATGGATTTTAAAAATGATTATAAATTTATAATTAAACATTTAAAAGACATTATAGAAGAATACGAATTGCAGCCACAGGCATGTGGGTATGACCCTCACAATGCTGATGGTTTTTTAGCAGACCTAGAAGAATTAGGAATACCATTAATAATGGTTACACAGTCTGCTAGATTTCTTAATGATGCTACTGTTGATATGAGATTAAATATAAAATCCGAAAAATTTGAGTACGACCAAGACAATGAATTGTTGAGTTGGTCGTTTTCTAATGCTGCAGTAGTTGAAAACTCGTTTGGTGAAATTAAAATTGATAAGAAAGTAGGAGCTAAAACAAAAAGAATAGACCCTATCGATGCATGTATAAATGCACATGTTGCTTATCAAAAATGTAATGACACTAATAATCAAGATTTAGATAAAAATATGGAAGATTATTTATCCTTAATGGGTTGGGATAAATAGAAAGGAGGTAGATTTAATGTTTCAAAATATAAAAAGAGTGTTCAAATCGCTAACTACTGAAAGCACAAGTAAAGAAACAATTACTTTAGAACAATTAGTTGACTTTTTGAACTTAAATGGTGTTAGTGAAAAAGAACTATCCGAGGCAACTTATTTTGCTTGTTTAAAAATATTGAGTGAATCTTTAGGTAAATTGCCATTAAAGTTAATATGCACTAATGATAAATCTGGTGTTACAGAAGTTAAAGATCATCCATATTATTCTTTATGTAGATATAGACCTAACAGATTTACAACTTCGACAATATTTTGGGCATCTGTAGAAATGAATCGTGATCATTATGGAAATGCTTATGCTTGGATAACGAATAAGAAAAAACAAGAAGATCAAGAGTTGATTCTTTTGCCAAGTGAAAGTGTAGAAGTATGGTACGATGATAAGAAAATTTTATCTGATATACCAGATGTATGGTATATCTATCGAGTTGGTACTCATAGATATGTTTTCTCAAGTGAAGAAATATTGCATTTTAAAACTTCCACATCATTTGATGGAATTACTGGTTTAAGTGTTAGAGAACAATTAAAATCTACTATAACAGGCGGACAAAAATCACAAGAAATGGTTAATAAATTAATTGAAAGTGGTTTTACTGCTAAAGCTGTTCTTCAATATACAGGAAATTTAAGTGAAGATAATGCGAAAAAATTTACTGAAAATTTAGAAAAATATGCTACTGGTGAAGTAGATTCATTAAAGTCTATTATTCCTATACCACTAGGATCAAAATTAGATCCATTAAATATTAAACTTGGTGATAACGAGTTTATGGAAATTAAGAAATATAATGCTTTGCAAATTGCTAGTGCTTTTGGTATTAAGCCAAATCAAATAAATGACTATTCAAAAAGTAGTTATGCTAGTGCAGAGGCACAACAATTAGCATTTTATGTTGATACATTGTTGTTTATATTAAAACAGTATGAGGAAGAATTGACATTTAAGCTCTTAACAGATGATGAAATTAAGCGAGGATATAGATTTAAGTTTAATGTATCAGTAATTTTAAGAGCCGATTTAAAAACTCAAATTGAGAGTTTATCTAAAGGTGTTTCCAATTTTATATATACCCCTAACGAGGCTAGATCTTATTTAGATTTAGAGGCTAAACCTGGTGGTGATAAATTAATTGGAAATGGTGCGATGATTCCTGCTGAATTGGTAGGAACACAGTACACAAAAAATGCTAATGGAGGAGGTGAATCTGATGGAAATGAATAAGCAATTAATTCAAAAATCTGGTGCTGTTGAAAGTCAAGAGTTGACAGATGAAGAATTAGCAAAAATAAATAAGTTTTCTTTAAAAGATTTATCTAAAGAAGATGTTTATACTTTTAAATTAAGAGTCTGTGATAATGAAATAGACCGAGATTATGAAGTGTTTCCTTTATCTACTTTAGAAAAATTAAAGGATTTATTTATTGGAAAAACTATTATTAAGGATCATTCATCTAGAGCTGATAATCAAGTAGCTAGAATATATGATACTGAATTAGTTACAGAAAGTGGTAGAACTAAAACTGCCGAGCCATATACAAGTTTAATTGCACATTGTTATATGGTAAAAACCGAAAGTAACAAAGATTTAATTACTGAAATAGATGCGGGAATTAAAAAAGAAGTATCAGTAGGATGTGCTATTGGTGAAGTTGTTTGCTCTATTTGTGGTACAGATAATAGAAAAAGATGGTGTGAACATTGGAATGGTCAAGAATACGAGGGAAAAACTTGTTATTTTGAATTAAAAAGTCCAATCGATGCATACGAAGTATCATTCGTTGCTGTTCCAGCACAACCTAAAGCAGGTACAACTAAAAATTATGGTCCTAAAGAAGAAAAAGATGCCACAGTTGAAGTTGAAAATGTTGAAACTGATAAAAGCAACGATGTTACAGAAGAAAAAAATATTTTAAAAGAGGAAGATTTAATCTCTTTAAAGATGAAGAGTATTAAGTCTTTTATTTTCGCAAAAAAAAATATAAATAAGAAAGAGGGAATGTAAAATGAATAAAAAAATGCGAGAAATATTAAAGAAAATTGAAGAAAAGCAAGTTATTGCTAATGAATATCTAGAAACTAAAGAACTAGATAAAGCTAATAGTGTAATTAGCGAAATTGAAGATTTACAAAAAGAATATGATGTTGCTGCTAAATTATTTAATGTAGCTAAAGATGAAGTTACAGATGAAAAAATAGCAGAAGTAAAAGAAGAAAAGAAAGCTGATGGTTTTGCTATGGTAACTAAAATGGTTACTGGTAGAAAAATGACTGATGCTGAAAAAGCATTAATTATTGAGGCTGATCCATCTGCAGAAGATGCTAATGGTACAAATTATCTATTGCCAGAAGATGTACAATTAGAAATTCGTGAATTAAGAAGAAATTATATGTCTGCTAAAGATTTAGGATTAGTAAATGTAGTACCTACTACAGCTTTATCTGGATCTACTAACTTTGAAACAGATGATGATGGTTTATTAACTGATTTTGAAGATGGTGCAGAAATTAGTGAAGAGGATGGACCTAAATTTGTTAAAAAGCCATTTACAATTAAATTTAAAGGTAAATTAATTTATATTTCTAATATTGTATCTGGTAACGAAAAAGCTGGTTTAAAATCTTACTTAAATAAATGGTTTGTTAAAAAAGCTGTTAGAACTGAAAATAAAGATATCTTTACAACTTTAGCAGAAGGTAAAGATGGTAAAGCTATTAGTGGTTTAACTGCTTTAAAAACTCATATTAATGAAGATATTGATCCATCATGTGCTATGACTGGTGTAATTATCACTAATCAAAGTGGTTTTGCAGCTATGGATAAACAAAAAGATGCTAATGGTAGAGGATTATTAGAAGAAAATCCAAGCAAGAAAACTAAAAAGATGTATCAAAATATGCCTATTTATGTTTTCTCTAATAAAGAACTTCCAAATGTAGGTAGTGCAGCTCCAATGTTCGTTGGTGCAACTGATGCTGGATGTGATTTCATGGATAAAGATGGATTAGAATTCGCTACATCTGAACATTTCGCATTTAATAAAAATCAAAGTACTTTAAGAGTTATTGAGGGTTATGATACTGTACAAACTGATGCAGATGCATACTCTTATGTTTTATATACTGGTGTTGAAACTGAAACAGATCAAACTGTATAGTTAGGAGGTAAAACATGACCACAGAAGCAGAGGCTACAGTAACTACTATATCCTTAACAGCAGATATAGTTAAGGAAGAATTAGGTATTGATACTGTAGATGATAAAGTTGATAGTAGATTAACTCGTTATATAAAAGTAGCCGATGCTTACTTGAAAGGTGCTATTGGTGAGAATTATCCAAAAGATGATGAAAGAGCTATAGAATTAGCTCTTTTAGTCATTGAGGATTTATATGATAGAAATTCTACTACAGTAAAAGAAAACAGTACAATAGAAAAATTAAAAAACGATTTCATGATGCAATTAAGAATTGAGGGATTAAATGATTCTAAATCACAGGATACAAGTACAGAAACTTAACGAAAATACAAATTTATACGAGGATTATTACAGTTGCCATGCAAATGTAAATAAAACTGGTGGTAATGAGTATTTAATTGCTGGTGCTGTATCTACTAAAAACAAATTTACTTTTGTTGTTAGATATTGTAAGGAATTAAAAACTTTACAATTTGATACACAATCATATCGAATCGTTTTTAATGATATTGTATTTAATATTCTTGATGCAGATGATTTCATGCAAAGACACCAAACTATAAAAATTATAGGGGAATCAATAAATGCCTAAAATTGAAATGGCTGACCTAGAAAAAGTAATAAATGAAGAACTTACTATGTACTCGGAAGAAATTACAAAAGAAGTTAAAAAGGCTAGCAATGATGTAATGAAAGATTTAGTAAAAAATACGAAAAGAGATGCTAATAAAAGGACTGGAGCTTATGCGAAAGCCATTACATCAAAGAAAGTCTTTGAAAATGCTAAATCCATATCTAATTTATGGTATGTAAAAGATCCAGAATATAGAAAATCTCATTTATTAGAAAAAGGCCATGCTACTAGAAATGGTGGAAGAACAAAGGCTTATGGATTCATAAGTAAAAATGAAAAAATTGCAATAAAAGAATATGAAAGAAGAGTCGAGGAGGCGATAAAAAATGGACATTAAAGAAATTTTAAAAACTAAAACAGGTTTATCTGTAGAAAAAAATCATTTTGTTAAACCTCCTAAATTGCCATATATAACATTTATCCAGGACAAAGAAATAAGAGGGATTTCTAATGATAATTTAATTATTGATAGTGATGTTTCTGTGGAATTATACACATCTTTGCCTGATGAAGAATTAGAAAATAAGGTAAGAAAAGTCATAATAAATGACATTTTAAAAACTTCTCAAAATGATGATGAAGTTGAAATAGTGCAAATGACTGAATATATAGAATCAGAGCAAATGTACTTAACAAATTTTGATTTTAATTTAATAGAAAAAGGAGGAAATTAAAATGGGAAAAAGATCAAAAGAAACTATTACATTAGGTAGTGGTAAATTATATTCAATAGAATATACAGGAACTATTCCATCAAATACTGAAATTGAAAAAGCTGAAAATATTTTAGGTTATATTCAAAAAGGTGCATCTTTAGATTATAAACCAGAATTTTATGAGGCAGAAGATGATTTAGGAATAGTTAAAAAACAAATTTTAACTAAAGAAGAGGTAACATTTAAAAGTGGTATCTTAACTTGGAATGCAGAAACATTAAAGAAATTAGTTGCTACTGGTAGAATTACAGAAGATAGCGAAAATTCTTTAAGAACTATTAAAATTGGTGGTATCAATAATAATGATGGTAAACAATATATTTTCCATTTTGTTCATGAAGATAAGAAAGATGGAAATGTAAGAATCACTATTGTTGGTCAAAATACTGCTGGATTCTCATTAGCATTTGCTAAAGATGCTGAAACTGTTATTGATGCAGAAATTAAAGCATTACCAAACGATGATGAGGGTACATTAATAATTTTCCAAGAAGATTATACACCAGATCCAGCTGTCTAAATTAATTAAAAAGTAAGGGAGGAATAATATATGTATGATATGACACAATTTGTACCTAGATATTTTAAAACTAAACTAAAAAATGGAAAGATAATTGAAGTTGAGCCACCAAAATTAAAGGTGTTAAAAAAGATTTTGAAATTAAGTGGTGTTAAAAACGAAATGACTGAAAAGGATTTTGAAAACATCACTTTAGCAACATCTATGGCTTTAAGCAAAAATAAACAAAATTATAATGTATCGACTGAATGGCTTGAAGATAATCATAACATAGATGAATTACAAGATTTATTAATCAATTATTTTGATTGGGTCAATGAGATAAATAACTCAAAAAACTAATAGCCCCATATTATCCTAAACAGGATGATGAAGATGTGGGGTATCAGTTAGTTAGTCATAAAGAAAAAGTAATTGCAAAATATTGTGGTATTTCTATTTTTGATGTTGAGGAATTGGATTTAGTAGAGTATTTATTTTATTATAGGGAAGCTGTTATTTATAATTGTATGCAAACAGAAGAGGGAATCGAATACTTGCAAAATTCTTATAGATTGCAACAAACCGACCCAGACAGAGAAAAGTTAAGAGAAAAATATAAAAACGGGCGACCAGATTAAAAACGGTTAGCCCGTTTTTTTTATTAAAAGAGAAAGGAGGGCGAAAATATGGCTAAAACGATTAAAGGAATAACTATTGAAATTGGTGGCGATACTACCAAATTAGGTAAGGCATTAGAAAGTGTTAATACTAAAACAAAGGAATTAAGATCCGAGTTAAAAGGTGTAAATAGTTTATTAAAGTTAGATCCTAGTAATGTAACTTTATTAAAGCAAAAACAAGATTTATTAAATCAAAGTATTGCAAATACACGAGAAAAATTAAACACTTTAAAAACTGCTCAAATACAAGTGCAAGCTCAATTTGAAAAAGGTGAAATAACAGAACAACAATATCGAGATTTTCAAAGAGAAATTGTTGCTACAGAAACAAAATTAAAATCTTTAACAAAAGAATTAAAGAATTTTGGCTCTGTAGGTGCTCAACAAGTTGCAGTTGTGGGCGAGAAGATGCAAAATGTAGGAAATAAAATAGAATCTGCTGGTAAAAAAATATCAGTTGCTAGTGTTGGAACTTCTGCAGCATTAGTTGGTGCATCAAAAACTGCAATAGATTTTGAATCTGCATTTGCTGGTGTTACTAAAACAGTTGATGGTACAGAAGAACAATTAGAAGAAATTAAGCAAGGTATTTTAGATTTAGCAGAGGTAACTGCTAGTAGTTCTACAGAAATAGCTGCAGTAGCAGAGGTCGCTGGTCAATTAGGTGTTAAAACTGAAAATATATTAGCATTTACTGAAACAATGGTAAGGTTAGGCGATTCTACAAATTTATCTGCAGATGAGGCTGCAACTGCTATTGCTCAATTATACAATGTTATGGGTGCAGATATTAATACAGTTGATCAATTTGGTGCTGCTTTAGTTGAATTAGGTAATAATGCAGCTACAACAGAATCTGATATTTTAAATATGGCATCAAGAATTGCATCATCTGGTCATCAAGTTGGTTTAACTGAACAAGAGGTATTAGCATTAGCAACTACTTTATCTAGTGTTGGTCTAGAGGCCGAGGGTGGTGGTTCTGCTATATCTGCAGTAATTACTCAAATAGATAAAGATGTTGCATTAAATACAGATACTTTATCCACTTGGGCTGAAATGTCTGGAATGTCTGTTAAATCATTTAAAAATCTTTGGGAAACAGATGCTATGTCCGCTATACAAAAAGTTGTATCTGGAATGGGCGATGCAGCTGCTGGAGGTCAAAATTTAAATGTTATTTTAGATGAATTAGGTGTTACATCATTAAGACAAACAGATACAATGAAAAGATTATCAAGTGCATCTGAATTAATGTCTAGTATGGTAGATTTAAGTAATAATGCATGGGAAGAAAATGCTGCATTGACAAACGAATCTGCCAAAAGATATGAAACAACTGCAGCTAAAATAACTCAAATGAAAAACACTATTACAGAACTATGTGTTAAATTAGGGGATATATTACTGCCAATTATTCAAAGTGTAATAAATGCGATATCTCGTTTTGCAAATTGGTTAACTAATTTAAATCCAGCTGTACAAAAAGTTATTGTAGCAGTATTAGCAATAGTATCAGCACTCGGGCCGTTTATGATCATATTGGCAAAATTAATAACATCATTCGGTACGATTATGACTATTGTACCTAAAATAGTAACGGTAATTAAAGCAGTAAAAACAGCATTTGCTGCATTTAATGCTACTTTGCTAGCAAATCCTATTGTTTTAATAGTAGCAGCAATAGCAGCACTCGTTGCTGGATTTGTTCTATTATGGAATAAATGCGAGGGATTTAGAAACTTTTGGATTAATTTATGGGAAAATGTAAAGAATGTTTGTAAAAAAGTTATTGATGGTATAGTAGGATTCTTTAATGGAATCATTAATTTTATTAAAAATAACTGGCAATCACTTTTATTATTCCTGGTAAATCCTTTTGCTGGAGCATTTAAATTACTTTACGATAATTGTGAGGGATTTAGAAATTTTGTTGATGGTATTATACAAAAAATCAAAAATATTTTTGCAAGTATCGTTTCATTTATAAATACAAATGTGATCCAGCCAATTAAAAACTTCTTTGCTCCAATAGTAGGATGGTTTACTGAACTATTTATGAGTATTTATAATAGTTTAGCAAGTATCATAAATGTTATTTGGGGTATTATTCAAGGATTATGGCAAATGATTGTTGCATTATTTACAGCTGCTATTACATGGATAAATGAAAATGTAATTGCACCAATAGTTAATGCAGTAACAACAGCCATTAATGCTGTTAAAACAGGATTACAAGTCGCCTGGGAATTTATTAAAAGTATATTCATTACTATTGCTACTTGGGTAAATGATAATGTTTTAGTGCCTATTATGACATTATTAAGTACAGTATGGACATGGATACAAGAAAATATAATAATGCCAATTAAGAATGCATTTACAGCTGCTTGGGATTCATTAAAAACTGGTGCAGCAAGTGCATGGGAGGGAATAAAAAATGTATTCTCTTCTGTAGCATCTTTCTTTGGTGATGTATTTTCAAAAGCATGGCAGAAAGTTAAAAATGTATTTTCTGCAGGAGGAAAAATATTTGAGGGCATCAAGGATTCTATTGCAAATGTATTTAGAACAGTTGTTAATAAAATAATTGGTGGAATCAATAAAGTGGTTGCAATACCGTTCAACACAATAAACAGTATGTTAAATAAAATTAGAAATATTGAATTTTTAAATATTGCACCATTTAAAGATAAATGGAAAGAAAATCCATTAGCAGTACCACAAATACCATTATTAAGAACAGGTGGAACAATGATCGGCGATGGTCAAGCTATTATGGCAGAGGCAGGTAGCCCAGAAATGATTACAATGATGAATGGAAAAGCTATTGTACGGCCATTGACTAATACAGATAGAAAACAAGTTGTTTCTAATACTAATAATAATGGTAATAATACATTCAATTTCTATTCACCAAAAGCACTTACACCTAGTGAAAGTGTTAGAAAGTTTAGAAAAGAATTACAATATCAAAAATTGATTCATGGTTAGGAGGGAAATTTATGGCGAAAAGGTTAGTATGTGAATCATATTTAAATGAAAAAGTAACTTTTACTTATGAATTTCCTTTTTATCTTGAAAGTGTAGAGGGAATTCACGAAGTATTAGGTACAGTTACTGGTATAAAAAGTGCTTATGCTATTGGTGAAAACTATGTAGATACAAGCATAGAAAAAAGAAATATTATTATAAGTGGAATTATTAAGGATGATTTTGTTAATAATAGACAAAAACTTTATAGAGTATTTCCACTTAAAACAACTGGAACACTTTATTATTATGAAGATGATCTAGAAAGAAAAATAGATTATAAAGTTGAAAGTATCAAAATAAATGAAAAAGGATATCCTAAAGTTTTTCAAATATCTTTAGTATGTCCTACACCTTATTTTACTGATATAAATAAAACAACTTTACAAATGGCTACTTGGTCGCCAGCTTTTAAATTTGCATTAAAAATTCCTCAATCTACAGGTATAAAGTTTGGAACAAAAAATAAAACATCTATGGTAAGTATCAATAATTCTACTAACATTGAATTTGGTATGACAATTACATTTACAGCAAATGATACAGTTGTAAATCCATCTTTATTTAATGTAGATACAAGAGAAGAAATGAAAATAGAAAAAACAATGCAAGCAGGCGATAAAATAGTAGTACATACTTATAGACAAAATAAAAATATAATTTATATTCCAGCTGCTACAGGTATAGAAGAAAATATAAATAATTTAATGGTATATGGTAGTAAATTCTTACAGATTCATCATGGCGATAATGCATATCGTTATAATGCAGATGAAAATGTTGATAGTCTAGAAACTATAATAGAATATTTAACAGAGTATGAGGCTGTATAATGATTGAACAATTTGACATTTATGTTTATACCAAAGATATAGAATTTCTTGGAATTATAGATTTTTTTAGTTCACTAAGATGGCGAAGAAAATACTATGAGGCAGGCGAATTTGAATTACATATACCTATAAATGATGGAACAAAGAAATTTCTTCAAAAAGATAATCTTATAATAAGAGAAGATGCTATTGAGGTAGGTATTATTGAATCGATAAAAATATCTGATGATGGTGATGATGTAGAGGCAGTAATTATTGGTAGATTTTTATCTAGTATTTTAGATAGAAGAATAGTAAAAAAGAGAATTAATTTTACTGGGACAATATTAGATGGTGAAAGAAGAATTTTAAATGAAATGACACCATTTAATTTGTTAGAAATAAGTGATGCAGCTATAACATCCAATAATATTGTTTTTCAATGTACTTATAAAAATGTATATGAGTATTTGAATAAATTATCTAAAACATCGACAATAGCACATCGTATTGTAGTTGATCTTAAAAATAAAAAATATATTTATGAAAACTACCAGGGATTAGATAGAACTGAAACACAGAGTATCAATCCTAGATATGAATTTAGTGAGGATAAAGGTAATATAGAAAATGCTGATTATACTTACGATTCTAAAACAGAAAAAAATTATGCTTTAGTTGGTGGTCAAGGCGAGGGCGATGATAGGGTATTGGTAGAAGTTAATAGTGGTGATTATGATGATTTTGATTTAAGAGAAACATTCGTAGATGCAAAATCCGAGAGTAACACCGATTTAACAGATGCACAATATAAAGAAGTCTTAAAAACTAAAGGAAGTGAATCTTTAATTGGTCCAACAGAATCTATGGAGGTTACAGTATATGCTACAGATTATAAAAAAGGTTGGGATTTAGGCGATATTGTTAATCAAAAAAAGGAAAGTTGGGACAAATCTATGAAAAAAAGAATTGTTGAAATAGAAGAAACTATAGAAAATTCTAATCAAAAGATATTCGCAACTTTTGGAACACCATTAGCTGAAACATTTACAGAAACAGAAAATTAGAAAAGGAGGGAAAATATGGAAAAATATACATTTTTTAATGATGTAGATGATGACAGAATTTATTTTGCTGAAGATTTTGCAAGACATTTAGCAACATACTTTACAAATGGTGTGTTTAATAATGGATGCCAAGTATTAGGTGAAAACGATGATATGTCAGTTAATGTCAGTATAGGATCTGCTAATATAAATGGCTACAGATACGATAACGATGCAATTAAAACATTAAATATAGATAATGCGGATGGTGTATTAAATCGTATAGATAATATTGTTATTAGATGGGATTTAACAAATAGAATTATTACAACTCAAGTAATAAAAGGTACTTTTGCAGATAATCCAGTAGCTCCAGATTTAGTAAGAACATCAACTATTTATGATTTAAGAATAGCAAAAATAAATGTTCCCGCTGGTACAACTACAATAACACCAGATTTAATTACTGATACAAGATTTATTACAAGTGATTGTGGTAATGTTATATCTACAGTACAAACACCAGATACAGAAGATCTATTTATCCAAATTCAAGAAATATTCAATAAAACTCTTGAAGATATGCAAATAGATTTTAATGAATGGTATTTAAAAATTAAAGGTCAACTTGATGAAGATGCAGCGGGAAAACTTGCAAATAATATTTATGAGATAGTAAGAAATGATTTGAAAAGTACAACATGTGATTTGTTAGTAGAAAATTGGGTGTTAAATGGTGATACAAATTTATATGAATATGTTATAATAAATAACAGTATTACATCTAATACTTTTGTTACAGTTAATTTAGATTTAGAAAATCAAATGAAACTAAATACGGGTGAAGTTGAATCGTATGATGGTGGATTTAAAATTAGAACTAGCGAATTGCCTAACGAAAACATTTCTATTACTTATACTTATAAGACATCGAATTTAGAATTGGAGGTTAGTGATTCATGATAGGTTTAATAAATATTGGTAACAAAGAAACAAAAAATATTAATAAAATTTATGGTGTAAGAAGATCTCTAACTGTAAGTACATCAGAGTGGGAAAGAATTGAAGATAGCATAGGATTAGTTGCTAATGCTCAAATAGGAACAACAGCAGTAAGAAATGACTTTGATAATATTTATCCTTGGTCTGATATAATATCATATAATTATGATGTTAAAGCACAACAAATTACAGCTTATTATGGAGATCCAACATTTAAGTTTAATGGAACTAATGGTGAGGTATTAACAAAGATTCCAGAATTTTATTGGAAAAGATATAGGGATAGTCAATACGAATATATCTTAATTTCAAAAAATAAATTAGATGGATACATAAAAAGTGAAGAATTTTCAGTAGGTCGTTATACTATGTCCGGATCTGAATCACGAGTTTATAGTAGAAGTGGATATGCTCCGCTTGCTAGTAAAACTATTACTAACTTTAGAACTTATGCTAGAGCTTTAGGTGATGGATTCGGGCAAATGGATTGGCATTATTTTATATTACAAATGCTTTATTTAGTAGAATATGCTGATTATAATTCACAATCTAAACTAGGGTTGGGCTACACTAATGGATCTCATACAGCACCTACTAATAGTGGTGGATGTGATAAGTTAGGAATGAAATCTGGTAGTGCAGATGGAACTGATAACTCTTCAATTATTTATAGAGGTATTGAAGATATATTCGGTAACTTATGGCAATTCATAGATGGTATAAACATTAGAGATAATCAAGCATATATTTGTTATGATGCAGATAAATATGCTGTTGATACTTTTGATGGAAGTTATAAAGCAATAGGATATAAAAATGCTACTGCAAATGGTTATGCCTCTAAATTAGGATATGATGCAAATAATCCAATGATAGCACTTACAACTGAATCCGCAGGGGATAGTAGCACAAATATGAGTGATTACTACTATCAAAATTCAGGGGATAGAATCGCTCTTGTCGGCGGTAGATATGTCAACGGGTCTAATGCTGGCTTGTGGTATTGGAATGTTAGTAGCGCTTCGAGTATTGCTGCTGCTGACGTCGGTGCTCGACTTCTTAAAACCAGATAGCGGGGGTTTGGGGGCGGCCAGCCTCCCATAAAAAGAACAATCGACTTTAGTCGATTATAAAAAATATCCTTATAGGGAATGATGTGTATTTGGGCACTTTAGTAAATGATAAGTTGCTCTTGTCGGCGGTGCTTTTTGGGATGCATTAGGTACAGGATTTTTTGCATTAGTTTGTGATAGCACTTCTGCTCGTGATACTGGTGTTCTCGGTGCTCGACTTATTATATTGGTATTTGGTGTGTAAATGAGTGCTGTTAGTCGGTGAGATGCTCTTGTCGGCGGTCAGTGGACTGGTATAGGCGAGTGTGGTCCTTTTGCTTATAGTTTGAGTGCCACTTCTTCGCTTGTCACACTTGACATCGGTGCTCGACTACTTATAAGGGATTTGATGTGTTTGAGTGCACTTTGTTGGCTTGATACTCGTGTCGGCGGTACATACTGGGATGTTGGTAAAGCTGGCTTGTGGTATTGGAATGTTAATAACACTTCGAGTATTACTGCTGCTAACATCGGTGCTCGACTACTTATAATGGTATTTGGTGTGTAAATGAGCACTATGATTTGAATATCTTGTCGGCGGTAATTGGAATAATCCGTCGGGTGCAGGCTTATGGTATTGGCAGTTGCTCGAGGCTTCCTCTGGGGCTTGGGGTACTATCGGTGCTCGACTACTTATAAGGGATTTGATGTGTTTTGTACTGGGGTAGTTTTCTTTGCTCTTGTCGGCGGTAATTACACTAATGGTGTCAAGGCTGGCTTGTGGTATTGGAACTTGAACGAAACTTCGACTAATTCGTGGACTACCATCGGTGCTCGACTACTTATAATGGTATTTGATGTGTAAATGAGTCTTTTGATTAAATACTCTTGTCGGCGGTTGTTTCGATATTCTTTACTACTGTGGATTTTTTTCTTACTGTTGGTTAGATACCTCTGATTATTTGAGTATTTCTCGAGGTGCTCGACTACTTATAGGGATTTGATGTGTTTGAGTGCTGTTAGTTGGTGAGATGCTCTTGTCGGCGGTAGTTGGATGGACACTTTATCAAGTGGCTTGTGGTTTTGGAATTGTTGGGATAATTCTGGGAATGCTAACATCAACATCGGTGCTCGACTTATTATATTGGTATTTGATGTGTAAAGGGCACATAACTATCTTTGCTCTTGTCGGCGGTTGTTGTATTTCTGCATTAGTAATGATAGGAATGTGGTATTATGATAATTCTTATCTTTCTTCAATTTCTAGTACTACCATCGGTGCTCGACCTCTTATATAGGTATTTGATGTGATTGAGCTCTTTACTTTTATATCGCTCTTGTCGGCGGTGGATATAGCCATACTACTATGGCTGGACTATGGTATTGGTTTGTTTCACACACCGCCTCTGCGGAAAGTGCTAGTATCGGTGCTCGACTTATTATATTAGTTACACATCATGGAATTTGGTGTGTTTAGTACAGGTGTTTTTTTACTTTAGCATATTTGATGCTCTTGTCGGCGGTAGATATGACAACGGGTCTAATGCTGGCTTGTGGTATTGGAATGTGAACAATGCATCATCTAACTACAGTGCTAACATCGGTGCTCGACCACTTATATTTATTAAATACTTACACATCATTTTCCTTGCCCCTTGGCAAAAATTAGTCGTTCTGGGTGGGTTTAGTAGGTTTATCTTCTTAATGAAATTTCTCGAAAGACCTGCAGGCAAATATAAGAATATTGAAAGGACCAGATATGAAAAGAATTGGAAACATCTACGATAATATTATTAAATTAGATAATATTGAATTAGCAATAGCCAAAGCCTCTCTAGGTAAATCCAAGAGAAAAAATGTTGCAAAAATATTAGATTCGCCTACATATTATGCAATGCAAGTTCAAAAGATGTTAAAAGAAAAGAATTATATTCCTAGCCCATATATTGAAATGAAAATACATGATGGTGCTAATAAAAAAGAAAGAATAATTTATAAACCTAGGTTTTATCCCGATCAAGTAGTACATTGGTCTTTAATGTTGCAGATTGAATCAATACTTTATAAGGGTATGTATGAATTTAGTTGTGCATCTATTAAAGGTAGAGGAATAAAACGAGGAATGAATTATTTAAAACGAATTCTTGTACAAGATAGAAAACATACAAAATATTGCTTAAAATTAGATGTAAAACACTTTTATCCAAGTATTAATAAAGATATACTTAAATCTAAATTTAGAAGAGTTATAAAAGATCGTGATACATTAAATTTAATCGATATAATCATTGATAGTGGTATAGAGGGACTTCCTATTGGAAATTATACATCACAATGGTTTGCGAATTTCTATTTACAAGATTTAGATCATTATATTAAAGAGGTATTACATGTTAAATACTATATAAGATATATGGATGATATGGTGCTTTTTTCAAACAATAAGAAAGAATTAAGAAAAGTTAAATATGCTATAGATGAGTTTCTTGCTAAAGAATCATTAAGAATAAAAGAAAATTGGCAATTATTTAAAACTGATAGTAGGCCAATAGATTTTTTAGGATATAGATTTTATAGAGGATATACAACATTAAGGCGAAGTAACTTTTTAAGAATTAAAAGGCGAGCTAAAAAAATATCAAAAAAACAAGAGTTAAATTTTCACGATGCAGCTGCTATGTTAAGTTATAGTGGTTGGTTAAAACATTGTGATTCATATAATTATCAACAAAAATATATAAAACCGTATATAAATTATAAAAAATGCAAGGAGGTTGTTAGAAATGAGAGTAGAAAGCATGGAAAGACCTGTCAGCAGTTTTATGTTAGATAATAGAAGAGGCAACTTAATAGATGTTGTCTTTTTTGATGATATAAAAACAGAAACAAGAGTACAGGATAATGAAAATGCGGTAGAAATTTTTACTTATAGAAAATATAAGATCACAACTATCTATAGAGAAAATTTAGAAGAGGAAATACAAAATAATTTAGATAATTGGTTGGAGGATTTAAAAACTAGAGAATATGATTCTTTAGCATCAAGTATAAGAGATAAAAGAAATAAGTTACTAGAAGAAAGTGATAAACATATGGTTTTAGATCGTATAGGATTTGAAATACCAGAAGAATTAACAGCAACTAATCTTTTAACTGCAGTTAGTTCTTTTTTCACTACTCTAGGTAATTTAAAAAATAATGATTGGTCTAAATATAGACAAGAATTAAGAGATTTAACTAAACAAGAGGGATTCCCTTATGATGTTAAATTTCCAACACCACCAGAAGAATAAAAAGGGCAAGAATAATGGAAAGTATTACAACAGTAATAGTAAGTATAACAGCCTTTATAACAGCCTGTAGTGGTTTGATTATCTCTTTAAAGAAAGCAAAAAAAGAAGTAGAAGAAACAATCCCCAAAAAAGTAAAAAAACAAAGTGATATAAATATGGAAATTATCAACAGAATGGAATATTTAAAAGAATATTTAAAGGCTGATAGAATCCAAATATATGACTTTCATAATGGTGGGCATTATGCCAATGGTAGAAGTGCTTTAAAAACTAGCTGTACTTATGAAGTTGTTAGAGCTGATATTAAACATTATCAAATGGAATTACAATCTATTCCTTTAAGTTGCATTCCACAATTTATAGATACTCTGTTAAATAATAATGAAATGAAAGTAGCAGATTTAGAAGAAATAAGAGATGCAATGCCAGGGACTTATAATTTAAAGAAAGATGAGGGAATTAAAAGTTTTTATGACATTGTTATAACTAATAAACAAAAAGAGCCTATCGGCTTTTTAGCTATTCAATATGTTACTAATCATCGTAAATCATTTTCAATTAATGAACAAGCAGAGATTTTAAAATTAAAGTTTTTCATAGAAGAAAATCTAGAAAAAATGTTAAACAAATAGGAGGTTTAATATGTTAAATAATTTATTGACAATAGCAATGCTATTAGCAGTATTAGGTGTACTTCATATAACTAATACAGTATTAGGTGCTGTTAAAGGAAGTCAAGAATCAAAATTTGAATGGAAGAAAATAGGAAAAGGAATGTTAAAAGCATTTCTTTTTTGTTTATGTTTTATTTCATATTGTTTTTGTTTAGAGATACTTCCAGTAATATTATCAAGAATTGATATTACTGTACCTGGTGATCTAATAACATTTTTAGAAATTGTAGGTATAACCTTAACTGCTTATAAAAAATATGCTTTAGATTGCTATACAAAACTAAAAGATATTATGGGTATCAACACCGAGAAATCGAGTGTAGATATAGATTCAAAAGAAAGGGAGGTAGATTAGAATGGAAGAAAAAGATCTAATCGTAGAAGAAACAACTAATAACGATGAAGTTATAGAAGAAATACAAAATACTTTCAACGAAGATGGACTTGAAATATTAGTAGAGGATGGTGAGATTGAAAATGAATATAAGAACTAGCAAACCTGGAGCAGGTAATAAATTTTATATCACTAAATCTAAAGGTGGATATTCTACATGTATTCAAGGTAGCCCAACAGATAGTCAATGCAATGTACTTGCTAACTGTGTAGGATATGCATGTGGTCGTTTTAATGAAATAATCGGATCAATGAAATATCCATCTTTAAACTGCAATGCAGAGAATTTTATTGAAAGAGCTAAATCTTTAGGTTTAACAATTTCAAATGTACCAACATTAGGCGGTATTATGGTATGGAAAAAAGGAAATACTTTAAGTGGTAATGATGGTGCAGGGCATGTTGCTATAGTTGAAAAGATTATAGATAGTAATACTATTTATACGAGTGAATCTGGTTATGGATCAAGTGCATTCTGGAATAGTACAAGAAAAAATACAAATGGTAGATGGGGATTAGGTAGTGGATATACATTTAGAGGATGTATTGTTAATCCAGCAATAGGAGCAGTTACAGCACCAACTGCAGTAGCTACAGATCCTTTTCCAAATGTAAGTGATGAAGAACTTGCAAGAAGAGTATGGACTGGTGAATTTGGAAATGGTGATGCTAGAAAAGCAGCATTAGGATCAAGATATAATGCTGTACAAGCATTAGTAGATAAAGGTGTAGGTAAACCTACAACATCAACACCAACACCAGCACCAAAACCTACAGTAGATATTTTAACTTTAGTTAAAAAAACTATAAGAGGTGATTTTGGAAATGGTGATGCTAGAAGAAAAGCATTAGGATCTAATTATGATGAAGTACAAAGACAAGTTAATCTTAACTTTAAAAATGGTACTACTCGTTGGGATAATATAAAATTATACTAGAAATTTAAAAAAGACTAACTCAAATATGGGTTAGTTCTTTTTTTGTGTAAACATTATGGTTTAGATGGTTATTTAAGGCCTAAATGTAATTAATGAAAGATGAAGAACTAGTCCT
>ERZ827168.1255-NODE-1255-length-35811-cov-8.435340_pt1 | contig 35811 bp, 33 predicted proteins | sample MGYA00519868_ERZ827168 | MGnify/ENA primary metagenome ERZ827168 (study PRJEB31778, sample SAMEA3449271) | human gut metagenome | biome: human gut; feature: human-associated habitat; material: faeces | place: United Kingdom | collected 2010/2012 ...
AATATAATATTCCTTGTAATCTTAATGATGTAGAATGGTTTGATAAAATCGATAAATCAAATGGTGTAATCTTCTTTGCCTCAGGAGTCTTCTATTATTTTCTTGATGAAGAAGTTAAATCTCTTATTGTTAAAATGTCTAGTTATTTTAATGATAGTGTACTAGTATTTGATGCAGCTGGTAAAATGACAGTTAAACTTATATCAATGTGGCTAAATTCTTTAAAAGTAAAAGAAGTTGGAACCTACTTTTCTGTATCTGATCTTAAAGAAATATCATCATGGGCTAATAATATCGAAGTAACAAGTAAGGGTTATATGTTAGGTTATAACGATTTAAAGGATGACAATGTAAGTGGCTTCTTTAGATTCCTTGCCCATATTTGTGATGGACTAATGAAGATGCAAATTGTTAAGGTAAAATTTAAAAAAGAGTAAGCATAACGCTTACTCTTCTACAAATTGATCCTTGCCTACACCACATAAAGGGCAGATAAAGTCTTCGGGAACATCCTCCCACTTAGTACCTGGTTCAATGCCACCTTCAGGATAACCTAATTCCTCATCATATTCCCATCCACACACTTCACATTTGTATTTCATTGTTGCCTCCCTAATAGTTTTCAGCATGAACCTCAAAATAGCTTTGAGGATGATTGCATACAGGACATACTTCAGGTGCTTTCTTACCTACGATAAGATGGCCACAGTTTCTACATTCCCATACTTTGATTTCACTCTTTTCAAATACTTGAGCAGTTTCAATATTATTTAATAGAGCACGATATCTTTCTTCATGATGTTTTTCAATTGCAGCAACCGCTCTAAATTTAACAGCCAAATCATGGAAACCTTCTTCTTCAGCAGTCTTGGCAAAACCCTCATACATATCAGTCCACTCATAGTTTTCACCCTCGGCTGCATCCTTTAAATTTTCTGGTGTATTACCAATTCCATTAAGTTCCTTGAACCACAATTTCGCATGTTCCTTTTCATTATCAGCAGTCTTTAAGAATAAGGCTGACATTTGTTCGTAGCCTTCCTTTTTTGCCACTGAAGCGAAATAAGTGTACTTATTACGCGCTTGTGACTCACCTGCAAAAGCTGCCTCTAAGTTCTTTTCTGTTTGTGTACCAGCATACTTGTTTGTTTTCATATATTTATCCTCCACTTTTATAAAATCAGACGCAGGATGCTTACAAATAGGACAAATGAAGTCTTCAGGAAGTACTTCTCCCTTGTATTCATAGCCACATATTGTACAGCGCCATACTGTCTCATTTTTACCTGTCTTTTCAATTGGTTTAGGTTTTACATGCTTAAAATAATAATCATAAGTTAAAGAAGGATCATCATTTAATACTTCCATATCACTTATTTCACCAATAAACATTGTGTGTGAACCCAAATCAATTATCTTATCTACCCTAGCCTCTATATAGGCATTAGTACCCTCAGTAATATAGTAAATATTGTTATTACTACGTTTACAATTATCGTATTTATCAAATTTGTTGATGTCTTTTCCAGAATGGAAACCAAATCTTTCAAAGATGTCAAAAGTAGCTTTTTCACTCAAGATAGATACAACAAATTCCTTAGATTGCATAATCATATCATGGGTATGATTAAGCTTATTAACACAAATACTAATTTGATTAGGCTTAGAAGCTGCTTGAATAGCGGTGTTGATGATACAGCCATTATCTTCATCACCTAATCTAGTACTAAGAACATATAAGCCATAGCTTATTTTAAAAAGAGTCTTTTCGTTCATAATTTCTCCTTACACTTGGGACAAATACCTTTGAAGTAGATGTCATATTCCATGCCACAATTTTCTAAATCAGGAATAGAAATATCTACGTCATATATTTGTTGACACTTAATACATTTAACATTATGATGCTTATCTAATCTTTTGTCAAAGTATGTAGGTCCACTTGGTATTTCTACTTTTGCGATTAATCCTTCTTCTACTAGGACATTAAGAATACGATAAATAGTAGCTTTACTAATACTTGGATGAATTCTATTGATATATGAATAAATTTCATCAGCGGTAACATGTTTATCAATATCTTGAATAGTCTTAATGACTATTTCTTTTTGCAGGGTATTTCTTCTTATCGTTAATAGGATTTTATCCTAATAAGGAATAAGTTTCATTAATTATGCCCGTAGCACTAAAACTAAAGTACCAATAATGATTAAAAGTAAACCCACAAGGGCCTTGAATGATAATTTTTCTTTGAATACAAAGTTAGAAAAGATAATAGTGACAAGAATACTTAACTTGTCAATTGGTGCAATAATGCTAAGAGGACCAACTTGTAATGCCTTATAATATGCTAACCAGGAAACACCAGTGGCAATTCCTGATAATACAATAAAGATAATTTCTTTCTTATCTACCGTCTTTATTTTACTACTTTTATTAGTAATGAAAACCATTGCCCAAGACATAATTAACACAACAGTAGTCCTAATGGCATTACCATAATTAGAATCAATATTAGAAATGCCAATCTTACCAAAGATACTTGTAAGACTTGCGAACAAAGCAGATAGACAGGCATATATCAACCATTGTTTATTATTAGAATTATTAGAACTATCTTTCTTATCTATCATAAATAAAGTACCTAGTCCTATTAAGATTATCGATATAAATTTTAGAAGGCTTATTCCTTCGTTTAAAAACATAGAAGCTAGGATAATTGTTAAGACTATACTAGACTTATCGATTGGAACGACTTTGTTGATGTCACCAAGTTGTAGTGCTTTAAAGTAACATAACCAAGAAGCTCCTGTTGATAGTCCTGATAGTATTAGAAAGACAAGTGTCTTTGTCTCTATATATGTAATGTTAGTGACTAATGACCATGAAAAAATACATACAACAATAGTCCTTAACGCGGTAGCTATTGTTGAATCAGTTTTATTAATTCCGCACTTGGCCAGTACTGAGGTAATACCCGCAAAGAAGGAAGATATAAGCGCATATATTAACCACACAATCTTATTGTACTACTTATTTGAGTGCGTATAATCATAGTTTGAGCACATTTCAAAGGTGCGTATAATCAAAGATTGAGGCACTTGCATACATGCGTATAATCAATATAATAGAGATATAGGAAGGAAAATAGGCGTATTATGATACTAAAGAGAAAGGCATATCAAAAACTTCTAGATTGGAAAAACGAATGTAATGGATCAAGAGCTTTAATGATTGAGGGTGCTAGACGTATAGGCAAATCAACAATTTGTGAAGAGTTCGCAAAGAATGAATATGAGTCTTATATTCTTATTGATTTCGCAAAGAAAGATAAGGAAGTTGAAGATTATTTTAATAATTACTTAAATGATTTAGATACTTTGTTTATGTTGATTCAAACTCATTATAAAGTTGATTTATATGAAAGAAAATCAGTGATTATTTTTGATGAGGTTCAAATGTTCCCCCAAGCAAGAGCAGCCATCAAATATTTGGTAGCGGATGGTAGATATGATTATCTAGAGACAGGTTCATTAATATCAATTAGAGAAAATGTTAAGGATATAGTTATTCCTTCTGAAGAAAGACATATAAATATGTATCCTCTAGACTTTGAGGAATTTGCCCTAGCTTGTGGTGAAGAATTGTTAATTAAATATATAAAAACTTGTTTTGATAAAAAAGAACCATTAGAAAGAGGTTTACATGATAGGGCAATGTTGCTTTTTCAACAATATATGTTGGTAGGTGGCATGCCAATGCCTGTTGTTTCTTTTGTGGAAAATAAGAAGAATTTTACTTTAGCTGATAAGGAGAAAAGAGATATCTTAAAGCTATATAGAGAAGATATTATGAAAATAGATTCTAGATATAGAAGTAAAGTTCTTTCTATTTATGATCAAATACCTGGTTTTTTATCTCAACACGAAAAAAGAGTAATATTTAATAAGGTACAAGAAGGCAGTTATATTGATCAATATGAAGAGACTTTCTTTTGGTTGGCGGATTCAATGATTGCGAACGAATGCTTCTTGTGTAATGATCCTAGTGTTGGTCTATCATTAAATGAAACTCGATCTTATGTTAAATGTTATTTGGCGGATACAGGCTTGTTATTTAGCCATACTTTTGATGAAAATGAGCTTTTAGAAGATGATATTTATAAACAAATATTAGCAGGTAAATTAGAAATAAATGAGGGTATGTTCTATGAGAATGTGATTGCTCAAATGCTTGTTTCTAATGGTCATAAATTATATTTCTACACTCACTACAATAAAGAGAAAAAGAGAAATGATATCGAAATAGATTTCATTATTTCTAATAATAGTAAATTGAAGTATAAGATTTATCCAATCGAAGTTAAATCAGGTAAAAAGTATACTACTGTATCGTTAGATAACTTTGTTGAAAAATATAAAAAACGCATCGGGGATGCATATATCATTCATCCAAAGAATCTAAGTATAAAAGATGGTATTATTTGTATTCCACCTTATATGACAACCTACATATAAAAAAGAAGAATGCTTATGGGGCTAAGCATTCTTCCAAAGGGGGAGCAGTTTACTAATTAATAGTGAAAGAGCATTTAATATCACCAAGCTCTAATAGATAATCTCCCACATCTAATCTATTTTCGAGCTTAATGAAATCCAAGTGATCACGGTTTTTATTAAGATTATAAGAATAAGATTCTTCTTCATAAATCAAATAATCTCCCTTATATAATCTAATAATCCCATCTATTTCTATTTCATGATTTGAATAGTTTTCAATTAGATAACTAATGGTATTTTGATAATAATAATTGATACTTAAAGTAATTTCATTGTTACTTGGATTTTGAGAAACAATATTAGGAAGTTTCTCTCCATTTTCTATTGCCTTGTTTAAGATGTCTTTAATTTCAGCTTTTGAATTTTGAAACTTAGATGGTAAATCTAAATCAGAACTGAAATAAATATTATCGCCATTTTCGAATTGATATTCATAAGAAGTAGTGGCTGCATCTAAGGCAAAAATTTCTGACTTCTTAAGTTTTGGATATTCTTGTAAATCATATTTATCAAATACTTCTTTTATCTTATCTAAAGTAGTGGCATCTATATAATATTCCTTTACAACTACAGGAGAACTGTGAAAATCTTGTTCATATATTGAATATAAAGCCTTATTATCATCAATTCTTTTAATAGAAGTTTCACTTCTTCCTCCTTTCATAGAACCTGATGAAACAGTTGAAGTAGATATTAATTTTGAATCAATCTTTTTCTTAGGCTTAAACATAAAAATTGCGCCTGTAATTAAAAGAACTATAGATATAATAATTATCATTTTCTTTTTCAAGGGCATCCTCCTTTACTTTATAGTAAGGGAAAAGAAGAAATAATAAATCATCATAATTAATGATAAAAGAAAATTCCAGTTACCTGGAATTTATCACTTGATATTGAAGTTTAACTTATTTTTAAGTATGTTTGTATTTTCATAACAATAAATTTAATCAGCCATATTATTAATCTTTCTTAATATCTGAATTAGAAATACTATCTATTACTTCTTTACGAAGTTCATCTTCAGATATATTGCCTAGGGCATATTCTTTTAGTCTAGCAAGCCATTCTTCTGATAATTCCATACCTGAAAATGACATGCTTGCTTGTGTTTCAGCAAGTAATTCATCTACTGTATAAGGTTCTTTATTGTTCATGCCTTATATATATCAAATTTTGCTTGTGCAATTTTTACACAGGCTTTTACGGTAGAATAAAACTGTAAAGAAAGAGGTGTTGTATGAAAGAAATTAAATGTCCTCATTGTGGTCAATTATTTACTATTGATGAATCTAATTATGATTCTATTGTTAAACAGATAAGGGATCATGAGTTTTATGATGAATTAAAGAAAAGGGAAGCTGAATATAATGAGAAGCTTGAACTACAAAAAGAATTAGTTGAAAAAGATTTAATGGGTAGAGCTAATGTTAAACTAAATGAACAAAAGGCTGAGATTGAAAATCTGAAGAATCAATTAAAGCTAGTTGAAAAGGAACATGAGAATGAGCTTAATCTTAAGACTAGTTCTTTGAAGGAAGAAATCAATACATTGAATGCTAAAAGACAGGGTGAGATTGATAAGATTACTGCTAGTAAGGATATTGAGATTAGTGAGCTTAAGTCTAAGGCTAATGCGACTGTTTTAGATTTAAAGAGTAAGATTGAAATTTTGAATCAACAAGTTAAGAATGGTGATACAGAGAAGGAATTGGCTGTTAATAAGGCAATAAGTGAATTGAAGGAAACTAAGGATCTTGAGATTAATAAGGCTAAGAATGAATTAGAGATCTATAAGAGTGAGATGGCTAATAAGTTTGATTCTATGAAAGATTCTTATGAACAACAATTAAGCGCTAAACAAGAATTGGTGGATTACTATAAGGATTTTAAGACTAAGATGTCTACTAAGATGATAGGTGAAAGTTTAGAACAACATTGTGCTAATGAATTTAATAAGAATAGAATGGGCATGTTTAGAAACGCTTATTTTGAGAAGGATAATGAGGTTGTTGAGGGTTCTAAAGGTGACTTTGTCTTTAGAGATTTTGATGAAGATGGCGTAGAAATAATATCTATTATGTTTGAGATGAAGAATGAAGCTGATACAACTTCTACTAAACATAAGAATGAAGATTTCTTCGATAAGTTAGATAAAGACCGTAATCGCAAAAAGTGTGAATATGCAGTTCTTGTATCACTACTTGAGGGTGATAGTGAACTATATAATGAGGGTATTGTGGATGTGTCTTATCGATATCCTAAGATGTATGTTATTAGACCTCAATTCTTTATTCCTCTTATTACGTTATTAAGAAATGCAGCTTTGAATGCGACTGAATATAAGAAACAATTATTGATTGAAAAGAATAATAATTTGGATATTGCTCATTTTGAGGAGAATATGGAAAACTTTAAGGTAGCCTTTGGTAAAAACTTTGAGACTGCTTCTAAGAAGTTCTCTACAGCTATTGATGAAATCGATAAGACTATTGATCATTTAAAGAAGGTAAAAGAAAATCTATTGTCTTCTGATCGTCAATTAAGACTTGCCAATGATAAGGCACAGGATTTAACTATTAAGAAGTTAACTAAGAATGCACCTAGTTTGGCTGAGAAGTTTAAGGAGAATAAGTAACATGTTTAAAAATCCTGGTAGTAAGTTAGAGACTATTGCGTATGTGTGGTTTTTTATAAGGATTATTATTGGAATAATGGTTGTAATTTCAGCTATTAGTTTTTTAAGAAGTGCTGTTTACTTAGGGTTAGATGTTGGAAGCAACACATTTGGTATTGTGCTTGTTGGCGTTGTAATGTCAATTTTTCAAGTAGCCATTGCCTATTTTGAGAGTTTGATTCTTTGTTGTATTGCAAGTGTGACAATGAATACTGAATATATTGCTGATCAAATAGAAAGCATTGATTCAAAGCCAAATAAACAGAGTGTAGATGATTATTTAAAAACAATTAAGTCTCTATAATCTTGAATGTAAACAAGATATAATTTATTCAATAAAAGGAGGAATACTAATGAAGAGTATTAAACCTGGAAGAGGCCCATCTAAGATGGAAGCTGTTGCATCTTTTGCGTTTGCGTTGTTTGGCTTATTTTGGACTGCTGCTGCTGCTAATATGGGGGCGAGTATAATGGTTCCGTTTGGTCTAATCTTTGTGGGGTTAGGCATCTATAGTGGTGTATATAATCTAAAGAATGCGACTTCTGAAGAACGTTATTCTATTGTGGATATCGTTGATGAAGATGAAGAAGGTGATCCTTTAAATGAGAAATATGGTAAGAAGAAAGACTTTTGTCCATATTGTGGTGAGAAGGTTGACGGAGACTTTGAGTTTTGTCCAAAGTGTGGTAAGAAATTAAATAAATAATTAGGGTGCCAATTGATGTTGGCATCTTTAAATAGAAGGGGTTTGTATATGAAAGTATTGTTAATAAATGGTAGTCCTCATAAAGAAGGAAATACTTATTTAGCTTTAAAGGAATGCGCTGATGTTTTACATAATGAAGGTATTGAAACCGAAATCTTTTGGATTGGCAATAAACCAGTAAGAGGATGTATTGGATGTGGTCAATGTTTCAAGGTTAAACATTGTGTGTTTGAAGATGATAATTTAAATGAACTTGTAAGTAAGATGAAAGAAGCAGATGCTTATGTAGTAGGTTCTCCTGTCTATTATGCTGGTCCTAATGGTGTTCTTTGTGCCTTATTAGATAGAGCTTTCTATTCTTCTGGCAAGGACTTTAAGTATAAACCAGCAAGTGCAGTTTGTGTATGTAGAAGAAGTGGTGGTTCTGCTACTTTAGATAGACTTACAAAGTATTTCACAATTAATCAAATGCCTGTAATATCTTCTACTTATTGGAATATTGCCCATGGTGCTGAGATTGGAGAAGTTGTTGAAGACTTAGAGGGTATGCAGACAATGAGATACTTAGGCTATAATATGGCTGCTTATCTTAAGAAAGAGCCGGATGTTAAGTCTGAGAAAAGGGTATTTACTAATTTTGTTAGACAGTGATTGTAGAGCTTCATTTGAAGCCCTATAATTTTATATTTTTACAATTGTATAACAATGCAAAAGGTCATAAAAGGTCAAGCATGACACTAAATGACCTTTTATGACCTTTTAAATGATATAATAAGCATGCAAGAAGAGAAAGGATAATAATATGTTTGGTAGAGAATCTGAAGAACTTGAATTTAAAAAAACCACTGCAGAGCTTAGAGAGGGAGTTATATCACTGGCTTCTATGCTTAATAAACATGGTCATGGCGTTCTTTATTTTGGAGTAAAAAACGACGGTACTGTATTTGGTCAACAAATAGGAAACAACACAACTTCCGATATTTCTAAGGAAATTAAGAATTATTTGCGCCCGGTTATTGTTCCTTCGATTTCTGTGGAAAAGGTAGATGAAAAACAGATTATTAAAATAGAAGTTAATGGATATGATAAGCCTTATTGTGCTTATGGAAGATATTTTATAAGATCTGATGACGAAGATCTTCAGATGACCAATTCACAACTTGAGGATTTATTTGTTAATAAAAACTTAGATTATTCAAAGTGGGAAAATGAATTAACAAATTATGGAGAAGAAGTTGTTGATGAAGGATTATTAATTAACTACATCAATAAAGGTAATGAAGTTGGAAGAATTCCTTTTCTTTATAAGGATACCAACGATGCACTTACCAAGTTAGGTTTGATGAAAAATGGCTTTTTGAATAATGCGGGTGTATATTTGTTTTCTAAGATTAAACCATGGACTTTAAAACTAGCTATCTATCCAACTGATGAAAGAATTAGTTTTATCGACTCAACTATCTTTAAAGGAAATATATTTGAATGCATTGAAGAAGCTTATAAATATATCGCTAAAACAATACATTGGCGTGCTGATATTGTTGGAATGGAAAGGGTGGAAACACCTGAAATTCCTATAGAAGCTATAAGAGAAATTGTTGTGAATAGTTTTGCTCACATGAAAGTAAACAATAGTTCTTTTAGTGAAATATATATTACTCCTACTCGTGTTCATATTTATAATCCTGGTTTTTTAGTAAAGGGTAAAAGCCCAATAGATTTTGCCACCGGGACAAATGGCCCAATTGCTAGAAATCCTTTAATAAATACTGTTCTTTATTTAAATAAGACTATTGAATCTTTTGGAACTGGATTTGGAAGAGTATTTAATCTATGTGAAAAGAATAAGATTGAAACAAGATATGGGAATAATGATTTTGGATTCGTATTTGAATTTTTAAGAAAACCATTTGCCCCGGAAGCTATTACAAGTGAGATATCAAAAGATTTTGTTGATAACGAAAGTTTGGTATTGGATGCAATTAAAAATAATGCTGAAGCTAACCTGTCTGAACTAGCGAAAATAACAGGTAAGTCACCAAGTACGGTTAAAAGAACAATCGCAAAATTAACCCAAGATGGCTTAGTGGAAAGAATTGGTTCGAAAAGAGATGGCAGTTGGAGATTAACTAAGTAGGATATTGGGATTTTTATTATTATTTATCTACCGGTGAGACTGGTAGATAAAGTGGCAGATAAATTTACAATAATAAATTTTAAAAATTCAATCAATCATCATAAAAAGATAGGTGTATATTATGTTTATAAAGAAGGTGATTGTTTATGTGTAAGTTTGATTTAAGTAAGCCTTATTGTTTCTATTTCAATGAAATAGCTAAGATACCTCATGGATCTTTTGATGAGGAAAAGATAGCTGATTATGTATATAAGTTCGGGCTCGAATCTGGACTCGAAACTATACGAGATGAATACAACAATATCATTATCTATAAAGAAGCTAGTAAAGGATATGAGGATAGTGCTCCACTATTATTACAAGCACATCTAGACATGGTATGTGAGAAGAATGGTGATAGTGACCATGATTTTAAGAAAGATCCTTTAGATTTATATGTAGAAGATGGTTGGTTGAAGGCAAGAGGTACAACGCTAGGGGCTGATGATGGTGCTGGTGTGGCTTATATCTTATCTATATTAGCGGATGATAAGTTGTGTCATCCAAAACTTGAATGTGTCTTTACAGCACAAGAAGAAGTTGGTTTATGTGGTGCTTTGAATTTAAATACCTCACTTATTAAATCAAGAAGAATGATATCACTTGATGGTAATGGAGAAGTAACTACTGCCATCACTTCAGCTGGTGGCTGTGTTGTTACTCAAAGTCTAGATTTAAAATATATTCCAAATGATAAGCCATGTTACAAGTTGTTTATAACAGGATTAAGCGGTGGTCATTCTGGTAATGATATTCATCTTGAAAAGGGTAATGCGAATAAGTTAGCCTTTAGAATATTAGAAGAATTAGGTGGTGATATAAACCTAATAAGTGTTCATGGTGGACTTAAGGACAATGCGATTCCAAGAGAATGTGAAGTGGAATTTAGTTCATTATTACCTTTTGAGACAATTGATAAAGCTGTTGAACAAAGTGTCATTGATATCGGTAAAGAATTAGAGTTCTCCGATAATCAATTTGAATGTTCTATCTATCAAATAGATAAAGTAGATAAAGTTATTGATAGTGCATTAAGTAAACAAATAATCGACTATGTTTTCCTATTGCCTAATGGACATAAACATCGTTCAATGGCCATTGAAGGATTAACTACATCATCATTAAACCTAGGTATTATTAATACTGTTGATAATAAGATAATAATGGAATCTTCATTACGTAGTAACCTAGATTGTAACCTTGATCATATGATTGATGAGATAAGAGTACTTGCTAGAATATTTAATGTATCTATAAGTGTTGGATCTAGATATCCAGGATGGAACTATAAGGCTAATAGTGAAATGCGTGATAAGTTAAATAAGATTATTATGGAAGAATATGATAAACCTTTAGTAGAAATCGCAAAACATAGTGGACTAGAATGTGGTGTCTTCGCATCAATCGATGATGATATGGATGTTATTACTTATGGCCCAATTATGGAGGGTATTCATACACCTAATGAAAGACTTGGGCTCGAATCTTTTGATAGAGCTTATAAAGTATTAACAAGATTGATTAGTGAATGCAAATAAAGCGTATCATAAAAGTATGAAACAAGAAAATCTTAATAAAATTATTGAATTACGTCATTTATTACATTCTAGTCCCGAAACATCTAATCATGAAGTACACACAAGAGAAATAATTAAAAATTTTATCTCTGAGAATATGCCTGAGTATGAGATCCATGATGAAGGTGGATGGTTGTATTGTTTAAAGGATTTCAAGGAAGGAAGAAAAACAATTGTACTAAGAGCTGACCATGATGCGATACTTAATTCTAACGGTGTACCATTTCATGGTTGTGGCCATGATGGCCATACCGCAATACTTTTAGGTGCGATGTTGGAAAGTAAAGATGTAAACAAGAATGTCATCTACTTGTTCCAAGCAGCTGAAGAAAATGGTGCAGGAGCCCCAATGTGTGCACCACTATTTAAGAAATATAAAGTAGATGAAGTCTATGGACTACACAACATGCCAGGTCTTAAAAAGAATGTTGTCTATTATCGCCCAGAGACTGTAATGTGTGCCTCTGTTGGCTATCGTATCAGTCTTAAGGGTGTTCAAAGTCATGCCTCAGAACCTGAAAAAGGTTTAAATCCTGTTTATGAACTAGCAAGATTTGTAGAATCTATTGAACCCTTATCTAAATTCTATGGCTATAAACCATTTAAGTTTAAAGATTATTCCTTTACTAACTTAGCAATGATTACCATCATTAATCTAAGTGTTGGCAGTTTAAACTTTGGCATATCACCAGCTAATGGTGAAATAAGTTTAACTATGAGAGCTGCCAAAGAAAATGAGCTTAAGATGTTAGAAGAATATGTAAGAAGATATTTTTATAATTTAAAAGATAAGTTTGAAGTACATATAGAAGAATTTGATCGTTTTGATGAAAACTATTCAGATCCTGAATTAGTTGAAGAAACAATTAAAAGAATTGGTGGTTTGGAATATCTACCTGAACCAATAAGAGCCAGTGAGGACTTTGGCTTCTATAAACAGTTTGCCCCATGTATGTTCTTCTTTGTAGGCATGGGCGATTGTCCTAGTTTACATAATGACTTATATAAATTTGATGATGATATCATCGAAACAGGAGTTGAATTATTTAAGAAAATTTGCCGATTAGCTATATGATAGCACAATCGGCATTTTTTATTTTCAAGAAACTTATTTTTTTTACATTTATTTATGAAAGAAGTTTCAGTAATATGGAAAAAATTACAAGTTTTATGAAAATGAATATACAAATCGGTGTATATTAAGACCTATAAAGTTTTATAGGAAGGTGGTTTAGATGTTTAAATACATTGTTAAGAGATTATTATTAGGAATATTTACACTATTTATTTTAGCTACGATAGTGTTCTTTGGGATGAAGGCGATGCCCGGTAGCCCGTTTTCAAGAGACAATAAGGCAATTCCAGCTGCCACTATGGAAGCTTTAAATAAAAAGTATGGTTTAGATAAACCAGTTAGTGAACAATATGTTGTTTACATGAAAAATGTTATACATGGTGACTTTGGTGTTTCTATTTCCAAGAAAGGCCAAAGCGTTACAGAAATTATAAAAACAAGACTACCAGTTACCGCAAAACTTGGTGTTATCGCCTTTGTGGTATCGATGCTAGTAGGTATAACCCTTGGTGTTATATCGGCACTCACGAATAAACAATGGGTCAACTCGTTAATCACGATATTGGCAACCATTGGTGTATCCGTGCCTGGCTTCTTGTTGGCAATGTTGATGATGATCTTGTTGGCTGTGAATTTAAAATTGTTGCCTGTGGTAGGGCTTGAAACACCCGCAAGTTACATAATGCCAGTCTTGGCCCTATCATTTTCCCCTATTTCAACAATTACACGTCTTACAAGATCATCATTAAGAGACGTGATGGGTAGTGACTTCATTACCCTAGCAAGATCTAAGGGAACAAAGGAATCAATGGTCGTAATCAAACATGGACTTAAAAATGCCTTGTTACCAGTCATAACATACGCAGGCCCAATGTTTGCAGGCATGATTACTGGTTCCCTTGTAATTGAAACATTATTCTCAATTCCAGGAATTGGAAGAGAATTTACAACATCGATTTCAAATCGTGATTATACATTATGCATGGGACTAACCATCCTACTTGGAGCACTTGTCATCATCATGACTCTTGTCTCAGATGTGGTATCTGCTATGGTTGATCCTCGTATCAAAGTAAATAAGTAGTGAGGTGTTTTATGAACATAGAATTAAATGAAAAAATGTTTGAGAAACTTCCTGATGATGAAAAGAATTCTGAATTCATCGCCATGGAATCAAAAACATTCCTAAGGGATGTTTGGGATCGATATAAGAAAAATAAATTAGCGATGATTGGACTTATCTTTCTAGTCATCATGGTAGTAATGGCAATATTTGTGCCTATCTTATCTAAATATGGATTTGAGGACCAAAACATTGCCCTAAAAAACGCCATGCCAAGTTTAGACCATCCGTTTGGAACCGACAAACTTGGTAGAGATATCTTTGTCAGAGTAATGTATGGAGGCCGTATTTCTCTATCAATCGCCTTCGCCAGTGCCTTTATTTGTTTGATTATTGGTGTCTTGTATGGTGGTATTGCAGGATATGTTGGTGGCAAAGTCGACATGGTCATGATGAGAATTGTTGATATTCTAGATTCCATCCCAACCTTGTTATATGTCATCCTTATCCTAATGATCTTTGGTAACACAATCCCTGCGATGTTGTTCGCAATTTGCTTCACATCATGGGTAGGTATGGCTAGACAAGTTCGCCAACAAGTTCGTTCGATTAAAGAAATGGAATTTGCGATGGCTGAAAAAGTATTGGGTGCTAGCCATAAAAGAATTTTGATTAATCACTTAATCGTAAATGCTATTGGCCCTATTATTGTCAATTTAACCATGTTGGTGCCATCTGCCATCTTCACGGAAGCCTTCTTAAGCTTTGTGGGCATTGGTCTAGATCCATCTATTCCTTCTTGGGGCAAATTAGCAAACGATTGTAGAGGTCTATTCTTTACCTACCCAATCCAAATCATTTGGGTAGTCCTTGCAATATCACTTACATGTCTTTCTTTAAACTTTGTCGGTGATGGTGTTGGCGAAGCTTTCCAAGCTAAACAGAGGTAGTTATATGTCATTATTAGAAATTAAAAACTTAACAACATCATTCAATACTGACCAAGGTAAGGTTAAGGCTGTTAATGATGTATCACTTTCTCTAAATGAAGGTGAAGTAATTGGAATTGTCGGTGAATCAGGCAGTGGTAAGTCACAGACAATGTACTCTATTATGGGTTTACTTGCAGATAACGGGGTAGTTGAAAAAGGTGAAATTATCTTTGATGGAGAAGACATATCACCAAGCCACTTTAAGAATAAAAAAGAATATGATGCTAAGATGCGTCAATTAAGAGGAAACAAAATTGCGATGATTTTCCAAGATCCAATGACCTTTCTAAATCCCGTATTAAAGATTGAAACCCAATTAATTGAGCCTCTTATGAATCATACCAATATGACTAAGGCCCAAGCTCGTGAAAGAGCCTTAGAACTTATGAGACTAGTTGGTATTCCCTCTCCTGAAAAAAGAATTAAACAATATCCCTTTGAATTCTCAGGTGGTATGCGACAAAGAATTGTCATTGCGATAGCTCTTACTTGTAACCCAAGAGTAATCATCGCGGATGAACCAACTACTGCTCTAGATGTTACTATTCAAGCTCAAGTATTAGAACTTATTGATAATTTAAGAAAAGAAACAAATGCTGCTGTTATCATGATTACCCATGACTTAGGAGTGGTCGCAAAACTTTGTGATAAGGTTTGCATCATGTATGGTGGCAAATTAGTAGAAAAGGGAAGCGATAAGGATATCTTCTATGATCCTAAGCACCCTTATACTAAAGGCTTACTAAATTGTGTAGCTCATCCTGAAGATGGTGAGGAAAAGGAACTTGAACCAATTCCAGGTTCACCACCTGACTTGTTAAATCCACCAAAGGGTTGTCCTTTTGTGGATAGATGCTCAAAGGCGATGAGAATTTGTAAAGAATATATGCCAGAAGAAAAAGAGTTCAACAAGGGCCATACATGCAAATGTTGGCTTAATGAAGAAATGGCTAAGAAGATGTGGGGTGATGTAAATGAGTGATGAAGTTATTTTAAAAGTTGAAGATTTAAGGACTCATTTTGATGTCACTAAAGGAATCTTTTCTAAGAAACAAATTGTAAAGGCTGTTGATGGTGTAAGTTTTGAAGTCAACAAAAATGAAACCTTCGGCTTAGTTGGTGAATCAGGCTGTGGCAAGTCTACCCTTGGTAGAACCATTGTTAAATTATATGAACCAGTAAGTGGTCATATTGAATTTGAAGGAAAAGACGTTTCTACTTTAAAAGGAAGCGAACTAAAGGCTTTCCGTAAGGATATGCAGATGATTTTCCAAGACCCATATGCATCTCTTGATCCTAGAATGACTGTTGGTGAAATCATTAAGGAACCAATGACTATTCACAATATCTATAAGAGTGATAAGGAAAGAGAAGACAGGGTTGTTGAACTATTAAAGATTGTAGGTTTAAAACCTGACCACATTAGAAGATATCCAAGTGAATTCTCTGGTGGTCAAAGACAAAGAATAGGTATTGCTAGAGCCTTGGCGGTTAATCCAAAGTTTATTGTCTGTGATGAGCCTATTTCAGCTCTAGATGTTTCAATTCAAGCGCAAGTTATTAACTTGCTTAAAAATATTCAAAAAGAAATGGATCTATCATACTTGTTCATTGCCCATGACTTAAGTATGGTAAAACACATTTCTGACCGTATTGGGGTTATGTATCTTGGACACATGATGGAAGTTGGTCCAAGTAACGATGTTTATCATCGTCCTCTTCATCCTTATACGGTTGCCCTATTGTCAGCTATTCCGATTTCGGATCCAAATATTGCCAAGGCCAAACAGAGGATAGTACTTGAAGGTGAAATTCCTTCACCTATAAGTCCCCCAAGTGGCTGTCCGTTCTCTACACGTTGTCCAAAGGCCACACAACGTTGTAAGGAACATGTGCCTCCATTTGTAAAGGTCGGAAATAGACTGGTTGCGTGCTTCTTGTATGAGAGGTAGAAAGGAAGATATATGAAAAAATTAAACAAAATCGTTGTGTTTGCCCTAACAGCTTTGATGACTTTGTCTTTAGTTGCTTGTGGTTCTAAAGATGAAAGCAAAGGCGGTGACAGCACTAGCGATGTGACTTATAAGACAAGTTTTACATACGCTATTGGTGGTTCTCCCGCTTATCTAGATCCTGCTATCGCATCTGATTCTATTGGTAGTTATGTACTTAACCAAACAACTTATCCACTATTCCAATTAACTCAAAAAGGTGTTGAACCTTGTGCGGTTAGCGATTATACAGTTAGTGATGATGGCCTAGTTTATACACTAACACTTAAAGATAATTCTTGGTCTGATGGACAAAAAGTAACTGCCGCTGATTATGTATATGGTGTTAAACATGCCTTATCAATCGGTAGTGCTGAAGCTACATACTTATCTTGGATTACCAATAACCTAGTTGGTGCAGCTCAATATGATGGTGCTGATGTTGATTCAATGAGCGAACTAACAGGTGTTGAAGCTAAGGATGATAGTACTCTTGTATTTACACTAGTTAAGCCATGTGACTACTTCGTATCACTATTATCAGGTGGTGTGTTCTATGCGGTAAGAAGCGACTATGCTCCAAGTGGTGATTACACTTATGCTGAAAGTGCTGAGGTTCCTACATGTGGTGCCTTCAAGTATTCTTCAATCGATAGAGCAGATAAGATCGTCATGACTAAGAATGAAAACTTCTGTGATGCTGATAAGGTTACTGTTGAAACTTTAACTGCAGTTGTTATGGAAGATATGGAAGCTGAATTGATGGCATTCCAAACTGGTGAAATTGATTATGCTACTGCTGTTGATGCAGCTACTGTAACAAGTATGTATGCTGATAGCGATAACATTGATATTTTTCCTTCAGTAATTAATTACTACATTGAATTTAACACAAGAGAAGCTACAAATACTAACCCAGTTCTATTAGATGTAAATGTAAGAAGAGCCTTCCAATTAGCTATCAATAGACAAGAAATCGTTGATGCCCTTGCTGCAGGTGATGCTTACTATCCTCTAACAGGCTTTGTACCTGAAGGTATTACAGCTGCTGAGGGTGACTTCAGAGAAGTTGGTGGTGATTATGTAACTTTTGATAAGGATCAAGCTATCGAATTATTAGCTAAGTCTGGTTATTCAAAGGATAATCCAGTTACTATTGAATACTACTATAACCAAAATACTATGCATGATACAGTTGCTTCTGTTGTAAAGGCTCAACTTGCTGAAGTTGGCATCAACCTAGTATTAAAGACAGGTGATGTCAGAGTATTCTTCTCAGATAGAGATGATAATGGTAACTATGAAACAGCAAGAGGAGCTATGTCTGCTGACTACCTAGATTCTATGAGTTATCTAGATATGGCTACTACTGCTTATCAAACATGTGCTTCTTGGGGTGATGAGACTTACGATACTATGATCGAAGAAGCTAATAAGCTAACTGGTCAAGAAAGAATTGATGCTTTACATGCTGCTGAAAAGTACTTAGTAGAAACAACTGCTCAAGTATGTCCATTGTTCGGTTATCAAACAGTATGCTTAAAGCCTGCTGGTATGACTGGCTCTATTAACTCAGCTCAAGGTAACTCAACATTCTGGTTTGTACAAGTACCTGAATCTAAGTAATTGTTAATTATTTATAGTGGCAAGTAGCGAGGCTATTTGCCACTGTTTTAAAGGAGAATATATGAAAAAAATTGGTATATCAGATTTTTGTAAGTATCATTTTCTTTCTTCATTAAACGCATCTAAGAATGCTTTATTTTTTATAGATACAAAAGTAAAAGAAGATAAAAGTGATTATTGTCAAAAACTATTAAAGTATGATTTAAATACTAATAGTCAAAGTGTTGTTAAGGATTATGTGGATAAACTACCTTTATATTATGTAGATGAAAATGAAGTTCTTATCGGTGAAGTAAACAAGGAAACTAAAAAAACTGAGACTAAGATTGTTGTTTTAGATCCTATGTCTGGTGAAGAAATGAGATCTTTTGTGTTGCCACTTGATGTAAATGAAATTAAAAAATATGACGATAATCATTATTTAGCATCAGCAACATTTAAAGTAAATCATCCTGATTATTATAAGTATAGTGACGATAAGAAGGAAGAATTAATTAAAGAAGAAGAAAACAACAAAGATTACATCGTCCTTGATGAATACCCCTTCGTTTTTAATGGAGTAGGAGTCATCAACGGCAATCGTAATGGCTTGTTTATAATAGATAAAATAACTTTAGAAATAGAAAGAATCACACCACCTACATTAGATGTTGAATCATTTGATTATAAAGAAAACAAAATATTGATGAGTGGTGTTGACTTTACTACCTATAAAAAGAAATTTGGTAGTGTTTATGAATATGATGTCTTAAGTAAGACTATTCAAAAATTAAGTGATGAAACCATGATTATCACCAGAAGCTTTTATTTAAATGACGACATCATTGTAGTAGCTTCTTTTGGTAAAGAAACAGGATGGCTAGAGAATCCTAAGTTCTATAAGTTAATAGACGGAAAATGCCAACTATATATCGATAGTGACTTAAGTTTATATAACACAGTAGGCACTGATATTCACTATGGCAAATATTCACAATTTAGAAAAATCAATGGTAAACCATACTTCCTATCAGCTTCTAAAGGAAGTAGAAGCGAATTGTTTACTATCGATAATGATAAATTAGTATGCCTAAGTGACTTTGAAGGTACAGTTGATGATGCAGTTGTTGTTGATAATAAGATTTACCGTATAACTACATTAGCTAATAGACTACAAGAAGTAGAAGTATTAAATGGTGAGACATTGACACATTTAAATGATTTAAGCGAATACTATGTTGCTAAGCCTAATCGCATTACTTTAAATAAGAAGACTAAGATTCAAGGTTGGGTCTTACTTCCTGAAGATTTTGACAAAAACAAGAAATATCCTGCAATATTGGATATTCATGGTGGTCCAAAGTGTGCCTATGGTGAAATCTTTTATCATGAGATGCAATATTGGGTAAGTCTTGGCTATATCGTCTTCTTCTGCAATCCAAGAGGCGGCGATGGTAGAGGCAATGATTTCGCCGATTTAAGAAGACAATGGGGTGGTAAGGACTTTGAAGATTTAATGGACTTTACTGATGAAGTCTTAAGACAATATCCGCAAATTGATTCAAATAGAGTAGGTGTAACTGGTGGTTCCTATGGTGGCTACATGACTAACTGGATAGTTTCACATACTAATAGATTTAAGTGTGCTGCCACTCAAAGATCAATCTCTAATATGATTACTGAAGTATGTGCCTCTGATTATGGTATTGACTTCCCATATGAGATGAACTTTACTGACTTACACAATTGCCATGATGAGCTATGGTCTATGTCACCACTTAAGTATGCCAACAATGTTAAGACACCTTTATTGTTTATTCATTCAATAGAGGATTATCGTTGTACCTTACCTGAAGCTTTACAATATTTTACAGCTATAAGATGTAACGGTATTGATACTAAGATCGTGGCGTTTAAGGGTGAAAATCATGAATTATCAAGAAGCGGTAAACCACTTCACAGAATCAAGAGACTAGAAGAAATTACTGCTTGGATGAACAAATATTTGATGGAGGAAGAATAATGTTTGATTTAAGTAAACCATATTGTTTCTATTTTAATGAAATTGCTAAGATTCCTCATGGTTCTTATGATGAGGAAAGAATAGCCGACTATGTATATAAGTTTGGGCTCGAAAGGGGGCTTGAATCTTATAAGGACCCTTCTAACAACGTCATCATCTATAAAGAGGCAAGTAAGGGTTATGAGAATAGTGCACCGTTGTTGCTTGAAGCCCATATGGACATGGTATGTGAAAAGAATAAAGACTCAAATCATGATTTTAAGAAAGATCCTCTAGATTTATATGTAGAGGATGGTTGGTTGAAGGCCAAAGGGACAACCCTAGGTGCAGATGATGGAACAGGTGTTGCCTATATGTTGGCAATACTAGCAGATGACACATTGTCTCATCCAAAACTAGAATGTGTCTTCACTGTTGAGGAAGAAGTAGGCTTGTGTGGTGCCTTAAAACTAGATACATCATTACTTAAGTCAAGAAGAATGATATGTCTAGATGGAGGAGGAGAGGTATCAACAGGTATTTCTTCAGCAGGTGGTTGTATTGTAACCCAAACCTTTGATTTGAAGTATGTTGATAACTATAAGCCTACCTATAGACTTTTTGTATCAGGTTTAAGTGGTGGCCATTCTGGTGGTGAGATTCATAAGGAAAAGGGCAATGCGAATAAGCTAGCCTTTAGAATTATTAAGGAATTAAAAGGTGAAATCAATCTAGTTAGTGCTAATGGTGGTCTTAAGGATAATGCCATTCCTAGAGAATGTGAAGTCATCTTTAGTAGTGATATTAACTTCAGTGATCTTAAAAAGTCAGTTGATGAATCAATTATTAATATAAAAAAGGAACTTGAATTCTCAGACAACGGATTTAAATGTACATTAGAAGAAATTAATTTGGCAGATAAAGTGGTTGAAACTAAGACAAGTAAAGAAATCATCGACTATATTTTCCTATTGCCTAATGGTTTTAAGCATCGTTCAATGGCTATTGAAGGATTAACTTTAACTTCATTGAACCTAGGCATTATTAATACTGTAGATAATAAATTAATCATTACAAGTTCTTTAAGAAGTGCCTTAGAATGCAGCATTGATCATATGATTGAAGAGATTAGTACTCTAGCAGATATATTTAATGTAGATGTTTCTGTAAGTGCTCGTTACCCTGGTTGGAACTATAAGCCAAATAGTGATATGCGTCATAAATTAAATAAGATAATCGAAAGAATTTATCATAAACCATTACTTGAAGAGGCAACTCATGGTGGTTGTGAGTGCGGTATCTTTGCCGCTATTAGTGATGATATGGATATCTTAACCTATGGCCCTATTATGAAGGATATTCATACACCTGATGAAAGACTCGAGCTCGAATCTTTCGACAGAGGATATGTAGTGTTAACTAGTTTGATTAAGGAGTGTAAGTAATGACAAAGGGAAAAGTATTAATTTTATCTGGTGCTAGTTCTGTTGGTAAGGGTGCCATTAAAAAGAAATTGTTGGCTGATAAGGATTTAGCTTTGATTGAATCTGTTTCAATGACTACACGTCCTAAAAAGGCTAATGAAGAAGATGGCAAGGATTATTACTTTGTGGATTATCACTTCTTTGCCAATGCGGTAAAGAATAAGGATTTCTTAGAATATACCGAGTTTAATGGCTATTATTATGGAACTCCAAAGAGCCAAGTAAATTTCTTGTTGAATAATGGTAAGAATGTTTTGATTGAAGTTGAGGCTGAGGGTGTAGGTCCTTTAAAGCTTAATTTGCCTGATGCTTTGGCGGTATTCATTGTGCCTGAGAATATGGAAGAATTAGAGAAACATATCATGGATGTTTATGGTGATGATTTGGCTAGTGCTAATGCTCGTATTAATAAGGCCAGAATGGAAATGGAGATTGCTCCTTTGTTTAAGAATCAAGTTAAGAACACTAACATTGATGAGGCAGTAAAAGAGATTAAGAAATTGTTTATGGAGAATAAGAATGATTAGTAGAGAAGATTTTTTATATAAGGAAGTGAGTCATTTAGATGACTTTAATGAAAAAATTCTATCTTATAGAGATAGAGAAAAGGTAGTTGATAATTGGTTAAGACTTCGTTATAAGGAAGTACTACCAATGGTTATGAAAAGAAGTGGTATTGATTGTTGGGTGGTAGCTTGTGATGAATATAATGAGGATCCAGTGCTTAGATCTTTAACACCTACTGCCATGATGAATGCGAGAAGAACTACCATTTTGTTGTTTGTGTTAAAGGGCGATGAGGTATTAAGATACTCAATCACAAGACCAAATGTTGGCCTAGATGAATTTTATACTGCATCATGGATTAATCAAAAGGATTCAATTTGGTGTACTGATCCAAGTAAGGCTGAAACACAATTTGAATGTTTAGCTCGTTTAATTAAGGAAGCAAATGTTAAGAAGATTGGACTTAATATCTCTCGTGATTTCGCCTTTGCGGATGGTTTGAGTAAGTCAATGTATGATGAGATTGTTAAGTGCTTTGATGAGGATATGAAGTCAAAGATTGTATCAGCTGATGAAATTTGTGTTGGTTGGTTAGAAACAAGAACAAAGCCAGAGATGGAAGCTTATAACGGTATTATGCAGATTGCTCATTCAATGATCGATGAAGCTTTCTCTAGTAGAGTCATTATTCCAGGTGTTACCACAAACCATGATGTTAAGTATTGGATGTTGGATAAGGTAACAAGAATGGGGCTTATTCCCTGGTTTGACTTTGAAGTTTCTATTATTAGAGATGGTGTAGGTCAATTTGAAGAAGAAGATATTATTAGACAAGGCGATATGTTACACTGCGATGTCGGTTTTAATTATTTGGGTCTATGTACTGATACTCAAGAAAATGCTTATATCTTAAAAAATGGTGAAAGTGATGCGCCTGATTATTTAAAGAAGTGTATGAAGGATGTTAATCGTTTCCAAGATATCGTTGTTAGTTTCTTTAAAGAGGGTAGAAGTGGTAATGAGATTCTTAAATTAGCCTTAGATAAAGCTAAAGCTGAAGGTTTAAATCCTTGCCTATATACTCATCCAATTGGCTATAACGGTCATGCAGCTGGTCCAACTATTGGTTTATTTGATAAGCAACAAGGTGTTGGTGGTAAGAACGGTACTTATCCAATGTACAACAACACTGCTTATTCTTTGGAACTAAATTGTGAGTTTACTTTAAAAGAATGGCATGATTTAAAGTTCTGTTTGGGTCTTGAAACTGATGTCTTATTTACTGATGATAAGGTTTATTTCTTAGCTGGAAGACAAGAGAATTTCCATTTGGTTAAATAATGAAAAAGGTTTCTACTAAAATATTATTCTTTTTAATATTCTTATATTCTTTGGCAGCTAATTTTGCCCATCCTATAACCCCAACTTTTATTAAAGAGTTGGGGCTTCATGATTATATGTTTGGGGTGGCCTTTTCCTGTATGGCACTAACTAACTTCTTGTTTTCACCATTATGGTCTAAATTATCAGAGAAGTATGGGGGTGCTAAAGTCTTATCTATTGGCTTATTAGGCTATGGTGTGATGCAAGTATTCTTTGGCATAAGTAAGAGTGAGGTTCAAATTTGTATCGCAAGACTAGTTGCAGGCTTTTTCTTATCTGGTATATCAGTTTCCCAGTTAATCTATTGTCTAAAGAATTCTAAGGATGTTAGTAAGGATTTGGCAATTTGTGCCACTGTTAATATGGTAGTATCACCATTTGGTTTCTTGATTGGTGGTTTTCTTGGTGATTGGAATATCTTAGGAACCTTCTATATTCAGGGTATTTCATTATTCTTAATCGGCTTACTTGGCTTATTAATCTTTGGCGATAGTGATACCGAGGATGTTAAGCTCCATAAGGAAGACTTAAATCCCTTTAAAGCTTTTGGTGATTCTAAGGATATCATCACTAAGTTTGTGTTCTTGTTTCTAATAGTAGCAGCTATTTCAAGTTTTGGCTCTACTTGTTATGAACAATGTTTCAACTATTATATTAAGGATGTCTTTAACTTCCCTAGTTCTTATAACGGTATCTTGAAGGCTGGAGTTGGCATTATTGCCCTAATAGCTAATTGGACTATTACGATGATGTTGCTAAAGACTAATACTTTTAAGACTATTGTTCCAGTCTTTGGAATGTTGTTTCTAATGTTAGTGGGGGTTTGTGTGATTGATGATATGGTGCCTTTTATCATCATCAATGTTGTGTTCTTTGGGATGAATTCAATTTATCTTCCTTTACAACAGGCAATGATGACCAAGTATAAGACTAGAAATAATGGTGAGTTGGTTGGTTTGTTTAATGCGGTAAGATCAATTGGTATGGTACTTGGTTCATTACTTGCAGGACTAATCTATGGAGTAGGACCTAAGGCATCATTTGTCGTATCGGCTATAGCCTTTGGTTTATGTATCATCCTTAGCATCAGTAATTATAAAGAAAGTGAGCGTGTATGAGAGAAGACAGAATTTTAAAAGTGATAAAAGAATTAAATAAGCACGGGATTGAGGCCGTTGTCTATGGCTCTGGTGCTAATTTTCAATATATCTTAGATGCCACTGACTATTGGTGGCAAAGAAGTTGTGATACTAATATTATGGGTTTTTCTAGTGCTTATAATTTGCCTGATGCCTTGTTGTATCTAAATAATAAGGGTGATTATCAGATTATTTGTAACTATCATAATAAGGAATACTTTACTAAAAAATATTCTGGTCATGTGACTTGTTCCTATATGGATCAATTTGAGGATGCCTTGGCTCCTTTTGTGAAGGAAAAAAGAATTGGTGTTTCTGTATCTTGTAGTAAGTTTATTAGTGAAATATTAAGAAATATCAACAGTAATATCGAAATAGTTGATGGTGAAAACTTATTAAATGATATTAGATGTTTTAAGGAAGAAGATGAGATTAAGACGCTAAGAGAATTGTGTAAGTTTACAGATGATGCGGTAATGTATGTTGTGAATAATCTAAAGATGGGTATGTCTCAAAGGGAGGCTGAAAATCTTTTAGTTAAATATGGTTATGACCATGGCGTATCTGATTTTTCTTTTCCACCAACGGTTGGTTTTAAGACTCAGAATACCATCACGACTGAAGATGTAGAGTATTATGATCGTGAATGGAAGCTTCAGCCTCAAACTGGTATCGCCTTTGATGTTGGTTATATGAATAAGGGTTATTGTAGTGATTGGGGTAGAAGTGTTTATGTGGGTAAGGCACCTGATATTTGTAAGAAGGGCTATGAAGCGCTTAATAAGTCTATTGAATTTATGGCTAGTCAGATTGTTCCTTATAAGACTAATATTAATGAGTTATATGGTCTTGTTATGAAGAAGGTTGATGAGTTAGGAATGCTTGATTACTTACGTTATAAGGATGCCCAAATGTTGGGTCATCAGATTGGTATTGATTGTCATGAGTTTCCTATGGTTAATAAGGATTTTGATTTTGTGATTAAACCCGGTATGACTTTTGCGGTTGAACCAAAGATGTGGTTTGAGAATGAGATGTATATGCGTGTTGAAGATATCGTTTTAATTACAGAAGATGGTGCTGAGATATTGACTAAGTTCCCTAGAGACTTGTTTGAGATTGAGGTGAAATAATGAATAGAAGAGAAAAGATACTTAAGAAGTTGAATGAGAGTGGTTTGGATGGCTTATTGTTTGCCTCTGGTGCTAACTTTCAATATGTAGTAGAGTCTAATTCATATTTTTGGCAGCGATATTGTTTTAACTTGGATGAGCCGGTGGCGGGGGCTAGGATCATTCCTGAGGCCATGGTTTATTTAAATAAAGATGGTAAGTCTACAATATTGACTACTCCTTTATTAAAGGAACATTTTGATACTACTTTAAATGATGTTGTTGTTTCTTATATGGATCAATTTGAGGATGAACTAACTAAGATAATTGATGGTAAGAAGATTGGCATTGGCAGGGATTGTGAGGCTTGGTTTAGAAAGACTTTGAATGTTAAGTTAATTGAGGTCGAGGATATCTTCTATGATTTAAGAAGAATCAAGGATGAGAAGGAAATAGCTTTGATGACTAAACTTGGTAAGTTTACAGATGATGCGGTAATGTACGTTTGTAAGCATCTAAAACCTGGTATGACAATGTTTGAGGCTGAAAGAATGATTGTGGACTATGGTCTTCAACATGGTATGGCTGATTTGTCTTTCCCTCCAACTTGTGGTTTTAAAACTAGAAATACTGAGAATGCACAAAATATTGAACCTTTTGAGAATGATAGAAAACTAGTAGAGGGTACTATGATTGCTTTCGATATTGGTTATATGGATAGAGGTTATTGTAGTGACTGGGGTAGAACGGTTTATTATGGCAAGGCTCCCGAACTTGTAAAAAAGGGTTATGAGGCTTTACAAGCTGGTGAAACTTATATGGTGAGTAAGATTGTGCCAGGTGTTACTAAGTTTGGTGAGTTATATGGTTTTATCTGTGATAAGGTTGAGGAACTTGGCTACTACGATTATCTAAGATTTAAAAGGGATGAGACTGGTGGTAATGGTCACCATATTGGTAGCGAGGTTCATGAACTTCCTTTCCTTGTTCCAGGTGATGATTTGGTGTTAGAACCTGGTATGATTTTCTGCTCTGAGCCTAAGATGTTTTTTAAGAATGAGGGTTATATGAGAGTTGAGGATATGATTCTTGTGACTGAAGATGGTGCTGAGTTTTTAACTAATTTCCATAGGGATTTGTTTGAGATAGAATTATAGAGGGTTGTGTTATGTATAATACTGAGAATTTTGATCAAAAGACTTTTGAACCAAAATGTTTTACTTCAAATGGAAGCGTTACTTTAAAGGGCGTTGAAATTAAGTATCACACTGTATGTGAAGATAATGTTTTTTATGATAATGGTAATCCTATCGCATCTATATTTTCTTATTCTTATTTTAGAGATGATGTAGATACAACCAATAGACCGGTTATTTTTGCGTTTAATGGAGGACCTGGTTCTAGCTCCATGTATGTTCATGCTGGTTTTTTTGGTGCTAAGCGTATTAAGTATGATGAGGTTAATAGAGAAACTTCGCTTCCACCTTATGAGGTTATTGATAATCCTGATTGTCTATTGGATGAGGCTGATATTGTGGTGATTGATCCTGTTGGTACGGGTTATGGCGTATTACTTGATGATAGTCATGCTAAGGATTTCTTTGGGATTGAAGAAGATGCAGAGGCCTTATTAGCTTTTATTGAAAAGTGGTTAAGAAAGTATAATCGTTTCAATTCTCCAAAGTATTTAGCTGGAGAAAGCTATGGTTGTACAAGATGTGCGGTTGCAGCTGGTATTTCGTGTGGTGGCATGGGTGCTAAAAGAGGCTATGGCATTAAATTTGATGGTTTGATTTTAATTGGCAACACTGTAACTGTGGGTAAATATTTTAATGAAGGTGTAAAGGTTGAACATTCGGTATTATATTTCCCTACATATGCAGCCATTAACTGGTATCATAATCATCCAAGTAATCAAAGTGTTGATGAGTTTGCACTGGAGGCTAAAAAGTTTGCGGACAAGGAATATCTATTAGCTTTATATAAGGGTGAAGCTTTAGTCGGTGAAGAAAAAGAAAAGATCATTCAAAAGCTTATGTACTATACAGGTGTTTCTAGACAATATCTAGAGATGCATGCCCTAAAGATTGATGAAAAGGGTTTTAGATTAGAGGTTGTTAAGGATAAGGGTTTATCTATTAGTAGATATGATGGTCGTTTAACTAGACCTTTGGTTGTCCCTTTTGCGGAGGAGATTGAAAAGCAAGAGGGTGGTGATGCTACTGCTCAAAGATATGATGGTTTCTTCTATGCTGCTTTAAATGGTACAATTTTACCTTCGTTAAATGTTAAGATGGATAGACAATATTTAACTTTTAGAAATTTCTGGGGTGATGGTACTTATAAGTGGAATACTGAGGAAAAGGGCGGTAATACTTCTTATCGTTTAAGAGAGGCTATGAATGGTTCAAGAGGAATGCGTGTGTTCTTTGCGAATGGTTGGTATGATGATTGTACTGAGATTGGCATGGTTTATTACACAATTGATCATGCTGGTTTGGATCATAGTCGTGTCTTTATGAAACCTTATAAGTCAGGTCATATGATTTATATTTCAGAAGAGAATACTAAAGAATTAGCGCAAGATATTAGTAAGTTTATAAGGGGTGAGGATATTAATGGAAATGATTAAATTAGATCCCTTTACTATGATTGGTAAAGAGTGGATGTTGATTAACTGTGATGATGGTAAAGAATTTAATTCAATGACTGCCAATTGGGGTACCATGGGTTTCTTGTGGGGTAAGAATGTAGTGACTATTTATGTTAGGCCACAGCGTTATACTAAGAAGCTAATTCACAGCGAGAATTCAAAATTATCTTTATCTTTCTTTGGCGGTGAATACAAAAAAGAACTAGCATTACTAGGAACCTTATCTGCCTACAATGATAAGGATAAGATTGAGAAAAGTGGTCTTGAGGTAATTGAAATTGATGGCGTTAAAACATATAAACAAGCTACTTTAACATTTGAATTAAAAGTGCTTTATCGTCAAACAATTGATGAGTCTTGTTTCTTGGATAAGGAAATCATTGATAGACAGTATCCTGAAAGAGATTATCATGATATGTATGTTTGTGAGGTTAAGAGGGTCTTTAAGTAGATCTTTTTTTAAACTTCATTAAGTAGCAACAGATAAACAAGTCAAAAAAAGGAACTAATACAGCCTAAAGTTATACATCAAGTTTATGAAGGGCAAATGCTTTGACCCGATATCTTGTTACTAATATAATTACCCTATCAAATGAATCTACAATAATCATAAATAAGAATAAGGTGTATCAATACATTAAACAAGATGAGGGAAGAAGTATATAGTATGAAAATAAGAAAAAGAAATGGTGAGCTAGTTGAATTTATTCCAGGGAAGATAAAAAGCGCTTTAGAAAAAGCATTTGTTGGTCAGGGAAAAAAGATTGATGAAGAAAAGCTTCATAAACTATTAACAACCCTACTGTCTAGACTACCCAATGATGAGGGTCTAACCGTTGAGCTTGTTCAAGATGAAGCGGAACGTGTTCTTATGGAATATGGCTGGTATGATGTGGCTAAGGCCTACATCCTTTATAGAGAAAAGCGTTCTATTTTACGTCAGGCACGTGCTTCTATTATCGAAACTGTTTCTGATGATGACAAGCTTGATGAGCTTTTGAGGATAGTTCAAAGTGATTTCAATGATGAAAGTTATTCTTTAAGTGCACTTCAGGCTAAATTTGATAGCTTTTATAAGCCTTCGATGAATGAAGAAGAATGTTATGCTGCTCTTGTTAAAGCGGCGGTTGAACTAACAACACCAGAAGCTCCGAATTGGGAGTTTATTGCGTCAAGGCTTTTGAATTATAATTTTCAAAATAATCTTACAAATGTAATGAATAAATATGGCATTACCTGCCTTTATGAAAAAATTCGCTATATGTGTGATAAAGGACTTTATGGTGATTATATTCTTACTCATTACTCTCGTATAGAAATAAATGAGGCCGAGGGTTTTATTGTTAAAGATCGTGATAAATTGTTTACTTATTCTGGACTTGATTTATTATTGAAGCGTTATGTTATTCATGATCATAACCATGTTCCTCTAGAAACACCTCAGGAGATGTTTATGGGTATTGCGCTACATCTTTGTATGAATGAAAAGATAGATCGTATGAAGTGGGTTAAGCGTACCTATGATATGTTAAGTCGACTAGAAGTTACAATGGCAACTCCAACTATGTCAAATGCTAGAAAACCATATCATCAACTATCTAGTTGCTTCATCGACATGGTTCCGGATAGTTTGGATGGCATTTATCGTTCCCTTGATAATTTCGCTAAGGTTTCTAAACTTGGTGGTGGTATGGGAATGTACTTTGGCAAAGTACGAGCAACCGGTAGTGCCATCCGTGGTTTTAAGGGTGCTGCAGGTGGTGTTATTCGTTGGATAAGACTTGTTAATGATACAGCAGTGGCGGTTGACCAGCTTGGTATGCGTCAGGGTGCTGTGGCTGTCTATCTTGATGTATGGCATAAGGATTTGCTAGAGTTTTTACAGCTTCGTACTAATAATGGTGATGACCGCATGAAGGCTCATGATGTTTTTCCTGCTGTCTGTTATCCTGATTTATTTTGGAAGTTAGCAGATGAAAATATTGATGCTCCTTGGTATTTAATGTGTCCACATGAAATATTGGCTGTTAAGGGTTATTCTCTTGAGGACTACTATGGTGAGGAGTGGGAAAAGAGATATTATGACTGTGTAAATGATTCGCATATTTCTAAGCGAACAGTTTCTGTAAAAGATATTGTGCGTCTAGTTCTGCGTAGTGCGGTTGAAACAGGAACACCTTTCGCTTTTAATCGTGATACTGTTAATAGGATGAATCCTAATGGACATGCTGGTATGATTTATTGTTCAAATTTGTGTACAGAGATTGCACAAAACATGGCTCCTATTGAATATGTATCAACGAATATTTCTGTTGAAAATGGGGATACTGTCTTATTAACTACTACAAGACCTGGTGATTTTGTAGTATGTAATCTTGCAAGTCTTTCTCTTGGTAATCTTCCACTTGAGGATGATGAGTATATGCAAAGAATAATTGAAACAGCTGTGCGTGCACTGGATAATGTCATTGATTTAAACTTTTATCCCTTAGAGTATGCAAAGTTAACTAATCATAAATATCGTAGCATTGGTCTTGGTGTTAGCGGTTATCATCATATGCTCGCAAAACGAAATATTAAGTGGGAGAGTGAAGAACACTTAAAGTTTGTAGATGAGGTGTTTGAACGCATTAATTTTGCTGCTATTAAAGCGGACAATGCTTTAGCTATTGAAAGAGGTGCCTATAAATTATTTGATGGCAGTGATTGGCAAAATGGTGATTATTTTAAAAAGCGTGGCTATACTTCAGAAAAGTGGAAAGACTTACAAAGAAGTGTTTGTGAAAATGGAATGCGTAATGCTTATCTTTTAGCTATTGCACCAACATCTAGTACTTCAGTTTTGTCTGGTACAACGGCTGGTGTTGATCCAGTGATGAAACGTTTTTATCTTGAGGAAAAGAAGGGTAGCATGTTGCCACGAGTTGCTCCTGAGCTTTCTATTAATACGTGGTGGTATTATAAGCCAGCACACACAATTGATCAAACCTGGTCTATAAAGGCGGCTAGTGTACGTCAGCGTCATATTGATCAAGCTCAGAGTATGAATCTTTATATTACTAATGAATTTACGATGCGTCAGGTTCTTAATCTATATATTGAAGCTTGGAAGGCTGGTGTTAAAACCATATACTATGTGCGCAGTAAATCGCTTGAAGTAGAGGATTGCGATAGTTGTTCGGCATAAGGAGGATAATATGGAAGAAATTAAGAAAAAACCACTTTTTAATCCCAATGGAGATATTGATGTACGTCTTCGTAGGATGATTGGTGGCAATACTACAAATTTAAATGATTTTAATAATATGAAGTATCCATGGGTTAGCGATTGGTATCGTCAGGCTATGAATAACTTTTGGGTGCCAGAAGAGATTAATCTTTCTCAAGATGTTAAAGATTATCCAAATCTGTTGCCAACAGAACGCATTGCATATGATAAGATTCTTAGCTTTTTGGTCTTCCTTGATTCGATACAAACGGCCAACCTACCAAACATTGGTGAGTATATTACCGCAAATGAGGTTAATCTTTGTCTATCAATTCAGACATTTCAGGAATGTGTCCATTCTCAAAGTTATAGTTATATGCTAGATACTATTTGTTCGCCTGTGGAAAGAAATGACATCTTGTATCAATGGAAAAATGATGAGCATCTTTTAAGGCGCAATACTTTTATTGGTGATTGTTATAATGAGTTTCAGGTTAAAAAAGATCCTTTAACATTATTGCGTGTGATGATGGCTAACTTTATTTTAGAAGGTATCTATTTCTATAGTGGTTTTATGTTTTTCTACAACTTGTCACGAAATGGCAAAATGCCTGGTTCAGCACAGGAAATTCGTTATATAAATCGTGATGAGAATACTCATCTTTGGTTGTTTCGCAATATCATCAGCGAACTACAGAAGGAAAATCCTGAGCTTTTTACAGAAGAAAATATAGAAATGCTTCGTTCTATGATGAAGGAAGGTGTGCGTCAAGAGATTGAGTGGGGCCATTATGTGATAGGAGATGGTGTTCCAGGTTTAAATAAGGATATGATAAGTGACTATATTCATTATCTTGGAAATTTACGTTGGATGAGTCTAGGTTATTCACCACTTTATCCAGGCTTTGAGAAAGAGCCAGATAGTATGGCTTGGGTTAGTCAATATTCAAACGCCAATATGGTTAAAACAGATTTCTTTGAGGCCAAAAGCACCGCCTATGCAAAAAGCACAGCCCTTGTTGATGACCTATAGTGTTAACGTCAAGATAATATAAAAGACGCTACACATGAAAACAGAGCTCAACTTTTTAAACTTATTTAAGTAAAATGGTATAAACAACTTATTGAACTTCTTTATATAAAATGGTATAACTAAGTTGAGGTGAGAATATGGACTATAATTTTGATAAAGATTTTAAAGCGATTCGAGACGTTTTGGATATTTCGCAAAAAGAATTCGCGAAGGTTTTAGATACTGAACAAAAAACAATTTCTAATATCGAATCAAAAGATTCATATCCTTCTAAAACTATTGTAGAAAGTGCCTTTACTTATGCGTTTAAAAAAGATGTTAAGATCAACAAACTAAAGGAATTGTTATGTAGAGATAACTTGAGCCATAATGAGAAACTTCTTTTTCATGGTTCTAAGGGCGAAATAAAAGGTGATATTGATGTTAATTTTGGTAGAGGAAATAATGATTTTGGCAAAGGCTTCTATACTGGCGAAAGCTATGAACAAGCCGTATCATTTATATCTATTTATGATGATCCAAGTGTATATTTTATGTCCTTTGATGATAGTGACTTAAAGTGTAAAAGATATTCAGTTGATAGGGAATGGATGATGACTATTGCATATTATAGGGAATCTTTAGAGGAGTATGAGAATCATCCTTTAATTGAGAAAATTATTAAAGAGTCAAGAGATTGTGACTATATAATTGCGCCTATAGCTGATAATAAGATGTTTGAGACAATTAATGAATTTATCGAAGGTAATCTAACTGATGAACAGTGTAAACATTGTTTAGCCGCTACAAATCTTGGTATGCAATATGTATTTCTTACCGAAAAGGCAGCATCTAGGTTAAAAATAGTGGAACGTTGTTATGTATGCGATAAAGAAAGAGAACATTACAAAAAACTTAAAGAGGATTATAGAAAACTAGGCAATGATAAAGTTAAATTGGCAAAGGCACAATATAGAGGCATTGGAAAATATATAGATGAGGTTTTGGCATGTTAAAGAAAAGAAAAATAGATAGTAATGGTTTACTAATGTGCAAAATACAAGCTCAGGCCTTTGAACGCTCTATTGATAAAATGGATTGCAGTTCTGATGTTTTTATTAGAAGATTCATGCACAGTAAAATCGCTGATTTATTTGATAATGAAGGCATACTTGATACTAACTATCAATGGAAAGATGTACTAGACTTTGTAGAAGAAGAATATGGTGTTAGTAATTATGGTAGCGTTAAATATAGCCCAAATGAGATGTATTGGATTGGCTATGTCTATAGATACTATTCATATACTTACGAGATGTCTTCAGCCCAAGTTTATCGAATTGTAAAGCCAAAAGAATTAAGAGATGTGTATCATCCTTATCACACTCTAGATCCAAGCCAGGCGATTGAAAGAATATTAGAGGCAAAGGGTTTGCCTATAACCGAAGAAGAAGAACTCAAGCGTCAATATGAAATTATTAAAAGAATCTATAATGAAGATAAATAAGAAATGGAACATTAACGTTCCATTTTTACTTCTATAGTAGTTCCGTTATTATTACTGTCTTTAACATAGACACTAGCCTTATGTAACTTAGCTATCTCATATACTAAAGCTAAGCCTAAACCAACACCACCAAATTGTCTATTTCTAGATTTATCAATTCTAAAGAAGGGTTGGAAGATGGTTTCTTGGTACTCTTTAGGAATACCATTACCGGTATCTTTTACTTGGATATAAGTATATTTATCATCATTGTTTATATTGATGGATACACTACCATCTTGTTTGTTATACTTAATCGCATTCTCTACTAAGTTATAGATCATTTGATAAATAAGGGTATCAGAACCGGTGATAGTTGAGTTACCTTTAGTAGATAAGGTGATATTCTTCTTATCAGCTAACAAACTTAAGTCGGCTATTATTTCTTCTATTAATGGATTAAGTTCAATTTGTTCATTGGTTGGAATATTATTAAGATTAGCTATCTCCAATAGTGTTTTACTCATTTGATTTAATCTTTCAATTTGTTCACCTAAAGATTTTAAGAATAATTCTGTTTCAGGTTTGATATCAGGATTATCAATAGGAAATGATTCAATCTGCGCTTGCATCAAAGCTAGTGGTGTTTTAAGTTCATGAGCTACATTATAGTTAAATTGTTCCTGTGCCTTAAAAGATTGATTAAGTCTATCCAACATATCATTAAATGATTTAGAAAGATTTGAGAATTCCGTTAAAGAATCTTCTTCTAACTTTACATCACCTAGATTACTAGATTGAACTGTTTCTACTTGTTCTACATATTTATTTAATGGTTTTAAAGCTTTACCCGATACAAAATAAGCAAGCACACCCGATAATAGGGCAACACCTAATGATATTAAGATATTAGATATTCTAAAATCACTCTTTGCAGTTGATATTACAAGGGTAACATCCTTGGGGTCAACAGGAATCTTAGTTTCATTATTAATCACAAAGCTTTCGATATCATTCATATAGGAAATGCCACTTGTAGAAAGTAGTACTTGCATCAATAAACAAGTAAAAACTATTAACAAGAAGGTCATGATTGTTATGCGCCATTGTAGTGAATTTTTCATATTGTCTCCTTAATTAAGTAGCCTTCACCAATTCTGTTAATAATAGGATCATAGCCTAACTTATCCTTTAGTGTCTTACGAAGTGATGAGATATGAACTCTAATTGAATTAGAAAAGGAATCAACACTATTGTCCCAAACATGATCAATTAATTCTTCACTAGATACAGGTCTACCCTGATGTAGTAATAGATATTCTAAGATAGCTGTTTCTTTTTTAGTTAAAGTTAAAATAAGCGAGTGACATGTCTTTGACGGGTCAGAGCTTCCTTGGGGTTTTCCC
>ERZ827168.1260-NODE-1260-length-35763-cov-7.997424_pt1 | contig 35763 bp, 23 predicted proteins | sample MGYA00519868_ERZ827168 | MGnify/ENA primary metagenome ERZ827168 (study PRJEB31778, sample SAMEA3449271) | human gut metagenome | biome: human gut; feature: human-associated habitat; material: faeces | place: United Kingdom | collected 2010/2012 ...
GGCGCGCATATAATAAACTGAATAGCATGGCTTTTGTGGCACATGCGCGACCCGAAGCACCGAAGCGGCTTCGTCAAGGTAAAAGCTTTGACTCTGCCCCGCGCGGCAAATCGGACACGCATACTTGTTCGCTGAACAAGGGAATCGGGTGAGAATCCCGGACACGGAAGGAATCTCTTCTCTCCGTTTGCAGCCTATGAATCATAGAGTGCAAAGGGGATGGCAGAATTCCGAAAGTAGCTGTATTTCTAAAGTGTTGTTTTCCATGCAGGACACATCCTGCGTGCGGTGAAAACCGGTCATTTGAAGAGCTGTCATGGCTCCGCGAGAAGGCTGAAGCAATGCGTTTGCGTAAAGGAGAGAATCCTCTGCGCATGAATGGATAAGTCAGAAGACCTACAAACCCCGAAACGATGAATTGACAGCGTGCGGAAGTAACCGCATCCGCATACCTTTCCATTACGCTTCGGAGCCAATTAAAACAGGACACAAAGGCGATGGTTATTACAATCATCGTTTTTTTATTGCCTTAGTATGACGGCAAAAGTTGGACTTTTGACGATATCTCTGAAAAAGTCCAAGAAACAAGGCAGTTTTTGCATGTATTTGTTGGACAATTTGCGGCGAGGCTGTAAAAATCCAATAAATTCCAAAATATGTATGGAAACAGGCTTCATAAGGAGCAGAATCGCGCGAAATGTTGTATAAAAACAGCAAAGTGCCTAAGAAGTCCAACAATGCCAACAATCCATAAGAGCAGCATACAAAAACAACACTTTTCATCCTTACGGGCGGCGCGAAAAGATAGAGAGCACGCCGCCCCATGGGCGAGAGAGTCACTATAGAAAATGAGGAACACGAAATGAATCAAAGAGAACTCAAAGAACGCATAAAGAACGACCCGGCTCTGACAGCGTCGGAGAAAGTCCAAAGGCTGAATGAACTTCGCATGCCGTATAAGAAGATGACAGACGAAGAACTCCTGCAGCTTGTCCGAGACTTCACCAAGGAAAACGGAAGGGAGCCCATGCAGGCGGATGTACTGTATGACCGGGAACTGAAAGCACGCTTCGGACCTTGGAACCGAATGTTGGAACGCGCAGGCACAAGGCCTGTGGCACAGTCGTACCTTGACAAACAGCAAAGGCGAAGAGAAAAGCGGGCGCGGCATAAGGAATACCGCAGACAGATTCGCGAGCAGCAGGCGGCGGAATAGCAAGACCACTACACAAATAGAGTGTTTACATAGATAATCGCGAGGCGCACAGCGCGAGGCGAAAGCTCGTACGCCGAACCGAAGCGAAATACAACGAAAGGAAAAACAAACAAAGAAATGAAGAAAAGAAAAAAGATAGCGTTGCTTGCCAGGAAAGCCTACGCAGTATTGCTAAGTATTTTCCTCATCTGCTCTTCCCTGACACCTGCATTTGCAAATACGGGAAGTGATGTTAACCAGTATTGCGATTATGTAAAACTTGTTGACACAGATGGCAAAGATGTTAGGGGAAAACTTCAGTCTGCATATTATGATCAAGATAATGAAAGTTTTTTTTATTTGTATCTGAGTGACCAGTATGATGCAAATAAAACCGCGAAATTTCAATTGGAAGAAAATTGGAAGGTAGCATATTACGATTACTATGGAACAGAGTGGAAAGAGGAAATAACATCGGGATACTCTATCGCATTGTCAAAAGCATATGATATAGATTATGACACCTTAGCATCAAACAGCTTTTGGCCTACTTCGAAGTACAAATTTGACGATGGGTACACATACAAGTACATTATATGTTCCCCTTATGATTCGAATGGTAACTCTCCGGCTTGTTTCTACTTTGTTTTCAAAACCGGGGAAATTCCGGAGGAAGATAAAACTTTGCTCAACGAGCGCATTGCTGCAGCTCCAAGTGAAGAAACGGATACACAGTATTACCATTCGGATGACCGCTTCGACGGTAAAAATAAGAGTAAGAATGGATTCTGGGCAGATATGCGGGCCGTCGTGGAACGCGCACAGAAAGTAAGTGATAGCAAAAGGGCAACGAAAGACGAGATAGCGAAAGTTGCGGCAACTTTAGATTTGGGCAATCAGGACAGCGCGCTGTCAAAAGCCATAGCGAAGCTGATTCCGACGACAAGAATTAACCCGACGAAATTATATGAGTCGCTCACGCAAACCTATATTTGGGGTATCGGGGACAAAGTTTATTCAAGTACGTGGTATGATGGTGCCAATGCTTATCTCAATGTCAAAGAGGAAAATGCAACACCGATTTCATGGAAACCGTATGCGGAGGCCTTAGAGGCAGGCACGGCCTTTTATAAGACGATGTATAATGCGGACGGCACCCCGACGGAGGCAAACAATCAAGCTGCAATGGCCACCTGCACAGCTAAAAATGACGCGATTGAAGCTGCAAGAAATCGGCTTGTACAAAAAGATGAGTATAACAGCGCATATCAGACCTTTACCAATCGCATGGACGAAGCAGTAGGTCTGTTAAATCAGTACGGCCCTGCGAAATTTGGAAGCGATGAAGAAGGTGCCTATGATAGTGCAAAGTGTCCGTTTACAGCCGATTCCTGGGCAGCATATGTCGATGCCTACAAGACGCTGAAAACCGCGACACAATATAAGATCAAAAGCAGCGTCGCATATCCGAAGGGCGGAAGCTATGAAGACTATGCTGCAATCAAGGACTTTGAGAAGCAGATAAACGACTTCCAAAAGAAGCTGAATGCGTTGGTATCTGCAAGGGATATTGAAGTAGAGGTTTCCTATGTCAACAACAGTGCAGCGCGCTACCCGCAGATCAAAACAAGCGGAACCGACATCTACTACCGCAAAAAGCTTCCTCTGACAAGCGGAAAGACAACGATTCATGGAATCCTTGAACAGACAGGAATCTCTTTTGATAACGAACCGACGAAGTATACTATCGTGCAGGACGGCAAAGAACAATCAAAAAAACAGATTGGTATCAACCTGATGATTTTTGTGGATGGCGAGTGCAGAGGTATCTATGCGTATGACGACAATAACAGAGGCTCAGATATTCCGCTGCAGCTGCATGACGGTGAGAAGGTATCCATTGTCAGAATTCCATCAGGATTTTATGCTGAAGAAGCCTCCAGCGGCGATGATTCAACGGCGAAATATTATGAGCTTACGCGTGCAATCGACAAACTTGGAGACAGTATCGGACAGATTTCGATTGACAGTATTACACCGGACATTAAGGTCGGAGACACTGTTGCCATCAAAACAAGTGCAAAAGGTACGTATGTAACCAATAAAGGAGAGGAACTTTCCGCAGAGAATCTGACTCTGTTTGTTAGTGGGAAATCTTCCGACAAGTCGGATATCCTCACGGTTAAGGATTTAAAGAAGACAAGTGCCGTGACGGATAAAAACGGTAATGCGGAATATGTTTTCCGTGAACCGGGCTGGTATACCATCGCACTCTTTGACTTACAGGAAGAAACGCCGGAGTTTACCGATGTATACTCTGCAGTTACGAAAGGCAGCTATCCGGGAGCGAAAGCCGGCGCATATATGCAGGTTTATGTAGCACCCGCAAATGATGAAGACGCAGCACTTGCAAAATGGAGAAAAACAAACCTTGCGGAAGCAAAGGCGCTTTATGAAACCTATAATGATGCGGCGCTCATCAAAGCATACGGAAACTATTCCTTCGACACTGATGCGGACTATGAAGCTTTTAAAGCGGCATATGGAACTTTAAAAGCAAATCAGGAAACAGAAACAATAAAGAGCCTGAAAGGCTTGATGGATGCCTATGAGCACGATCTTGCGGCGATGAACACTTATGTCGCAAAGGCAAGGGATCACAAAACACTTGTGCAGAATGTCAAAACTCCGCTCTCCTATCTGCCGGAGACAGCAGAAGAGGTAACTTATGTATATAAGGATCTTTTCCAGCAGATGAAAACGGCGTATGAAGCATTGAACACCTATGAAGTGAAGGAATTGATCAGCCCTGCGGAACAGGCAAAAATCGAACTTTTGCTGAAGAATGTAGGTGATATTGCCGTTCCGGAGAAAACACCGATTCAGATCAGTGCAGCGGAAGATTTGAAAGCAGCTTACGGTGGCAATAATGGAGAATATGATACTCCGGAAAAGGATTCACCGTGGCAGAATCATGTATATAACACAGACCCAACCGGAAAAGAAACCAGAACTTATGTCGAATATGGCACCAAAGCTGTAGGCTTAGAACCATCTTGCAAAAATATGGGTGCTTATCCGGGAGACCGAGTTGTGATTGATCGTCTCATGCACCAGAGCGACAGCATCTGCTGGATGATGTACTCGTTAGATGGCACAAACTGGACATTGGCAGAACAGACCTGGAAAGACAGCGCAGACAGCATTCTCATGCGTGCGGAATTTACAATGCCCGAGACCAAAGCCTCAACGCTGACGGTACAACTGAAAGGTATCAGCAAGACTGAGTACGAAAAGCTCACTGCTGAAATCGAAAAGCTGACAGAAGAAGAACGCGCAGAAATCAAGGCAGCAATTCAGGCAGCCTATGACAGCTATGACCTGACGAAATATGATGATGCAGGAAAAGAGGCTCTTAAAACAGCACTGAATGACGGCCTTGCAGCACTTACAAAAGCTGTAACTAAGCAAAATGCAGCCAATGCGAGAAAAGCGGCACTGGCAGCGATGGCAGCCGTTGCCAAGGTAAAGCAGGGCGGAGATTCCCCAACGGTCACTACACCAAGCTATCCTTCGGGAAAAATCGTAGGCAGAGTGTATATTACAATCGAAAACAGCAAGTGCCTGACCACCGAGACGAGTTCGGACAAGGGACATGGAACGGTATTTAATACCAAAGACGCAGGGCTTTACGGTGCTTTCATCGAAGGCTGGTATGACCTTGGAGAAAACGACACGATGATGACCTGTATCCTCAAAGCACTGGAAATGAACGGCTATGGCTGGGAAGGCACAGGAGGCGAAGGAAAAGGCTACAGCATTACCTACATCTCGGGTATCTTTAGGGATAAAAACGGAAACGGCAAATGGGATGCAGCGGACGAGAAGATTCTCTCCGAGTTTGACGGCGGACAGAAATCGGGCTGGATGGGAACGCAGAACGACTGGTTTAATAACGAAAGCTTTGCGATGTTCAGCGTGGCAAACGGCAGGCTGGAAAACGGCGATGAACTGCACCTGATGTACACTGCCGATTACGGCGAAGACATCGGCGGCAGCTGGAATAACGGAAATACCGACCTTGCAGGACTCAAGGCGGAAGGCGGAACTCTTTCCCCGTCCTTCAGCGCTTCGCAGAAAGAATATACTTTGCTGATTGGAAGCGGTACAAAGAGCGTGAAGCTTACCCCGACCGCAGCGAACAAAAACTATCAGGTAAGAATTTTCTTAAACGACTACAATAAGGAAAGCGCAAGATACAAGAGAACCGAAAGTATTTCCGTAAAGGCAGGCGACATTCTTTATGTAGGCGTTGGCGAAAGCGGCTGGGCAACCATGAACAGCACAAGCAAGGGAACCAAATATACGATTAAGGTAGTCAGCAGCGCAGATGCGGATTCCGTAAAAGCAATGCTTAATGCTCTGAAAAGCATTACCTATAATAACTATAAAGCGGAGAAAACCGCAGTCGAAACCGCAAGGGCAGCCTACAATGCCATGGATGCGGCAGGAAAGGCAAAAGTGACTGCGGACGAACTTAAAAAGCTGAGCGATGCGGAAGCAGAGATCAAGTTCTACAGCGAAATCGACGATGCGAAGGATAAGCTGGGCACTCTGACCGACAGCTCAAGCAGCAGTCAGGCAAAAGCCGCGCTTTCCGCTTACGAAAAATTGAGCGAAAAGCAGAGACAATACATCACAGAAGATGAGGTTAAAAAGTTCAACGAACTGGCGAAGAAATATAACCTTTCGACGATTACAGGCTCTGCGGAAATGCCGGAATCCGAAGTCGCAACGGAGGGCAAGGCAGGCTCTGCCATCACCAACTCCCCGACCGAGGTTAAGGTCAGCGGCACAACAGCGACCGTAACGGTAAAAGCAGCAAACCAAAAGGAAATCTTAAAACAGGCGAAGGAAAAGAAATCCGTGCAGGTCGTACTCGTGGTTGCTGACAGCGACGCGAAAGGCGCAGAAAAGTTTGAAATGAACCTCGAGAAGTCCTTACTTGAAGCCCTGCTGAAAGACACAAATGCGAAACTCGTTGTCAAGACACCGCTCGGACAGAAGACTTATGAGCGCGACGAACTGCAGAAACTCGTAAACGAAACGACAGGCACAACTGTGAAAGCGGAAATCAACAAAGACAATGTTGACGCCCAGACGGAAGAGCCAATCGATGACAACGCAGCGAAAATTGAAAAAGCGAAATCCATCGTTAAGGATATGAAGCTCACAGCACGCTCCAGCAAGACTGCAAAGAAGAACATCAAAGCAGTCCTGAAGAGCGATGCGAAAGTAAACGCTTCCATCAAGGAACTGAAAGACCTTGGCTTCACCGTGAAGTACCGCTTCTATCGCTCGACGAAGAAAGCAGCATCGTATAAGTCCACCGTGACGAAGAAGACTGCCTCCTACACGAACACAAGTGGTAAGAAGGGTACGAAGTACTTCTATAAAGTTCAGGCAAGAGTTTACGACGAAAACGGTAAGCTCGTTGCAACGACTGCATTGAAACAATGTAAGTATGCTTCAAGAACTTGGACGAAGTAGAATGCTTGTTAAAATCGCCCGTGGCGTTGTTGGCTGCGGCGTTCTGCGGTACTCATGTACTTCATGTACACTCCGTTCCTCGACGCCTTGCCGCCTAGCCACAAACGATTTTTCCGGCGCATTCTGAAATATGCAGAACTAAGTAAAAATCGCTTTTTTGAAAAACTTGTATGTATAAACACGCGAAGGCCGGGCGGGAATTTACCGCTCGGCTTTTGCTTTTTCTGTTGTTTCTTTGTCGAAAATCAAGTATACTATAAATAGTGCGACAGACAAAGACGCAGAAATGAAAGGGGAAAAAAATGAAACGAAAGACAAACAAGATTTTGAGCATGCTGCTTATGCTGGCAGTCAGCTTCACGATGGTATTCGGGAGCGCAGGCACTGCATCCGCGGCATCGTATGACAAGACAAAAGCCGCGTTTGAAAAATGCGGAGAATATTTATACAACGAAAGCGAACCGCCAAGCTTCGGTTCCATCGGCGGTGAGTGGATCATCTACGGACTGGGACACGCAGGCTATGCTATGAGCGATTCCTATCTTGCCGCATACCGCGCGTCGGTTGAAAAAGCTTTAGAAGAAGGATACCGTGGCACGAAAGGCATCCTGCATGATAAGAAATTCACCGAGTACGAGCGAGTAATCGTTGCAATGAGTGCGGTCGGTATGGACGTAGCCAATGTAGGCGGCTATGACTTGACGGCGCCGCTTGCGGACTTCGTCAATGTGAAATGGCAGGGCATGAATGGACCGATTTGGGCACTCCGCGCGTTTGACTCAGCCAACTATGATGTTCCGAAAAGAACCGATTCCTACGCATACGGAACCCTGACGCCGGAAGAAACTGACAGACAGAATTCGCGTCAGAGAATGATTAACTATATCCTCGACAACCAGTTTTCGGACGGTGGCTGGAATCTGCAACCGAAGGATAGCAGCGGCACCGGATACAATGCGGTGTCGGATGTGGATATAACCGGGATGGCAATGATTGCGCTCGCTCCATACATGACGACGCAGCCCAAGGTAAAGAAAGCGATTGACCGTGCGATTACCTACCTCTCCAAGCAGCAGAAACAAAACGGCGGCTTCGGAAGCTGGGGCACGATTAACTCCGAAAGCTGCGCGCAGGTGATTTGTGCGCTTACGGCATGCGGTGTGAACCCGAACACCGATAAGAGATTCATCAAGAACGGCAAGAGCGTAATTGACGGTCTGATGACGTTCTACGATGAAAAAGTCGGTGGCTTCCGCCATGTCAACGAGGCGAGCGGCGGCTATGAGCCGGTCGTAAATCAGATGGCGACCGAGCAGGCATATTATGCACTTGCATTTTTCTATAAATCGGTGCCAAGCCAGACGACACTGACGAAGGCTGCAAAGGCCGGAAGCGGCAAGCTGAAGGCGACATGGAAGAAGGCTTCAATTAACACCGACTTTGTAACGAAAAAAAGCGGCAAGGCTGCGGATGTCAGCGGCTATCAGATTGTATGCTCGACCAGCAGCAAGTTCGCGAAGGATATTGTAAAGACGACCGCGGGAAGCAAGACACTGAGCAAAACCGTGACAGGTCTCAAAAAAGGCAAAACCTACTATGTAAAAGTCCGCGCATATAAGACGGTGAACGGCAAGAAGCTTTACGGCGCATACAGCAAGGTGCTGAAGTGCAGAGTTTAAAATAAGAGAAAGAATTAGAACGAAAGCAAAGGAGAATCGATGGCATTTACACATTTGCATGTACATACGGAATATAGTCTGCTGGATGGCGCGGCCCGAATCAAGGATGTAGTGGCGCGTGCCAAAGAGCTTGGCATGGACAGCCTTGCGATTACGGATCACGGCGTGATGTTCGGCGTAGTGGACTTCTATAAAGAGTGCAGGAAGCAGGGCATCAAGCCGATTATCGGCTGTGAGGTCTATACTGCCGCGCGCAGACTGACGGATAAGGATGCGGAAAAAGATAAACGGCAGGGCCATTTGATTTTGCTTGTAAAAAATGAAACCGGATATAAGAATTTGATTAAGATAGTCTCCGAGGGATTTATCCACGGATACTACTATAAACCTCGTATTGACAAGGATGTTCTGAGAGCGCACAGCGAAGGGCTGATTGCGCTTTCGGGCTGTCTGGCAGGTGAAATTCAGCACAGACTCCTTTTACGCGATTATGCAGGCGCCAAGGCAGAAGCCGAGGCGCTTCTTGAAATTTTCGGTGAAGGTAATTTTTATCTGGAGCTTCAGGACCAGGGGCTGGAAGAAGAACGGGCGATTCTGCCCGATATGAGGCGCTTGTCGGAGGAACTCGGCATTCCTCTTGTGGCAACCAACGACGCACATTATGTGAGACGCGAAGACGCGAAGGCACATGATGTGCTTTTGGCTATTCAGACAGCGACAACGCTTGACGACGAAAAAAGAATGCGCTTTCCAAATGATGAGTTTTACCTCAAAAGCGAAGAGGAAATGCGTAAGATTTTTGCTTACTGCCCGGAGGCTTGCGATAACACGCAGAAAATTGCCGAGCAGTGCAATTACGACTTCCGATTCGGTGAATATCATCTGCCGGAGTTTCAGGCTCCGCTCGGAAAAACGAATACAGAGTATCTGCGCGAGCTTTGCTATGCGGGACTTGAGGACCGCTTCGGAGTTGTTTTTGAAGAGGGAAGGCTTGGGGATGCAGATGCGGCCCACTATGCAGATGGCACGGAATATTCAGCAGCGCATACGCCGAAGGAACTGGCGGAAAGACTGAACTACGAGCTCGGTACAATCGAAAGCATGGGATATATTGAATATTTCCTGATTGTCTGGGACTTCATCAACTATGCAAAAAGCCACGGAATCATGGTGGGACCGGGCAGGGGCTCGGCGGCGGGTTCCATCGTCGCCTACTGCCTGAAGATTACGGACATCGACCCGATAAGATATAACTTGATTTTTGAGAGATTCCTGAATCCGGAGCGTGTCAGCATGCCGGATATCGATATAGATTTCTGCTATGAACGCCGTCAGGAGGTCATCGATTATGTGACTGAGAAATACGGCGAAGGCCGGGTTTCGCAGATTATAACCTTCGGAACGATGAAGGCAAAGCAGGCGGTGCGCGATGTCGGCAGGGCGCTTTCCGTCAGTTACGCAAAGACCGACCAGATTGCCAAAGCGATTCCGTTCGAATTGGGCATGACGATTGATAAGGCACTTGCGACAAGCCCCGACCTGAAAAATCTCTATGAAAATGACGAAGAGACGCGGGAAGTCATCGATATGGCGAAAGCAATCGAAGGCATGCCGCGCCATGCTTCCACGCATGCGGCGGGAGTGGTGATTTCCAAAGCACCGATTGATGAATATGTACCTCTATATCTGTCCGAAAAAGGACCTGCGACGCAGTTTACGATGACGACTATCGAAGAACTGGGCCTTCTTAAGATGGACTTTTTGGGACTTAGAAACCTGACCGTAATACGGGATGCGCTTGAACTTATTAAGAAAAACCATGGCGTGTCGATTGATTTTGCGAGGATGGGTTACGATGATCCATCGGTTTACGAAATGATTTCCGCGGGTAATACGAGCGGCGTCTTCCAGCTCGAAAGCGGCGGCATGACGCAGTTTATGAAGAACCTCAGACCGACCTGCTTCGAAGACATCGTGGCGGGGATTTCGCTTTACAGACCGGGCCCAATGGACTCCATTCCGAAATACATCGAAAACAAAAAGAACCCGCAAGGGATTCAATATGTGGACGAGTCGCTTGCGCCGATTCTGGATGTAACCTACGGCTGCCTTGTGTATCAGGAGCAGGTTATGCAGATTGTGCGTGACCTCGGCGGTTACAGCTACGGTCGTTCGGATCTTGTGCGGCGCGCAATGTCCAAGAAGAAAAAAGATGTCATGCTTCAGGAAAAGGAGTATTTCATCAACGGAAAACTTGACGAAAACGGCAATGTCGAAATCGTAGGCTGCATCAGAAACGGAATCAGCCGTAAGGCAGCGGAGACGATTTTTGAAGATATGGAAACTTTCGCACAGTATGCTTTCAACAAGTCCCATGCGGCGGCATATGCGGTTGTCGCATACGAAACAGGTTATCTCAAGAAGCATTACCCGGTCGAATTCATGGCTGCTCTTATGACATCGGTAATGGGCGATGCGAAGATGATTGCACGCTATATCCGAAACTGCAGCGATATGGGAATCGAAGTACTTCCGCCATCTGTCAATAAGAGTTTGAAAAAATTCAGTGTCGAGGATGGCAAAATCCGCTTTGGACTGCTGGGCGTTAAGAATGTCGGAGAAAATGTAATTGAGGCGATTTTGAAGGCACGCGAAGAAAAGGGAGAACCTTCGGATATTTTTACCTTTATTAATAATCTCGATATTTCCCAAGTAAACAAGCGTGCAATCGAGAGTTTGATTAAAGCGGGAGCCTGCGACTGTCTCGAAGGAAACAGGGCCGCAAAGCTTGCGGTATACGAAACCTTGGTCGAGTCTGCACAGAATACTTCCAAGAAAAACCTCGAAGGCCAGATTTCCTTATTCCAGATGGCCTCGGATGCGATGAGCAGTGCGGGCACAGGCAAGCGTCTTCCGGATGTTCAGGCATTTCCTCTCAATATTGAACTTGCGATGGAAAAGGAAATGCTTGGAGTCTACCTGACCGGTCACCCGCTCGATGCATACAAAGAAAAAATGGAAAAAATTTCGTCCGTAACAAGTGACGATTTAATGCAGATTGAAGAGGAATCGGGAACTGCACAGAATCATGCGATTCGTGACGGTATGTCCTGCATCATCAGCGGCATGATTGCAGGGAAGAAGACACTGATTACGAAGAGCAACAAAATGATGGCCTTCATAGATCTTGAAGATTTGTATGGCATTACCGAAGTTGTCATCTTCCCGAATGTGTACGAAAAATGTGCGGAAATCATTCAGGATGACCGCGTCGTGGCAATCAAAGGAACACTGAACTTTAAGGAAGATGAAGCCCCGAAGGTACTGGCGGATGAAGTGCTGGATATTGATACGGCAATCGAGCGCGGGTTTACGCAGCGCTCGCGCAATGGTTACAACGGCAGCCGTGGGAAGAACTATGGCACAAAATCGATAGCAGCTGCCATTCAGCAGAGAACTGAGACCTCGGAACCGACACGTCAGCCCGCGGGCATGGTGAAACTTCGCATACCTGCGGACATGGACGAGGCCATGACATTGGAAGAAATTAAGGTCAACCTCAAACGACATGAGGGTGACCATGAGGTTCTAATCTATCTTCCAAGCGGCAAGATGTTCCGGACAGAGGAATCCCTCTGGGTCAGCCCGTCGGAGGAGCTTCGGAAGCAGATGGCGGCAATTTTGCGCATGGAAAATGTGAAAATGTAAAAAATGTCGTTTGAAAAATATTAAATATATCGGTTAAAGTCGCTTAAAAAAGTTTAAATATACCGAATAAAGTCCCTTGAAAAAGTCTATACTATGAGATAAAATGTACATATATTTTACAAAAGCGGTATAACCATCAGGGAGGAAGATAAAAATGGCATTGAGACGCAAAATTGAAGACACATTAATGGAGTGGAAAGAAAGACCTGACCATAAACCTTTGATTATCAAAGGCTGCAGGCAATGCGGCAAAACATTTTCCGTAACTGAATTTGCCCGAAAAAATTATGAGCATGTTATATATTTGAATTTTTTTGAAAACCCTGACTATGCAAATGTGTTTTCAGGCTCACTTGAAGTTGACAATATTGTTATGCTTCTTTCCGCCCTGCTTGGAAAAAATGCCGTATTTGAACCGCATAAGACAGTATTGATTCTTGACGAAATTCAGGAATGTCCTGACGCCAGAACGGCTCTCAAATTTTTCCATATGGACGGTCGTTTTGATGTGATTGGAACGGGCTCGCTTTTGGGCGCGAAAGGGTATGGAAAAGATCCAAAGTCTATTCCTGTAGGTTCTGAAAATGTAGTCACCATGTATCCTCTGGACTTTGAAGAATTCCTGTGGGCGAACGGAATCAACCCTTCCATCATTAATCTTTTGCAGAAAAATTTGGACGAAGAAATCCCTGTGCCGGAGGCTCTGCACAATCGAATGCGGCAGCTGTTGCTTCAGTATGCTGTGGTCGGGGGTATGCCGGAAGCGGTAAATACATTTGTGGATACAAAACAAATGGAGCAGGTTTTGCAAATCCAAAAGGATATTGTTCAGTCTTATGAAGACGACATGATTAAATATGCAGAAAAAACGGATAAGGCAAGTATTCGTGAATGCTTTCGTTCCATACCGAGACAACTCAGCAAGGAAAACAAAAAGTTTCAATATTCTGTTGTAAAGAAGGGTACAACTGCGGCAAAGTATGCCGGCAGTTTGCAGTGGATTGAAGATGCAGGAATTATTACGCGATGCTACAATTTGAACATTCCTGAGCTGCCTTTGGATGGCAATGCAGATCCGGATACATTTAAGGTTTATATGTGTGACATGGGGTTGTTTGTAAGTATGCTGGAGGAAGGGACCCAATACGATATTTTGCGAGGAAATTTACTGATATATAAGGGTGCGATTTTTGAAAATTTAATTGCGGATATTTTTACAAAGATGGGAAGAAAACTTTACTATTTTCGAAAAGATTCAGGTCTGGAAATAGACTTCGTAATTCGATATAAGGGGAAATGTACGCTTGCAGAGGTGAAAGCAGCTACCGGAAATGCGAAGAGCGTCAAGACAATTCTTAGACACCCGGAAAAGTATCATGTATACGATGCTGTAAAATTAGGGAATTACAACATTGCAAGAGATGATAAAATTTTAGTTCTTCCGCTGTATATGGCTTTTTTACTGCGAAAGGATGTCTAAGCGAAAAGAGGACAGCAGATGGAAAAAACGATTGTAATTTATAAAAGCAAATACGGTGCCACCGCGCAGTACGCCGAATGGATTGCCGAGGAGCTCGGATGCCGGGCGGTTTCCATAGACGAGTTCAAGAAAAATGATTTGAAGAATTATGATAATGTAATCTATGGCGGCGGCGTGCAGGCAGGCGGAATCAAGGAACTTGATAAGTTTATGAAATGGATTAAGTCGGATCTCAAGCTTCTCGATATGTACCGCTCGGGAAAGATTTCCCGGGAAGATCTTGAAAAGTCAGGAGTCGCAGAAAGGCATTATGCGATTTTTGCGGTCGGAATCAATCTCGATGACACGGAGGCCAGACAGCAGCTCCGCGACATCAACTTCCCGAAGAACTACATGAAGCAGCTTCCTTGCTTTTATCTGCCGGGCGAATATCATCCGGAGAATCTCAAGGGTGCCGATAAGATGATTATGAATCTGGCGCAGAAAATGATGAAAGGAAAGCGAGAAGCGGAGATTACAGACAATGATAAGATTATGATTTCCTATATGGAAAACGGCTGCAACCTGATTGACAGACAGAGAATCCGCCCGATTATCGAGGAAATGACGAGACGAAAAAGAGAATAGAAATTTGCGAGTTTGCAAGTCAGAAGACTTGCAAACTAAAAACGAAGAAACTGTATCGAAAGATTAGGCAAAAATAAGAGAAACAATTTTTTTAGGGAGGGGTTTTATGGAGGATATAATTTTGTATATCAGCATTATCGTAATTGGTGGAATTATCGGCACGAGACTCCGCAGATATGAGGAAAAGCTTGCATGGAGAGATAGGATACAGACACTGGCAATTATGGCACTCGTCATTCTCATGGGAGCGAGAATGGGATGCAACGAGCAAGTCATCAATAATATAGGAACGATAGGTGTTACAGCACTGGTAATGACGCTGGCAATTATATTTTTCTCTGTTGTGTGTCTTTTTTTTGCCCGAAAAGCGGCAGGATTCCGCAAAGACGCTTCGCTGAACCATAAGCTGACAAAGCAGGAAGACGAAATGAGCGCCGCGCTTGAAGCTGATACAGCAGAGACGATTGCGGAAATTGAGCAGGAGATGGAGTGCGAAAGTGAAACGTGCGGATTGAATAAAATGACGATTATTATTTTCGGTTCTGTTATTGTCGGGATGGCTCTTGGGTATTTTGCAGCGCGTCCGATATTCGGAAGCGAGATTGCGCAGTTTGATCATGCGGCAAGCCTTGGAATTAAAACTGGACTGTGCATACTCATGGTTTTCGTCGGACTGGATCTTGGACTGCAGGGCACGGTGTTTCAGATGATGAGAGACGCGGGACTGCGTATTTTGATTTTCCCATTTGTAACCATTGTGGGAACCTTCATCGGTGCTGCAATAGCCGGACCGCTGATGGGATTTTCGCTCAGAGAAGCTATGGCGGTAGGTGCCGGATTCGGGTGGTATTCGCTTGCGCCTGGAATTATTATGGATGCGGGTTTGATTGAAGCATCGGCAGTATCGTTTTTACATAATGTTTTGCGTGAGATTATCAGCATTCTGTTCTTGCCGTTTGTGGCGGAAAAGATTGGCTACATCGAAGCTGCCTGCATGGGAGGATCGCCGGCGATGGATGTCTGCCTGCCGGTTATCAACAAAGAAACCAAAGGCAAGGCGGTAACTTATGGCTTCATAACAGGCGTCATTATGAGCTTTTTGGTTCCGTTTTCGGTTCCGCTGGCACTGAGTATCTTTTAAAATCAAATCTGTAAACAAAAATCCCTGCGGCTGCGTTCGGCTTGAACATAGTCGCAGGGTTTTTCTTCTCATTTTAAATTATTTTAAATCTTCTTCCAGTTTTGCAAGTGCGTCGGTAAGTTCCTTCGGCATGTGATCGAATTTCGCATACCAGCCTTTGATGCCTTCAAGCTCTTTCTTCCAGGTTTCTTTGTCAACGGTAAGCAGCTCGTTTAAAGCTTCCTCGCTGATGTCGATACCTGTGAGGTCCAAATCCTCAGGACGCGGCACGAAGCCGAGCGGTGTTTCGCTTGCGGAAACCTTGTCTTCGCAGCGATCAAGTGCCCAAAGCAGAGCTCTGAGATTGTCGCCGAAGCCCGGCCAGATGAAGTTTCCTTCCTCGTCGGTACGGAACCAGTTTACATTGAAAATCTTAGGTGGGTTTGTAAGTTTGGTGCCCATATCAAGCCAGTGCTGGAAATAGTCGCCCATGTGGTATCCGCAGAACGGGAGCATTGCCATCGGGTCATATCTTACAACGCCGACTGCACCGTTTGCAGCGGCGGTGGTTTCCGAAGACATCTTCGAACCGAGGAATACGCCGTGTTCCCAGCTGCGCGACTGACAAATCAGCGGCTCAGATTTTGCACGGCGGCCGCCGAAGATAATCGCGCTGATCGGAACGCCTTCGCCGGTGAAAAATTCAGGAGCGATGGAAGGGCAGTTTTCCGCAGGCGCAGTGAATCTTGAATTTGGATGAGCTCCTTTAACGAAGTCTTCACCTGCTGCCTTCTTTGCCTGTTCTTCCTGACCGTTCCAAGGTCTTGCCTGCCAGTCGAGACCGTTTGCAGGAGCCGGCTGATCAAGGCCTTCCCACCATACGGTGTTGTCATCAAGATTTCTTGCAACGTTTGTATAAATTGTATTTTTTTTGGTTGTCATCAAAGCATTGTTGTTTGTTTTTGAATTGGTTCCCGGAGCAACACCGAAGAAACCGTTTTCGGGGTTTACCGCATAGAGCCGGCCGTCATCGCCGACGCGCAGCCATGCGATATCGTCACCGATGGTGTAAACCTTGTAGCCCTTTTCCTGTAAATGCTTAGGCGGAATCAGCATTGCAAGGTTCGTCTTGCCGCAGGCACTCGGAAATGCCGCGGATATGTATTTCTTTTCTCCGTTTGGAGCTTCCACGCAGAGAATCAGCATGTGTTCTGCCATCCATCCCTCGCGCTTGCCGAGAACGGAGCCGATGCGAAGTGCAAAACATTTCTTGCCGAGGAGAACATTGCCGCCGTAAGCGGAGTTGATGCTCCAGATTGTGTTCTCTTCCGGGAACTGTGCGATGTATTTGTTTTCTGCGTTGACCTGTGCCTTTGAATGTAAGCATTTTACGAAGTCTGCCCCTTTGTTGAGCTCTTCGATTACAGGGTCGCCGATGCGCGTCATGATATTCATGGAAAGAACCACATAGATGGAGTCGGTGATTTCGATGCCGATTTTGGAGAATTTGCTTCCCACAACGCCCATCGAATAAGGAATCACATACATTGTGCGGCCTTTCATGGATCCGTCAAAAAGCTTACGCATTTTTGCATACATTTCGTCCTTCTGAACCCAGTTGTTGGTAGGGCCGGCATCTTTTTCTTCTGTCGTGCAGATTACGGTTCTTTTTTCATCTCTGGCAACATCTTTTGGGTCTGTACGGTAATAGTAACATCCCGGGAGTTTTTCCTCGTTCAGCTTAATCATTTCGCCGGTTTCAACCGCCAAAGCGCGAATTGCCTCAAGCTGTGATTCGCTGCCGTCAATCCATACGATTTCTTCCGGCTTTGTCATAGCGGCACACTCGGCCACCCAGTCGGTTACTTTTTTGTTTTGAACCTCGATCATTTCATTTCCTCTCTTAATTAAACTATTTAACGCTTGCTTCTAAAGCGAGTTTCATCATGTTTGTGAAAGAATTCTGTCTTTCTTCGACGGTGCTCTTCGCACCGGTAACAAAGTTGTCACTTATGGATATGATGGAAAGTGCGTTGACATTGTTGTATGCTGCGTTCATGTAAAGCGCTGCGGTTTCCATTTCAACGGCCTTCACACCCATCTTTGCCCATTTTTTCCACCAATCGCCGAATTCATAGAAAACATCGCATGTAACCACATTTCCGGCCTTGAATTCAATTCCGGTTTCGTTTGATGCGGCATAAACTTTTTTGATGAGTTCCCAGCTTGCACTCGGGCTGTACTGTCCGGGCACCTCAAAAGCGTGCTGATAGTTGGAATCAGTGGATGCTGCGAGGGCGAGGAAAACATCTCCAAGCTCAAGCTCATCTGTAAAAGCACCTGCGGTACCGATTCGGATAAGATTCTGAACACCGTACTCCGTGATGAGTTCCCACGAGTAGATTCCCATGGACGGCATGCCCATGCCGCTTCCTTGAACCGAAACGGGAACACCTTTGTATCGGCCGGTAAAGCCGTACATGTTGCGGATGTCGGTGTAGCGAACCGGCTCTTCCAAAAAGTTTTCTGCAATATATTGGGCTCTCAAAGGGTCACCCGGAAGCAGAACAGATTCTGCTATCTGGCCTTTTGAGGCAGCAATGTGTAATGACATGATTTGCTCCTTTCAAAATTGCGTAATTCATTAAAAGTTATTTATATTGTAACACCGCATTAGGACTGTTTTCCAGTACTTTTTTACCGATTTCCGCGGTATTGCGGCTTATTTTTACCGTTTCAAGGTTCGGACAGTCTGCGAAAGCTTCATCGCCTATGGAAAGGAGGTTATCCGAGCCCTCAAAATGCACGATGGAAGACCCTTTGAACGCTCCGTCTCTGATGCGGATTACGGAGGTCGGAAGGACAACTTCCTTCACATATTGATTGTTTCTGAAAGCTGTTTTTCCAATTTTTTCGACTGCCAGAGTCCGCTTGAGGTCCGTTTCGCGAAGCTCGTCCGTAACTTCGGCTTCAATGCTGCTTGGGATTTCAACCTTTGCGTCGGTGCCAAGGTAGGTTTTGATGGATGCGGATGTCTCGAAAATGTAGTACTCAAAATCACCGCGGGTTTCAAGCCGGAACTGCTTATGAGCAATGCTGGAACTTTCGTTTATATCTGTACCGAAAAGGCGGTCGATGGAAGAACCGAGGTTTACGGCATGAGACGCCTTAAAGAGCACAAGGTCTTCCGGCTTTACCACGGCACGGATTTCATCTTCCAGCTTCTGCCTGTCGGCAAAATATTTGGATTCTATGCCAAGTTTTGCGGCGTCTTCAACCGTCAGACGGATGTTGATTCCGTAGGCGAGCAGAAGGTCTACCTTGTGCTTGGCAAGAACACCGGCAATTTGATGGTGTGTTTCTTCACTGATGTCTCCAAGTGCCAGAATATCGCCGAGCACGGCTATGCGTCTGCCGCCGTTTGCAACAGGAATGTCGTCCATTGCGGCAAGGGTGTTTTCGATTGCCAGAAGAGAACTGTTGTAGCAGTCCGCAAAAATATGGTACCCGCAAGGATGAATGATGTTCTGGCGCATACCGGAAGGCCGGTATTCCGCGATGCCTGCGAGAATTTCTTCCGGCTTAAGGTTAAGAGCCCTGCCGACCGCGTAGGCGACAACGGCATTGAGCACATTGTGCTCTCCCGGAACGAAAACTTCGGCATTGTGTTCCTCGCCGGACAGCTTATCAACGATTGTGAAACGAAGTCCGGCTTCCTCGGTTTTTTCGATGTTTTTTGCATAGTAATCAGCCTCTTCGTTTCGCAGGCTGTATGTGATGACCTTCTGCGTGAACGGATGGGACATCAGAATTTCGTCGTCATAGTTTACAAAAGCAAGCCCGTCAGGCTTTCCGTAGGTGGAAAGAGAGAGTTTGTCTTTTGCCAGCTCTTCCCGGCTGCCGTAGCTTTCCACGTGAGAAACCCCGATGTTCGTGTAGACTGCAATGTCCGCTTCGAGCTGTTTTGCCGAAATTTCAATGGTACGCGGAGCAAAAGCACCGACCTCCTGCAGATACACATTCGTTGGGCGTTTGAGTTTCTGAATGTTTCTGGTGATGGAAAACATGGAATTGTTGTTCCCTTTGGAAACCAACGGATTCTTGTAATGCGCACGCAGCACGGCCTCGATCATTTCTTTTGTTGAAGTTTTGCCGACAGAACCGGTAAGTGCGATAACTTTCGATTTATGTATGGAACGTATGTAGTGCGATGCACGAATATAGGCATCGGTGATGATGCTGTAGCCGTTTTCGTTTGTATCGGTAATCAACAGGGAGTTTTCAAAATCGCATGGTTCATTTGTAATAATGCAGAGGCATCCGGTGCTGACTGCACGTTCAAGAGGGTCTTCCGCATAGCCGGAGGAAAGCGGCCCGACCTGCCAGTACATGAAGACCGAGTCCGGTGTCAGCCTGCGCGGATCCGCGGTGAAATCGGTGACCGGGTGGTCCGCAAGTGCTTCAAATTTCTCAGGAAATGGAAGCCCGGCGATTTCAAAAAAACGCTTCAATGTGAGCTGGCGTTTCTCTTTATAGGCTGCAATTGCGGCTTCTTTTTCCGCCTGCTTGCGGGCTGCTTTCTGCTCTTCGGTTTCCGTACTGCGGTTCTTTGCTTTTTTTCCGAATAAAATCATTTGTACATCGATTCCTTTCTTTGAAAATCCGGGGGAATGCACGCAGGACGCTCCCTCGGCAGGGTATTCCGTATGAGAAAAAAACCATGGGAGACACATCCATGGTTTTTTGATTGCTCATGCTGTGCATTTAACTTATGCACGGGTGGGGACGGGTGAGACTTATTTTGCTGCCTTTGCAGTGTTGAATCTTTTTGTTAATCTGGAAACCTTTCTGGAAGCAGCGTGCTTGGAGATTGTTCCCTTAGCAGCAGCCTGCATCAGTTTCTTTTCTGCTAAATGAAGCTTTTCAGCAGCAACTTCGAGGTTACCCTCAGCCATTGCAGCTTCGAAGTTCTTTAAAACAGCCTTAAGATGATTCTTAATTCTTCTGTTTCTTGCAGTTTTCTTGTCGATAACTCTGATTCTTTTCTTTGCGGATTTAATGTTTGCCATGTGTTTTTCACCCCACTTTATTAAAATTTTCATGCTTTCCGAATGCCGCAGATGGCACCCGGAAAAAGACATAAATTCGCAATTTGAATTATATACGAATAATGTTGAGATTGCAAGGGGAAAATAGGAAAAAGCACAAAAAGATTTTGGACGGGGCACGGCAGACCGCATGAGAGGATTGATGCCACCGCAGTCTCGGGGCGCGACAAAAGAAAATTTTGTACAACTTTTTGCGAAAATTGCGCGCTTCACATATTGAAAAAACTGAAAAGAAAGATTGCATGCAAACTGAGAGGAGAACATGAAGAAATGAATTACAGGACAGACCTTGCCGTCGAGCTTGATGAGATGCTCACGGCGGCACGGCGCGGAAGCGGCACACCGGAGGCGGGTACGCCCGTCCACAACATAACCGGATATCTCAAAAAACAGTCGCAGATTGATGAGGACATTTCGGTCATCGATATTGAGATTACAGATGAAGAGGGCGAGCGCGCATTCGGAAAACCCAGGGGCCGATATGTGACGCTGGAAGTTCAGGGCGTCATTGAGCAAAGGAACGGCATAAAGGAGAGGGCAGCCGCGGCTTTGGCGGATGAGCTTGCCAAGTTTGTCAAACATGATTATTATCTCAAGGCACTCGTTGTGGGACTCGGGAACGAAAAGGTGACGCCGGACAGTCTGGGACCGCACACGGCAGACAAGGTGAAGATAACGTCGCACCTTTTTGAAATTTTTGAGTGCGACGGGGACTGGGATTATTCAAATGTGTGCGGTTTCAACCCCTCTGTCACCGGCATAACCGGGCTTGAAACCGCAGAATTGATAGACAAAGTGGTTTCCCTGGCGAGGCCCGATGTGGTCCTCGCCATCGATGCCCTTGCCGCAAAGGACATCAAGAGACTCAGCACGACGATTCAGATCTGCGACACGGGCATCATGCCCGGAGCGGGCATGGGAAACCGTCGCAAAGAAATCAGCAGGAAGACTGTGGGCTGTCCGGTGATCAGCATAGGCGTTCCAACCGTAATCGACGCGCGCACGCTTATCATGGATGCAGCCGAAGAAATCAAGGCAGCCGGCGGAGACGCAGAAGGCAGGGCTGCCGGCTGCACGCAGGAGAAACTGCAAAACTACCTGGAGGAAGGCAGCTTTGACATGATTGTGACCTCCACGGACATCGACGAAATAATCAAGGATTTTGCCGATATTATTTCAAATGCCATAAATATAACCTTGCATCCCGGCATATATTCTAAGGTGAAATAAAGCCGAAGGGGGAGGATCCCCGAAAGGAAAGAAAACCGGAGGGGAAAGCCGAAATGAAAAAAAACCTGGCAAAGTTTGTGTTGACCGTATATGTCCTGAGCACAGCAATATCCTATGCAGTTATCCCGAAGGCAGAGATGGGCGAAGGACTTGCGGCAGTTTTTGCGGAGAAAAAAACCGAAATGAATCCTACCAATTTCGGCATAATGTGCATTTCAGCGGTCTACCCAAACATCGATATCAAGCCGGTCAAGGCTCAGAGCGGGACACAGGAGGGCGGCATAACGCAGGCAGGAATAGGGCAGACCGGCACGCAGGAAAGCCGCACGAAAGAGAACGGCAAAGAAAGCGGCAGCACCGAAAAGCCGGATGTGGAAGTGGTTGTGAATGATTCCGACAAGGACACAAAGCCACGCGTTTTCGGCAAAGACCCGGTGGTTCTGATTGTCCATACCCATGCGACAGAGTCTTATCTTCCGTCATCCGAGGGCAACTATCACCGCAAGGGCAGATTGAATACGGTAAGGGATGCGGGGGATGTTTTAGCAGAAACGCTTGACAAGGAAGGAATCCCATGTGTGCACGATTCCACTCTCCACGACGAAAAATCCTACAACCAGGCATACAGCCGTTCCTATGAGACAACAGAGGCTCTGCTCAAAAAATATCCGAGCATCGAGTGCGTCATCGACCTGCACCGAGATGCGGTTCCGGGCAAGGTATCGGTTGCCACGGTCTCCATCGGCGGCAAAAAGTGTGCGAAATACTCCTATGTTGTGAGCAACGCCGTGGAAACATACGCAAGCAATCTGTCTTTCGTGCGCAAGATGAACGAGACTGCGACGAAAAATTATGACGGATTTACGGGAAACATTCTGGAGAGAGGTTACCGTTACAATCAGAACCTATCCTCCAAATACATGCTCCTTGAAATCGGCTACAATCGAAACGATATCGAGGAGGTACGCAATACTGCGGAATACTTCGGAAAAATACTGGCGGAGACGCTCAAGAAAGGAAACTAAAGAGAAGGAAAATGAAGAATTTCTGGGAATGTGTGCTGATTGCGATGCTTTTTTTCGCGGCGACAACGGCACTTTTGCATGTGGATGAAAAAGCGTCGCGAAGATGCGGATATGAAGAAGCATTTTCGGCAAAAAAAGTTGAAATTTTCCAACATATGCATTAAAATATATTATGAGTAAATATGCTCAAACGAAAAACAAAAGAAAAAACAAAATTAAAGACAACAGAGGAAAACACAAGTATGGATTATCAGAAATATATAAGAAATTTCAGCATTATCGCGCATATCGACCACGGCAAATCAACGCTGGCAGACAGGCTCATCGAAAAGACCGGCCTTGTTGCGGAGCGCGACATGAAAGAGCAATTTTTGGACAATATGGACCTGGAAAGAGAGCGGGGAATCACCATCAAGCTGCAGACGACTCGTCTTGTATACAAGGCAAAGGACGGCAATGAATACATTTACAACCTCATCGACACTCCGGGCCATGTGGACTTTACATATGAGGTTTCGCGTTCGCTTGCGGCATGCGAGGGAGCGGTGCTTGTCGTGGATGCAACGCAGGGCGTGGAAGCACAGACACTTGCGAATGTGTACCTTGCGCTGGATGAAAATCTTGAGATTCTGCCGGTACTGAACAAAATCGACCTTGCCTCGGCAAGACCGGATGAGTGCAAAGAAGAAATCGAAGAAATCATCGGCCTGGATGCCCAGGACGCACCGCTGGTATCCGCAAAGACGGGAATTGGGGTCGAGGACCTTCTCGAACGCATTATCGATGCGATTCCGGCACCGGAGGGGGATGAAAACGGCAAGCTCAAAGCACTGATTTTTGACTCAAAATACGATAACTATCTGGGCGTAATCATTTATGCCAGAATCAAGGACGGCAGCGTGAAGAAGGGCGACATCATACGCCTCATGGCAACGAACAAAAAATATGAGGTTACGGAAGTCGGAATCTGCGCACCGAATCTCATCCCGACCAAACAGCTCAAGGCCGGCGAGGTAGGGTATATCTGTGCTTCAATCAAGCAGGTCGCCGACGCCAGAGTCGGAGATACCATCACACTTGACGCCGATCCTGCGGACGAGCCGCTTCCGGGCTACAAGAAAGTCCAGTCCATGGTTTACTGCGGAATCTACCCGGCAGAAGGGGAAAAATACGAGAGCGTAAAGGATGCACTCGAAAAACTTCAGGTTAACGATGCAGCGTTTAACTTTGAGCCGGAGACATCGCAGGCACTCGGCTATGGCTTCCGATGCGGTTTTCTGGGACTTTTGCACATGGAAATCATCGTCGAAAGACTGGAAAGAGAATTCAATCTCGGCGTTATTACCACATCACCGAGCGTTATCTATAAGGTTGTAAAGACGGACGGCACGGTTGAAATGCTTCAGAATCCGTCAAACCTTCCGACGCCGCAGGAAATCGATCACATTGAAGAGCCGATGGTAAAAGCGAACATCATGATTCCAAACGATTATGTGGGAAGCATTATGGAACTTTGCCAGCAGAGAAGAGGCACGATGCTTCATATGGAATACATTACGCCGACCAGAGTTCAGCTGCATTATGACATGCCGCTCAACGAAGTTATTTACGATTTCTTCGACGCACTGAAATCCAAGACGCGCGGCTACGGCTCGCTTGAATACGAGTTTGACCGGTACGAAAAGTCACAGCTTGTGAAACTCGACATCATGCTGAACAAGGAACTTGTGGACGCATTCTCCATGATCGTGCATGAATCCGAGGCTTATCAGCGCGGCAGATTTGTCTGTGAAAAGCTCAAAGGCATTATTCCGATGCATCAGTTTGAGGTGCCGATTCAGGCGGCAATCGGACAGAAGGTTATTGCCCGCGAGACCGTAAGGGCATACCGCAAAGACGTAATCGCAAAATGCTACGGCGGCGACATTTCCAGAAAGAAGAAGCTGCTCGAAAAGCAAAAAGAAGGCAAGAAGCGCATGCGTCAGTTCGGAACGGTTGAAGTGCCGCAGGAGGCTTTCACGGCGGTTCTCAAGTATGACGACAACAAATAGCGGCAGGAATGCCGCGGCGAATGAATAAGGCAAAGTAAGAATATGCAGAAAGATAACACGAGAGGAATCTACATTCATATACCGTTTTGCATGAGCAAATGCCCGTATTGTGATTTTTACTCAGTGCCCGGTGCGAAGACCGGAAAGATTGAAGCCTTTGCGGCAGCACTCGAAAACGAGATTGATTTTTATGCGGAAAGATATGCCGAAAAGCCAATCGAAAGCATTTACTTCGGCGGCGGAACGCCCGGACTTCTCAACGAAAATTGCTTTGAGAGACTCATGGATGCTCTGAAGATGAAATTCAAGATTGAAGAGGATGTGGAAGTGAGCATGGAAGTGAACCCCGCAGCGGTAACCGAGGACAAGCTGCTTGCGTTTCGCAAGGCGGGGCTTAACCGGATCAGCATCGGCGCACAGTCTTTTGACGACGCAGTATTGAAAATCCTGGGGAGAATCCACAAGGCAGGGCAGATTACAGAGACCGTAACCGCTGCAAGAAATGCGGGAATCGACAATTTGAGCCTCGATTTGATGTTCGGCATTTCCGGGCAGACGATCGAAAGCTGGGAGAAAAGCGTGGAGGCGGCAATCGCATCTGCGCCCGAACATATATCGCTGTACAGTCTCGAAATCATGGACAACACAAGGTTCGCAAGGGACTGCGACAAGGGAATCTATCATCAGACCACGGAAGAGGATGACAGGAAAATGTATAAAATTTCCCTGGAAATGATGGATGCGGCAGGATACAGGCAATACGAAATTTCCAATGCCGCAAAGCCGGGATACGAGTGCAGGCATAACCTGCGTTACTGGAGTATGGGCGAGTATATGGGACTGGGTCCGTCGGCCCACTCCTTTCTGAACGGAACCCGTTATTCGAACATCCCGGATGTGGATGCGTACATTTTGAGCGAGGGGAGACTCGCGGTGTGTGATTATACGGTCAATACGCAGAGCGATAATATCAGTGAATATATTTTTACGGGACTTCGAAAAACCGCGGGGATTGACAAGGCGGATTTTCGCGGCAAGTTCGGCAGGGATATATGGGATTTTTATCCGGAAGGGAAAAAGGAATTTTCCATTTTTGTAAACGGGGGATTCGCCGAAGAAGATGAAACTTCGCTCCGGCTTACCCGCAGAGGAATGGATATCTCAAATAAGATAATGATGATTTTTGTCTGAAAACCGGCAAGAAGAAAGGATGGCAGTATGGGAAAGTACATAATGGCGCTCGATCAGGGAACAACGAGTTCAAGATGCATACTCTATGATAAAAAAGGCAACATCATAAGCTCGGCACAGAAGGAATTTACGCAGATTTACCCGAAGGCGGGCTGGGTGGAACACGATGCCATGGAAATCTGGTCGACGCAAATGGGAGTTGCCCAGGAAGCAATCCTCAAAATAAACTGCACGCACGAAGACATAGAGGCCATCGGCATCACAAACCAGCGCGAAACCACCGTGGTATGGGACAAGGAAACCGGATTGCCCATTTACAATGCAATCGTATGGCAGTGCAGGAGAACCGCAGAATACTGCGACAGCCTCAAGGCAGAGGGATACAGCAAGAAAATCAGGGAAAAGACCGGGCTTCTGATCGATGCGTATTTCAGCGCAACCAAACTGAAATGGATTCTCGATCATGTTCCGGGGGCAAGAGAAAAGGCGGAAGCCGGACGGCTTCTTTTCGGAACGATTGAAACATGGCTTATCTGGAAACTTACAGAGGGCAGAGTCCATGTCACGGACTATTCCAATGCTTCGAGAACCATGATGTTCAATATCAACACGCTCGATTGGGATGATGAAATCCTGAAACTTCTCGATATACCGCGCTGTATGCTTCCTGAACCAAGGCCGTCAAGTTGTATTTACGGCGTGTCGAGCGACAATGTTTTCGGCGGCCCGATCCGAATCGGCGGAGCTGCGGGAGACCAGCAGTCCGCACTTTTCGGACAGACCTGTTTCCTGCCGGGCGAAGGAAAAAACACCTATGGCACGGGCTGTTTCCTGCTGATGAATACGGGTGAGAAACCTGTTTTCTCAAACAACGGACTGGTGACGACAATCGCATGGGGCATAGACGGCAAAGTCTATTATGCTCTGGAAGGCTCGGTTTTCGTGTGCGGTGCAGCCATTCAGTGGCTCAGGGACGAAATCGACATCATGGAAAAAGCCTCGGATTCCGAGAAAATGGCACTTTCCGTGCCGGATGCAAACGGCCTTTACGTTGTTCCGGCCTTCGTCGGACTCGGAGCACCTTACTGGGATCCGTATGCAAGAGGTGCGGTACTGGGCATTACAAGAGGCGCCAACAAGAACCATTTGGTAAGAGCAACGCTCGAATCGCTGGCATATCAGACCAAGGATTTGATAGACGCGATGTCCGAGGATATGGGAAAAAGCATGCCGGCGCTCAAAGTGGACGGCGGTGCGTGTGCAAACAATTTTCTGATGCAGTTCCAGTCGGATATTCTGGGATGCGAAGTGGATCGCCCGCAGTGCATTGAAACAACCTCACTGGGAGCGGCATATCTTGCGGGGCTGGCAACCGGATACTGGAAAAACAAAGAAGATGTCCTGGAAAACTGGCAGGTTGACAGGAAATTTATGCCGAATATGGATGAAGAAAAGAAAGGAGAACTTTTGAACGGCTGGAAAAAGGCAGTAAACTGCGTAAGAGGCTGGGCAAAAGAATCATAGCATTTATGGGAGAAACGATAAAACAAAGAGACTATATGTTTGACACATTTCGCGGTCTGCTGATGTGGTCAATTCCGATATCGCATTTTACAAGGGTGGCAGGAAATTTCTCACAGGACTCACTCGGAGGCGTTATTTACATAACCATCAATGTTTTTGTAATGCAGGCGTTCGTGTTCCTGTCCGGCTATTTTTCGAAAAAACCCGACCGGTCGAAGGAGACTTCATTCCACACATTTATGTGGCCGTATCTTCTCGGAATCCCGTTTTTCTATTTGGTCAGACTGTTGATCTTCGGAAACGCCAACTGGAATCTTGATCAGCCTCCGTTTGCACTGTGGTATTTGTGGGCACTTTTCTTCTACAGATACTTTACGAAAGAGTGGATGAAGATTCCGTACATATTGGAACTGAGCATCGTTGTGTATATTTTTGCAGGGCAGATTCCGTTCCTTACAGGCATCCTGGGACTCGGCAGAATGGTTTCCTACTTCCCGTTCTTTGTAATGGCCGTTTACTGCACGGGTGATCAGCTCAAGAAACTGCAATGCCTCAAGAAATGGCAATGCATGCTCCTGGGAGCGGTTTTGATGGGCATTTCGTGTATTCTGGCATTTTGCGTGCCTCAGCTTCCGGTGGGTTTTTATCTGCTTAAGACGACTGCAGGGAACCTCGGAATTCCGTGGTATTGGGATATATTCGGCAGAATCATGGTGCTTTTCCTCGCATGGGGATGGATCATCCTAATGGTCAATATTCTGCCAAGTAAGAAAAATTATCTGGCATATGTTGGCATGAACACAATGCCGATATATATTCTTCACTTAATTGTGAGATACTTAATAAAGGTACACGGCATTGGCTTCGGAATCATACCCGTTGACAATCCTGTAATCTATTATTTGCTTATTGTAGGTCTGGCTTCGCTTTGCGCGGTGGTATTTTCATCAAAGCCAGTAGCTGCGATTTACGATTTCGTTGTAGAAGGATTATGGAAAGTCTTCCTTTGGCTCCTCGCTCGAATCGTGGATGTGCTTGCACTGGTACATAAACCGGTAAACGCGCTTAAGGAGTGGACACTTCGTACAATAGGAGGTATTGGGGATAAATGATCAAAAAATTGATAAAGTACGTGGGCGAATACAAAAAGCCCACAATACTTACCCCTATCTTTGTTTTGCTGGAATCAGTAATGGAAATACTGATTCCTCTTTTAATGGCAAAACTTATCGATGACGGCATCGATATGGGGGATATGAATGTTATTGTAAAATATGGCTTAATTTTGCTGGCAGCGGCACTTCTGACCATGTTCTTCGGCTCTGCGGCCGGTGTAACCGCTGCCAATGCATCGGCGGGATTTGCAAAAAATGTAAGAAGGGGAATGTATTACAAAATACAGGAATTCTCATTCGGAAACATCGATAAATTCTCGACGGCAAGTCTTGTAACGCGACTGACCACGGACGTATCCAATGTGCAGCAGGTCTTTCAGATGATGACCAGAATCTGCTTCCGGGCACCGGCAATCCTCGTATTTGCACTGATTGCAGCATTCAGCGTGAACAAAGAACTTTCGCTGGTATTCCTGCTTAGCATGCCGGTTCTGGGAGCAGGCATTTTTCTGCTGATAAGCCGCGTGCAGCCGATTTTCGAGAGAGTTTTCAAAACCTACGACAAATTGAACAATGTTGTGCAGGAAAATCTGTACGGCATGCGGGTGGTAAAATCCTTTAACAGGCAGGAATTTGAAACCAAAAAATTTACTGACATTTCCGGAAGCATTTACAAGGATTTCTCAAAAGCCGAGAAAACCATGGCATTCGGAATGCCGCTCATGCAGTTCTGTATGTATGCCTGCATGCTGATTATATGCTGGCTCGGCGCACGAATGATCGTTGCAAGCGGAAACAATGAACTTCTCGGACTTACCTGCGGGCAGCTTCTCAGCATGATAACCTATTCGATGCAGCTCTTAATGAGCCTTATGATGATTTCCATGATTTTCGTTTTCATCACGATGTCAAAGGCTTCAGCAGAGCGAATCGTGGAGGTTCTCGACGAGGAGAGCGATCTGCACAACCCGGAAAATCCGATTACGGAAGTTGCAAGCGGGGATGTGGATTTTGAACATGTTGATTTCACATACAAAAAAGATTCAGGCAAAAAGGTTTTAGATGATGTCAATCTTCATATAAAATCCGGCTGGATGGTAGGAATCCTCGGCGGAACGGGTTCGTCAAAATCCAGTCTGGTACAGCTCATTCCGAGACTTTACGATGTTTCCGCAGGCGCTGTCAAAGTGGGCGGAAGAGATGTAAGAGAATACGATATCGAAAGCCTTCGCGAGCAGGTTGCGATGGTGCTTCAGAAGAACGTCCTTTTCTCGGGAACCATTAAGGAAAATCTTCGCTGGGGTGATGAGAATGCAACGGACGAAGAACTCATTCATGCTTGCAAGGTTGCGTGCGCACATGATTTTATCATGGGATTTGAAGACGGATACGACACGCATATCGACCAGGGCGGAAGCAATGTGTCCGGCGGGCAGAAGCAGAGACTTTGCATTGCAAGAGCACTTCTGAAAAAACCGAAGATACTGATTCTTGACGACTCGACGAGCGCCGTTGATATGAAAACGGATGCGATGATTCGAAAAGCATTCCGGGAGGAACTTCCGGACACTACGAAAATCATAATCGCACAGCGAATTGCATCGGTACAGGGTGCGGACAGAATTATCGTTATGGATGACGGCAGAATTGACAGCATCGGAACACATGAGCAGCTCATGAAATCCAGTCTCATCTATCGTGAAGTATATGAATCGCAGAACAAAGGGGGTGAAGGCGATGAGCAGACAGCCGGCAACTAAACCGATGGGCAGAAACAGAGGCTTTGCACCGGGCGGGAGCCTGAAAAACATGGACTCCAAAACCCTGAGACGCCTTCTTTCCTATCTCGGAGAATATAAATTAAGATTGATTTTTGTCGTAATTTGCATATTGGTAAGTTCGGCTGCGGGCGTAGCATCGTCCTTGTTCCTGCAGACACTGATTGACGGATATATACAGCCGCTGCTTCTCCAGGCAAATCCCGTATACACCGGGCTTCTGAAAGCGATTGCGGGAATCGGTCTTGTGTACCTGGCGGGCGTTTTGGCAGGGCTCTTTTACAACCGAACAATGGCGGTCGTTTCGCAGAAAACACTCAAAGAGATCCGTGACGAGATGTTCGCTCATATGCAGGAACTGCCCGTTTCCTTCTTTGACCGGAGGACGCACGGTGAAATTATGAGTTACTATACGAACGATACGGACACGCTCAGGCAGATGCTTTCACAAAGCTTGCCGCAGCTTTTTTCATCCGTTGTGACGATGATTGCCGTGCTTGCATCGATGATTCATCTGAGCGTATGGCTCACGCTCATCGTGCTTGTTTTTACGGTATTAATCCTTTTGATTGTCAAGAAAATCGCCGGAAAGAGCGGAGGTTATTTCATGGCGCAGCAGACAAATCTTGCAGATGTCAACGGCTATATAGAAGAAATGATAAACGGCCAGAAGGTTGTCAAAGTCTTCTGTCATGAGGAAAAGGCATGTGAGGCATTCGATAAGAAAAACGACAGACTCCGCGAAAGCGGCGCGAATGCAAACGGCCTTGCAAATATGCTCATGCCTCTTATGGGCGCGCTCGGATATGTACTTTATATCATCATTGCCTTTGCGGGCGGTGCCATGGCCATTGCCGGTGTGAGCAATTTGTCAATCGGCGGGGAACCGGCACTGACGCTTGGCACGATAGCGGCGTTTCTGACACTTTCAAGAAACTTTGTGAACCCGATTGCACAGGTTTCCCAGCAGCTCAATTCTGTGGTAATGGCACTTGCAGGAGCATCGAGAATCTTTGAATTCCTCGATATGCCGCCGGAAGAAGACCGCGGCACCGTGACTTTGGTAAACGCACGCGAAGATGCAGAAGGAAATCTGACGGAATGCAGGGAGCATACAGGAGTATGGGCATGGAAAGACGGCGGCAAGCTGATAAGAATGCGCGGCAAAATCAATCTGAAAGATGTGGACTTCGGATATGAAGAGGATGTCATGGTTCTGCATGATATAACGGTGTATGCCGAGCCGGGTCAGAAGGTGGCACTTGTGGGTGCGACCGGAGCCGGCAAGACGACCATTACGAATCTGATTAACCGATTTTATGACATAGACGACGGCAAGATTCAGTACGACGGAATCAATATCAACAAAATTCGAAAAGAAGATTTGCGCCGTTCCCTGGGAGTGGTATTGCAAGATGTCAATTTGTTTACAGGAAGTGTAATGGACAACATTCGATACGGCCGACTGGATGCAACGGATGAAGAATGCATACAGGCAGCCAAACTGGTAAATGCCGACGGCTTTATACGCATGCTGCCGAAAGAATATGACACCGTGCTTGAGGGCGACGGCAGCGGACTGTCGCAAGGCCAGCGCCAGCTGATTTCCATTGCACGTGCGGCAGTTGCCGATCCACCGGTTATGATATTGGACGAGGCGACCTCTTCCATCGACACGCGTACCGAAACCATCGTGCAGCGCGGCATGGACAATTTGATGAAAGGGAGGACGGTATTTGTAATCGCCCACAGACTTTCAACCGTGCGAAATGCCGATGTAATAATGGTTATGGAAAACGGACGCATTATCGAAAGAGGCAATCACGAGCAGCTGATTGCCGAGAAGGGCAGATACTATCAGCTCTACAACGGTGCATTTGAACTGGAATAATGCCAAAGAAAAATCGGCACCACCCGAGGGTGATGCCGATTTTTCTTTAAGCAACGTTTATTTGTTTTTTCTGTTATAGAATCTCAAACCGATTACGATAACAACTGCGAATACGATCAAGTAGAATACGATCGGGCAAGCAAATCCGCCTGCTTGAGCTGCCGCCTGGTAAGGCTGGAAGCCATGTGCATAGAAAGCAGCGATTACCATGAATACGCTTCCGCAGATACCCAGAATCGGAGCAACGTAGCGCTTCACGGTTCCAAGATCCGTGGCATGCTTCATAAACATTATGAAGATAGGAATATACAAAGCATATATCGTTACGATCGGAAGTTCGGATGAGTCGAATCCGAAAATACCGAACCAGTTGAATCCTGCAAGGTTTGAACCGTAGAAGAAGAAGAACCATACGCCGCAAAGCAGAAGTCCGAAGATGGACGCATTGTTCGGCATGTTGGTTACATTGTCAACCTGAGAGAACATTTCAGGATGAGGACCTTCTTTTCTTGCTGCAAGGGAGTAGATACCTCTTGTACATCCGAGCATCAAACCGTTTAGGGTTCCCATACAGGAAATTGCTACGAATACATTCAGAATGTTGCCGAAAGCATTTCCGAATACGTTCGTGTAAGCAACGGTTGCGCCATCAGCCATAAGAGTTTCGACAGTTGCACCGCCTGCAACACCTATGTAATAGAAAAGATAAATTGCAACGATGATGATACCGCCTACGATTAAAGCAATCGGAAGATTTTTCTTCGCGTCTTTAAGTTCGGCATTAATGGATGTTGCGATAATCCAGCCTTCATATGCGAACGCTGTTGCAACAACTGCACCGAACAGAGGATTTCCGTCTGTTGCGGCCCCTGCGTAAGCAAGGTTTTCCATAAGAACGCCGTTGTCGGATACAAGTCCCACAATGATGCCGACTACTGCCATGAGTACAAGCGGTATGAGTTTGATAACGGTAGTCGCAACCTGGAAGTGACCCGCAATCTTAGGGGAGAGTGCGTTAATCGCATAAGCAGCACAAAGGAAGAATACGGACAGTGCCATACATTCCGGACCGATTACGCAGCCGCCCTCTGCCGCAGGAATCACCAATGTAAAGGTATCAGGGAAAGCCGATGTCAAGAATACCAATGTATATCTTGCGGATAACCATGCCAATACAGAAGTTAAAGTAGGGTAGTAAATGATTGTCATGAACCAACCTACAATGTATCCGTACTTCGTGCCGACTGTAGCTTCCGCATAGTCTACGATACCGTTAACTTTTTCATACTTTGTAGCCATGATTGAGAATGCCCAGATGCAGCAAAGCATGATTGCACCGCCGATGAGCCACGCCCAAATACCCATAACCATGTTTCCTTCAGTCTTCTGAAGAATTGTCTGTGCTTTGAAGAATACGCCGGAACCTACAACTATACCTACCACCATGCAAATAGCTGTAATCAGACCGTACTTTTTCTGAAGACCATTTTCCATTTTTCTTTTTCTCCTTATTATAAATTCAGAATACTTTATCGATGCCATTTTCAGAAAATTAGACAAAATCACAAAAAAATATTACTTTTTTAATGAAAAAAACTCATCTACGAAATAGCATAAACTAATTTTACCATATTTGTATACAAAGCACAAGCTTTTTCTAAAAAAACACATGAATTTTGCATAAAAAATAATCACGCATACCAATTTCAAGAAAATGTGTTATACTATAAGTGGATTTGAAAGATTGAAAACTTTTTTCTTAGGAGGGTATTATCTATGAAACGACGCACATTGCTTGCATTGTGTCTCACGCTTGTACTTACGGCGAGTTTGATTCCTGAGGGAGCATATGCGGAAACGGCTGAAATTGAAACGGTTTTTCCGTCGCAGAAAGAAATTGTTGAATTTGCACAGGAACATCCTACCGGTGAAACATATTTTGACAGAGACGGTAAAATGCTCAAGGAATACAGCATAGGCTACAAAGAAGAGCCGGTGCTGAAGAAGCCGTACAGTGCGGGAGAACTGAAATCGGAAGAGCAGGTTCGTGCTTTAAATACAATCAGACTGATTCGATATGCGGCGGGGCTTTCTGCGGATGTCTATCTGTTTGACCCTTACAGCAATATGGCACAGCCGGCGGCATTGGTTAATTATGTGAACGGCAAAGCATCTCACAGCCCGAAGAAGCCCGCGGGCATGGACTCTACGCTTGCGGCATTGGGGATACAGGGATCCCAAGATTCCAACATAGACAGGACTTCGTGGCAGAACAACAGCCTGAAATCCTCCATATTATACGCGTGGATGTACGACAGTGATTCGGCGAACATCAAAACACTTGGACACAGAAGGTGGATCTTGAATCCGTCGCTTGTGATGACGGGCTTTGGGTCGGTTACAGGTTCCAAGGGGACATGCAATACCATGTACATAAGGAACAGAACGCGCGATGATATCGAACCGACGACGATTTGCTGGCCCGCAAAGAATACGCCGCTGTCTTTCTTTGACCCGGGCTCCGCATGGAGCATCTCTGTAGATGAGGAGATCAATGCGGCTGCCGCGGTGGTTTCCGTCCTCCGGATGCGTGATTACAAAACATGGGTGTTCAGTTCAGTTTCAGCAAAGGGCGACTTTTATGTAAACAACCAAAACTACGGACAAAAAGGATGCATTATTTTCAGACCGGAGGGGCTGGGTGAAATCCTTCCGGGTGACAAATTTGTGATATATGTTGCATACAATAAGAAGAATATAAGCTATGAAGTGAATTTCTTTGATTTGGAACATTATTATTCCACAACTGCACCCAAAATCTCAGGCCTTAGCATCAGTCCGGCGGATAAACCCGCAATCGAGTGGAATGATGTGAAGGGAGCAGAGTCATACGATCTTTACCGCAAAGCTGCCGGAGGCAAATGGAAACTTATTTCACGGGATTTGGACGAACCGTATTTCGATGATGCTTATGCGTCGGAGGGAATTCAATACTATTATCGGGTGACAGCCAAGAAAACCGTAAAAGGTACCGTGTACGAGAGCTATCCGTCCAAGGCAAAGAGAATAACGGTGAAACTTGCGAAGCCTTCCGTATCAGCACTGACATCCTCGTCGGGCAGGAATACTTTGAAATGGAAGTCTGTCAACAAGGCAGGCGGATACAAGGTGTACCGCAGGGTTTCCGGAACATCCAAGTGGAAGCTGATCGGAATCACGAAACTCAAAAGTTATGCCGATAAGAAAGCGGTTCGCGGAACAAAGTACGAATATCGAATCCGTGCATACCGCACAACCTATAAGAATACGGTTTACAGCAGTTATTCTGCGAAGAGGACTGTTCAAACGAGATAACCGCACGAGAAACATATACAAAAACAAACGAGCTCGGAGGCTGGAATCTGCCTCCGGGCTCAACTTTGTAGGGCTTATGAGACCTGTCGAGAACGCAAAGCGTTCGAGACAAATAAACCACCCGCTATGCGGGTGCG
>ERZ827168.1263-NODE-1263-length-35696-cov-4.051430_pt1 | contig 35696 bp, 24 predicted proteins | sample MGYA00519868_ERZ827168 | MGnify/ENA primary metagenome ERZ827168 (study PRJEB31778, sample SAMEA3449271) | human gut metagenome | biome: human gut; feature: human-associated habitat; material: faeces | place: United Kingdom | collected 2010/2012 ...
TTGCCCTTGTACTGCATGGAAGTCTGTGCCTTCATGGCGCCTCCGAACAGGGCCGCACCGAACAGCTCCCGCGTCCGGTTGTAGGAGGTCATAAAGGCCGCCGGCTGCTTGCGCAGATCCATCAACTTCGCATCCTCGATCATCTCTGCCGAGATTGCAAAACTGTCCTTCCAGGTGTCGTATACCAGAAGTTTGTTAAACCCTTCTTGCATGCCGTCCACCGGGTAGGCGCCGTTTTCGCCCACCGGCTCAAAGCCGCTCATAGCAGTCATGGTCGTCAGCAGATCTCCGTAGTTCTCGCTGGTGCCCATAAGGAACAGGTTTTTCAGCACGCTCTGCTGCTCAAACATCTCCCCCCGCTGCTCCAGGAACATGCGGATGGGCGCCTGACACTTGCCGTATACGCTGTCGTTCAGCCCGGAGCCCTCGGAAAACGTAATTTTCATTGGTCAATCTCTCCCTTCTTTTGGAATTTCTTAGAATCAGGTCCCGCCGCCGGCAGCCGGCGTAGGATCCACCCAGCGGCCCCGCACGGTGTCGCCGTCCGCCGCGCCGGACAGGGACACCACTTCAAAGGTGCCGCTGCCTGTGGCCGGCTTGCTGGCCTGCAGGCCGCCGCTCTCCACCTGGAGCTTGGTGCCCGCCACGGCCCCGTCCGCCGCGCCGGACAGGGTGGTCTCGTAGATCCAGTCCCGGCTCACCCGGGTGACGGGGATTGGTTCCCCCGCCGTCTCCACCGTAATATTCCCCATGCACAGGTAGGGCGGGGTGGTGGTCAGGTCCGCGGCAATCGCCTCCAGCTGTCCCGTGGTTGCGTCCGCCGCCAGCAGCTGTCCCGCCTGGTAGGCGCCCTTCTCCGCCGGCAGGTATTCCCAGGGCAGAACCGCCCCGTTGTCGCTCTTGATGGGTGCGAACAAAGTAAACCCTCCAATCTGTCTGTTTTTTTCTGCTTCGCTCCCCTGCCCGGGGCGCTCAGCGCTTTTGTTGTCACGCTTCGTGCCCTCCGCGACGGCACACTGCTCATCCCTCCGCGAAAAACACCTTGCGCCTGCGGCGCAACTGCTTTTTCGTCTGCGGGCTTCGCTGTGCGCCTGCTCCCGGGCGCTCAGCGCTTCTGTTTGTTGTAGTAAGCCTGAATCTCCATGTCCGTTGCGCTTGGGTTGAGCAGTCGGAACATGGCCATCTCGTCCGCCGGGACCGGCGCGGCTCCGGCTCCTCTCTGGCTGCTGGTTGCCGTCAGGTGGTCCTTGCTGCGGGCGTTGTTCATGGCCTGCTGCCTGGCGGCCTCCGCCTGTCTGGCGGCCAGCGCCTCGAAGTTGGCCAGCCGGAAGGCGTCCAAGAAAGAGTTTCCCTTCTTCACCAGGGCGTAGAACTCCTTGGCCTTTGGCATATTCAGCAGGTCCTTCACATCGTTGATGGATGGATCCAGTTTGTGGATCTCCGCGATCTCTTGCTCCACGCGGGCCTGGGCGGCCGCCTGCGCCTGCTGGCGCTGCTGCTCGTCCTGCCGCTGTGCCAGCTGCCGGACCTGCTGCATGGACGGCGTCTGCTCAATCACCCTCTGCAGGGCCTCCGGCGTCAGCCGTCCGGCCTTCAGGTCCTTCTGCAGCTGGTTGGCGTCAAAGGCCTGCTTCCACTCGCTGAACTCCTCCATGGTGGTGATGGGCTTGCCGGTGATGGTGTTCTTCAGGGCGGCGGAGGCAAAGAAGGCGTCCATTTCCGCCCTGGCCCTGTCCCGCTCGGCCTGCACGGCCTTCCTCCGCAGCAGGACCAGCGAGAGGACGAAGGCGGCAAGCCCGGCTCCGGCGACGCCAAGGCCGATGGGCAGCGAAACAAAGCACAGCCCCGCGCCCGCCAGCACCGCGGCGGCACACAGCAGCAGGATCGGGAGTTTTTTCGGCACGCGGACGGCGTGGAGCACGTTCCACTGCACCTGTACGTCCCGCGCGCGCTGCGCGGCCTCGTCCGGGCCGCAGCCAGCAAAGCCGGGCAGGTCCTCCGGCTTTTCCGGCAGCTTCACGCCGATGGCGGCGTCGAGCTGGGCCGTCTGCAGGCGCTCGGCGGCGTCCTCCAGACTGCGGGCCAGGAGCTGCAGCATCTGCTCATCCGGAAGCCCCGCAGTCTGCTCCGCCAGCGCAGCGCAGCGGGCGGCAAGTGCCGTTTCGCGCTCCTGCAGCTCCGTCAGACCGGCGCGGCGGCGGGCAGCCTGCGCCCGCTCGATACGGGCGCGAAGGTCCTGCAGGCGGCTGCGCGCGGCCTCGGCCCCGGCACAGGCGGCGCTCAGATCCATGGCCTCTGCCTGTGCGGCGCGCAGGGCGGAAAGCTGTGCCTGCAGCTCGTCCCGCCGGGCCTGCAGCCGGGGCAGCAGACCGGTGCGGTAGGTATATTTGTTTTTCAGGTCGCGCAGCTTCTTCTCCAGTGCGGAGGCCGACGGGCCTTCCTCGCCGGTGGTGACAAGGGCGCTCAGCCGCTGCTCGAGCTGGGCGTCGCTCGAAACGGCCATGCCGAGCTGCCGCACGAAGGCCGTTCGCTCAAACACGCTCCGCTCCGCCCCGCACAGCGTGCGGCCGCAGTTCTCGGCCGTCAGCTCCGGCACGGGTGTGCCGCTCTCCGTCTCATAGGCGCGGAACACGCCCATGGGCGTCCGGCCCTGCGAGCGCCGCTCGATCGTGATGGCGCGGCCGTTCCAGATCAGGTCGATCGCGCCCTCCATGGAGCTGCCGTCCCACGGACGGTAGCGCTCCTTGGCGGGCAGATTCTGGTTTTCCCGCGTGGCGCGCTCACGCGTGTCGATGCCATAGAGCATCGCCAGCAGGAAGGCGCTCCACGTCGATTTCCCGGCTTCGTTCGGCAGGCACAGCTCGTTGAGCCCCTCATGCAGGGTCAGCGTGCCGTGCAGCTTGCCGAAGTTTGCCCGTAATTGCAGCAGGATCACAGCGGCGCCTCCCGTCCGTCCATCAGGGCAAGGCCGAGCCGCGCAGCGCGCGCGACGACCTGCCTCCTTTCGTCTGTTTCTGCGGCCTCAAACTGCGCGTGCAGTCCGTCGAGGAAGTGACCGCGCAGTGTGTCCTCGCCGCAGGCCTCCCAAAGGTCCTGCTTCGGCCGCGTGCGGTCGCGCAGGTCCAGACTGAAAAACTGCGGCTCCAGCGCCGCCTGCAGGGCGGCAAGATCGACGGGGGCCGCCTCACCCGTCAGCTCGATGCGGCAGCAGCTGCCCTCGAGCTCCGGCGTCAGGGCCGCGCGGACGGCGGCAAGCGCATCCTCTCCGGCCGGGACGGAAAGGCGCTCATAGCGCCGCGCCCCGCAGGGCACAAATTCCGTGCGGCAGGCGCCCTTTTCGGCCGAAACGAGCAGAGCTCCCTTCTCGCCGCATTCGTCGAACCCCCGGCCCATCAGGCAGCCGGGCCACGCGCACAGCGTGCCGCCGTCGCGCCGCTCGCCGCGGCGGTGAATGTGGCCAAGAGCGGCATAATCCAGCCCGGAGGCCGCCAGTGCGGCGGGGGAAACGGGGTCATAGGGCGAGGCCGGGTTCTCGGCGTCGCCGTGCAGGACGAGAATATTCAGACGCGAAGGGTCCGCGGCGCGGAAGCCGTCCAGCATGGCGGGCATCTCCGCGCGCAGGAAGCCCGCGCCGTAGATGTCGAGCTCCGGCAGGCTGATGCGCTCCGGCTCCGCCGTGCGGAAGATATGGACATTCTCCGGCCAGCCGTTTTCCAGGTACGGCGAGCCGGGCAGCAGAGCATCGTGGTTGCCGGGCGCGATAAAAACGGGGCAGCGGCAAGCCTCCAGCGCGGCCCGGAGCGCCTCGAGCGTGTCACGGTAGACACGGGCGCTGTCAAACAGGTCGCCCGCCAGCAGCACGGCCGCGCAGCCCTCGGACAGCGCGGTCAGCCGCTCGAGCACGAGCCTCTGCTCGGCGCGGCGCTGGGCGGCCTTCTCCGGCGGCAGGGCCGAAAAGGCGGAATCAAGATGCAGATCCGCCGCATGCAGCAGCTTAACCATGGATATCCACCCTCCTGACGGCCGTGCAGCGGCCGGTAGCGTCGTCGATCGTAAACAGGCAGGCCTCGAGCTTGCACGGGCCGGGCGCAGGCTCATAGCGGCTGGGAAGATCGCCCCGGAAGCGCCGGATGGACAGCTCCGGCCGGATGCCGAGCACGGAATCGCGCGGGCCGGTCATGCCGAGGTCCGTCACATAGCCCGTGCCCTGCGGCAGGATCATCGTGTCCGCCGTCGGCACATGGGTGTGCGTGCCCCAGACGGCGCTGACCTGCCCGTCGAGCATCCGGACACGCTCGCCCTCTTTCCTCAACAGTTCCAGTTCGCGGGGCACGGGGTTGTCTTCATACTCCTTGAGACGGGCGCGGAGTGACTCGTTTTCCTTATCCAGACGGCTGCCATGTTCCATGAGGTTTGTCAGCGAGCTATGCACTTCTTCGCGCTCTTCGTCGGTCAGCGACATCTCCTTCAGGCATTCTTCCAGTTCCTCGCGCTCGCGTTCATTGTTGCGCAAGCGCTGTTCGTTTTCACTCAGGGTGACAAGATAGTTACGGTGACTACGTTCTTTCTTGAAACGGATAAGGCTGAACAGCATAGCACCGGAAATGCTGAACATAATCACAGAAAACACTCCCCAGAAAAAACGTTCGTAACCACTGACCGGCTTCAGCCGCACATGCCTGCCATCGGAAAGCTCCTTTATCTGATTATACTCACGGTGCAAACCGGAAATCAGGCGGACGGCCCGGGCACTGTCGACAGCACCGCATTGCACCAACGAGTCAGCATGAGAAAGGGACTGTTCGTAGTTTATCAAAGTTCTATCGGCAGGTTTCGAGCAGGCTGTCAGCCCCAGAAGGAGAATCAGCAGGAGAAAAAGGAAGGTATGTTTCATCTTGAAATTTTGTGTTTATAATAAGCAAGGTGTAAAATCGGTAAGGAACGAGCTTACTTCAACAGTTTTCATAATCAATGCATATTAATCGTTGCAGAAACAAAGGTAACACTTTCTTCCCACAATAAATAAAGAGGTACAAAGTTTTTCATTACTTTGTACCTCCTCTTTTTCTTCGACTTGCATCATTTATAGCCGTGAGTCAGCAAAAATCGTATAGCTTAGAACTCGCTCGTAAAGTGGAACTTGATATGCTTGAAGTCCATCTGCGCCATCTGCAACACATATCCGCTGTCCGCCAGGAACACATCCCTACCCTCGCGGTCTTTCGCCATGTACTGGTATTTGCGCTTCTTGAAGGCTTCCAGTTCAGCCGCATCATCGCTCTCAATCCAGCAGGCTTTATACAGACTGAGCGGCTCCCAACGGCACTTCGCACTGTATTCGTTCTCCAGACGATACTGGATGACCTCGAACTGCAACTGCCCCACCGTACCGATAATCTTACGCCCGTTGAACTGGTTGACGAACAACTGCGCCACACCTTCGTCCATCAACTGGTCGATACCCTTGGCAAGCTGTTTCTGCTTCATCGGGTCGGCATTCTCAATGTACTTGAACATCTCCGGAGAGAAACTCGGAAGCCCCTTGAAGTGAAGCGCCTCGCCTTCGGTCAGCGTATCGCCAATCTTGAACGTACCGTTATCCGGCAGGCCGATAATATCTCCCGCCCAAGCCTCATCGACAGTTGTCTTGCGCTGCGCCATGAACTGCGTAGACGACGAGAAACGCATCGTCTTGCCATGACGTACATGCAAGTACGGGGCATTGCGTACAAACTTCCCGGAGCAGATTTTGCAGAAAGCGATACATGAACGGTGATTCGGGTCGATATTGGCGGTTATCTTGAAGATGAATCCGGTAAATTTAGGTTCTTCCGGCTCCACCTCACGTTCTTCCGCCTTCACGGAACGGGGACTGGGAGCAATCTCCACAAAGCAATCCAGCAGTTCCTGCACACCGAAATTATTCAGTGCCGAACCGAAGAACACAGGAGCCAGCTCACCCTTCAGATATTCCTCCTTATCGAATTCGGGATAAACACCGTCTATCAGTTCCAGTTCGCCACGCAGCTTATCGGCCAGCTGGGCACCAATCCGGTTGTCCAATTCCTCGGTATGGATGTCCACTTCCACCTTCTCCGTCACTACCTGCTTGCTGGGCTGGTAGAGGTTGAGGTTATGCTCGTAGATATTGTAGACACCCTTGAAACGGACACCGCTCTCGATAGGCCACGTCAAGGGACGCACGTGGATGTGCAGTTCCTCCTCCAGCTCGTCCAACAGGTCGAACGGGTCTTTGGCTTCACGGTCCATCTTGTTGATGAAGATAATCACCGGCGTATTACGCATACGGCAGACCTCCATCAGCTTGCGTGTCTGCGTTTCCACACCTTTCGCACCGTCCACCACGATGATAACACTGTCCACAGCCGTCAGCGTGCGGTAGGTATCTTCAGCAAAGTCCTGGTGACCCGGAGTATCAAGGATGTTGACCTTGTAGTCATGGTAGTCGAACTCCATTACAGAAGTGGTAACGGAAATACCACGCTGTTTTTCAATATCCATCCAGTCCGACGTTGCCGTCTTCTTTATCTTATTGCTCTTTACGGCACCCGCCACCTGGATTTGTCCACCAAAAAGCAACAGCTTCTCGGTCAATGATGTCTTACCGGCATCCGGATGCGCAATAATCGCAAACGTTCTCCGTCTCTCTATTTCGTTGTTATTGGCCATATATCAATTAGTCAGTAATAATCACTCTTCCAAATTCTTCATGCAGACGGCAAGGCTCGCCTCCCAATGGGGTATATCGATGCCGAATGTCTTCTTTATCTTTGTCTTGTCCAACACAGAATAATGCGGACGCGGTGCCTTGGCAGGGAATTCGTCCGTATGCAGCGGACTTACCTTGCAGCTCTTGATACCTGCCAGACGATGGATAGCCAACGTAAAATCATACCACGAGCAGACTCCCTCGTTGCTGAAGTGATAGATGCCGGGCACGATTCCCTGGCTGATAGCCGCAAAGATGGCGCGTGCCAAATCATTGGCGTATGTCGGCGTACCTATCTGGTCGAATACAACTCCCAGCGTCTCGCGCTCGCGTCCCAAACGGAGCATCGTCTTCACAAAATTATTTCCATAAATGGAATAGAGCCACGCCGTACGGATGATCATGGCACGGCTGCAATACTTCATCACCGCCTGCTCACCCGCCAGTTTGGTAAAACCATATACTGAATTGGGACAAGTAGCCGCCTCTTCCGTATAGGGGGTGTGTCCGGTTCCGTCAAAAACATAGTCGGTAGACACTTGTATCAATGCAGCACCGCAAGCTTCGGCAGCGGCAGCCAGATAGCCCGGAGCGACATGGTTCAGCTTGTCGCAAAGCTCCTGATTGTCTTCCGCCTTGTCTACAGCCGTATAAGCGGCGCAATTCACGATTACATCTATCCGGTTGTCCTTCACAAACCCGTGCACAGCTTGTTCGTCGCAAATGTCCAATTCCTGCACGTCAGTGAAAAAATAAGCATGTTGTCCGTTTTCTTTCGACAACACTCGCATTTCATTGCCAAGTTGACCGTTGGCACCGGTTATCAGAATATTCATTTAATAAAGTTACACTTATATATAGAATGTTACGATGAACAATATTTTCCTCCATAATTATCAATTATCCATCAACTCCAATTCTCCCCGCTTCTCCTTGTCATAATAGTTGGCAAGCAACGAGACGAAACCGCTGATGGCCTCCATAGCCTTTGCCGTGCCCTGACTGATTTCCTTCTTCTGCAAGCGCAACAGCAGCACTCCATAAAGCGCCTCGAAACAAGTGTCTACCTCAGGCTCCTCTTTCCGGCCGCTCTTCTGGCGCAGCTCCACGATAAAAGGCAGTGCCTTGAAATAAGCCGCATTATAGAACGGATATTTCGTAGAAGCCAGTAATTCGCCATGCAGCTCCGTCAGGTTCAGAATGACATTCCGGTTGATTTGCAGATGTCCTTTTTCCGTTACGCCTTCCGCACGCATCATATCTGCCAGATTTCCATACCATTCTTCCAACGCAGGCCGTTCCTCCTCCGGATAGCGCAAAATGATGTTCTGGCGTATCCGGTCTATGTCACAGCCGTTGGCACGGAGCAAATCCTCCACCTGCCACATATATATAAGGTATTCGGCTATATTCTTTTCTTTCAGTTGTTGCGCAATCTTCACGATAAAATGTATGAATTATGATTTTTCACCTTCCCACTCAATACAGCGATTCACCCATCAGCGTAAACACCAATCCCACCACAGACACCACAATGACAATGCTCCCGATAATACGGTTCAGCATCCAGATGCCACGCAAGTTGAATTGTGTACGGACTTTATTGACAAAAAAGGTAATGCCAAACCACCATGCCAAAGCGCCCAATGCGATGGCCAAGTATCCGGTAACGGCCTCGAATACCAGCACTCCCTCACTTACAAAAGCGAAGCGGGCGAAAAGGCCTACAAAAAGGAATATAATCAGAGGATTGGAAAGCGTGACGGCAAACGCCGTTATGAAGTTATGAAAATAGGAACCCTTGTTGATGGATACCGGACGGATGGACTGTACCGGATTGCTGCGGAACGTATAAACGCCAAACGCCAACAGAAGAATGCTTCCGAAAAGCTGCAGGTAAAAGATGTTCTTGTTGACATAATCAAAAACGAAACTCATCCCGTAGCCCGTCAGCAAAGCATATGCAATATCGCTTAGCGAAGCTCCTATCCCCGTTACGAAACCATACCACCGTCCTTTATTCAAAGTACGCTGAATACACAATACTCCTACAGGACCCAATGGCGCGGACACAATGACGCCGATAATGAACCCCTTCCACAATATGTCAAATATGGTCTCTATCTGAATCATGGCTGCAAATATCGGACTTTTTTATGAGACGAACGAATAGTGTTAACGTTTTTTCGACGGAAAAGGATTTTAAGAAGTAAAGATTATCCATTTTACATATTATTCCGTATATTTACCTCCGAACTTAACAATACCCCCTTATGAAACGAATAAAAAAAACTCTAACACTCGTTTCCATGGCCGTCTTACTACTGACGGCATGCGAAGCCCCCAAGGAACTCGGTGTGGTTCCATATCCGCAGTATGCCCAAACAACGTCAAAAACAGTAGAACTGCCATCTACGGTAACCTTCTCGACCAATCTGGCGAAATCCGACATGAATGACCTGCTGGCCTATCTGCCGGACTTTGCCATCCCCATGAAGCTTGTCGACAAGAACCCTTTTGTAACGATAGAAATAACGGACGCAACGGATAATCCAATCACTGCCGAAGGCTACAACCTGACAGTCAGCAAACAAGGTGTAAACATTCAGACCTCCTCCGCTGCAGGTGCCTTCTATGGACTGCAAACCCTGGCACAACTTGCCCGTAACGGGAAGAAACTGCCAGTCACGACCATCAAGGACGAACCCAGATTCCCCTATCGTGGGCTGCACCTGGATGTTTCAAGACACTTCTTTAACACGGACTATGTCAAGAAACAAATAGACCTGGTAGCCACCTACAAAATCAACCGCCTGCATTGGCATCTGACCGACGGTGCCGGATGGCGGCTGGAGATTCCGGGCTATCCCCGCCTGACAGAATTCGCAGCCTGGAGAAAAGCCGCCAATCTGCAGGATTGGGGGAAATATGACCATCACTTCTGCGAGAAGGATGAAGAAGGAGCCTATGGAGGCTACTATACGGAAGCGGATGTACGTGAGGTTCTGGAATATGCCCGCTTGAGGCATGTCACCGTTATCCCCGAAATAGAAATGCCGGGACACTCGGGAGAAGTACTGGCAGCCTATCCACAGCTGTCCTGTACCGGCAAGCCTTATACATCCGGTGAAGTCTGTATCGGAAACGAAGAGACCTTCAAGTTCTTCGAAGATGTGCTGGATGAAGTGATACGGCTGTTCCCTTCCCGGTATATCCATATTGGAGGTGATGAAGCCAGCAGACGCCACTGGAAGGCATGCCCCAAATGCCAGAAGCGCATGAAGGAAGAAGGGCTCAAAGATGAAAGTGAGCTGCAAAGCTATATGATAGTCCGCATAGAGAAGTACCTCAACGACAAAGGGCGTGAAATCATCGGCTGGGACGAGATACTGGATGGAGGCCTGGCCCCCAACGCAACCGTCATGTCGTGGCGGGGTACGGAGGGTGGCATTGCCGCCGCCCGCATGGGGCATTACGCCATCATGACACCGGAGAGCCACTGCTATCTGGACCACTACCAGGATGACCCTGAGACACAGCCGCTGGCGTTTGGCGCCTGCATCCCCATCGGACAGACCTACTCCTACGACCCGGCTCCCGATTCATTGGGAAGTGATATCTGCAAATACATATTAGGCGTGCAAGGCAATGTATGGGCTGAATATCTGCCCACTTACGAACATGCCGAATATATGATATACCCACGCATCATCGCTCTGGCAGAAGTAGGCTGGACTCCCATGGAGAACAAGCATCCGGAGAGTTTCAAGAGACGTATCAACAACGAAATACGATACATCCGGACGAAAGGGTACAACCCGTTCACCTTGTCGGAACAAGTGCAGACCAGCCAGACCGTTGACTATGCCAAGAAAAAAATCATGCTGTCCCTCACCTCCGAAAAACATCCGATTGACATCCGCTACACAACGGACGGCTCCGAACCGACTGTATCTTCCAAGTTATACAAGAAACCGTTTGCCGTAAAAGACTCCATATTGCTGACCGCACGCCTTTTCGACGGAGAAAAGCCTATCGGAAAAAGCCTTCACCTGCGCACCGACTACCATAAGGGCATAGGCAAAAAGATAATCTATGCACCGGGCGGCGGATACTATCAGCATAAAGAAGTATACAAAGGCGGCGGTGACGCCGGTCTCCTCGACGGACTTCGCGGCGGCAAAAGCTACATGGACGGACGATGGCAGGGCTTCTGCCCCAATGATTTGGATGCCATTATCGACCTGGGCGAAGTGACCGCCATACATCGGGTCATGGCCAACTTCATGCAAATCCGTACCCCACAAGTATTTCTCCCTGCCAAAGTGGAAGTATGGGCATCTGTTGATGGCAAGAACTTCACCCTGCTGGGCAGTGATATCTGCAGCGAGGAAGAGGCCGGAAAGGACGTGATATTCCGTGATTTCGGCTGGATTGGCACCCCCACTGAGACACGATATGTACGCTTCCATGCCATACAAGGGAAGAAGCAATTCTTATTTACGGATGAAATCGTCATACAATAACACACATCCGGTTTTTATGAAACAGAACAAAAAACGCATACGAGTAAAATTGCATGCGTTTTTTGTTTTCCTTTTTTTCTCCTCCCCACCGATTTTACGTATCTTTGCCCCCAAGAAGAAAAGATGAAGATACTCAAAGAAGTAACTTCAATCGTAAAATCGTAAATCGTAAAATCGTAAATATAACTATGATTCTTTTTTTCAGAACCCCATCCAAGAGTGTGATTGCCGTAGAATGTAATCATGAACTCCCCCAGGCAGACAGCGACAAACTCTGCTGGCTTTTTGGAGAAGCCACCCCCGAAAGTGAAGACAACCTGAAAGGACATTTCGTCGGCCCGCGCCGTGAGATGATTACTCCTTGGAGTACAAACGCCGTAGAAATCACCCAGAATATGGGGCTGGACGGCATCATACGCATCGAAGAGTACTTCCCCGTAAAAGATGAGAACGCAGACCACGACCCGATGCTGCAACGTATGTACAAGGGGCTGGACCAGAATGTATTTACAACCAACCGGCAGCCGGAACCGATTGTACACATCGAAGACCTGGAGGCATACAATGAAAAGGAAGGTCTGGCACTTTCCAAAGAGGAAATGGATTACCTCAAGAAGGTAGAGAAAGACCTCGGGCGCCCTCTGACAGACTCCGAAGTATTCGGCTTCGCGCAAATCAACTCCGAGCACTGCCGTCACAAAATCTTCGGCGGAACATTCATCATCGATGGAGTGGAACAGGAATCTTCACTCTTCCAAATGATAAAGAAGACCACACAAGAGAATCCCAACAAGATTATCTCTGCCTACAAAGACAATGTGGCCTTTGCCGAAGGTCCGGTTATCGAACAGTTTGCTCCGGCAGACCACTCCAAGCCCGACTATTTCCAAGTAAAGGACATCAAGAGTGTCATCTCCCTGAAAGCGGAAACACATAACTTTCCCACAACAGTAGAACCGTTCAACGGTGCGTCTACCGGTACGGGCGGTGAGATTCGCGACCGTATGGGCGGCGGTAAGGGCTCTTGGCCGATTGCCGGAACAGCCGTTTACATGACCTCCTACCCCCGTACGGAAGAAGGACGTCCCTGGGAAGAGATTCTGCCGGTACGCAAATGGCTGTATCAAACTCCCGAACAAATACTAATCAAAGCCTCCAATGGTGCCAGTGATTTCGGGAACAAATTCGGCCAACCGCTAATCTGCGGTTCCGTGCTCACTTTCGAACATAAGGAAAAAGATGAAGTCTATGGTTACGACAAAGTGATTATGCTTGCCGGAGGCGTAGGCTACGGTACCCAGCGTGACTGTTTGAAAGGTACACCGGAAGCCGGCAACAAAGTGGTTGTCATCGGTGGAGACAATTATCGCATCGGTTTGGGCGGCGGCTCCGTATCTTCCGTAGATACCGGACGCTACAGCAGTGGCATCGAGCTGAATGCCGTGCAACGCGCCAACGCCGAAATGCAGAAACGCGCCTACAACGTGGTACGCGCACTTTGTGAGGAAGAGACCAATCCGGTGGTTTCCATCCACGACCACGGCTCTGCCGGACATGTAAACTGTCTGTCCGAATTGGTAGAGGAATGCGGCGGTTTAATTGACATGAGCAAGTTGCCCATCGGTGACACGACTCTGTCTGCCAAGGAAATCATTGCCAACGAAAGCCAGGAACGCATGGGCTTGCTGATTCAGGAAGAGGCCATCGAACATGTACGCAAGGTAGCCGAACGTGAGCGTGCCCCGATGTACGTAGTCGGTGAAACGACCGGCGACCATCGCTTTGCCTTCCAGCAAGCTGACGGTGTACGTCCGTTCGACCTCGCCGTAGAACAGATGTTCGGCTCTTCCCCCAAGACCTATATGGTGGACAAGACCGTGGAACGTCACTACGAAATGCCCCAATACGAAGTTTCCCAACTACACGAATACCTCACCAATGTGCTCCAACTGGAAGCTGTGGCTTGTAAAGACTGGTTAACAAACAAGGTGGACCGTTCTGTAACAGGCAAAATTGCTCGCCAACAGTGCCAGGGTGAATTGCAGTTGCCTCTGAGCGATTGTGGTGTGGTAGCTTTGGACTATCGCGGCGAAAAGGGTATCGCAACCTCTCTGGGCCATGCTCCCCAGGCGGCACTTGCCGACCCGGCAGCCGGCTCCGTTCTTTCCGTCAGCGAAGCATTGACCAACTTGGTTTGGGCACCGCTTGCCGAAGGTCTGGACAGCGTTTCCCTTTCTGCCAACTGGATGTGGCCTTGCCGTTCGCAAGAAGGTGAAGATGCCCGTCTGTACACGGCAGTAAAGGCCTTGAGTGACTTCTGCTGTTCCCTGCAAATCAATGTACCGACCGGTAAAGACTCTCTTTCCATGACACAGAAATACCCCGACGGCAGCAAAGTAATTTCTCCGGGCACGGTAATTGTTTCTGCCGGTGGAGAAGTTTCCGACGTCAAGAAAGTCGTATCTCCGGTGCTGGTTAACAATGAAAAGACTACCATTTATCATATAGACTTCAGTTTCGACAACCTGAAACTCGGCGGTTCCGCCTTTGCTCAGACCCTGGGCAAGGTAGGTGACGAAGTTCCCAGCGTGCAGGATGCCGAATACTTCCGCGATGCTTTCCTTGCCGTGCAGGAACTGGTCAACAAGGGACTGATTCTTGCCGGACATGATATTTCCGCCGGTGGTCTTATCACTACACTGCTTGAAATGTGCTTTGCCAATGTGGAAGGCGGTATGGAAATCAACCTGGATAAAATCAAGGAGCAAGACCTTATCAAGATTCTGTTTGCAGAGAACCCGGGTATCGTTATCCAGGTGAGCGACAAGCACAAGGAAGCTGTAAAGCAAATACTGGAAGATGCAGGCGTAGGTTACGTGAAGCTCGGCAAACCGACAGACGAACGCCATATTCTTGTATCAAAAGGCGATGCTACTTATCAGTTTGGCATCGACTATATGCGTGATGTATGGTACTCTACTTCTTATCTCCTTGACCGTAAGCAGTCCATGAACGGCTGCGCCAAGAAGCGTTTCGAAAACTACAAGATGCAACCGGTGGAATTCGCCTTCATGCCGGACTTCAAAGGCAAGTTCTCACAATACGGCATTAATCCGGACCGCCGTACACCGTCAGGTATACGCGCCGCCATCATCCGTGAAAAAGGAACCAACGGCGAACGCGAAATGGCCTACTCACTCTATCTGGCAGGCTTCGATGTGAAGGATGTTACAATGACCGACCTTATCAGCGGCCGCGAGACGCTGGAAGATGTAAACATGATTGTTTACTGCGGTGGTTTCTCCAACTCCGACGTTCTTGGTTCTGCTAAGGGTTGGGCAGGTGCTTTCCTCTTCAATCCGAAAGCAAAAGAAGCGCTCGACAAATATTATGCACGCGAGGATACGCTTTCACTGGGTGTCTGCAACGGCTGCCAGCTCATGATGGAACTTAATCTTATCAATCCCGAGCACAAGAAAAACGGCAAGATGCTTCATAATGACTCACACAAGTTTGAATCCAGATTCCTCGGTGTTACCGTCCCCACCAACCGCAGCGTAATGCTCGGCTCACTGAGTGGCAGCAAACTGGGTATCTGGGTAGCTCACGGTGAAGGAAAATTCTCCTTGCCATACGACGAGGACAAATACAACGTCGTGCTGAAATACTCATACGACGAATACCCTTCCAACCCCAACGGCTCAGATTATTCCATAGCCGGATTGGCAAGTGCCGACGGACGTCATCTGGCCATGATGCCCCACTTGGAACGTGCCATCTTCCCCTGGCAGAACGGTTGCTACCCCGCAGACCGCGTAAACAGCGACCAAATCACTCCTTGGGTAGAAGCATTTGTCAATGCACGCAAGTGGGTGGAAGCCAATAAAAAATGAGCTGAACTTCCTTTTTTATAGAAATGTAACAAGCGCGGGTTATGAATAATCTCGCGCTTGTTACATTTCTATTCTTCGCTTTCTTTTTGTTTTTCTCAAACAAAAGCATTATTTTTGTGTTTATTTTCAACTCTCCCTCAGTACAACATTCAAAAAACCGTTCGACAATTATGAAAAAGTACTTCTTTTTCTACATACTACTATTATTGCCAATTATAGGCATTGCACAAACATACAAATACATCGGTGTGGAAGACGGTTTGAGCAACAGACGGGTATATGCAATTCAAAAGGGACCTAAAGGTTACATGTGGTTTCTTACCCACGACGGCATCGACCGATACAACGGAAAGGACTTCAAGCCGTACAAATTGATGGATGGAAATGAAGAAGTGAATTCCATGATGAACCTGAATTGGCTCTATGTTGACCCCAAAGGCACCATATGGGAAATAGGCAAAAAAGGACGTGTGTTCCGCTATGATACAAAACACGATCGCTTTGTCCTGGTATACAAGCTACCCGAAAGCGAAGTGAAAGGACGTCCAACCCCTATCAGTTACGGTTTTGTGGATGCCAACAGCGTAATATGGCTTTGCAATGAAGATGCCCTATATCTGTACGACAGCAATACCCAGAAGGTAACATTCATTCAAAACGAAATAGGAGAACGAATTACGGATATCGCACAGATTGATTCGACCCACTTCTTCATCGGAACCGACATCGGTATACACTATGCTGAACTGGCCAACAACATCCTCACCCTCAGCCCCTGCAACCAGTTGGATACCTTGAAGATACAAATCAACGAACTATACTATCACAAACCATCCCACAAGGTTTTTATCGGTACTTTCCAGCGGGGAATATTCTCCTATGACCTAAACAAGCACAAGGTCATGCATATACCATCCGGACTGATGGACATCAGCATCAACTGTATCCGTGCCTTCAATGACAATGAGATTCTCATCGCAACGGACGGAGCCGGTGTCTACAAGATGAATACCGATACCTATGCATCCGAACCGTATATCGTTGCCGACTACAATCGGTACAACTCAATGAACGGAAATACTATCAATGACATTTACATCGACAGCGAGCAGCGTATCTGGATGGCCAATTATCCCATCGGCATAACTGTACGCAACAACCGATATACCGATTACCAATGGATAAAACACTCTATCGGCAATAAACAATCACTCATCAATGACCAGGTAAACGCCATCATCGAGGACCATGACGGAGATTTATGGTTTGCCACGAACAACGGAATCAGCCTCTATTACAGCAAGACGAAACAATGGCATTCTTTTCTCAGCACCTTCGACTCCGAAAGCCATAGCAAAAATCACACCTTCATCTCACTATGCGAGGTGGAGCCCGGCATCATCTGGGCCGGAGGGTATAGTTCCGGCATCTACCAGATAAACAAGAAGCAACTGTCCATAGACTTCTTTACCCCATCCTTATTCAGCAATCTGAATATCCGGCCAGACAAGTATATTCGTTCCATTATGAAAGATTCTTCAGGAAACATCTGGTCCGGAGGGTATTATAACTTAAAAGAAATAGATTATTCCAGAAAAAACATACGGCACTTCCCGGGCTTGAATGGTATCACCGCTATCATAGAGAAGGACTCCACACATATGTGGATAGGCACTGCCACCGGCTTGTACCTATTGGAAAAAGTGACCGGTAAGTATAGCTATATCCAGATGCCGGTAGAATCCTATTACATCTATTCTCTATACCAAGCTTCCGACGGAATGCTGTATATCGGTACCAACAATGCCGGTTTACTGGTATATGATACGACCAAAAACACATTCAGACATTATCATAGAGACAACTGCGCTTTGATTTCCAATAATATCTATACACTATTGTCCGATGGTAAAGGAAATATCTTCCTGAGTACAGAACACGGTCTGTCCACCTTCTATCCTGCCGAAGAGACATTCCATAACTGGACCAAAGAACAAGGACTGAAGTCTGACCATTTCAACGCAGCCTCAGGCACCTTGAGGAAAAACGGCAATTTCATTTTCGGCAGTACGGATGGAGCCATAGAGTTCGACAAGGACATGGTCCTGCCTCGCGACTATAAGTTCAAAATGGTATTCAATGACCTGCGGGTATTCTATCAGACCGTTTATCCCAAGGATGAAGGTTCTCCACTTATTCTGGATATTGACGAGACAAAAACCTTGCGTTTGAAGTACAACCAGAACATCTTCTCATTGCAGGTCTCAGACATCAACTATGACTATCCTTCCCTAATTCTGTACTCCTGGAAACTGGAAGGCTTCTATGAGGGTTGGAGCCGTCCGGGAGAGGAAAACGTCATCCGTTTTACCAACCTGAGTCCGGGCAACTATACCCTCCGCGTACGTGCCATCTCCAACGAAGACCGTCGTATTGTCCTGGAGGAACGCAGTATGGACATCATTATCGAGCAACCCCTCTGGCTCAGTTTCTGGGCGCTGATACTCTATGCAGTGATTATCATATCCATTGCAAGCATCACTCTACGAATAATAGTCTTGAGAAAACAGCGGAAAGAATCCGATGAGAAAATACGCTTCTTCGTCAATACGGCGCATGATATACGTACTCCACTGACGCTCATCAAAGCACCCTTGGAAGAAATCACCGAACGCGAGCAACTGACTTCCAGCGGACAGAGCAACATCAATACAGCCCTGCGAAACGTAAATGCCTTGTTGCGCCTGACCACCAACCTTATTAATTTCGAACGCGCAGACACCTATTCCGGAAGTCTATACGTATCCGAATACGAACTGAGCACATATATGGAAGAGACGATCGATGCTTTCCGTTCATACGCAAACATAAAACACATCAACCTAACCTACGAAAGCAGCTTCCGTTATCTGAACGTATGGTTAGATAAGGACAAGATGGATTCCATTTTGAAAAATATCATATCCAACGCACTGAAATATACACCGGACGGCGGCAATGTACATGTCTTTACTTCCGAGACAGAAGATACCTGGAGTATTGAGGTGAAAGATACCGGTATCGGAATTCCGGCTTCAGAACAGAAAAAGCTGTTCAAGATGCATTTCCGTGGCAGTAATGCTATCAATTCCAAAGTTATCGGCAGCGGCATCGGACTACTTCTGGTAGGGAAACTTGTACACTTACATAAAGGAAAGCTCAACTTCAGCAGCATGGAAGGGAAAGGCTCTTGCATCAAAATCACGTTTCCCAAAGGGAACAAGCATTTCCGCAAAGCAATCCAACGCCCTCAACCCAAAAACGAACGGATTGTTTATTCGGCTTCCGGAGTGCCTATCAATGCCTCTACTACATCATCCCCTGCTTCCAGTGGAATCTACGACAAGACGCAGCAACAGTCACAAAACAACAGTAACCACCAGAAAATTCTTATTGTAGAGGACAATGACGAATTAAGGGAATATCTGCGCAGAACATTGTCTGAACAATACAACATACAAGTATGCTCCAATGGAAAAGAAGCACTGACCATTGTCAAGGAGTATATGCCCAACCTCGTCATTTCAGACATTATGATGCCGGAAATGAGAGGAGACGAATTGTGTCATATCCTGAAGAACGACATCGAGACATCACATATCCCCATCATCCTGCTCACAGCACTGAATACCGACAAGAATATCATCGAGGGACTGCAAAGCGGAGCGGATGAATATATTGTGAAACCCTTCAATATCGGTATATTGCGGGCAAACATTGCCAACCTGCTGACTAACCGGGCACTGTTGCACCACAAATATGCCAGCCTGGACCTGAACGACGAGAAGAACAATACGGATTGCATCAACTGCTCCAACGACTTGGACTGGAAATTCATTGCAACCGTCAAAAAGAGCGTCGAAGACAATATGGACAACCCAAGCTTCAACGTCGACGTGCTCTGCAACCTGCTGAATATGAGTAGGACCAGCTTCTACAATAAGATAAAGGCACTGACCGACCAAGCTCCGGCTGACTACATCCGGCTGATTCGACTGAAACATGCTGCCCAACTTCTGAAAGAACAAAAGCATACCATCACCGAGATTTCAGAGCTGACCGGTTTCAGTGATGCGAAATATTTCCGTGAAGTATTCAAGAAACATTTCAATATGAGCCCAAGCCAGTATGCCAAGAGAGGGAAGGAAGGGAAAGATGATAAAGAAATAAAGTAAATTACAACATTTTGAATATGAATATATATCTTGAAGCATTCTCCATTTTCTTTAAGATAGGAGCCTTTACCATCGGCGGCGGTTATGCTATGGTACCGCTGATAGAAAACGAAATCGTAACCAAACGAAACTGGATAGCCAAAGAAGATTTCATTGACCTGCTTGCTATATCACAGTCCGCTCCGGGCATCCTTGCCGTCAATATATCCATTTTTATAGGGTACCGGCTACGGGGAATACGAGGGAGCATAATCACTGCATTGGGAACCATACTTCCTTCGTTTCTCATCATCCTCGCCATAGCGTTGTTCTTTCACAACTTCAAGGACAACACCATTGTGGAACGTATATTCAAAGGTATTCGCCCGGCAGTGGTTGCATTGATTGCAGCCCCTACATTCAGCATGGCTAAATCGGCCCGGATAAACCGATACAACATATGGATACCGGTGGTTTCAGCACTGCTCATCTGGCTGTTGGGCTTCTCTCCCATCTGGATTATCATTGCGGCAGGTGTAGGAGGATACTGCTTCGGACGTTTTCAACGTCCGAAGAATTAAAAATTAAAGAATTAAAAAGGATAGCAACATTAATCACTAACCATTTATCATTAATTACTAATCATGGTTTTCTTACAGTTATTCTATACATTCTTTAAGATTGGGCTTTTCGGCTTTGGTGGCGGATATGCCATGTTGTCTATGATACAAGGTGAAGTAGTTACCCGTTACGGTTGGCTTACAGCGCAGGAATTTACTGATATTGTGGCAATCAGCCAGATGACACCCGGTCCGATAGGAATCAATTCGGCAACTTATGTGGGTTATACTACGATAGCTGATTGCTACGGTACAAGCTATGGTATTTTAGGTTCTATTATTGCTACGTTTGCCGTGGTGCTTCCTTCTTTCCTACTGATGCTGACCATCAGCAAATTCTTTCTGAAATACCAGAAACATCCTTCCGTGGAAGCGGTATTCAGTGGGCTCCGCCCGGCAGTGGTCGGTCTGCTGGCCTCAGCCGCGCTGGTATTGATGAATTCGGAAAACTTCAGTTCTCCCAAAGAAGACATATATTCCTTCGTCATCAGCTGCCTCATCTTCCTCGTGGCATTTATAGGCACAAAGAAATATAAACTGAACCCGATAGGAATGATTGTAGCTTGTGGAATAGCAGGATTGATACTTTATTAGGGATTAAGGATTAAACGTTAATGATTAATCCCTAATCCTTAATCCCTAATTTTTAAAGTTTAATCTTCTTTCCAACAGATTTCGATTCATTATGCAGACGGTCCAAGGCTGTCACCACATAGCGGTACTTTGTCTTTCCGTCTTCGTAAGGAAGTTTATAGAAATTATCGCGCGTGATGGCTACAATATGGGAAGGGTCATCTATATTCACTTTCTCTTTGTCATTAAAGCGATAGACCACATATTGGACGGCACGGTTCATTTCCTCTTTATACTTGGGAGCTGTCCAGAAAAGAATATATCCGTCTTCCGTCCACACCGGTTTCATCTTACGTACCTTTGCCGGGGCTTCGTTATCCATGAAATCGAAAACGGGAGGTAGCGCCGGATACTTATGATATTCGGCAATCAAGGCATCGCGATACTTGCCTGCATTCTCTACAACCGCACTGGCAGGCCACTGGCAACTGCCACCGATGGTCTGATAGGCCCGTTGCAAGGCCATTTTGCGAGGAAGCTGATTTATCGACGGGTTCTTGGGGTCGGCATTCTGCACGGTGTTCATCACGGACTGGCCGATAAACAAGGGGCGGTTTTCCGTATTCCTGGCCCACCACTTCACCAGTGTCTCATAGTCGGCAACCGGATGTCCTATATGCCAATAAATCTGCGGAATATTATAGTCTATCCAACCTTCACGGGCCCACAGCAACACGTCCGCATAAAGGTCATCGTAGTTTTGCAGGCCTTTGGTCTTACTGCCAAGCGGGTCACTGCTTTCATTCCGGTAAATGCCAAACGGAGAAACCCCGAACTTCACCCACGGCTTGATTTCACGAATTGTTTCATGCAGTTTCTTAATCAGCACATTCACGTTGCTCCGGCGCCAGTCTCCTTTATTGCTGAAACCTCCGCCAAAACGTGCAAAACTTGCATCGTCAGGGAAATCCTTTCCCTTAATGGGATAAGGATAAAAGTAATCGTCCATATGAATGGCATCCACATCATAGCGGGAAACGATGTCGCTCACCACCATGCAGATGTGCCGGCGGCTCTCAGGCAGTGCCGGGTCAAAATACAACTGGTCGCCATAAGTGACAAACCATTCCGGATGGATATTGTACACATGATTGGGAGCCAACTCACTCTTCAAGGTCGTCTTCGTGCGATACGGATTAATCCATGCATGAAACTCCATACCACGCTTATGGCATTCATCAATCATAAACTGCATAGGGTCCCAATAGGGTTCGGGCGCTTTACCCTGCACTCCGGTAAGGAAACGACTCCACGGTTCCAGTCTGGAAGCATACAGAGCATCCGCTTCGGGACGTACCTGGAAAATTATGGCGTTGATTCCCGCCTTCTGCAAGGAATTCAACTGCCCGATCAGATTCTGCTTCAGTTTTTCGGTCGGCATTCCACGGAACTGTCCGTTTACTGACTGTATCCATGCTGCACGAAATTCACGTTTAGGATAGGCAGACCCGGTCTGCACTTGCGCAAATACTCCTCCCGCCATTAGCAGCAAGAAGAATACACATAAAAGGGATTTTACTCTCATTCTCTAATTACAGCTTTTTAACACTTAAAATAGTTTATAATTAAGGTTTGTCCTTCATCGGCCATTCCACAATAAAGCGGCATCCTCCGCAATAGGTGTCATCCAGATAAATCCGGCCTCCCACCAACTCCATTATCTCATTGGCTATGGCAAGCCCCAATCCGGACCCTTTGGTAAACGTGTCCACTTTATAAAAACGTTCGAAAATACGGTCCGATTCGTCCGGCCTGATGCCTATACCGGTATCCTCTATCACGAAGCGCAATACATGTCGGGACTTATCTTCCTCGCAGGAAACGCGTATATGACCTTCTTCCGTAAACTTCACCGCATTATCCAACAAAGACACCAGCACCATTTTCAGCCATTGCCGGGCTGCATAAAAGGCCATAATGCCGGAAGCAGGCACATATTCCAGTTCAACTCCCGGCTTCAGTTCCGGACGGAAGCCCTCAATACATTCCTTGCAACACGCATCCACTTCTATCTCCTCCCGCGGCATCTCCCACACTCGCGAATCCATATCCGCAATATTGAGTATGTTCTCCATCAGACTCAACAGATATGTATTGTTGCCCTCCACTTGTTCAACATACTCGCGTTTCTCCACATCATCCAGTTTCTCTTGAGCCAGCAAGGTAGAAAAGCCGACGATGGAATTCAACGGAGTACGGATTTCATGGGTGATATGCTGTATAAAGGAACTTTTGACCTGGCTCATCTTTTCCACCGCCCTGCGTGCAGCTTCCAACTTGCGGTTCATGGAGAGGGTGCGGATATACAGATAAGTAATGAGCAGCAAAAGCAACAATACCAGTCCGCCAACGGCCAAGGCTATCATCAGTCGTTCCTTGTTCAATCTGGCACTCAGCTCCAGCTTCTCCATCTTCAACCGGTCCACCTCAAACTGTGCCGTATATTTGCTTAGCTTGTCATCCATTTCTGCCGTACGCACGGAGTCACTCACGGCGGCATATCTGGCATAACTGCGGCAAGCCGCACGATAATCGCCCAACTGTTCCTGCAGTTCTCCTTTCATATAATGGTTATAAGGATAGCAAAGCCCCAGTGAATGCTGATAATCCATGAGTGAATCCACGTAAGCAATGTTACCTTTCAAATCACCGAGGATACGGCAACACATTATCTTATAGCCAAACCATGCTTCGGGCGTCGAGCTCTCCGGATGTTGACGGTAGAAGCGGTCAGTCTCCTCAATATAAGGCTCAGCAGCCTTTCTACCTTCATTGGCCAATAAGCCTATAACCCTGAATTCACAGAAACGCAGGTGCAGGGAAGGGTCTACGCCGACTTGTTTACGGTTCAGTTCATCCTCCAGTTGCGACAATTTACTCAGATACTCGCCGGCTTCTGCATACTCACTGCGTGAAAGATAAGTCTGGATAATATTAAGCAACACCACGTATGCGTCACGATAATAGCTGCCCTCCTCGAAAAGTTTCAGTGCATTGTTGTAATTCTCTATACACAGTTTTACGTTGTTTCCAAAGACCCGATGGTTATACCCGATGCACATTTCGCCACATGCCAATCCGTATTTGTCCCGGGCTTGCTCGGCATCCTGATGGAGCCTGACGGTTTCAGCCATCGCCTCCTCCTGCATACCTTTCTCCGTCATGCGCTGAATGTACTGCCGCCACGCCATATACCGGTCTCGTGTCCGTTGGTATTTCCGGCACCAGTCCATATATTCATAGGTTGCGGCTTTCAAGTGGTCAATGTCCCCCAACTGATAATAATGAGAAATCAAGTTGTTATGGGCATCACTAATCTGTACCGTATCGTTCAGTTCGCGGGCAAGTTTTATCCACCGGGCATTGATGGAAGGCAGTCGGTCTTGTCCCAACACTTTCTGCGCACTATCTGCCAGAGCTTTCATCTCTCCATAAGGGTCTTCGGCATACAAGATTGAGGGGTATAAACCTAATACCAGCACAACAAGAAGCCATTTTATATTACGCTTTACCATGTTCGGACATTAAAAGGAGTCGGATGCGAATTTAGTGCTTTTATTTAATGTAAATTAGCAGTCATCCTAAAGTATAACAAATCTTAACCTTGCCTATCTGATACGATTTTTCCAGCAGGTTCGTTTTATTCTACCCCGGTTTGCATTATCTTTGCAAATCCTAAATCACATAAGTGACTTTTATATGGCAGAAAATACATCGATTATCATAAAGGGAGCCCGTGTCAATAACCTCAAGAACATTGACGTAGAGATTCCCCGTAACAAACTCGTAGTCATCACCGGACTGTCCGGTTCCGGAAAATCCTCACTTGCTTTCGATACATTATATGCCGAGGGGCAGCGCCGCTACGTGGAGAGCTTGAGCAGTTATGCCCGCCAGTTTCTGGGACGTATGAGCAAGCCTGAATGCGATTTCATCAAAGGGATTCCACCTGCCATTGCCATTGAGCAGAAAGTAAGCAGCCGTAACCCACGGTCCACCGTGGGTACCTCCACTGAAATATACGAATATCTGCGGTTGCTCTACGCACGTGTCGGTAAGACCTTCAGCCCGGTCAGCGGACAAGAAGTGAAGAAACACTCGGCAGAAGATATCGTGAAGTGCATGCTGGAATATCCGGAAGGAACCAAGTATACCGTGCTCGCCCCGATATTGCTGCGCGAAGACCGCACGCTGCAACAACAACTGGAGATAGACATGAAGCAAGGTTTCACCCGTCTGGAAGTGAACGGTGAAATGATGCGCATCGACGAATACAAGCCGAAAGCCGGAGACACAGTTTTTCTGTTGATTGACCGTATGACAGCCTCTTCAGAAAAGGATTCCGTCAGCCGCCTCACCGACTCGGCCGAAACAGCCATGTATGAAGGAGACGGTGCCTGCCTGCTGCGTTTCTACCAGCCCGACGGGAGTACCTGCCTCTATCGTTTCAGCACCAAGTTCGAGGCAGACGGCATCACCTTCGAAGAACCGAACGACCAGATGTTCTCCTTCAACTCTCCCATCGGTGCATGCCCCGTATGCGAGGGATTCGGGAAAGTCATCGGCATCGACGAGCATCTCGTGATACCCGACCGCTCCTTGTCCGTCTATGATGGAGCCGTTGTATGCTGGCGGGGCGAAAAGATGGGCGAATGGAGGGATATGGTGATACACGGAGCCGAGAAAGCCGGCTTCCCCATCTTCACTCCCTATTATGAACTGACCGACGAGCAACGCCGGATGCTGTGGGAAGGGACACCCTACTTTGAGGGCATCAACGCCTTCTTCAAGATGGTGCAGGAAAATCAGTACAAGATACAATACCGTGTGATGCTGGCACGCTACCGCGGAAAGACGCTCTGCCCCAAATGCCACGGTACCCGCCTGAAGCCCGAAGCAAACTACGTACGCGTGGGAGGACGCAACATCTCCGAACTGGTAGATTTGCCCATCACTGAGTTGAAGCTCTTCTTCGACAACCTGCAGCTAGACCCACATGACGCCGACATAGCCCGCCGCATCCTGACAGAAATCAACAGCCGCATCCAATTCCTATTGGATGTCGGTTTGGGATACCTCACGCTGAACCGCCTCAGCAACTCGCTCTCCGGCGGTGAAAGCCAGCGAATCAACCTCGCCACCTCGCTGGGAAGTAGTCTGGTGGGCAGCCTGTATATTCTTGACGAACCGAGCATCGGCCTGCATAGCCGCGATACGGACAAACTGATACACGTGCTCCGCCAGCTGCAACAGTTGGGCAATACGGTAGTGGTAGTGGAACACGATGAAGAGATTATCCGTGCTGCCGACTATATCATCGACATCGGTCCCCGGGCAGGCCGCTTGGGAGGAGAGGTGGTCTATCAGGGAGACATGAAAGACCTTCAGAAAAACAGTGACAGTTATACCGTGCGCTATCTGCTGGGCGAAGAAACCATCCCCCTGCCGGAACACCGCCGCCCGTGGAACAACTACATAGAAATAAAAGGCGCGCGCGAAAACAACCTGAAGGGTGTAGAGGCACGGTTCCCGCTGAATGTAATGACCGTAGTCACCGGTGTCAGCGGTTCGGGCAAGAGTACGCTGGTACGCGACATCTTCTACCGCGCCTTGAAACGGGAGTTGGATGAATGCAACGAACGTCCAGGCGAGTTCACTTCCATTGGAGGAGACTTGCAGAACCTGCGCAATGTAGAGTTTGTTGACCAGAATCCTATCGGGAAGTCATCGAGAAGTAACCCCGTGACCTACATCAAGGCCTACGATGAAATCCGTAAACTATGGGCGGACCAACCGCTTGCCAAGCAGATGGGATACAGTGCCGGATACTTCAGCTTCAACAGCGAAGGCGGCCGTTGCGAGGAATGCAAGGGTGAAGGCACCATCACGGTGGAGATGCAATTCATGGCAGACCTTGTACTGGAATGCGAATCCTGCCACGGCAAACGCTTCAAGGCGGACACGCTGGAAGTGAAGTTCCACGACATGAATATCTACGACGTATTGGAGATGACCGTAAACCAAGCCATCGAATTCTTTACGCAACACGGACAGAAAAAGATTGTGAAGAAGCTGCAACCCTTGCAGGATGTAGGTTTGGGATATATCAAACTGGGGCAAGCCTCCTCCACCCTCTCCGGTGGAGAGAACCAGCGCGTGAAACTCGCCTTCTACCTCAGCCAGGAGAAAGCAGACCCGACCATGTTCATCTTCGATGAACCGACCACCGGACTACACTTCCATGACATCAAGAAACTGCTCGAAGCCTTCGATGCCCTAATACGCCGCGGGCACAGCATTGTCATCATCGAACATAATCTGGATGTGGTGAAGTGTGCGGACCATGTGATAGACCTGGGGCCCGAAGGAGGGGACAAAGGAGGAAACATCGTAGCTACCGGTACACCGGAGGAAGTGGCGAAGTGTGCGGCAAGTTATACGGGACAATTCTTGCAAGAGAAATTACACCCCTCGCTTCCTTAAATAGAACACAGAGGCACGGAGACACAGAGATATTAAATTCAAGGAAAAAGAATAAAACTCTATGCCTCCGTGTCTTTGTGCTTAATCTTACCGGGTGCTACTACTCCAATTTAAAAGTAACCGGAAAAGTAAATTCCACCTTCACGGCTTTACCCAGCTGCATCCCCGGTTTCCATTGTGGCATCAATTCTACAATCCGTAATGCTTCCTCATCCAGGGCAGGATACCTGCTGCGCATAATAACGGGGTCCGTCACACGACCATTCTCGTCAATCACCACGCTGACAGCAACTCTTCCTTGAATGCCATTCTTACGGACTTCTTCCGGATAACGGATATTCTTTTGAATAAAATCCATTAAGGCTTTCATACCTCCCGGAAACTCGGGCATCACTTCCACTACTTTATAGACCGGTTCTTCCATTGGCTCTTCCGTTATCAATTGTGGGCTCCCGCCCTTCCCTGCATCCGAAATATAAGGGGGAAGAGATGTCTTTTCCGCCGTTCTCCATTCTTCCTCATTGTCCGTCAATCTGAACTCAGCCATCATCAAGACAGGTTTCCTCCTGATGGTTATCTCATAAAAGTAACGGTAGCGTCCCGGCTTGTTGGGATGCACATCCGGATAAAGGGAGGCTTTCATAACCCTTTCCTCCCCATCCCGCAGCACATAGGCGATGTCCCAAAAGGCAGCGTTTATCGGCAATTCCCGCCAGGTACCTTTTTCGTCTTCGAACGTCAGGTAGTAATGCTCGCCGCAGGTCAAATCTCCGCCGCTGTGATTGCTGAGGATGAATGTCGCATGGAGAGCTTTCGTTGAAAAGACCGGATATTCGGGACGGATATGGATGCCACGAATATGATTCCTGCTTACTCTCTCGTTGATGACGGGGACTTCTACACCATGAAAACAGAAAACGGGGGAGTCCATTATCTTCTCCCGGAACTCTTTCTGCCGCTCGGGAGTATTCACCATCAAATCTAGATCGATGCAATGCAACCCCACCCCATATCCGGTCACATTCCTCTGAATGTGTGTATATGGTGTATTATTCAATCTTTTTCTCAGTTCTTCGTGAATGGCAAGCAATTGTCTTTGCAAGTAGTCACCATCATCCGCAATCCCTATCTTGAGGCTATCGCTCACTGTTTTTTTTCCCACCCCTTGGTCTATCCTTACTGTATCTATGGAATCTTCAGACATTTCCATGCGTTCCGTCTTATTCATTCGGCAAGATGACAAGCAGCAAAGCAATAAGGTAATACAAACTCTATTCATGGCATTTTGCTTTTAGGATTCATACTTCGAGTATAAATATAAGGATTTTTGCTATAATGTTCAAAACCAGCCTCTACTTTCATTAACATATAAAAAGTTTCACGTTATCCAGGCAACCAACAAATATCCACTTTTATAGTGGAATATTGGAGATATACATTACCTTTGCACAATGAAAACAATCTAAAAACAATGGAAATACACTTTGATAAGGAATATTTGCAACAACTATATGAGGAAGGAAAAACAAAGGATAAGAAATATCGCTTTCAGCCTCAAATGGTGAAACGATATCAATTGCGCATAAAGACCTTGGAATACGTTCAAAATATCGAAGAGCTTTACGCCATTCGGTCGTTTCATTACGAAGTATTGAAAGGAGATAAAGCAGGTATTTCTTCCATTAGAGTAAATGACCAATACCGCATAGAATTCACAGTAAAGCAGAGTACATCTGAAACCGTAGTGACAATATGTAATATCCTGGAATTATCGAACCACTATAAATGATTATGAATATGGGAAATTATAAATGTCAACGCCCTATACATCCGGGTGAATTACTCAAAGAAGAGGTGGAAAATAGAAAATTACCCCAAACTAAGCTTGCTGCACAAACCGGCATCTCATATAAGGTACTAAACGACATCTTGAACTGTCGACGTCCCCTCACAACATCTACAGCATTGCTCTTTGAAGCAGCCTTGGGAATCAGTGCCGGCTTGCTGATGCGAATGCAGCTAGACTATAACATGCAATTGGCTGAAAGTGACCAAACACTCATGGAGCGCTTGAAACAAGTTAGAAAATATGCAGCATTGCTCTAAGCAAAACGTTACTGCAAAACCACTGCATATCTTTTGCAGTACTGCTGCAAACATTTATGCAGTGCCACTGCAACACATTTACAGCGGCACTGCAAAAAAACTTGCAGTAGCAGGAAAATAAGATTAGAAATAGAATCCGAAACCTACCTTCAGACCGAATTTAGAACGGTCGCTATTGACGTTCCAGTAAGCTGCAGGTTCGATGGTCACCGTGCGGGTCAGGAAGAACGCATAACCGGCTTCCAGACCGAAAGAGAACTTGGTATCATCCAAATCGTGTCCCCAATCCCAACGGTCCACATTGACATCGGCACCCAGATACACGCCAATCTTGTCGAAATAATAACGTCCGCCTACACCCAGCGTATAGACATCGAGGTCAGATCCTCCGGTATTCCAAGCAGCTCCGGCATGCACCAGCAAGGCGATGTTGTCGAGTAGAAAAGCACCTCCCTTGGCTTCAAGGCCAAAACTTGTCTTGTCGGTTCCCGTGTCATGAGAAAATTCCAAACCGGTGATGGACGGGTTCAAAATCCACTTACCTTTTTCAAACTGTGCCTGAGCTGCCACTGTGACAACAAGCAAGCAAACGAATAATGCCAGTTTTTTCATCTTGTTCTGTTTTTTGAGTAAATAATCAATGTTGTTTATTGTCTTCTTCGAATCGCTTGCGTTGCAGCGCCTCCTTCTTGCGAAGCACCAGCCACAGCACAAATACAATGAGGTACGAAGCAGCTACGGTGACATACTTCTCAGTATCGCTGATTTCCGTATTGCGGGGAAGGAAATAAGCGGCAGTAGCAGAAACGTAAATAAGCAGGGCCAACGTGAGCCCGGTAGATTTCTTGATTTTCTTCATTACCAAAGTTTTTTAGTCGTCTTAAAATACCAAATATTAAACCAAATAGCAGCCAGCACAACAGCTATCAAGGCTACGCCCAGCGCATAATTCGGACCGAGCCCGAAACCTTCGGGAGCAATGCAGATGTAAGTGGTACACACAGCCGTCATGAATAATGCCGGGAAATAGGTGACGTAATAATAACGTCCTTTCTTCTCGCGTACCAGATAGACCGTAATGGCCCACAACGTAAAGACGGACAGAGTCTGATTGGCCCAGGCAAAATAACGCCAAATCATATCAAATCCATCCTTGTCCCGCAGGCTGTAAAGCAACAAGCTAATGGCTACCAGGAACATCGGGATGCATATATATAAACGGCGACGCATGGATTTTTGTTCCATTCCCAAGAAATCCGCCACAATGAGGCGCGCTGAACGGAAAGCCGTGTCGCCACTGGTAATAGGCGCGGCAATAACACCCAGAATGGCCAATACGCCACCTACGGCACCCAGCCAGTCTTTTGTAATGGCGTCTACAATGATAGAGGCATTCGTCTCCCCCATCCCGTTCTCGTGGAAGAAATAAGTGGCGGCGGCAGCCCATATCAGAGCTACAATGCCTTCGGTTATCATTGCCCCATAGAAAACGGGGCGTCCGTGGCGCTCGCTTGTCATGCAACGTGCCATCAGCGGACTCTGCGTGGCATGGAAGCCACTGATGGCACCGCAGGCAATGCTGACGAACATGATGGGGAAGATGGGCAATGCAACCGCATCGGGATGCGTGTTCTGCAATCCGTCCCATATCTCCGGCAATGCAGGATGGTTGACGTAAAGCATTACCAGAATACCGACCGCCATGAACAGCAGGGCAACGGCGAACAGCGGGTATATCTTACCGATAATCTTATCTACCGGCAGCAAAGTGGCAAAGATATAATAAGCGAAAACAACAATAATCCAGAAGGTGGTATCCAAGCTGTCGGGGGTCAGCTTGGCAAGCAGTCCGGCCGGCCCTGCCACAAAGACAGCTCCCACCAATATCATCAGGATGACGGTAAAGCCGCGCATCACCTGCTTGGTGGTCAGCCCCAGATAGCGTCCGATGATTTCCGGCAGGCTTTCCCCGTCATGCCGCAAGGAGAGCATACCGGCAAGATAGTCGTGCACTGCACCGGCAAAGATACTGCCAAGTACAATCCACAGATAGGATGCCGTACCGAACTTAGCTCCCATGATGGCACCGAAGATAGGTCCCAACCCGGCAATATTGAGAAACTGTATCATAAAGATTTTCCAAGTAGGCAGTGGAATGTAATCCACACCATCGGCTTTGGTAAGGGCGGGTGTTTTGCGGTCATCGGGACCAAAGACGCGTTCTATGAAGCGTCCGTAGATAAAATAGCCGGCTATCAACGCCAGCAGGCAAAGCGTAAATGTAATCATGGCGTGTTAATATCTTTAATGTATGCAAATGTAACAGTTTCCAAGTAAACAGCACAAAATAATCGGGTGTTTTGCTTATCTTCGCCGAGAAATATGACAGAAATAAAGAAGAAAAGAGAAAAATGAAACGAATTATTTCCATTTTACTATATATGGCCGTCTTGCTGCCACTGGCTGCGCAACCGCCCAAGCATGAAGTGCGTGCCGCCTGGATAACTGCCGTCTATGGCCTGGACTGGCCGCAGACACGCACCACTTCGCCCGAAGGCATCCGCAAGCAACAGGCCGAACTGATTGAAATATTGGACAGACTGAAAGCCGCCAATTTCAACACAGTACTGTTCCAGACCCGTACACGGGGAGATGTCCTCTACAAATCAGCCATCGAGCCCTACAACTCCATACTGACCGGAAAGGTGGGCGGCGACCCCGGCTACGATCCGCTGGCTTTTGCCATAGCCGAATGCCACAAGCGCGGTATGGAGTGCCATGCCTGGATGGTGACCATCCCTCTGGGCAACCGCAAGCATGTAGCCGCCCTCGGTAAAGAGTCCGTCACCAAAAAGAAACGCGCCATCTGCGTACCCTACAAACGCGAATACTTCCTGAATCCCGGACATCCGCAAACCAAAGAGTACCTGATGAGCCTTGTCCGCGAAGTGGTGGAACGCTACGATGTAGACGGGATACACTTCGACTACCTGCGCTATCCGGAAAACGCCCCCCGTTTTCCCGACAGCTACGACTACCGCAAATACAGCAAAGGACGCAGCCTTGCCCAATGGCGCAGAGACAACCTGACGGAAATAGTACGCTATATATATAAAGGTGTAAAAGCCATGAAACCCTGGGTAAAGGTCAGCACCTGCCCGGTAGGAAAATACAAAGACACTTCCCGCTACCCCTCCCGTGGCTGGAATGCCTTCCACACCGTCTATCAAGACGTGCAGGGTTGGCTGGGCGAGGGCATCCAGGACCAGATTTATCCGATGCTCTATTTCCGTGGCAATCATTTCTATCCCTTTGCCCTCGACTGGCAGGAACAAAGTAACGGACGCCAAATCATTCCCGGTCTGGGCATCTACTTCCTCGACCCCAGCGAAGGGAACTGGACGCTGGACGAGATTGAACGGCAGATGCACTTTATCCGCGCCCACGGTCTGGCGGGCGAGGCACACTACCGCGTGAAGTATCTGATGGACAATACGCAAGGGCTTTATGATGCGCTGGAAGAAGACTTCTATACCGCCCCGGCCCTGCAACCCGCCATGCCGTGGATAGACAATGTAGCTCCTACACCTCCCTCCGGACTCACGGTGGAAACACCGGAAAACGGCTATTGGAAACTAAGCTGGCAACCCGCCACGGACAATGACAAGCGGAATGCTCCGATGTATGTAATCTACGGTTCGGACACCTATCCCGTAGATACCTCCAATCCGGAGAATATCCTGGCACAACGAGTACAAGGCACGGAATATACCTATGCCCCCATCCGCCCGTGGACTGCCCGAAAATATTTTGCCGTGACAGCCATAGACCGTTGCGGAAACGAAAGCGAAGCTATTCAGCAGCAGTGACACAGACAAAAGCCCGGTAACGGCTCTTCGGAGTGACCGGTACCAGAGGCAGATAGCCGGAAACAACCCTGCCGTCCTTCACCACCAGCGGATAGCTTTGCATATCCTGCTCATGCCGCTCCATCAAAGCTTCATGGGTCGGAAAACAATCAATGGAGAAACGTCCCTCCCCACCGGGGACAATGAAATGATCACTAAGCACATGGGAAACGATTCCCATATTCATCCGTAGATTTATTTCGACATGGGGGTTGATGGCATACGGATGCCCTTCCTTCTGACGGCAGACCATCATGTCCACACCCAAGAAACCCATATAAGATGTAGCATAACTCGTTTCCAATGCTTTCTGCATCATATTGCGTATGCGTACAAATGCTTCAAAGGGTACATATTGCTGAATCCATTCCTCCACTTGCTCATCCGAAGTAAGGATATTACCACGATATGCCCCTTTGTCATCCGTAACAAAACGGGAATAGCCGACAAAAAGAAGCTTTCCCCGACCATCCGAATAAAATTCCATGGCAAAGTCTTCCACCTTATCAAATATAGGCTCCATCACAAAACCTCTATTTTCTTTCAGCGCCCTACTACACCAATCGGAAACATTTTTCGTAAAGCCATGACGGCACCAACACAATCCCTTTCCACTTCCCGACCAAAGTGATTTGAACACACATCCCTCCTTGTAACGATCAACAATATCCGGAGAGATATCCGTCATTCTACCATCAGCCTCCACCAAGCAACAACCGTCACCACAAGTATAATCTATTTTATTGAAATAGAAAAGTGCGCGAAAAGCCAAAGCGTTACTACGGGCAGCCTTCATACGATATTTATCCAAAGCATCCGGCGTAGGAAGATTTTTTTCCAGAACACCGCCTTTCAACATCCGTTTACGGATAGCGGGGTTCCATCCCCAAGGCATTACCCGCACATCAGCATAATCGGGCAGCTCCGGCTCTGTCACCAAATGCACATCCAGCCGGAACAACTGTTGCATCTGTTTCAGATAATCTGCATTATAGGCGGAAGAGGCCAGTACCCCACTACCCGGCTGGGCATACCAAATCGGCAACAAAGCCAAGTCTTCAGCCATACGGCGGATGGTAGCGGGCGCCATATAATTTTCTTCATTATTTCCCAATGCCATATCTGCATCAGGATTGAACACATAAAGTTTCATCTTTCAAATGTTAACCAATTACTCACGTTTTGTATGAGAGTGCAAAGTTATATAATATTTTGCCATCTCTACTTTGCAAATCTATAAAAAAGCCGTATATTTGTCGCCCGATAAACCGAATTTAAAGCATGGAAGCATTTTACCGTACACACGCTTATCTCGTAGAGCATACCAATGCCCCCGTACGCCGCGACCTAATGGACGAAATAGACTGGAATGACCGTCTTATCGGTATCAAAGGCACAAGAGGCGTAGGTAAGACTACTTTCTTGCTGCAATATGCCAAAGAGAAATTCGGCACAGACCGCTCCTGCCTCTTCATCAACATGAACAACTTCTACTTCTCCGGACATGGCATCGTGGAGTTCGCCGCCGAATTCCAGCGTCGCGGAGGAAAAGTGCTGTTGATAGACCAGGTATTCAAGTACCCGGAATGGAGCAAGGAACTGCGTATGTGCTACGACCGCTTCCCCAACCTGAAAATCGTGTTCACCGGCTCGTCCGTGATGCGCCTGAAAGAGGAGAATATGGAGTTGCGCGACATCGTGAAGAGCTACAACCTGCGCGGCTTCTCCTTCCGCGAATACCTGAACCTGCAGACGGGCATGAAGTTCCACGCCTATCCGTTGGAAGAAATCCTGAGCAACCACGAACAGATAGCCAAAGGCATCCTCTCCAAAGTACGTCCATTGGACTACATGCAGGACTATATGCACCACGGCTTCTACCCTTTCTTCCTCGAAAAGCGTAACTTCTCGGAGAATCTGCTCAAGACAATGAACATGATGGTGGAAGTAGACATCCTGCTCATCAAACAAATTGAGCTGAAATACCTTTCGAAGATAAAGAAATTACTATATTTGTTGGCCGTGGACGGGCCAAAAGCGCCGAATGTCAGCCAACTGGCAAACGACATACAGACCTCCCGCGCCACAGTAATGAATTACATCAAGTATCTGGCAGACGCACGACTCATCAATATGGTCTATCCGAAAGGAGAAGAATTCCCCAAGAAGCCGTCGAAGATAATGATGCACAATTCAAATCTGATGTATTCCATCTATCCCGTCAAGGTGGAAGAGCAAGACGTACTGGACACTTTCTTTGCCAACACAATGTGGAAGGACCACAAAGTGAACAAGGGTGACAAGAACATCTCCTTCATGGTAGATGAGGTGATGCCTTTCAAGATTTGTCCGGAAGGAACAAAGATAAAGAATAATCCGGGAGTTACTTATGTACTGCATAAGGCGGAAATAGGCCGAGGCAACCAAATACCTCTCTGGTTATTCGGTTTCTTGTATTAAGAGAGAGATTTTTTTACTTAAATAAATAATTCAATTTAGTTATGACTAAACAGAAGAAATTCATTACTTGTGATGGTAACCAGGCTGCTGCACATATCTCGTATATGTTCTCTGAAGTAGCTGCTATCTATCCCATCACTCCGT